>Ga0208121_100037_pt1 | contig 109151 bp, 108 predicted proteins | sample LakWasMet62_LOW9_2_FD_183894 | JGI IMG/M metagenome (GOLD analysis project Ga0208121, IMG submission 183894) | Freshwater sediment methanotrophic microbial communities from Lake Washington under simulated oxygen tension - Sediment Metagenome... | ecosystem: Environmental > Aquatic > Freshwater... | reverse complement strand
GTCAGGAAGTAGTCGATCGCCTTCAGGCCTGTGGTGTAGCCAAACCCCAGCCAGCTCACCGACACCGGCGCAGGCTTGCGCGCAAACGCGCCAAGACGGTTGCCGGTTGAATGCCCGGCCACATCCACCAGGACATCGATGCCATCGGCACGGATGCGCTCGACCAGCGCCTCGTCGCTCATGCCGTTGGTCAACACCCAGTGGTCGACATAACTCTTGTAGCGTTGCGTCACCTGGTCTTCGCGCGCCAGCGTCGCATAGGCGAAGACTTCGATAACCGAGCGGTCGTGCTGCGACAGCAAGGGCTCCATGAAGTTCTGCGTCGAGTGGGCGCGGAAATCCGGCGACACATACCCCACCTTGAGGCGGCGCTTGCCAGCAGGCGGGTTGGTATGGGGGCGCCACTGGGCTCTCACCGGCAGCCCGAAGCGCCGGTCAAACTCGGCATACCCCTCATAAACAGCCTCGGCACTGAGATCCGGGTGGTAATTCAGGGTAAACAGGTAATTCGAGAAATCGATCCGGTTGTCGGGCTGAAGCTCCAAGGCCTTCTTGAAATAGGCCAAGGAACGGTCAATCTCACCCAGGCGCTGGTAAGTGATGCCAAGATTGTTGAAAGCCTCCGGGTAGTTGGGCTTGAGCTTCAAGGCGCGATTCAGGGCATCCAGCCCGGCCTGAAACTCACCGACTTCCTGCAGCAGGTGCCCCAGGTTGCAATGCACCTCCGGATCCAGCGGCAACAGCTGCGCCGACTTGCGCTTGGCGATTAACGCCTCGTCCAGCTTGCCCTGCGTATGCAGCATGACCCCCAGGGACTTCCAGGCAAAACCGGAATCCGGGTATTGGGCAATCAATTCGCGGGCTCGCGCCTCACCGGCCACCCAGTTGCGCTGGCGGAACAGCTGGATCAGCGCAACCTGGTCCGCTTCAGAAACTTCCTGTGCGCGTCTGACCTTGAGCTTCTTCTCGGGTTTCGGCCGCGCACCCGCTGCGGTTGCAGCCACCTGTGGCGGCTCGGCGTCCGCCGTCGGTGCCGGAGCGGTCAATGATGTGGCTGGTATCTCTTGCGGTGCGTCGGCCAGACGCTCAGCCAAGGCATTGACCATGGCCATCTGCACCCCCATCGACTGGGCGATCGGCAGCAGGCTTTTGGCCAGTTCTTTCTGGTCGGCCCGAATCAGGGCGTCGATATAACTGAACCAGTATTGAGCCCGAGCCGAATCGATATTGAGTGCCGCCTCAAAGTAGGGCAGGGCATCCACGGGCCTGAGCAACTGGATCGCCAGCAGCACCCCCAGGTTGTGGTTGGCGTCCGCATGGCCTGGCTCCAACGCCAGGACGGCACGGTACAACGCCTCAGCCTCATCGAACTTCCAGGATTGGTGGCAAGCCATCGCCTGCTCCAACAGCTCATCAACGGACGGCCCTCCCTGGGAAGTTGGATCAGTGATGTCTGTCATGTCGCAGCTGTCGATTGGCATGGAAGAGGTGGCCTGAAATGTACGCCATGAAGAATAGCGGCGCCACCCCGCCACAAACGGATGAATAGCACCTGATTCCACTCTCATTTCCCCAACCCGGCCGGACGCCGTGTAGGAATTCCCCCTACAAGCCACCCTCCCCACTTCTCACGCCAAGGGTAGCCAGTCGCCGATTCAAGTTTCTTGGGCAATCGACAGAATCAGGTCCATCGCCTCACGGGGCCCGCCCACATGAAGGAGCTGAACATGACCGACGAACAACTGACCGCTGAAATCCGCGAAGCCAATCTGACTTACCTGATGCTGGCGCAAAGCCTGATTCGCAAGGACAAAGCCGAAGCGCTGTTCCGTCTGGGCATCTCCGAAGAGTCCGCCGACCTGATCGCCGCCCTGTCCCCGGTGCAGATCTCGAAGATCGCCTCGGGCAACATGCTGCTGTGCCGCTTCCGCATGGACGACGACGTGGTCTGGAACCTGCTGACCAACCACACCACGCGCAAAGTTGACAACGACGCCACCACCAAGCTGCACGCCAGCATTCTGATGGCCGGCCGCTTCGCTGAATCCATCTAAGGAGAACCGACATGGCTACCGCAAAAAGCGTTCTCAACGAATCGCGCGAAATCGAACGTGCCGTTGCCCTGATCCAGCTTGGCGCCCGCCTGCAGGTCCTGGAAAGCGAAACCAATCTTTCTTACGAACGTCTGTTGCGCCTGTACAAGGAAGTAGCCGGCCGCTCGCCCTCCAAAGGCCAACTGCCCTTCTCGACCGACTGGTTCCTGACCTGGCAGCCCAACATCCACTCTTCGCTGTTCCTCAATATCTATGAGCACCTGACCAAGGTCAGCGCGCTGGAAGACATCGACGCCATCATGAAGGCCTACAAGCTCTACAGCGAGCAGATCACAGCCTGCGCCATGGAGCCGATCCTGTCACTGACCCGCGCCTGGCGTCTGGTCAAGTTCATCGATAACAACATGCTGGGCATGACGCGCTGCTCCAAGTGCGGCGGCCATTTCGTGACCGAACCTTACGAAAACTCGCGTCACTTTGAATGCGGCTTGTGCTCGCCACCGGCACGCGCTGGCAAAAGCACGGCCGCCGGCGGCATCCTGCTGCACTGAAGCACTCAAAGAAGGCAACTAAATGCCGATAAAGGGTCCTTAGGGGCCCTTTTTCCGTTTTGGCGCGTCACCTGAATCCCCTAGAATGGTTTGATCCAATTCATCAGTTTGGCCATTTCGCCCCAGCTGCAACCACCAACATTGACACTGCACAAACATGACAGTCATCATCGGTTATGTCGTCGCCATGGGTTGCATCTTCGGCGTCTACGTCTTTCACGGCGGCAACATCAGCGTGATCCTGCATGCCTTGCCGTTCGAGTTGATCACGATTTTTGGTGGTGCACTCGGTGCCTTTGCCGTCAACAACCAACCCAAAGTGCTCAGGGCCACGATCAAGCTGTTACCTCAAGCGCTAAAGAGCTCCATCTATACCAAGGAGCGGTATCTGGAGCTCATGGCCTTGCTGTATGACGTCCTGCAAAAAGCACGCAAAGAAGGTCTGATGGCGATTGAGAAGGATGTGGAGAACCCGCACGAGTCGCCGATCTTCCAGAAATACCCGACTGTGGGCAATGACCACCATGTGGTCGAATTCATGACCGACTACCTGCGAATGATGGTGTCTGGCAACCTCAATGCCCACGAAATCGAATCCCTCATGGACAGTGAGATCGAAACCCACCACCAAGAGGCGCATGGGCCAATCGCAGCGATTGCCCGACTCGCCGGCGCCCTCCCTGCCTTCGGTATCGTGGCAGCGGTGTTGGGCGTGGTCAACACCATGGGCTCGGTGGGGCAGCCCCCGGCCGTGTTGGGCGGCATGATTGCCTCGGCCCTGGTCGGCACCTTCCTCGGCATTCTGCTGGCCTATGGCGTGGTGGAGCCACTGGGAGGACTGCTGGAGCAGAAATCGGATGACAGCGCCAAGGAACTGCAATGCATCAAGACCACGCTATTGGCCAGCATGCAGGGCTACAACCCGTCAACCGCCATTGAATTTGGCCGCAAAGTCCTCTTCTCGACGGAGCGCCCGACCTTCCTGGAGCTGGAAAGCCATGTTCGCGGCAAGAAATAAGACCACGCAAGGTTGATATGGCGTCCGACGCGAAAAAGCTCCAGCCCATCATCGTCAAGAAGGTCAAGAAGGGCGGCCATGCCGCTCATGGCGGTGCCTGGAAGATTGCCTATGCCGACTTCGTGACGGCCATGATGGCGTTTTTCCTGCTGATGTGGCTGTTGGGCTCCACCACCGACGGCGACAAGAAAGGCATTTCTGATTTTTTCAGCGCTCCGATGAAAGTGGCCATGGCCGGCGGCAGCGGCACGGGCGCCAGCAACTCCATCTTGCCCGGTGGTGGCGCCGACCTGACGCAAATGGTCGGTCAGGCGCGTCAAGGCGACAGCAAGGAACTGGCTCAGAAAAAGAAGGAGCAGGAGGCCATCCGGGCTGAAGCGGCCAAGCAGGATGCAAAAAAAATGGCCGCCTTGAGTGCCAAGATCAGCGGCATCATCTCCAACAACCCGAGGCTGGCCGAGTTCAGCTCCCAGATCCGGCTGCAAACCACCCCCGACGGGCTGCAGATTCAGATCGTCGATGACCAGAAACGCCCGATGTTCGATACCGGCAGCGCTGTGGTGAAACCCTACATGCGCGACATCCTGCGGGAAATCGGCACGGCGCTCAGTGGGGTCGAGAACAAGATCAGCCTGGACGGCCACACCGACCGGGCCCCTTACGGCAGCGGCGAACGCGGCTACAGCAACTGGGAGCTGTCGGCTGATCGCGCCAACGCCTCTCGCCGGGAGCTGGTGGCTGCCGGCATGCCGGACGACAAGGTAGCCCGTGTGGTCGGCCTGGCTTCCAGCATCCTGCTGGAGCCGGATCAGCCGCTGAGCCCGGTCAACCGCAGAATCAGTATCATTGTCATGACCCGTGAAGCCGAAGAGCGCCTTCTAGGCACTGGCCGCACGCCGGTATCATCCCTGTCCAACACCGATGCCGGGGAAACTGCCACAAGATGACAAATCCGTGCATCATCAAAACCGTCCATCCTTGCGATAATCAGGCTAAACGCCATTGAAAGGGTCACTTATGGCCAATCCGCTCCGATTTTTAGTTGTCGACGACTTTTCCACCATGCGGCGAATTGTCCGCAATCTGCTCAAAGAGAGCGGATTCAGTGAAGCCGATGAGGCCGAAGACGGTGTTGTTGCCCTGCAAAAGTTGCGCAACGGTAATTTCGACTTCGTCGTCAGCGACATCAACATGCCGAACATGAACGGCTTCCAGTTGCTGGCCGAGATCAAGAAGGATGACAAGCTGAAGCACATCCCGGTTCTCATGGTCACCGCTGAAGCACGTAAAGAAGACATCGTGCTGGCGGCCCAGCAAGGTGCTGCCGGCTATATCGTCAAGCCGTTCACCAAAGCAACCCTGGAAGACAAGCTGATCCACATTCTCAAGAAAACGGGATTGCAGTGACCATGGAAACCAGCGACGCCCCCCAAGGTGCCGGTGAAGCCGAGAATTCCGATGTCCACCACAAGATCGGCCAACTGACACGTCAGTTGCACGATACGCTGCGTGAATTGGGCATGGCCGAAAAGCTCCGCGGCAGTGCCGAGGAATTGCCAGACGCCAAAAGCCGCTTGTCCTACATCGCAAAATTGACTGGCGAAGCGGCAGAAAAAGTCCTGAACCGGGTCGACCAGGCCAAGAACCAGCACGATTACATCGCAGCCGAAACCCTTCGCGTCAAGGCACTGATGGTGCAGGATCCAGTGGCTGCCGTCGCCAAAGGTCACATCATGAATTTCCTGACGGACATGGAGCAGTCCAGCAAGGAAATCGACCAGCACCTGACCGAAATCATGATGGCGCAGGATTTCCATGACCTCACGGGGCAGGTCATCGCCCGCGTCGTCAACCTAGCCACAACCATTGAAGATCAGTTGGTGAGTTTGTTGATCCAGACCGCACCACCCCAGACGGTGGTCGCCAAGCCGTCGACACCCTCGGTAGAAGGCCATCCTGTCCTGCAAGGACCAGTCATCAACCCCGAAGGCAATACCGAAGTGGTCACCAGCCAATCCGAAGTCGACGACCTGCTTGCCAGCCTCGGTTTTTAATCCAGCCGACCGGCCAGCCTCCAAATGGAAAGTAGCTGGCCAAACCCCCTCTTTTTGACCTTTAGTTTGCCGAGTCGATAACGACAATGGTGGGAACTTCAACGTCCCACCACCATGACATCGAGCAGTCAGGATCGCAATCTTCCCGCCTCGGAACGCAAGCTGCAAAAAGCTCGCTCCGAGGGCCAGGTTGCGCGCTCGACCGACCTGACGCATCTGGCCGTTCTGGGGGCCGGCGCCGCGGCCGTGATGACGCTGTCGCCCCTCCTGTTCGAACGTCTCAAGCTGGGCCTCAGCCAGCAGCTCTCCTTCGACGCCACCACGGTCCTGCATCCCGACACCATGCTCACCCGCCTGCAGGACATGGTGCTGGCCGGGCTCATGGGCAGTGTCGTCTTCGCCGCCATCATCATCGCGGCCATCATCCTTAGCGCCGTCACAGCCGGCGGCTGGGTCGCCAGCCTCAAGCCCGTCATGCCCGACCTGAGCCGCCTCAGCCCGCTCAAAGGCATTTCTGGCCTGTTCTCGAAGAAAAAACTGGCTGAAGTCGTGAAGATGACGGTTGTTTCGCTGATTTTGATCGTCATTGCAGCCACCTTCCTGAAGTCCAGCATCGGCACCATTGCCTCCCTCATCCTGCAGCCCTCCAGCGCGGCGCTGCGTCACCTGATGGACTGGCTGTCCACCGGCATGGGTTTGCTGCTGCTGGTGATCCTGGTTGTGGCCATGATCGACCTGCCACTGCAAAGCTTCCTGCACAAGTCGCAGCTCAAGATGTCGCTCCAGGAGGTGAAGGACGAACACAAGGAGTCGGACGGCAACCCGCAAATGAAGGGCAAGATGCGCGCCAAACAAAGAGAGATGGCGCAGCGTGGCAGCATTCGCGCCGTTCCCAAGGCTGATTTTGTGGTCATGAACCCGACCCACTATGCCGTGGCCATCCAGTACGACGAGGCCACCATGGGGGCACCCCGTGTCATCTCCAAGGGCGCGGATCTACTGGCCATGAAGATCCGCGACATCGCCAAGGCCCACGATATCCCGGTACTGCAGTCGCCGCCGCTGGCACGCGCCTTGTACGCCAACGCCGAGCTGGATGAAAACATTCCCGCCACCCTGTACGCCGCCGTGGCACAGGTGCTGGCCTATGTTTACCGCCTCAAAGCCGCCATGCGCGGTGAAGGCCCCATGCCGGATGAGGTGCCTGCGCCTTTCGTCCCACCCGAACTTGACCCCCTGGCCAAACAGACCGTCACCGCATCATGAACCCGCAATTCAAAACACTGCAGAATTGGTTTGGCAGCAACGCGTCGATGCTGCAAGGCGTCGCCGCCCCCATGCTGGTCGTCGCCATCCTGGCCATGATGGTCCTGCCGCTGCCGGCCTGGTTGCTTGATGTGTTTTTCACCATCAACATCTCCGTCGCCCTGATGGTCATGATGGTCGCAGCCTACATGCTGCGCCCGCTCGACTTTGCCGCCTTTCCGTCGGTCCTGCTGCTCACCACCCTGATGCGGCTGTCGCTCAACGTGGCCTCCACCCGGGTGGTGCTGCTGGAAGGCCACACCGGTGCCGGTGCCGCGGGTGCTGTGATTGAAGCCTTCGGCCACTTCCTGATCGGCGGCAACTTTGCCGTCGGTCTGATCGTGTTCGCCATTCTGGTGGTCATCAACTTCGTGGTGGTCACCAAGGGCGCCGAGCGTATTGCCGAGGTATCGGCGCGTTTTGCACTGGACGCCATGCCAGGCAAACAGATGGCTGTTGACGCCGACCTCAGCGCCGGCACCATCGACGAGAAGGAAGCCAAGCGCCGGCGCGCTGAAGTGGCCGAAGAGGCTGATTTTTTCGGCTCCATGGACGGTGCTTCCAAGTTCGTTCGTGGCGATGCCGTTGCCGGCATTCTGATCTTGTTCATCAACATCATCGGCGGACTCATTGTCGGCATGGCCCAGCATGGTCTGAGCATCAGCCAGGCAGCCGACAGCTACATCCTGCTCGCCGTCGGTGATGCCCTGGTGGCCCAGATCCCCGGCCTGCTGATCTCCGTGGCGGCCGCCATGGTGGTGTCTCGCGTCGGCAAAGAGCACGACCTGGGACGTCAGATCATGAGCCAGATGTTCGTTTCGCCGCGCGTGCTCGGCATCACGGCCACCATCATGGGCATTCTGGGCATCATCCCCGGCATGCCGCATGTCGTGTTCCTGATGATCGCCGCCATTCTCGGCTACATGGCCTGGGTGCTGGCCCACAAACCGCCAGAGCCGGAACCGAAAGAGGAAAAACCAGCGGTCGCCCACGACGGCGAAGCCAGTTGGGACGATCTGCAACCGGTGGACCAGTTGGGCTTGGAACTGGGCTACCGTCTCATCACGCTGGTCGACAAGAACCGCCAGGGCGACCTGCTGACCCGCATCAAGGGGGTGCGCCGCAAGTTCGCCCAGGAAGTGGGCTTTTTGCCCCCTCCTGTGCATGTGCGCGACAACCTCGAACTCAAGCCCAGTGGCTATCGCATCACCTTGCGCGGCGTCATCGTCGGCGAGAGCGAGGCCTTCCCCGGCATGTACCTGGCCATCAACCCGGGCGGCATCACCACGCCGCTGCTGGGCACCGCCACCACCGACCCGGCGTTCGGGTTGCCGGCGCACTGGATCGACGAACGACAGAAGGAAGCGGCGCAAATGGCCGGCTTTACCGTGGTTGATTCCGAGACTGTGATGGCCACTCATTTGTCACACTTGATGCAAGTCCATGCGGCCAAATTGCTGAGCCGCACGGAGACCCAGCAACTGGTGGAGCATGTCAGCAAACTGGCGCCGAAATTGATCGAAGAAGTAGTTCCCAAAATGGTGTCGATTGCCGTCTTCCAGAAAATCCTGCAATTGCTGCTGGAAGAGTCGGTGCACATCCGCGATATCCGCACCATCATTGAATCGATCGCCGAGCATGCAGGCATCACCTCCGATCCGGCCGAGCTGGCACGTCGCGTGCGGGTGGCCCTGTCGCCGGCCATCGTGCAACAGATCTACGGCCCCTCGCGCGAACTCAACGTCATCGCCATCGATCCGCCGCTGGAGCGTCTGCTGGTGCAAGCCTTGAGCAATGCCAGCGGCCCGGCACTCGACCCCGGCGTGGCCGACATGCTGAGCCGCACAGCCGCCGAAATGGCACTCAAGCAGGAAGAAATTGGCGTGCCGGCCTGCCTGCTGGTACCGGACACCATCCGCAACGCCATTGCACGGCTCGTGCGCCGCGTAGCTCCCCGTCTGCAGGTTCTGGCTCATAGCGAGATCCCTGAAACCCACACCATCCGTATTGGCCCGATTCTGAGAGGCGCAACATCATGAACATTCAACGCTTTCACGCCCCGACCTCACGCGAAGCGCTCGCCAAAGCGCGCATGGCTTTTGGCGAAGGAACCCTGATCCTCTCGAACCGTCCCACCGCCACGGGCGTGGAGGTTCTGGCGACCGCTGAAGACACCCTGAACTCACTGGATCAGCCCCAAGCTGCCGCCAACAAACCTACAGCCGCGCCGAAGCTGGCAGCCACGGCGTCCAAGCCCGCGAAAAACACCGCCCCGACGACGCAGTCGCAGGTCGAAGAGGATGCCGAGCAACTGGCCATGAGCACACTGTCCTTCCAGGACTATGTGCGTGAGCGCATGCTGCGCCGTCGTCATGACTCGCTGAAAGTGATTGCGCAGGACACCCCCGCCCCGGCAGCCACACGCTTGAGCGAAAGTGCCGGCCCTGTCTGGATGGAATCCCCCGCGAGCCCCCCCAAGCCCGCGGTCAGCGCCCCTAAAGTCACGGCACAGCCGGCCCAAATGCCCCAGGGCATCGTCGATGAGCTGCAAGCCATGAAGGACATGATCGAGGAGCGCTTCAACACGCTGGCTTGGCTCGGACAGGCCAAGCAGAACCCGATCCAGTCGAATCTGATGCTCAAGCTCATCCGGGCTGGCTATTCGCCCGCCCTGGCTCGCGCCATGCTGGAAAAGCTACCTGACAGCCTGGGTGCCACCGAATCCGTTCGTTGGGTCATGGACGTCCTGGAACGCAATCTCAAGACCGATACCGGTCGCTCCCTGCCAGAAGATGGTGGTGTCTACGCCTTGGTGGGCGCCACTGGTGTCGGCAAGACCACAACCACCGCCAAGCTGGCCGGCCTGTGCGCCCGTCAATACGGCCCCGCCAGCGTCGGCTTGATCACGCTGGACACCTACCGCATCGGTGCTCACGAGCAGCTGCGCACCTACGGGCGCATGCTCGGTGTCGTGGCTCACTTGGCTCACGATCAGGCTGCCCTGCAGGATTTGCTCAATCTTCTGTCCAACAAGAAGATGATCCTGATCGACACCACAGGCGTGGCACCCCGTGATCCGCGCAAGCGTGAACTGCTCGACGTGCTGGACCTGCCGAATGTCAACCGCCTGCTGGTGCTCAATGCCGGTGGCCAGGGCGAAACGCTGGATGAAGTGGTGTCGTCGTTCCGCTCGACCGGCGTACAACAGGCCGTGCTCTCCAAGATCGACGAAGCCGTCAAGCTGGGCCCCGCACTCGATGCCGCCATCCGGCACCAGTTGGTTCTGCGTGGCGTCACCACCGGCCAACGTGTCCCCGAAGACTGGGAATCGGCCGATGCCTCCAAGCTGGTGCGCTTGTCCATGCGTACGCCGAACAAGTCTGCCTTCGACCCGCAGGCCTCGGATCTGGGCTTCATCTTCAGCCAACCGGCCGTTCCATCGCAGGGAATGCTCCATGCTTGATGCATGTGTCACCCAGGGCGCAGGCCTGCAGGGGCTCAGCACCCAGGCCTCACCCCGCCTCGTTGTCATGGCCAGCCATGACGATCGGCCCAGCGAGCTCCCGCTGCTGTGGAGCCTGTGTGCAGCATGGTCCGAGTTGGGCTATTTCGCCGTCGTGCTTGATGCCACGCAAAGCGAATCCCCAAGCAACCCCGGCCTGCAGCAACTGCTCGCCCCAAGTGGTCGGCCTGAAGACATGCCGCACGAGACCATGGATACGGCCTGGTCGATCTACCCGGCTGCCATTGGCTTGCGCCAACTGTGTGCAGCGTCTCAGGGCCAGGAAGACACGGCGCCGTTTGAGGCCCTTGAACAGCTGTTCCAGAACTATGATGTGGTACTGCTGTATGCGAATGCCGGCATGTTGGCCACCAACCTGCCGGGCAGTCACATCGAACCCCTGCTGGCTGTTTCCACCAATGAGCGCTCCGTGCTGACGGCCTATCAAGCCATGAAACAGTTGTTGCTCAACGGCCGACTTCAACCTACCATCGTTTCCATGGTGGACGCATCCGATCAGAACAGTCTGGCTTGGGCCCGCAACCTGAACAAAAGCCTTCAAGGCTGCGCCATGAACTTTCTGGGCCAGCAGATCACCACCTTGAGCGTGGACATGCGGCAAGACGACGAAGAGGCGCCGCGCGACGTCAACCGGCTGGCACTGCGCCTGCTGGAAAACGGAATGCCGCGCCGACCGGATGCCACCATGTCCGCCTGGCAGCAGGCCATGAACGACAATGACATTGGGAAGAGGAGTCATTGATGTACACCGCCAAAGGTCAACTCGACCGTAATGCCCTGATCCGGCAGTATTCCCCCCTGGTCCGCCGCCTGGCCCATCACATGATGGCCAAGCTGCCGCCCAGCGTTCAGGTGGACGATCTGATCCAGGTCGGTCTGATTGGCTTGTCCGAGGCCCTGAACCGTTTTGAAGCCACCCAGGGCGTCCAGTTTGAGACCTTCGCGACCCAGCGCATCCGTGGCGCCATGATCGACGAACTGCGGGAAAACGACTGGATGTCGCGTGGCTCACGCAAGAGCCAGAAAGAAATCGAAGTCGCTCTGCGCCGCCTGGAACACCGGCTGGGTCGCAGCCCGACGGAGTCCGAGATTGCCGGCGAATTGGGCATGAGCCTGGCCGACTACCAGACGCTGCTGGGCAAGGTGCAGGGCACGCAGCTGGTTTACCTCGAGGACATGGCAGGCGGCGAAGGCGAAGACAGCTTTCTCGACCGCCATATGGTCGACACCGAGGCCGACCCCATGGAGCTGCTGCGCGACCAGCGCATCCGCAAGTCCCTGGTTGAGGCCATCAAAAATCTGCCCGAGCGCGAGCAGTACATCATGAGCATGTACTACGAGAAGGACATGAACCTCAAGGAAATCGCGGCGGTTCTGGGCATTACCGAATCACGCGTTTGTCAATTGCACAGTCAGTCGATTGCCCGCTTGCGCGCCAAAATGCGCGCACATTAAAAAAGGGCTGCGATGGCAGCCCCTTTTAATTTTGCGTGACGACGCTCACGCCGTGAGCAATTTGAACGCCCCGCTTTGTTTCGCCGCAGCACCGTAGGGGCCGGCGGCCTGGCCATAAGTCGACTCGCGCGTGGCGGGCACCATGGCATTCAAACCGCGTTCAACAATGGCCGCACGACGCGCCAGACTGCCGCGCTGTGCCCCAATCCCCCCGACGACCTTCTGCAAACGGGTCTTGAACGCTTGCGTGGCTTGAGCATCCAGGTGAGCGACTTCCTGCGAACGGGATAAGTCGACGGCCAACTGCCGCAACTGGGTGCTGGCCGCCTCCAGAGCAACCGGCTCACCACTGTCCACAGCTGCAGTCAGCACCGCGCATTGCTGCTCGATCTCGGACAACTGCTTTTCAATCTGTGCGGACAACATGGCAAGACACCCTCAATAAGGAAAATCAGCTTCGGGTACGGTCAAGCATTTCCTTGGCATTGGCCAACAACTTGTCGGCAATGGCCTCGGGGTTGACCACATAGGTACCCTGTTCAATCTCACTGCGCACGGCGTTCACCTTGTCCATGTCCACATCGGCGGACTCGGATTGATCGGCTTGCGTCAAGGTACGTACCTGCGCCGAAACCGTGACCGACACGCTCGCCGAACTGGCGTTGCGCGAAGCAGTCGCGGCAGCGCCCTGCGAAGCCGCCTTGGCGGACGCGGACGAGGCCCCCGACGCCGCAGGCGGTGTCGAAGTAATTGGCAAATCTGATGGCTGACCTATTTTCATCGCGTTCTCCAGAACTACCGTGGAAGTAGCCTTGTACGATAGATATCGGCACGATCATGACTTACTTTAGGTTTTTCCGCATCCTTTCGGAAAAACCTGTCTTACATTTCCAACTTCACTGTTCGGGCATCCAGTACCACGCCGGACATCACGCGGCCATTGTCCATGCGGACCTTGGCCAGTTGCCCAACCACACCGGGCGACAGCGCTTGGCCATCGGAATGGATCTGAAAACCAGTGCCTTGGGCCACGATACGAACCTGGGCACCGGCCTGAAACACCTGGGCCGGACGCACCATATTCTGGCGCAAGGCCTGGCCGGTCATCAGATTCCGGACCGCCACCTGGCCGACCCAGAGCGTCGGATCCGCAATGATCGGACTGGGTTCTTCTGCCCAGTCGACCTCCGCCTCCATCACGTCGGCCTCGCCCAGCACCGTACCGGGAACCACATCGCGCCGCATGACCCAAGCACGCCCAATGGCCTTGATGGTGACGGGCAGAAAGACGTTCCACTTCCCCATGCCCTCAATACAACGTAAGCCCAGACGGGTTCGCCCCCACAGACGGGTTCCAACAGGAATATAGGGTTCAACCCGGGAGCAGCTGGCCAGGCGCAACCGGCTGTCCAGTGCACCCACCGATACCTCCATCCGTAAAGGCACGGCCCCGGACGACTGAATGCCGGCAACGGCCTGGTCCAGCCAATGGCGCGTCGCCCCCAGAAACTCCGATTCGGCCGGCTGGGTCTGCGCCTGGGCAACTGTGGCCATCAGGGAGGCAAACACCCAGAAAAAGATCATCCGCAGCAAACGCCACGGCAAAACCTGATCCATTTTTTCATTCATGACGGGAATCCTTTCCGAACGTGGGGCCCAGAACGGTCTTCGGCCGCTACCCCACGCTGGGAACTATACGAACAGACGCCCTTGCGCGAATCCGGCAAATACAGGGTGTTTTCCCTTTACTTCAAGGTCTCGAAAATTTAAGTTATTTCCATAATTGCCAGACGTCGAAAGCCCGGGCACCGGCCTGTGGCGTTGCAAGACCGAAAGTTGAGGTAATTCATGTTTGCACAAATGACCAACAGTCTGGACTTCCATTCGAAGGCCCTGGTCGTGCGCGCCGAACGCCAGCGCGTCATTGCGAGCAACATTGCCAACGCTGACACGCCGGGTTATGTGGCACGCGACGTGAATTTCCGCGAAGCCATGGCCAATGCCACCGGCAACAGCACGTCGCCCGTTGCCTCCCGCATGAGCAGCAGCACCTCCAACAGCAAACACATCCCGCTGACCAGCAGCACGGGCGAACTCGGCGGCAACCCTCTGGCTTACTCCCCGCAAACCCAGCCGAGCATGGACGGCAACAGCGTTGACCTCGACCGCGAACGCAGCAACTTCGTCGACAACGCGGTGCGCTACGAGTCCACCCTTCGCTTTATTAACGGCCACGCCAAGACAATCTTGAGCGCGATCCAAGGTCAGTAACTTTCAACAGGACCAGGAAACTCACCATGTCCATGTTCTCCATCTTTGGCGTCTCTGGCAGCGCTGTCAGTGCGCAGTCGCAACGACTCAACGTGGTGGCCAGCAATCTGGCCAACGCGGATGCCGTGGCCGGTCCGGACGGCAAGATCTACAAGGGTCGTCAGGTCGTTTTCGAAACCGTTCTGATGGACTCCCAGGCGTCCGCTGGCGTCAAGGTCAGCACCATCAGCGAAAACCAGGAACCCGGCAAGCGCACGCACAACCCGAGTCACCCGATGGCTGATGCCGAAGGGTTCATCACGCAATCCAACGTCAATCCGGTCGAGGAAATGGTCAACATGATTTCCGCGTCCCGCTCGTACCAGAACAACGTCGAAGTCATGAACACCGCCAAGACGCTGCTGCTCAAAACCCTCCAACTTGGCCAATAAGCCAGAAGGACCAAGACCATGACCACCACCTCGTCTGTGAACAGCAGCACGGCTGCCCTCAACAACCTGACCACCGGCTCCGGTACCGTGAGCGACGCAACTGCCGCTCAGGACCGCTTCCTCAAACTGCTCGTAGCGCAGCTGAACAACCAGGATCCGATGAATCCCATGGACAACGCGCAGATGACCAGTCAGATGGCGCAGATCAACACCGTCACCGGCATCAACAAGCTCAACGAGACCATGTCCAGCATGGTCTCGCAGCTGCTGTCGACGCAGATCCTGCAAAGCGCCTCCATGGTCGGACACAACGTTCTGCTGCCCAGCAACACCCTGAGCGTGAGCAAAGGCGTTGCCGCTGGCGCCGTGGACGTCGGTGCCAGCGCCGACTCCGTGAGCGTCGAGATCCAAACCCCCGGCGGCCAGGTGCTCGACACCTTCAACCTGGGCGCCAAGAATGCCGGCCGCCACGAATTCACCTGGGATGCCTCGGCCTACCAGGGGCAGACCGTCAAGATCGCCGTCAAAGCCAGCATGGGTGGCAAGAGCGTGTCGGCCACACCGATGGCCGTCGACACCATCCAGTCGGTCAGCAACGAGAGCGGCACGCTGAAGCTGAACTTGGCCAATGGCGCCAGCGTTTCCTACACCGACGTCGCGGCCATTTATTGACCCGACCTGTCCATCAATCCATTTCACCGCCCGACATCTTCCATAAAGGAACCTAGATCATGAGTTTCCAGACCGGCCTCTCCGGCTTGAATGCCGCCAGCAAAAACCTCGACGTCATCGGCAACAACATCGCGAATGCCGGCACCGCAGGCGCCAAAAAGTCGCGCGCCGAATTCGCCGAAGTGATTGCCTCCACCATCGGCGCCGGCGGCTCGGGTGGCCAGGCGGGTATCGGCGTTGAAGTGTCCGCCGTTTCCCAGGAATTCTCGCAAGGCAATATTTCCGTGACCGGCAACACGCTGGATCTGGCCATCAACGGCGACGGTTTCTTCCCCCTGATCCCCTACAACGCGACCGGCCAGGATAAGGACAAACCTTCGCTGTACAGCCGCTCCGGCATTTTCAAGCTGGACCAGGACGGTTATGTCGTCAACAACAACGGCGAGAAACTGTACGGCATCAATTACGACCTCAGCGGTGGCCAGACCCTCGGCCCGCTGAGGATCGACACCAGCACCAGCAATGCACCGGCACAGACGACCACGATTGGCATGCAGTTCAATCTGGACGCTCGCGCGGTTGTCTGGAATACACCGACACCCACCACCCCGCTGACGACCTACGGTACATCTATCACCGCCTACGACACCCAGGGTATTGCCCAGGACGTCAAGGTCTACATGCGTCGGGTTGCAGACACCGGCGGCCCGCTTCCGGCCCCTCTGGTCAACAACTGGGAGGTTTTCACCGACCCGACCAGCGCCGCCACCGCCACAACCTCCAACGTCGCCACCCTGCAGTTCGACAGCAACGGCAAACTGCTGAACCCGGGACCGTTCACCCTGCCCTTCACGACGAAGAATGGCACGTTTAACGCCCAGGCCTCCTTCACCAATTCAACCCAGTTCGCTTCTTCTTTTGGCGTGACCACGCTGAGCCAGAACGGCAATCCCGACGGCTCCTTCACGGGCATCAAGATCTCCGAATCCGGCGTCATCACCGCCCGCTACTCCAATGGCAAGAGCATGGATGCCTGCCAGATCCAGCTGGCCTCGTTCCGCAACAACCAGGGCCTGCAGCCGGTCGGCGGCGGCAACTGGGTGGCAACCAACTCATCGGGTGTGGCCACCCCCGGCACACCCGGCACCCTGAGCCTGGGATCCGTCCGCTCCGGGGCGCTGGAAGACTCGAACGTCGATCTGACCGCCGAACTCGTCAACATGATGACCGCCCAGCGCGCCTACCAGGCGAACGTGCAGACCATCAAGACGCAGGACCAGGCGCTGTCGGCTCTGACCAGCCTGCGTTAAGCCTTGCCCTGAACCTGTACTGAGCACATTTCGCCATGGACAAACTGATTTACACCGCGATGACGGGCGCCAATGCGGCCGCCCACCGCCAGGCTGTGTTGTCGAACAACCTGGCCAATGTGTCGACCAACGGGTTTCGCGCCGAGTTGGCGGCCTACCGTGCTGTGCCCCTGCGCGGCGACGGCGCCACCACCCGCGTCTTCGCGCTGGAGACCACCACCGGCCACCTGGACACGCCCGGCCCCTCGCAACATACCGGGCGCGATCTGGACGTCATGGCCCAGGGCAATGCCTGGTTTGCCGTGCAGGGCCTGGATGGCACCGAGGCCTATACGCGCAACGGCTCCATGCAAATTTCGCCCGCGGGCACCCTGCAGACCAACACCGGCCTCCCCGTGCTGTCTGACGGTGGCGCCCCCATCGACATTCCTGCCGGCGCCACGGTCAGCATCGGTGCCGACGGCACGATCACGGCCAAGGTCAATGGCCAGCAACCGGCCACCGTCGGGCGCCTCAAGATGGTCACCCCGACAGCGGATGAACCCATCAAGCGCGGCGCTGATGGTCTGTTCCGTGCGACGGCCGGTGATGCCCTGCCCAACAACGCCACCGCCCGCCTGATGCCCGGCACGCTGGAAGGCTCCAACGTCAACGCGGTTGAAAACATGGTCGGCATGATCCAGACCGCACGCCAGTTTGAAGTGCAGATGCGCCTGCTCCAGACCGCTGAATCGAACGACCGCTCGGCCGGTCAGCTGTTGAACCTGCAAGGCTAAGGCCCACAGATTCGCCCTCATACAAGCCCTAGGAACTCATCATGATCAACTCCCTGTGGATCTCGAAAACCGGCATGGAAGCCCAGCAGATGCAGCTGGACACCATCTCCAACAACCTGGCCAACGTCTCCACCACCGGCTTCAAACGCTCCAATGTGGCGTTCGAGGACCTGATGTACCAGAACCTGCGCCAGGTCGGCTCCGCCAGTTCCGAGCAGTCGCAACTGCCGACCGGCCTGCAGCTCGGCACCGGTGTGCGCGTGGTCGGCACGGCGCGCCAGTTCACCCAAGGCAATGTGCAGCAGTCGAGCAACAACCTCGACGTGGCGATTCAAGGCAACGGTTTTTTCCAGGTGACCATGCCCGATGGCACCATGGGCTACACCCGTGACGGCTCGTTCAAGATCAATGCCCAAGGCCAGGTGGTGACCAACAACGGCTTTGCCGTGGCCAACGGCATCACGGTGCCCAGCAATGCAGAGAACCTGGTCATCAGCGCGGACGGCAATGTCACCGCCTCGATCAAGGAAAACGGCAAGATGGTCGATCGCCAGATCGGCACCATCGCCCTGGCCAGCTTCATCAACCCGGCCGGCCTGGAGCCGCGCGGGCAGAACATGTACATCGAAACCGCCGCTTCGGGGCAGCCCAATACCGGCACGCCGGGCCTCAATGGCATGGGCAGCCTGATGCAGGGTTATCTGGAAACCTCCAACGTCAACGTGGTGCAGGAACTGGTGACCATGATCCAGACCCAGCGCGCCTACGAAATGAACTCGAAGGCGATCCAGACCTCCGATCAGATGCTGCAGAAACTGGGGCAATTGTGATGAACACGATGGTTTACTCTTCGCTGCAACGCCTGGGATGGGTGGTGGTGATTGCCGGCCTGTGCGCTGGCTGCGAGACCACCGCGCCGAAGGTCGACTTCGCCGAACCCAAGCCCACGGCTATCCCCAGCCCTTCCGCCCGGCCCGTCACCGGCAGCCTGTTCCAGACGGTCGGCTATCGCCCCTCCTTCGAAGACCGGCGTGCCCGCGTGGTCGGCGACACCCTGACGATCGTGATCGTGGAAAACGTCACGGCCAGCCAGAAGTCGACCTCCACGGCCAACCGCACCAGCAGCGCCAACTCGTCCGTCACCGCCGTTCCGGGCTTTAACTTCCCGGCCACCGCCGCGGAAAATCAGACCCGCATCGCCGGCACCTCGGCCAACGACTTCTCCGGCAAAGGCGGCACGGAAAGCGCCAACACCTTCTCCGGCTCGATCACCACCACGGTGGCCGAAGTCCTGCCCAATGGGCATCTGGTGGTGGTGGGGGAAAAACAGATCGGCGTGAACCAGAACGTCGACGTGTTGCGCTTCTCCGGCACGGTCGATCCACGCGCCGTCCTGCCGGGCAGCATCGTGAACTCCAGCCAGGTGGCCAATGTCCGCGTCGAATCCAAGGGCCGTGGCGCCCAGAACGAAGCGCAAACAGTTGGCTGGTTAATGCGGTTCTTTTTCAGCGTTTTGCCGTTCTGAGCCGATACAGAATTGGATTGTCTGATTTCGTCTTTATCGGCCCATTTCGCCAATACTTGAGTCCTACGCCATGAATGCCTGCACGCTTTGCCCCTCGCTGAACCGGCTCCGCCAGCTGGCCACGCTGCTGGTGGCAGCCTGCATGCTGGCGGGCGGCAGCGCCATGGCGGGCCGCATCAAGGAAATTGCGGCCATCGAAGGCGTGCGCAGCAACCAGTTGACCGGTTTCGGCCTGGTCATCGGCCTGGACGGCACCGGCGACCAGACCACCCAGATGCCCTACACCACCCAGGGCATGAACAACTACCTGCAGCAGCTCGGCATCACCCTGCCGTCGGACGTCATCTCGCGGCTGCAATTCAAGAATGTGGCCGCCGTGCTGGTGACAGCACAGCTGCCCGCCTTTGCCCGCCCGGGCCAGATGGTCGATGTGACCGTCTCGTCGATGGGCAATGCCAAGTCGCTCAAGGGCGGCACCCTGATTTCCACGCCGCTCAAAGGCGCCGACGGTGAGATTTACGCCTTGGCGCAAGGCAGCCTGGTGATCGCCGGGGCCGGCGCAGCCGCAGGCGGCAGCAAGGTCCAGATCAACCACCTGAGCGCCGGCCGCATTCCGGGCGGCGCCCAGATCGAGCGCGCCGTGCCGACACCGCTGCTCGAAGGCAACAGCATCCGGCTTGGCCTGGATGCCTACGACTTCCAGACCGCGCGTCGTGTCGCAGAAGCCATCAACCGCCGTTTCGGCGACGGCGTTGCCCGCGCCATGGATGGACGCACCGTTGACGTCCAGGCCCCAGTCGATCCCAACGCGCGCATCACCTTCATCGCCGAGATGGAAGAGTTGCCGCTGGAAAACTCCATTCGCGCCGCCAAGGTCGTGATCAATTCGCGCACCGGCTCGGTGGTGCTCAACCAGGCTGTGACGCTGGGCCCCTGCGCCATTGCGCACGGCAATCTGTCGGTCAGCATCAGCTCGACCCCGGTGGTCAGCCAGCCCGGTCCCCTGTCCAGCGGTCAGACCGTGGTGACAGAAAAAGCCAATATCCAGATCAAACAGGAACCGGGCGTGCTGATCCAGGTGCCGGCCTCACCCCAATTGTCGGAAGTAGTGCGCGCCCTCAATGCACTGGGCGCCACCCCGCAGGATCTGCTGGCCATTCTGCAGGCCATCAAGGCAGCAGGCGCACTGAATGCGGAGCTTGAGGTGATCTGACATGGGTGTCGGCAACCTGACCCACAACTCCAATGCCCTGGCGGCCGATGCGCGCTCGCTCAACAGCCTGAAGCTGCAAGCCGGCCAGGACTCGCCGGCGGCCATCAAGGAAGCCGCCAAGCAGTTCGAGTCGCTCTTCATGCGCGAGCTGATCAAGAGCATGCGCGAAGCCACCATGAAATCCGGCATGCTGGAAAGCGCCCAGGGCGACCTCGGCACCGACCTACTCGACCAGCAGCTGGCGGTTCAGATGTCGGGCCGGCCCGGCGGACTGTCGGACATCATTGCCCAGCAGCTCTCGCGCCAGATGGGTGCGGCGGATGCACAAGGACAAGCCAGCACGCGCGCGGCCGGCAAGCAGGCCATCCAGCCGGCGGCCGGCCAGGGCAACACCACGCCCACCGTCAGCCAGACCAGTTTTGTGCAACGCTTCAATGGCGTGGCCGCCAAGGTAGAACAAAGCAGCGGCATTCCCGCCAGCTTCATGATCGGCCAGGCTGGGCATGAGACCGGCTGGGGCCGACGCGAAATCACCAACGCCGACGGCTCGACCTCTTTCAACCTGTTCGGCATCAAGGCCGGTGCCGGCTGGAAGGGCAAGGTAGCGGAGGTCACCACCACCGAATACGTCAACGGCGTGCCGCAAAAAACCGTGGCCAAGTTCCGCGCCTACAACTCTTACGAAGAGTCGTTCCGCGACTATGCACGGCTGATTTCGGACAGCCCGCGCTACGCCCAGGTGCGTCAGCAGACCGGTTCGGTCCAGGCCTATGCCAGCGGCTTGCAGCGTGCCGGCTATGCCACCGACCCGGATTACGCCAACAAGCTGAGCCGCGCCATCAACACCACGTTGCGGCTGCAACGCGCTACCGCCTAAAGGAAAGACGCATGGGCAACATCCTGAACGTTGGCGCACGCTCCTTGCTGGTCAACCAGAAGATTCTTGAGACCGTCGGCAACAACATCGCCAACGTCAACACGCCAGGCTACTCGCGCCAGACGGTCATCGTCCAGAACGTGGAAGGCCAGTTCACCGGTGGCGGCTACTACGGCAACGGCGTTGACATCACCACGGTCCAGCGCAACTACAGCGACTTCCTGACCAAACAGGCCACGCTGATGAAGTCCGTCGCCGCCAGCGACGCGACGCGTTACGACAAGCTGCAGCAACTGGAGAGCGTGTTCTCCGGCGGTACCGACGGCCTCGGCGCCTCGGTCAGCGACTTGCTCAATTCGTTTTCCGACATTGTCAGCGCCCCTTCCGACCTGACGGCGCGCGCGGTGGCACTGACCAGCGCGGATGAAATGGCCGCACGTTTCCAGACCGCCTCCAACCAGCTCTATCAACTCCGGCTGGGCGTCTCGCAAGAACTGCAAACCAACGTCACGACCATCAACAACCTGGCTGACCAGATCGCCAAGTCGAACCAGGAAATCGCACGCGCCACGGGCAGCGGTCACCTGCCCAATGACCTGCTGGACCAGCGCGATCAGCTGATCAGTGAGCTGAACAAATACATCCAGACCACCTCGATCCCCTCGTCAGACGGAACCGTCGGCGTCTTCGTGGGCGGCAGCCAGGCCCTGGTGCTCGGCACCACGGTCTCGAAACTGGAAGTGGCCCCCACCAATTACTCAGGCGATCCCAACCAGAGCCAGCTGCTGATCAACAATGCGGGCGGCACCAAGTACCCGATCAGCACCTCCATGCTGGGTGGCGGCGAAGTCGCAGGACTGCTGCGCTTCAAGAACGAAGACCTGGTCAATGCCGGCAACATGCTGGGTCGCATGGCACTCGCCATCGGCACGCGCATGAACGAGCAGCAGGCCCTGGGCCTGGACCTCAGTGGCAGTGCCGGCACGGCCCTGTTCAAGCTCAGCGCCCTGCCCAACGGTTACCCGGCCGACACCAACGCCCTGCCGGGCACGACGCTGAGCATGAGCGTCCAGTCCAACCCGTCGGGCACCTCCCAGTTTGCGGCCTCTGATTACGAGGTGACCTTCACCTCGGGTACCGCGGGAACCATTGTGCGCACGTCGGACGGCAAAGCCACGGCGTTTGATTTCGCGATGACCAATCCGGTCAAGATCGACGGCCTCAACATCCAGCAAAGCGCCACACCGGCAACCGCCGGCGACCACTTCCTGCTCAAGCCTTTCAGCACCGCCGCCGGCTCGATTGCCACCGCCTTTTCGTCACCGCGCGGGCTGGCCATGGCCAGCCCGGTCACGGCCACCGCCGGTACGGCCAACACCGGCACCCTGACGGTGGGCGGTCTCACCACGCGTTCCGTCCCGGTTCCCCCGGCCGTCACGCTGAACTTCACCAGCACCAGCACCTATACGCGCTCCGACACCGGTGCCACGGTTTACACCTACACGCCAGGTCAGCCGATCGAGTACAGCACGGCCCCGCCGCTGGCGGGCTGGTCACTCACCCTCAAGGGAACGCCGCAGCCCGGCGACACGTTCAAGGTGGATGTGAACCCCTATCCGGCCCTCAATGCCGGCAATGCGCAGGCAATGCTGGGCCTGCGCGATGAGGCCATGTTCGACGGCGGTCCGTTGACCGACGGCTACGCCGGCCTGATGGCGGAAATCGGCATTCAGGTGCAGAGCGCCAAATCGGCGAGCACCGTTTCCAACAACATTGCCAGCAACATTGAGCAGCAGCGCAGCAGCGTCTCCGGCGTCAACCTGGACGAAGAGGCGGCCAAGATGCTGCAGTACCAGCAGGCCTACCAGGCCTCCGGCAAGATGATGCAACTGGCCCAGAATATCTTTGACTCCCTGCTGCAGAGCCTGGGCCGTTGAGGAAAGACAGGACGAGGATTGAAACATGAGCATGCGACTGGGTAGCGCCAACGCCTACGACAACTCCCTGGCCAAACTGGGCAGCCACCAGGTCAGCCTGTCCGAGCTGCAGGAAAAACTGACCGCCGGCAAGAAGGTCCTGCGCCCCAGCGACGACCCCACCGGCGCGGCCCAGGCCGAACGGGCGATGACCCGGATCAGCCGCATCGAGGTCGAACAGCGCGCACTCAACGTCCAGAAAAACTCCATGGCCATGGCCGAGTCCACCTTGGGCAGTGCCACCGAAACATTGCAAAACATCCGCGACCTGGTGGTCAGTGCCGGCAACGCCGGCTACACCAGCGTCAACCGGACCAGCATTGCGCAGCAAATTTCGGCGTTACGCGATCAATTGTTCGGCTATGCCAACAAAACCGACAGCAACGGCGTGCCGCTCTTCGGCGGGCTGGGCAGCGCCAGCTCGCCCTTCACCGATGCCGCCGCCGGCGTGACCTTCAACGGTGTTGCCGGGCAGGGCGCCAGTTCGACCGTGGCGATTCCCAGCGCCATGGACGGCCAGGCCGTCTGGATGAATGTGCCCTCCGGCAATGGCGTGTTCGACGTGTCGCTTGGCGCTGCCAACACCGGCACCACCTGGACCGATGCCGGCCAGGTCGTCAATCCCTCCGCCGTGACCGGAGACAACTACGCCGTGACCTTCAGTGTGGTGGCGGGCGTCACGACCTATAACGTGGTGGACACCACCACCACCGCCACGATCGCGACTGGCCAGCCCTACACCAGCGGCCAGAACATCCAGTTTGGCGGCATGGCTTTCCGTGTCGAAGGCGTGCCGGCCAATGGCGACACCCTGCAGGTCGCGCCCAGCACCACCACCAACGTCTTCAAGGTGATCGACAAGGCCATTGCCGGCATCAACAACGCCAACAACAGCAATACGCTGAGCCAGGCTTTCACCCGGGCGCTAGCCGAACTCGATACCGGCATGAACCGCATCCAGTCTGCCCGCGGCTTGGCCGGCGACATGCTCAACCGTGCCGACAGCATTGACAGCAACCAGCAGACCAAGTCCAACCAGCTCGAGACCGACCGCTCACGCGCCGAAGACATGGACATGATCAAAGGCATTTCGGACTTCCAGAACCAGCAGACCGGTTACGATGCAGCGCTGAAGACCTACGCGCAGGTTCAACGCCTGTCCCTGTTCAACTACCTAGGGTAAGAACACCCGCCTCGCCATGGCCCAAACCGTTCTTGGCAACATCTTCCTGGGCTATCAACTGTTATGGAACCAGTTGCGCCAGCCCGCGGCCGTGCGGCTCTTTGTCGACGCCGATGTGGCGGTGCCGGTGGACGCCCAGCACCTGCTGGCCGCCTTGCGCGAGCAGTGGCCGGAACAGGCACCGGTCCTGCTGCTTGAAATCCACTCGGTCTCGCTGCTGAACGACATCCTGGAACACGGCACCGCCAGCGACCCCTGGGTGCAGGTGCCCGAAGCCTGGCTGGTGAGCGATGCCGCCCTGGCGCAACGCGTGCATCAGGCCCATCACAGAGGCCTCAAGCTGGTCTGGTGCGGTGCACCCGGTCAGCGTCCGGAGCCGGCCATCAGCGAGCACTTTCACAAAAGCATCATCAACCTCACGGCCGAGGAAGCCCTGCTGGGCCTGCGTGCCTCGCTGCAAAAACACGGTGACCAGGACAGTGAGGTGCCAATCCACAGCCCGGTCGTGCCCGGCCAGATCTATGAGGCCATCGGCAACCGCGCGCTGGCCGAGCATTGCATGGACCAGCAAGGCGCCTGGGCCCTGACCGGCTGGCCAGTGGAAGATGTGTTGCACGGTTACCGGCAGCAACTGATCCAGCCAGGCCAGGCCGCCATCGTGCGTCTGGTCGAAGCCATCGACGCCGACGTTGCGCTCGACACCATTGAACTCATCCTGAGCGAAGAGCCGGTGCTGGCCTACCTCTTTCTGCGTTACGTCAACTCGGCCGGCCTGGGCCTGCGCAACGAGGTCGAATCAATCCGCCGCGGCCTGATGGTGCTGGGCTACTCGGTGCTCAAGGCCTGGTTGCTGGAACAACTGCCACACGCCGCCAGCGACTTGAACCTGCAACCGGTCCGCACCACGCTGGTCACGCGTGCCCACCTGATGGAGCATCTGCTGGATGCTGGCGATGAAGACGACTTGCGGCGCGAGGTCTACCTGTGCGGCCTGCTGTCGCAAATCGACGTGCTGCTGGGCGAGCCGCTGGTCACCTCGCTGGAGCGCCTGCCGCTGCCTGAGCGGATCCAGGCTGCGCTGCTGCAAAACGACGGCCCCTACGCGCCTTACCTCGCTATTGCTGCGGCGCTGGAGTCTCCCAACACCCGTGCCACCCACACCTTGTGCCACGAGCACCAGATCGACATGGAAGAAGTCAACCGCGCCCTGCTGCGGACCTTGTCTGCCATGTTGGCGCGCCCCGCACGCGGCCTGCTGGCCTGAGCCGGCCGCCGGGCTTTCCTGGCCACAGCACCGGCGGTCGTGGCCGCTGGGTGAAAGCACGGTAGAGTAAGTCCCATGCCCCGCCCGCCAACCCTTGCAAGCAGCACCCGCCAAGACCTCTGGCTCAGCCTGCAGGGTGTCGCCATCTTTGCGCTCAACGTCCGGATGGTCGGCATCGGTCTGGTCGTGATGGCGGTGGTATTTGCTGGCCGCAAAATGCCCGTTTCCACCGCCCGATAGAAATCTCTCGCCCCTGAAGGAACCGCACCATGAATCCCAGTGACCCGCACGCCCCATCGCCCTGGGTGCTGGCCGCACGTGCCGAAAAAATGAACCCCTCGGTGCTGCGCGAACTGCTCAAGGTCACCGAGCGCCCGGGCATCATCAGCTTTGCCGGCGGGCTGCCCTCGCCCAAGACCTTCCCGGTCGATGAATTTGCCGCCGCCTGCGCCAAGGTGTTGCGCGACGATGCCGCCGCTGCCCTGCAGTACGCCGCCAGCGAAGGCTACGGCCCTCTGCGCGAGATGGTGGCCGCATCGCTGCCGTGGCCGGTGGAGCCGGCGCAGGTGCTCATCACCACCGGCTCGCAGCAGGGCCTGGACCTGGTGGCCAAGGTGCTAATCGACCAGGGTAGCCGCATCTTGGTGGAAACGCCGACCTACCTTGGCGCCCTGCAGGCCTTCGCACCCATGGAGCCGCAGGTGCAGAGTGTGGCCAGCGACGAGGAGGGCGTGGACATCGCCACACTACGCCAGGTGCAGGCCGCCGGGACGCCGGCACGTTTCATGTACGTGCTGCCCAACTTCCAGAACCCGACCGGCCGCACCATGAGCGAAACCCGGCGCGCGGCGCTGTCCACCTGCGCGGCCGAACTGGGCCTGCCGCTGATCGAAGACAACCCCTACGGCGAACTCTGGTTCGACAGCCCACCGCCGGCGCCACTGACCGCGCGCAACCCGGACGGCTGCCTCTACCTCGGCTCGTTTTCCAAGGTGCTGGCGCCCAGCTTGCGACTGGGTTTCGTGGTGGCACCCAAGATGCTCTTCCCCAAGCTGTTGCAGGCCAAGCAGGCGGCCGACCTGCACAGCCCCGGCTTCAACCAGCGCGTGGTGGCCGAGGTCATGAAGGACGGTTTCCTCGACCGCCACGTGCCGCGCATCCGAGCGCTCTACAAAACACAACGCGACGTGATGCTGGCCGCGCTCGCGCAGCACATGCCGCCTGGCGTGACATGGAACCAGCCTGACGGCGGCATGTTCCTCTGGGCCCGTCTGCCCGAAGGGCTGGACGCCGCCGCCCTGTTGTCCAAGGCGGTGGATCGGGATGTGGCCTTCGTGCCGGGTGCCGCGTTTTATGCCGACCATGCTGACCCGCGCACCCTGCGCCTGTCCTTCGTCACCGCCAGCGAGCAGGAGATCCAGCAAGGCGTGACCGCCCTTGCCGCTGTCATCCGGGAGAACATGCCATGAGCACTAGCATCACACACCGTCAACGCCCCTTCAAGCAGGTCGACGTCTTCACCGCCACACCTTACTTCGGCAACCCACTGGCCGTGGTGCTCGACGGCTCTGGCCTGAGCGATGACGAGATGCAGCGCTTCGCGCGCTGGACCAATCTGTCGGAAACCACCTTCGTGCTGCCGCCCACGCAACCGGGTGCCGACTACCGCGTGCGCATCTTCACGCCGGGCACCGAGCTGCCCTTTGCCGGTCACCCGACGTTGGGCACGTGTCACGCCTGGCTGGAAGCGGGGGGCACCCCGAAGCAGGCCCGTGTGATCGTGCAGGAATGCGCGGTAGGCCTGGTGTCGATCCGTCGCGCCGGCCATCTCCTCGCCTTTGCCGCGCCGCCACTCAAGCGCAGCACACCCGCGCCCGAGCTGCTGGCCAGCGTGGCGCAGGCGCTGGGCATCAGCGTGGCGCAGATCCGCGCCGCCCAGCAGTTGGACAACGGCCCGCAATGGCTGGGCCTGCTGCTGGACAGCACCGACACCGTACTGGCGCTGGAGCCGAACCACCAGGCACTCAAGGACTTGAAGCAAAAAGTGGGAGTTTGCGCCGTCGAATCGGCGCCAACAGCTATAAATTTAATAGCAAAATCAAGCCGCGAGGCACGTGCTTTTGCCGAGCACGCCGCCGATGCGCCGCAGCAGGCCGCGCCCGACCTGGAGGTGCGCGCCTTCGCCGCACCGGTGGGCATCCCCGAAGACCCGGTCACCGGCAGCCTCAACGCCAGCCTGGCGCAATGGTTGATGGCCGAAGGTCATCTGCCCGAGTGTTATTTGGCTTCGCAAGGCACTTGCCTGGGCCGTGCCGGACGCGTGCAACTGGAACGCGACGCCAGCGGCCAGGTCTGGGTTGGTGGCCAGGTGGTGACCTGCATTGACGGTCGTGTGCAACTGTGAGTCTGCAAGCGCTTCGACACCGGCCCAATCACTCCTGATTTGATAGCTGACGTCGCACGAGCGACAAGGGCCATGGCCGTTTTTTGCCACAATTTCAGGCATGGGAACCCTTTACCTCGTACGCCACGGCCAGGCCTCATTTGGCGAACAGGACTATGACCGCCTGAGCGAGCTCGGCCACAAGCAGAGCGTGCGCCTGGGGCAGTACTGGCGTGAGCGCGGCATGACGTTCGACGCGGTCATCACCGGCACGTTGCGGCGCCATGCGCAGACCTGGACCGGCATTGCCGAGGGCCTAGGGCTGGCCCAGCCACAGGACGCCGCGGCCAACGCGGGCACCGCCTTGCTGTGGCCTGGCCTGAACGAGTACGACAGCGAAGCGGTGATCGCCACCATCCACCCGCACCAACTGCAAAAGCCGGATACGCCCGAGTTGTACCGCCACCACTTCCGCCTGCTGCGCGACGGCCTGACGCAGTGGATGAACGGCGTGGTCAGCCCCAAGGGCATGCCGAACTACAACGACTTCCTGGCCGGCGTCACCGGCGCACTCGACCATGTGCGACAGAACTTCGAGGGCAATGTGCTGATCGTCTCCAGCGGCGGGCCGATTGCCACCGCCGTGGGCCATGTGCTGGGCACCACGCCCGAGACCACCATCGAGCTCAATATGCGCATCCGCAACAGCGCAGTAACCGAGTTCATCTTCAACCCGAAGCGCCACACGCTGCTGAGCTACAACACGCTGCCACACCTGGACCAGCCAGAGCTGGCGGACTGGGTCACCTACGCCTAGGCGCTGCCGATCAGCATCGCCAGCTCACGGCCCAGCAAGGCTGGGTCCTGCGCATTGCGCTCGATGAGCTGGCGCAGATGTGTCACGCTGTCGAGATCGATGTGCGTGCATTGCAGCCCCAGCTGGCTGCCCTGCACGCGCGCCACCACGATGTCCATGGCAATGAAGGTGGTCGACGACAGCATCAGGCGCAGTCGGCCGTGCGTGCCCACCGGGCAGCGCAGCGCGGCGCCCATGTCCACCAGCGCCCCTTTGAGCGAGACGTCAAGCAGCTGCACCTCACGCATGCGCCCACTCAGGTTGAGCCGGGCCGGCGCCTGGAAGACCATGCGCAGAAAGCGTCGGTAAGCCAGTGGCCGGGCCAGCACCGGCAGCACCTCGACAGGCTCAACCGGCTTGGCAATGACGGGTTTCTTCCAGAATTTCCACATGGGGCTTGAACAACGCAGAGCGATTAATGCAGACCATACCATGCGGCTGCACCTGCTTGGCGGCCAGGCAGGCCAGCTTCTTGCTTGTATTCCCACATGCCCCCACCCCTGACCGCTCTTTCCCCTCCAGGCGACCCCGGCGCCGCGCCCGAGGTGCAATGGCGCGCCCAGGAACTGCTGCTGATGCGCGAAGTCATGCGCCTGATCGGCAAAAGCCTGGCGCCCGGCGTGGTGCTGCGTGAGATGCTGCACCTGATGTCGGAGCTGCTGGGCCTGAACCGCGGCCGCATCGTGCTGTTGGATGCCGAGGCACCGGACGGCCAGGCCATGGCCCGTATCCGCCACGCCTACGGCCTGACCCAGGCCGAGGTGGCGCGCGGCGTTTATGCCGTGGGCGAGGGCGTCACCGGCCGCGTGCTGGCCACCGGCCAACCCATTCTGGTGCAGGACATCGACGCCGAACCGCTGTTTCTGGCGCGCAGCGTGCAGCGCGCGCAGCTGCCGCCCGACACCGTGGCCTTCATGGCACTGCCGATCGAGGTCAACCACCACACCGTGGGCGTGCTAGCCTGCCATCGCATCCGCAGCCGGCGGCGCCACCTGAACGACGACATGGCGCTGCTGCAAATCCTGGCCACGCTGGTCGGGCAGATCCTGCAACTCCACAGCCTGCTGCAGGAAAAAACCCGCGACCTCGAAGCACGCAACGCCTTGCTGGCGCACGCGCTCGATGCCGCGGCCGTGCGCTACGGCATCATCGGCAACGCCTCGGCGCTGCTGCAGGCACTGCATGAACTGGAACGTGTCTCGCACTCGCAGGCCAGCGTACTGCTGCTGGGCGAATCGGGTACCGGCAAGGAACTGTTCGCGCGTGCCCTGCACCTCTCCAGCCAGCGGCGCGATGCGCCTTTCATCAAGGTCAACTGCGCGGCCATTCCGGACTCGCTGCTGGAGTCCGAGCTGTTTGGCTACGAACGCGGTGCCTTCACGGGTGCGGCCAGCGCGCGCGCCGGCTGGTTTGAGCAGGCCGACGGCGGCACCATCTTTCTGGACGAGATCGGCGACATGCCGCAGGCCATGCAGACCAAGCTGCTGCGCACGCTGCAGGAGGGCACGGTGGTGCGGCTGGGTGGCAAGCGCGAAACCCGGGTCGACGTGCGGCTGGTCACCGCCACGCACCGCGACCTGGAAGCCGAAGTGGCCCGCGGCAACTTCCGGCAAGACCTGTACTACCGCATCAGTGTGGTGCCGATCCGGCTGCCGTCCTTGCGCGAGCGGCGCGAGGACATCCGCACGCTGGCGCTGCACTTCGTCAACCGTGCCAACCAGGCCAACCAGCGCAACGTGCACCTTACGCCGGCCGCGCTCGCCCGGCTGGAAGCCCACCCCTGGCCCGGCAACATCCGCGAGCTGGGCAACGTCATCGAACGGCTGGTGCTGCTGACCGACAGCACCCAGGTCTCACCCGCCGAGCTGGAGCGCTTTCTGCCACGCGGCAAGGCAGACGCCAACCCACCGCCCGCGTTGCCGCCGCATGCCCCCACCATGGCGGCCGGCAGCGGCGCCTCGCTGGTGCGCGCTTATCTGCCGGCCGATTCGCACACGCTGGACGAGTTGCAGCAAATGCTGGCCCTGCACCGCGGCAACCAGTCGCGCGCCGCGCAGACCCTGGGGCTGACGGTGCGGCAGTTCGGCTACCGACTGAAGAAAGCGCAGCGTGGGCAATAAAACACCGGCGCCCCTACTGCTCCTGCGCGTTAGTTTGCCGGTGACGCCGCGGGTGAGCGCAACAGCATGGCAAACAGCTCGTTGCGGAAATGGATGCCCAGGCGGGCAAAGGCGCGGTTGCGGTAGGTCTTGACGCTGGGCAGGCTCAAGCCCAGGTCACTCGCAATGCCGTCCTGCGTCATGCCGGTCAGCAGCCGGGCGCAGACATCCAGTTCACGCGGTGTCAGCGCCGGGTTGAGCTGGCGCAGGCGCTGCTGCCAGGCCGCGATCGGGTCGGCGGCCTGCGGCGGGCTCGACAAGGCGATGTGCTTCTTGGCCAGGGCCAGCAACGCCGGCGCCATATCGGCAAAGCCGGCCACCTGCTGGTCGCTGAACGGCCGCTGGTGCTGGTGGCGGTAGAAGTTGAGCGCCAACAGCGACGCCCCGGTCTGCTGCACCACCGACACCCGTTCCGCCACGCCGTGCGCCTCGTACACCCGGGCCCGGTGCTGCACCGGCACCTCTTGCGCCGTGATGTGGCACAGCAGGGGTGTACTGTCGCCGGCGCGCTCGGACACCAGGGTCTGGTCGCTCAGGTAGGGGCCGGAGAGGTAGGCGCGCCAGCAGTCACGCGTGGTGTCCGGCACGCCGAAGCTGCCCGACATGAAAAGCTGCGGCACGCAGCTGTGGCCGGTCTGGTAGATCGAGAACGACGCGGCCGGCACCACCGGGTTCAGCCCTTCCAGCAAGGCCGACGTGAAGCGCGGCTGACCCAACTGGCCGATCAGGTCCGCCAGCACGTGCGCGTAGCGGCCCGTGCTGCTGGTGCTGACCGCAGGTGTCCATTTCCTCATCGCTTGTCTCGCTCTTTTTTGTCATCTTAAGGGATGACAACCCTTCACGTCGACCCGCCTTAAGCTGGCGCCATGCTGAACCTGCCCCAACCCACCCTGGAATTTTTTGCCGATCTGTCTGTCACGGTGGACAAACCGCAGGAGGTCGGCCAGACCGTGCACGGCATGCGCCGCCTGATTCCGATCCTGGGCGGACAGGCGCAGGGCCAGGGCTGGACGGCGCGCGTGCTGCCCGGCGGCGCCGACTTCCAGTTGATCGTCACCCCACGCCTGGCCGAGCTCGACGCCCGCTACGTGCTGGAGACCGATGCCGGCGACCTGATCTATGTGCAGAACCGGGCCGTGCGCGTGGCGCCGCCGGAGCTCACCGCCCGGCTCATCCGCAGCGAGCCGGTGGACCCGCAACTGATCTATTTCCGCTGCAGCCCGAGTTTCGAAACCGCCTCACCCACGCTGGGCTGGATCAGCGAACGCCTGTTCATCGGCACCGGCGCGCGGCACCCGGACCGCGTCGAGATGAAGCTGTTTGCCGTGGCGTGAGCCCGGACTCGCCATTCCAGCACCCCCCCTTTTCATAACAAAGCAGGAGACACCACCCATGAAAACAACCCTCACCACCCGCCGTGCCGTGCTCGCCGCGGCAGCCGTTCTCGCCTGCGCCACTGCGCCCAGCGTGCTGGCGCAAGCGGCTTACCCGTCGCGCCCGGTACGCATCATTGTCGGCTTCCCGGCCGGCACCGGCCCCGACATCGTAGCCCGCCTGCTGGCGCAAAAGCTCTCCGAGGGCTGGGGCAACCTGGGTGTGATCGTGGACAACAAACCCGGCGCCGGAGGCCTGATCGCCGCCAGCGAAGCCGCGCGCGCCACACCCGACGGCTACACCCTGATGCTGGGCGAGACCGGCCAGCTCAGCATTGCCCCCAGCAGCTACAACAAGCTGCCCTACAACCCGACCAAGGACTTCGCCCCCGTGAGCCAAGTGGTGAGCGCAGACTTCGCGCTGCTGGTCAACCCGCAGAAGGTGCCGGCCAAGAACGTGAAGGAATTCGTCAGCTGGACGCAGCAGCAAAAAGGCCTGTTCATGGCCACCTTCGGTGCCGGCACGCCGGGCCACTTCGGCGCCTTCATGTTCGGCGAGGCGGTCAAGCTCAAGCCGGAAGCGGTGCACTACAAGAGCACGGCCGACGCGCTGGGTGGCCTGTTCAGCGGCGACGTGCAGGGTGTTTTTGCCAGCGTGGGACTGGCCGCACCCAACGTCAAGGCCGGCAAGCTGGTGGCGCTGGGCACCACGGGTGCCACCCGCACCCCGGCGCTGCCTGACGTGCCCACCATCAAGGAGCAGGGTTACCCCACCTTGGAGTTCAGCTCCTGGTTCGGCATCGTGGCGCCGGCGCGCACCCCGGCCGACGTGCTGGCCAAGCTCAGCGCCGATGTGCAGAAGGCGGTGAAGTCACCCGACACCCGGGCCAAACTGGAGGAAGCGGGTTTCCGCGTCACCGGCACCAACGCGGACGAGTTTGCGCGCATCATCGCCGCCGACACCGTGACCTGGGGCAAGGCCGTCGCGGCCACCGGTTTCAAGGCCGACTGAGTCCGCATCAGTTACACCTCCAGCCGCTCATCACGCGGTTGGAGGCCTTCCAGAGCCGGCACTCCCGGCATCGACCTGGGGACGCTCCATCCAGGCCAGCACGTTCGTCTGTTTGACGAACAATTCACGCTGATCGAAGCTGACGAAGCGCAGCACCCTCAGCCCTTGCCCCTCCGTCACGTCCACAGCGCCACGTGACCGGCGCTGCGGCCTTGGTCGACTGGCTGGCCGGTGGCGTTGATGCGATGCGCGCCCAGAGCCAGCACATCATGCTCTGAATTCCGCCTCGAATTTGAGGCAGCGCGGGCATTTCGCGGGGTTGGGTGCGCCAGCGCACAGACGGGGCCGCCGGCACGTCTTATCGTGACCCCATTGGCGCAGGGTATTGAACCGGTTCGCCATGCGGTGCCGCCCCTTGTTGCACGGCCAGTTCAACCCTTTCACAGGAAAATCCTCATGAAAACCACCCAACGTTTCTTCACCCTTCTGCTGGCTGCAGCGGCCCTGACTTCCATCGTGGCTTGCTCATCGACCCCCACGCAGGAAAGTACCGGCCAGTACGTGGATGACACCGCGATCACCACCAAGGTGAAAGCCGCCATCTTCAACGAACCCACCTTGAAATCGGCAGAGATCAATGTCGAGACCTTCAAGGGCGCAGTCCAGCTGAGCGGATTTGTCAGCACCCAGGCTGATATCCAGAAAGCCATTGCCATCACACAGGGCGTCGGCGGCGTGAAATCGGTCAAGAACGACATGCGGCTCAAGTAATCCCGGCGCGGCTCCCTTCACGAAATTTTTAGAGCAAACACCATGAATACATTCACCCGCACCGCTCCCCGCCAGCTCGCGCTGGCCGGCACCCTCGTCCTGCTTGTCGGCCTAGGCGCCTGCAGCAACATGTCGCGCAAAGACCAGAACACCGCCATTGGCGCGGGTGCTGGCGCCATCGGCGGCTCCGTGCTGACCGGCGGCAGTACCGCCGGCACCCTGGGTGGTGCCGCCATCGGCGGCATCATCGGCAACCAGGTCAAGTGAGCGGAAACGCCCACTGAACAAGGAAGACCATGCTTTACACCATCGCCGTTGTGCTTCTCATCCTGTGGCTGCTCGGTCTGGTCACGGCCACCACCATGGGCGGATTCATCCATGTCCTGTTGGTCATTGCCGTCGTGGTCGTCTTGTTGCGAATCATCAGTGGTCGCCGTCCGCTCTAAGAAAAAGCTATTCGGCTCTGTCTTCGCGCAAGCCCTGAAGCTTGTTCGTGAACGCGCAGACGCTGACCCTGCCGTCGTCGGGCTTTCATCTTGACCACCCACACCGGTTTGCGGTGTTCACCTGGAACCTCGATGGTCAAAGAAAACAAGTACCCCCATGGCACCGATGCCTCGCCCAAGTCCCAAGAGACTCCGGGACGTCGCAACGCGCTGCTGAAGGCGGGGGCGCTGCAAAACGCGATCCTCACCAGCGCCAATTTCTCGATCATTGCGACCGACGAAAAAGGCATCATCCAACTCTTCAATGTGGGTGCTGAGCGCATGCTGGGCTATCGGGCCGATGAGGTCATCAACCGAACCCGCCCAAGCGACATGCACGACCCGCAGGAAGTGCGGGCACGGGCGCAGGCACTGAGCGCAGAACTCAACACCCCCATCGCACCAGGCTTTGAGGCCCTGGCCTTCAAGGCCTCACGCGGCATCGAGGACATCTACGAGCTGACCTACATCTGCAAGGACGGCAGTTCCTTTCCGGCTCTCGTGTCGATCACCGCGCTTCGCGACGACGACGACGCGCTCATCGGCTACCTGCTGATCGGCACCGACAACTCGGCGCGAAAGCGGGTGGAGCAGCAGCTCAACGAGGCGGTGGCTGCAGCAGAGAGCGCCAACCGCGCCAAGACCGATTTCATCTCCAGCATGAGCCACGAGCTGCGCACCCCGCTCAATGCCATTCTGGGTTTTGCTCAGTTGGTGGAGTCGGGCACGCCCACTCCCACACCAACCCAGAAGCGCAGCATCGACCAGATCCTGAAAGCGGGCTGGTATCTGCTCGACCTGATCAACGAAATCCTGGACCTGGCGCTGATCGAGTCCGGCGCACTCAGCCTGTCGAGTGAGCCGGTCTCGCTCTCGGAAGTGCTGCTGGAGTGCCGCGCCATGGTGGAGCCACAGGCCCAGCAGCGCGGCATCGGCCTGATCTTCACGCGGCTGGAAATGCCACGTTATGTCAAGGCGGATCGCACGCGGCTCAAACAGGTGATGATCAACCTGCTGTTCAACGCCATCAAATACAACCAGCCGGGCGGTCATGTGACCGTGGAGTGCACGCTCAGTCCGCCACAGACCATTCGCATCAGCGTGCGCGACACCGGCGCCGGGCTGACGCCCGCGCAACTGGCCCAGTTGTTCCAACCGTTCAACCGGCTGGGGCGCGAGTCGGGGGCGGAAGAAGGCACCGGCATCGGTCTGGTGGTGACGCAGCGGCTGGTGCATCTGATGAACGGCAAGATCGGGGTCGACAGCACCCCGGAGGTGGGCAGTGTGTTCTGGGTTGAGCTGACGCTGACCGATGCACCACAACTCGTCGTCCAGGACGAGGCGTTGGCGACACTCCCACGAACCGACGCCCCGCTGGCGACACCGCTGCAGACCCTGCTGTATGTGGAAGACAACCCGGCCAACCTGGAGCTGGTCGAGCAGATCATTGCACGCCGCAGCGACCTGCGGATGCTGGGCGCAGCGGACGCCAGCCTGGGCATCGAGTTTGCGCGGGTGTACCTGCCCGCGGTGATTCTGATGGACATCAATCTGCCCGGCATCAGCGGCATTGAAGCGATGAAAATCCTGCGCGCCGAACCCACCACGGCACACATTCCCATCATCGCGCTGAGCGCCAACGCCGCGCCACATGACATTCTGAGAGGCACGGAAGCGGGGTTCTTCAACTACATCACCAAACCCATCCGGGTCGACCAGCTCATGGACGCGCTGGACGCGGCCCTGCTGTTCTCGAAAACGGCCCGCACCTCGTCCGCCCACAAGGAACCCGCATGACAATCTCCGCGCAGGACATTCTCAACGCCCGCATTTTGATCGTGGACGATCAGCAGGCCAACTGCAGCCTGCTCGAAGAAATGTTGCGCGAAGCCGGCTACACCCAGGTGTCGACCACCATGGATCCCCAAACCGTGTGTGCTCTGCACCGCAAGCTCCCGTTTGACCTGATCCTGCTCGACCTGCAGATGCCTGTGATGGACGGCTTTCAGGTGTTGGACGGCCTCAAGGCCAACGCTGTCGACGACTACCTGCCCGTGCTGGTCATCACCGCCCAGCCGGGCCACAAGCTACGTGCCCTGCAGGCCGGTGCCAAGGATTTCGTCAGCAAGCCGTTCGATCTGATCGAAGTCAAGACGCGCATCCACAATCTGACCGAGGTGCGCCTGCTCTACCAACAGTTGGCCCGGCACAACCAGTTGCTGGAACGACAGGTACAGGAACGCACCGCCGAGTTGCGCGAAAGTGAAGCGCGCTACCGAGGTTTGACCGAGTTGGCCACCGACTGGTATTGGGAACAGGACAGTGAAGGTCATTTCACCAAGGTATCGGGCCCGGTGCTGGAGATGCTGGGGCTGCGGGTCGACACGCTGGCAAGCAGCACAGTGGAGCCGGCCGAAGAAGGCTGGAACGAGAGCGAGCGACAGGCCTTGCAGGCCCGCATTGCGTCCCACAGCCCGTTTCTGGATGTGGTGCTGAACCGGGTTCATGCCAATGGCGTCACCCAGCAGTACCGGGTGAGCGGCACACCGATGTTCGACTCGAAGTGCACCTTCATCGGCTATCGGGGCTTCGGGGTGGAGATCCTGCCGCGCCGGCACGACTGAAACAGGCGTGGCACGCCGGTGTACGATGAATCCCATGTGCGATGGATGTCCCCCTTGCATCGCTTCGACCCGCCTCGACCCGCACTCAACGGCAGGAACTGCACATGAACTCACCGAGCGATCCCAGAACCAATCAACTGCTGGCCGCACTGCCCGAGGCGGAATGGCTGCGCTGGCTGCCTCAGCTGGAGCCGGTGACTCTGGCGCTGGGGCAGGTGCTGTACGAGTCGGGCACCAAGATGCCCTACGTCTACTTCCCCACCAGCGCGATCGTGTCCTTGCTCCATGTACTGGAAAACGGTGCCTCGGCAGAAATCGCCGTGGTGGGATTCGAAGGGGTGGTCGGCATTTCCATTTTCATGGGTGGCGGCTCCACACCCAGCCGGGCCGTGGTGCAAAGTGCGGGCGCGGGGTTCAGACTACGCTCGGATGCCATCAAACAGGAGTTTGACCGTTCCAGCCCAGTGATGCACCTGTTGCTGCGCTACACCCAGGCGCTGATCACCCAGATGGCACAGACGGCGGTCTGCAACCGCCACCACTCACTGGACCAGCAGCTGTGCCGCTGGCTGTTGCTGAGCCTGGACCGGCTGCAAGGCAACGACTTGGTGATGACACAGGAACTGATCGCCAACATGCTGGGCGTACGACGGGAAGGCGTGACCGAGGCGGCGCTCAAGCTGCAAAAAGCCTGCCTGATCCGCTACGCACGGGGGCACATCAGCGTGCTGGACCGCCCTGGCCTGGAGCAACGCACCTGCGAATGTTATGCGGTGGTTCGAAAAGAATACGACCGGCTACTGCCTTGCAAAGAGGCCATCTAACCAAGCTTGACGCAAACGTGCCCGGCGGGCCGGGCCGGTACAGCCCACCGGGCACGCCCACGCTCACACAGCGGCGGGTTTCACACTGGCAGGTGCCGGCTCGCTGGCCACCACAAACCAGGCTTCCGTCGCCCCATCTTGCCAGGCCTTGAGCTGCTTTTCAGCAACGTCCTTGGCAATGCCGTAGCGCTCCTGAATCTTGCCGGCCATCTGATCACGGCGCCCTGCGACAACTTGCAGATCGTCGTCGGTGAGCTTGCCCCATTGCTGTTGGGCCTGACCCTTGACTTGTTTCCAATTACCTTGAATGCGATCCCAGTTCATGCTGATTCCTTGGTTCGGGTGAATAAAACTTTCACCACGTTGTCACTCTAGGCAAGGGAACGTCGGGTGTCTGTGCGTTAGGGCACCGACAGGAAAGCAGCCGCAGCGCAAAGTGCGCTTGTGAGTTCCAGGCATGCGTCTGTAGCCACAGGGTTTTCTTGATGCAGCGGGCCATCGCGACCGAATCCCTTCCTTTTGATTGATGGCCATGAAGGGACCCACGATGAACACCGTTTTCAAACTGCGCATGAACAACAGCGCCCCGCAAAGCAAGTCCAGGCACTGGCTGCCGGCGATCGTCCTGATGAGCGCTTTCCTGCAGTCGGCCTACGCGGGCACGCCGCCACCCGCTGAGCAGATGGCGGTATCCACCGCCGCGGTCGACAGTGCCGCACGCGCTGGCGCCACCGAACTGGCGCCAACCGAGATGGCCATCGCCCGCGACAAACTCGCTCAGGCCAAAACCGCCATGACCGACGGCAAGGACCAACGCGCCCTGATGCTGGCCGAAGCCGCCCAGGTGGACGCCCTGCTGGCCGAGGCCAAAGCACGCAACATCCAGGCCGGCAAAGCGGCCACCGAACTGCGCGAAAGCAACCGGGTGCTGCGCCAGGAAATCGAACGCGGCGCCAAGTAAACCTCCACTGAAAGATCACCATGAAAAATTTCGACTTGCTTTCCCTGACCATCGTGGCCGCAGCCGTTCTGGCTGGTTGCAGCAGCGTTCCCAACAACAATGCCCGGCTGGAACAGGCACGCAGTGATTACCGCACCGTGCAGGCCGATCCGCGCGCGCAAAACCAGGCCGGCGCCGAAATGCAGCTGGCGAGCGACGCCATGGGCAAGGCCAACGCAGCCTGGGGCCGAGACGAGGATGCGGCCCAGGTTGACCACCTGGCCTACCTGGCCTCGCAACGCGTGGCCATCGTGCGCGAAACCATGGACATGAAAACGTCCGAAGCCATGGTGGCCAGCGCTGGTGCTGAACGCAACAAGGTTCAGCTCGCAGCGCGCACCCAGGAAGTCGATACAGCACGCAGCGAATCGGCCGAAGCACAACGCCTGGCCCAAATGACGTTAGAGCGCAACCGGCAACTCGAAGCCCGGCTCGGGGAGCTCAATGCCCAGGCCACCCCGCGCGGCATGGTCATCACACTGGGCGATGTGCTGTTCGACGTGAACCGCGCCGATCTCAAGCCCGGCGGCCTGCGCATGGTTGACCAGCTGGCGGCGGTGCTCAAGGAGTTCCCGCAGCGCAACGCGCTGGTCGAAGGTTTCACCGACAGCACCGGCAGCGATGCCTACAACCAGACCCTCTCCGGTCAACGCGCCGACGCTGTACGCATGGCGCTCGCGCGCCAGGGCATCGGCATGGAGCGCGTGACGGCGCGCGGGTACGGCGAAACCTCGCCCGTGGGCAGCAATGACACCGCTGCGGGACGGCAGATGAACCGGCGGGTCGAAGTCGTCCTGTCCGACGACAGCGGCAGGTTGATCGCCCGCTAACCCCGGACGGTCACACGACGGTCTGGCTACCCGTGGCGGCGTGACATGACGGGCCATCTGCCTTGTCATGCCACGCCAGACCGCAGCGGCCGGAGATGCAGGCGTTGTGAGACTGGCAGGCAAGGCGCTAACAAGGGCGGCAACTGCGGCGGAAAACTGACGCAGAATACAGAGGCACCTGCACCGGAGGAGGACCTCCTTGATCTGTTGCCGTGATGCATCTCACGCTGTCTGCCCTCACTGCCTTTACCATTGAGTTGATTTTTCATGCCGCCTGCACGCCCGATTGATGACCTGGCCTTTCTCGTGGTCGACGACCTGGAAACCATGCGCCACATCACCGTCAACCAATTGCGCCTGCTGGGTGCCGGCAAGATCCTGGCCGCCCACAATGGCCTTGAAGGCTTGAAGCTGTTGCACCAACACAAGGTCGACATGGTGCTGGCTGACCTGCACATGCCGCTGATGGATGGCCTGGAGCTGCTCAAGGCCATCCGGGCGGATGCGAAGCTGCGCAAACTGCCTGTGATCATGATCACGTCGTCCGCCGAGCGAGACCGGGTGGACGAAGTCATCGCCGCCGGCGTGACGTCACTGCTGGTCAAGCCCTACTCCCAGGCGCTGCTGGAAACACGGGTGACACGCGCCCTGACCTGGACCCCGCCCGCACCATCCACCCACAAGCCCGCCACGGCGAAGGCCTCGGGGTCTGCTGCAGCGACACCCATGACACCAGCCGCCCCCGCACCGGCCCCCGCCCGACCGCTGCCCCGCGTGCTGGTACTGGCAGACGCCAAGGCCGACTGGCCACCCCTGCTGTCAGTGCAGGACTACCGGGTCAGCCACACCACCACCGAGGCCCAGGCACTCACAGCGGCAGCGTCAGAGCAGCACCCGAACTTGGTGGTACTGGACTGCACCACCCATGGGCTGGACCCCTATGCGCTGGTGCAGAAGCTGCGCGCCCTTCCAGGCACCGAGGACGTGCCGGTGGTGTTGCTCGAAGACAGCGCGCACGCGCTGGATGTGACCCGCCTGGAGTCGCTGGGAACCGTGGATGTCGTGGAGCGCGCCGCGGCCCCGCGCCTGCTGGGCCTGCGCATGCGCAACCTGCTGCACAGCCTGCAGTTGCGTCATGGCCTGCAGGAGCACTACGACCGGCTGCTGGAAACCGCCAAGCTGCAGGACGATGTGGAGCACATCATCCGCCACGACATCAAGTCCCCCCTGTCCGGCGTGGTGGAGCAGTTGCAGGGCCTGCTACAGGACCGCGACCTCACCCACCGCCAGCTGGCCACGTTGCGTGCCATCGAGCAGGGTAGCCTGCATGCGATGAACCTCATCAACCTCTCGTCCGAACTGTTCAAGATCGAAACCGGCCGCTTTGTGCTCGACTCCAAACCGGTGCCCATCGTCGAGCTGCTGCGCCGCATTGCCGAGATCGACCGCGTGAGTTACGCCGACAAACGACTCACCGTGGCCGTGCTGGCCGATGACACCCCGGGCCGCGCCCCGCTGCTGGCGCGCGGCGACGCCACGCTGTGCTACTCCATCTTCGAGAACCTGCTGCGCAATGCCTGCGAGGCTTCGCCGGCCGGCTCGCGCGTCGAGATCACCGTGCGCGAACAGGCCGGGCTGCGGATTGAAATCCGCAACCCCGGCGCCGTACCGCCCGCGCTGCGTGAGCATTTCTTCGACCGCCTTGAACCCGGCCAGAACGGCAAGACGGGTCTGGGCATCTACTCAGCCCGGGTGTTGGCCCGCGCTCAGGGTGGGGATGTAGAGCTGAATGCGTCGGACGCCACGGACAGCACGACGTTGATCATCAGCTTGCCGGCGTTCACCTGAGGTCTGCTGAGCCCGAGGGCCTTGGCATTGAACGCAAACACTAGCACTAGCGCGAACTTGAACGACGCCGCGACTCGGTCTACTTCCAATCCGCTGGCAACACGGCGCCCCAGTCCACTGGCTGACTGGTATCCACCTGCAGCGCACACGCCAGCTCCTGCGTCGTCAACGGCTCACGTCCCTTGAACTGCCCTTCCAACACCGCCACATCGGCCTCTGAAGGGTCACTCCCTTTCGCTGCGCGCTGCAGCACACGCTGGCGCAGCACGTCCACCGGCGCGTCCAGCGCCAGGATGCGGCAGGGCACACCGAGTTCTTGTGCCAGCGTCATGAAGAGCTGGCGCTGCGCCACCTTCAGGCAGGTGGCATCCACCAGCACCGGCAGGCCGGCAAACAGCACGTCACGCGCCAGCGCGGTCAGGCGGGCGTAGGTGCGCTGGCTGGCCTCGGGCGTGTAGATACCGCCGGGCACCACGTCCGCACTTTTGGCCAACGCAGGTAGGCCGAACAGGCGCTTGCGTTCCACATCGGCCTTGATGCGCACGATGCCCAGCCGTTCGATCAGCAGTTGGCTATGCCTGCTCTTGCCCGAGCCGGAGACGCCGCTGACCAGCCATAGCGCCACGGCGCGCGGTTCAGTCAAGCGCACGGCCAGCTGCAGGTACTTGTTCACCTCTTGGTGTGCGGCGCTCTGCGCCACCTCGCTATCCGACTGCCCCTGCAATTGCACCCAGCGCAGCGCCGCCACCTTGGCGCGCACCATGGCGCGGTAACACTGGTAGTAGGGCAGCAATTGCAGCGCGCTGTAGTCGCCAGTCTGCTCCAGGTAGGCGTTAAGCAAGCGCCATGCATAGTCGTCCCGGCCGTGGGCCTGCAGGTCCATCAGCACGAAGGCAAGGTCGGCCAGCACGTCGGTCCAGCGGAAGGCGGGGTTGAACTCGATGGCGTCGAACAATTGCGGGGTGCCGTCGATCAGCACCAGGTTGTTCAGATGCAGATCACCATGGCACTCGCGCACCCAACCCTGCGCGCGACGCTGTGCCATCAACGGTGCGAGCACTTCGCCCTGCTGCGTACTCCAGCGCTGCACCGCCTGCAGTGCAGGCTGCAATGCCGTGCCGGCCACCACCGCCAATACATCAGGGAAGTTGTGCGCCACTGTTTCGCGCATCGTCTCGGCCCGGCCCCAGGGGCTGTCGGTGCCGGCCACGGCGGCACGTGCATGGAAGGTGGCAATGTGCTGCGCCAGCTGGTCGATGTGCGCCGGCTGCAGCTGACCCTGCGCCGCCAGGTGGCTCAGCAGGTCGTCTTGCGCAAAGCGGCGCATGTGCACGGCCCACTCCAGCACCGGCGTGCCTTCCTCCAGCGCTTGCAGCGGCACGAAACGCGGTGCCTGCAGCGTACCGGTGACGGCCACCACACCCAGGTAGATGTCGGGCGCAGTGCGGCGGTTGATGCGCAGCTCTTCCTCGCAGGCGGCGCGGCGTAGCGCCAAGGTGCTGTAGTCGAGAAAGTCCAGCGTCAGCGGCTTCTTGAACTTGTAGACGTGCTCACCGGCCAGCAGCACCCAAGAGATGTGCGTCTCGATGCACTCGATGCCAGGCACCGCATGCGGGAAGGCGGCGGGCGCTTGCTGCAGTTGGACGATGAGTTGGGCCGGCATGCTCGAAAGAATGGGTTGCGCTGCGAATGAACTCAGATAGTAGCCGGGTCGCCGCCGCATAGCCTGCTGTGCAGCAGGCGCTATGCCCTGAACAGGGTTGACACACCCCGCTTCGCCAGCCATTTCAATTGCCCCGATTGCTCCTGTTTTCATAGCTTCTTGCGCATACCCCACAAGGTCTGTGGCCACTTTTTTCATCAGACCTTAGAACACACCGCGATGGAGCACCTGATCTCGGCGAAGTGAATCCGTTGCGATCCAAAGTCGTCAGGTGCTGTCACAACGCAGTCACATTCGCCCCCTACGCTCCGGGTCATCTACATGTATAGACCACTGAGCCCATGAGTCTTTATGCCGTTACCCGCGACACTGGCGAAGCGCTGTATGCGCAGATCGCCCGCCTGTTGGAACAGGACGTCGTCAACCTGTACGGGCCGGGCGACTGCCTGCCTGCCGAGGGTGAACTGGCGCTGCGATTCGGCGTCAACCGGCACACGCTGCGCCGGGCCGTTGACGAACTGGTCGATGCCGGCCTGCTGGAGCGCCGGCATGGGCGGGGCGTGTTCGTACTGGACACGCAACTCGACTACCAGATCGGCAAGAGCACCCGCTTCACCGAAAACCTTGCAGCCTTGGGCCTGCTCGCCGTCAACCGCATTCTGCGCAAGCAGACCCTGCCCGCCATCGCGCGCGTGGCGCAACGGCTGACCTTGGCCGAAGGGAAAGCGGTGCATTGGATCGAATCGCTGCGCACGGTGGATGGGCGCCCGATGTGCGTCATCTCCCATTTCATTCCCGCGCAGCGTTTCCCTGACCTGATCGCTCGTTATGAAGAGGGCTCACTGCACGAATTCCTGGGGAGCAGCTACGGCTGCCAATTGCGTCGGACCGAAAGCCATGTGACGGCAGTGCTCCCGCAAGGGGACGACGCCAAGTACCTGGGTATGCCACAGAACAGACCGGTGCTGCGGGTCAAGAGTGTGAACGTGGACGAGCGGGATGGTGTCCCGGTCGAATACGCCATTACCCGGTTCCGTGCAGACCGGATCCAACTGCGCATCAATCCCTGATGGTCTCGACCACCTGATTTTCCATCTTTCCACCTGCAGGAGCTTTTGCCATGTCTCTGAATCACACCCTCCATCGCCGATGCTTGGCCCTTGGACTCGCCGCTGCGGCCCTCTTGCCCGCTGCAGCCTTTGCGCAAGCCCAGCACGATGGCAGCGCCAACCGACCGCTGCGCGTGGTGTTGATCCCGGCCGATGGCGGCACGGAAGACGGCACCAAGAAGGATTTCCAGCCTATCTTTTCTGCCCTGGAGCAAGCCACCGGCCTGAAGTTCGACCTCAAGGTTGGCCAGAGCTATGGCGCCGTGGTGGAGGCGCAATGCAATGGCGCGGCTGACATCGCGTTCTACGGCCCGGTCTCCTACCTGCAAGCCCGCAACCGCGGTTGCGCCGAGCTGCTGGCGCTGGCGGTGCGCGGCGGTGACTCGGTGTACTACTCGGGCATCTTTGCGCGCGCCGACAGCGGCATCAATTCGCTGGCGGACCTGAAAGGCAAGCGCATGGCCCTGGGTGATGTGAACTCGACTTCCAGCTTCAACGTCCCGGTGGCAATGCTGATGCAGGCCGGCATCCAGCCGGCACGCGATCTGGGTGTCATCAACATGGCAGGCAGCCATGCCAATGTGATCAAGGCGCTGGCCGAGGGCCTGGTGGATGCCGGCGGTGCGTCTTTCGACTCGTTCGAAAAAGCGGTCAACAGCAAGGCAATCGACCCGAGCAAGATCAAGGTGATTGCCAAGAGCTCGCCCATTCCCTATCCGCCGCTGGCCATCCACCCCAAGGTCAACGACAGCGTGAAAGCCAAGCTGCGCGAGGCGTTCAACAACATCCACAAGCTGCCCGGCATCAGCAAGGACCAGATTCGCGGCTATGGCGGCAGCAAGGTGGACGGCTACACCGCCAAGGTGAGCGAGGCCGAGATGGCTGCCACCGGAAAGATGTTCGAGCTGGTGACCGACCAGGTCAAGCAGGACATCATGAAAAAAGCCAGCGCGCGCTGAAGGCCTGCAACTCCCCTTGCATCCGGCCCACCAGGCGCCTGGCCTGGTGAATCCCCACACGCCCAGAAGGAAGCACCATGATCCGCTTTGAATCAATCACCAAGACCTGGCCCGATGGCACCAAGGCGCTGAGCGATGTCACGCTCGACATCCCGCGCGGGCAGTTCTGCGTCATCCTCGGCCCGTCCGGTGCCGGCAAGTCCACGCTGCTGCGTGCGGCCAATGGCTTGATGAAACCGAGCACGGGCGGCGTGGTGATTGACGGCACACCGCTGACCGCCGCAAGCGAAAAGCAGCTGCGTCAGCGGGTGGCCATGATCCACCAGCACTTCAACCTGACGACGCGCATGAGCGTGGCGGGCAATGTGCTGTCGGGCCTGCTGCCGGTGGTGTCCACCGCCCGGGCGCTTTCAGGCTGGTTCAAGCCGGAGCAGCGCCACAAGGCATGCGCCCTGCTGGACCGTGTAGGGCTGTCGCCGGCGCACCTCAAGCGCCGCGCCGGCGACCTCTCCGGCGGCCAGCAGCAGCGCGTGGGCATTGCCCGCGCCTTCATGCTCGACCCGGAAGTCGTGCTGGCCGACGAGCCGGTCGCCAGCCTGGACCCGAAGATCTCGCGCGACATCCTGACCCTGATCCGCGATGCCGCCCGCGAGCGCAACACCACCGTGCTGTGCAGCCTGCACCAGGTCGACCTGGCACGCGAGTTCGGCGACCGCATCGTCGGCATGCGCAATGGCCGCATCGTGTTCGACGGCACACCCGCCGAGTTCACCGATGAACGCGTGCAGGGGCTCTACCACGGTGCGCATTGGGAAGACACGCACGAGACCACGTCAGGCGAGGACGAGTCCCCGCGCTTGGCGCTGGCCGCCTGAGGACAGCCCATGACGAGCAAACCCATTCCTGTTCCGGCCCGCGGCACGCCGCTGCCATGGCACCTCGATCCGCCCTACAACGCCCGGCACCTGCTGGCACTCATCCTGGCCGTGCTGTTGCTGCTGTTCACCGGGCACCGCACCGAGATGGACCGCATGGTGGTCATGAGCACCCAGGCGGTGGGCAATCTGCTCGGCGTGGTGGACGATTCGCAGGTGGTGCGCGGCCTGTCGCGCGTCGCCCAGTCGATGTGGCCACCGGTGATCGCCGAAACCGAAGAGGTGGGCCGTTTGCCCGACCTGAACCGCGACCGCCTGCCCCTGCTCGCCTACATCGAGACCCAGGAGCGCGTGGAGCAGAAGATGAACCTGCAGACGCTGCAGCTGGAGGTGACGCGCGAGCAGGTGGAAGTGCTGGTCCAGCCGCTGGGTTACGTCTGGACCGTTTTCATCAAGATGATCCAGACGCTGGAGATTGCCCTGTGGGGCACCATCCTGTCGGTCCTGCTGTCGATTCCGCTGGCCTATTTCGCGGCACGCAACTACAGCCCGCACCGCTTCACCTACACCACGGCACGCGGCCTCATCAGCCTGCTGCGCTCGGCGCCGGAACTCATCGTGGCGCTGTTCCTGGTGCTGGCGTATGGCTTCGGGCCGATTGCCGGGGTGCTGGCGCTCGGACTGCATGCCGCCGGTTTCCTGGGCAAGTTCTACGCCGAAGACATCGAGAACGCGGACACCAAACCGCAGGAAGCGCTGGAGGCCATCGGCGCGGGCAAGCTCAAGACGCTGTGGTACGGCGTGATGCCACAGGTGCTGCCGCAGTACATCGCCTACACCGCTTACATCCTGGACCGCAATCTGCGCATGGCCACCGTCATCGGCCTGGTCGGTGCGGGCGGCATCGGCCAGGAGCTCAAGGGGCGTTTCGACCTCTTCCAGTACGGCCATGTGATGACCATCCTGATTGCGATCTTCCTCTTTGTCTTCCTGCTCGATCAGCTCTCCGCACGCCTGCGGGCCAAGCTGATCTGAGATCCTTCATCACCACGCTCCATGACAAGCACCCCCTCCCCCCATGCCAACCCGCGCAGCCAGTGGCTGCGGCAGTGGTCGGCGCTGCCGCAAGGCAGGCTCAAAGCCGCAGCCAGTGAATTGGCACAGCGCTACCAGGTAGAAGACCTGAGCCTGGCGCAGTCCGGTCTCGGCCTGCTGCCGCTGGCCGACAGCGCCCTGGGCGAACCCTATTTTCTGGGTGAAATCCCGCTGGCACAGGCCCATGTACGCCTGCGCGGCGACAACGGCCAGACGGCCGAAGGCGCCGCGCTGCTGCTGGACGACCGTACCGGCGTGGCACATGCCATGGCGATTCTGGATGCCGTGCTGGCGGCCCGGCTCCCCGGCCATGAACAGGCCGAGGCGCTGCTGCACGAGGGCGCCGCGGTGGTCCGGGACCACGAACGCCAGCGGCGCGCCCTGCTCGCTGCCACCCGGGTGGACTTCTCCCTGCTGTGCAGTGCCGACGAGGAGGAAGACGATGAGTGACGTCTTGCTGGCCGCGCCCCCCCAGGGCACACCGTCCATCTGGCAACCGGCCGCGCAGCAGCAGGCTTTTCGCGCCCTGCTGGACGCTTTCGCCTACCCCGGCCGGGTGATACCGTTCGGCACCGCGCACACCCCGGCCTTGCGGCTGGTGCTGGCTACCCTGATCGATGCAGCGACCACGCTGGCCGATCCTTGTGGCCTGGTCGATGCCGACGAGCTCCGCCGTCTGGGTGCGCGCACCACAGCGCCGCAAGAGGCCCAGTTTGTCGTCGTGCCCGGCACCCACCCGCCCGGTTGGTCTCCGTGCCTGGGCACGCTGGAGAACCCTGAGCAGGGTGCCACCGTGATCGTGGCAGTCGAGGCCCTGGATGCCGGCGCTGCATGGACCCTCAGCGGCCCCGGCATCAACGGCCAGACGCAGCTGCGGGTCAGCGGTTTGGACCCGTTGTGGTGGCCGTTGCGCACCGGCTGGAACGCCAGCTTTCCCATGGGCGTGGACCTGCTGCTGGTGAGCCGTCAGCACGTGGTGGCGCTGCCGCGCACGACACGCACCCACCTTCAAGGAGAACACTGATGGGTTATGTTGCCATCAAGGGCGGCGGCCGCGCCATCCGGGGCGCCGAGGCCGCGCTGGAAGCCCTGCGCACCGCCGAAGGCGCGGCGGGCACACCGCTGTCGCTGTCAACCATCGAACAGCAGCTGCGCTTGCTGACCTCGCGCGTGGTGTCCGAAGGTGGCCTGTACCACCCGCGCCTGGCGGCGCTGGCCATCAAGCAGATGCAGGGCGACACGCTGGAGGCCGCTTTTGCCTTGCGTGCCTACCGCTCGACCAAGCCGCGTCTGCTGGAGGCGCCGCTGCAAGACACGAACCGCATGCGGCTGATCCGCCGCATCTCCAGCGCGTTCAAGGACATCCCGGGCGGCCAGATGCTGGGCCCGACCAACGACTACGCCTTGCGCCTGATGCGCATGGACCTGGCCCATGAAACACCGGAGGCATTTCGCGATGTGTCGCGGCGTTTCCTGGACGGCGTGGCCGATACCGACCTGCCCGACACGTTCCCCAAAGTGGTCGAAGCGCTGCGTGCCGAAGGGCTGTTGCCGCCGCTGGCGCCGGGCAAGCGCGCCCCCTTCGACATCACCCGAGACCCGCTGGTGTTTCCGGTGCCGCGCTCGGCAGCGCTGGCCACCATGGCGCGGGCCGAAACCGGTTCGCTGCTGGCAATGGCCTATTCCAACATGCGCGGTTATGGCGACGTGCACCCCACGGTGGCCGAACTGCGGGTGGGTTACCTGCCAGTGATGCTGCCGCACCCGGTGACCGGTGAGCCGATCGAGGCCGGCGAGGTGCTCATGACCGAGTGCGAAGTCGTGGCCATGTACGAAGGCCCTACCGCCGGCGGACCGCCGGTGTTCACGCTGGGCTACGGCGCCTGTTTCGGCCACAACGAAACGAAAGCGATTGCCATGGCCATCCTAGACCGCGCATTGCAAAAAGGCATGCGCGACGGTCCCGGCAACCCGTCCGAAGATCCCGAGTTCGTGCTGCTGCACGTCGACGGGGTCGACTCCATGGGTTTTGCCAGCCATTACAAGATGCCGCACTACGTGACCTTCCAGTCCGACATGGACCGCCTGCGCACCACCCAGGCCAAAGCGGCGGCCGCAGCACAAAACCCGACACGAGGAGTCCCGGCATGAACGCGGGTTATGAACTGCCGCTGGACGAAGCGGCTTACAGCTTCGGCTTCCTGGACGAGTTCGCCAAGCGGGAAATCCGCCGCACAGTACTCAAGGCCATCAGCATTCCGGGTTACCAGACACCCTACGCCTCGCGCGAAATGCCCATGGGCCGGGGCTTCGGCACCGGCGGCCTGCAGCTCACGCTGTCGCTGGTGGGCGCCGGCGACACGCTCAAGGTGATCGACCAGGGTTCGGACGATTCCGTCAACGCAGTCAACCTGCGCCAGTTCGTGGAGCTGACCTGCCCCGGCGTGAACACCACCGAGCACACCGCCGAGGCCAGCCTCATCCAGTCGCGCCACCGCATCCCGGAGGTGGCGCTGACCGAGCAGCAGGTGCTGGTGCTGCAAGTGCCCTACCCCGACCCGCTGGTGGTGGTGGAGCCGTCCGAGGCCAGGCGCAAGGTGATGCACGGCGAGGGCGACTACTCGCGCCTGCTGACCAAGCTGTACGAGGACATCGTGCAGTTCAACGAGATCACCATTTCGCACCGCTACCCGACCCGCATCAACGGCCACTACGTGATCGACCCCAGCCCGATCCCGCGTTACGACATCCCACGGCTGCACCAGTCCAAGGCGCTGGTGCTGCTGGGCGCCGGCCGGGAGCGCAAGATCTACGCCGTGCCGCCCTACACGGAGGCCGTGCCTCTGGCCTTCGACGACGTGCCGTTTCGCACCGAGGACTTCCTGGACGAACAGGGCCAGCGCCGCGCCTGTGCACGCTGCGGCGCACGCGACAGCTTCCTGGACGAGCTGATCGGCGACGACGGCCGCAAGACCTGGCATTGCTCCGATTCGGACTACTGCAATGACCGGCTCGCCGACCAGTCACAACCGTCGGCGGAGTTCGTGCGATGAAAAAAATCCTGGAAGTGCGCGGACTGGCCAAGATCCACGGCCGCGGCTGCGCCCATTGCATCGACAGCACCGGCCCCGAGATGGACACCAACATCTGTGCCCATTGCGGCTCGGTCGTGGCCACGCACGGGGTCAGCTTCGACCTGCACGAAGGCGAGATCCTGGGCATCATGGGCGAGTCAGGCAGTGGCAAGTCCACGGTCGTAAAGACCCTGTTCTTCGATGACGCGCCCAGCGCCGGCGAAGCCCTGTTCTTCCATGGCGAGCGCCAGTGGAACCTGTTCGACCTCAACGCCGCACAGCAGCGTTGGCTGCGCAACCACCGCTTCGGCATGGTGTACCAGAACCCGCACCTGGGGCTGAATTTCAACGTCACGGCCGGCGGCAACATCGCCGAGCGCCTGCTGATGAGCGACCTGGCGCATTACGGCGAAATCCGCGAGCGCGCCCGCCAGCTGCTGTCGCGCACCGAGGTGCTGCCCGAGCGCATGGACGAGTCGCCGCGCAAGTTCTCGGGCGGCATGCAGCAGCGGGTGCAGATCGCCAAGGCGCTGGCGACGCGGCCACCGCTGCTGTTCCTCGATGAAGTCACCACCGGGCTGGACCTGTCGGTGCAGGCCCGCATCCTGGATCTGATTCTGGAGATCCAGCAGGAACTGGGCACCGCCATGATCGTGGTCACGCACGACCTCGGCGTCATCCGTCTGCTGGCCGGCCGCACCATCGTCATGAAGTACGGTCGTGTCATCGAGTCGGGCCTGACCGACCAGATTCTGGAAGACCCGCAGCACGCCTATACCCAGCGCCTGGTGGCGTCTGCCCTGTGAGGAACCCGACCATGAGCGACGCCATCCTGAGCATCGAAGGACTGTCCAAGCAGTTCCAGCTTCATGAGCAGCACAAGCTGATCCCATCCTGCGCCCATGTGGCGCTGCAAGTCTTCAGCGGTGAACTAAGTGCGCTGATCGGCCCGACCGGCGCCGGCAAGTCCTCGGTGCTCAAGTGCATCTACCGCACCTACCTGCCCAGCGCCGGGCGCATGCTGTACCGCGATGCGCAGGGGCACGTCACCGACCTGGCGCTGGCCTCCGAGCACCGCATGCTGGCACTGCGGCAGAACGACATCGGCTTCGTGACGCAATTTCTGCACTGCCTGCCGCGCAAGTCCGCCCTGGATGTGGTGGCCGAACCCCTGATGAGCCGGGGTGCCGACCGCAACCTGGCGCACGACAAGGCACGCGAACTGCTGGCGCGGCTGAATGTACCCGAACGCCTGTGGGGCGTGCCGCCCGCCACGTTCTCCGGCGGGGAAAAGCAGCGCGTCAACCTGGCGCGCGGCCTGATTGCCCGCCCGCGGCTGCTGCTGCTGGACGAGCCCACCGCCAGCCTCGACCCGGCCACCACCGAGCGCGTCATCGAACTGCTGCAGGCCATCAAGGCCGAAGGCGTGGCCATGCTGGCCATCTTCCATCAACCCGGACTGGTCCAGCGCCTGGCGGACCGTGTCGTCGAACTCAAACCGCCGGTGGCCGCCACCGACCTGCTGGAGACCTGTGCATCATGAAACCGATTCTGCTGACCCACGCCCGGGTCGTTCTGGCCCACGAGGTACGCGACGATGTGGCGGTACTGGTCGAAGGCGGCACCATCACCGCGCTCGACCCGGCGTCCAGCGCCGGCGCCACCGAGCTGAACCTGACCGGCCGTGTGCTGATGCCGGGCATCGTCGACCTGCACTGCGACGCGCTGGAAAAAGAAGTGGAGCCGCGCCCCGGCGTGCATTTCCCGCTGGACTTCGCCTGCGCCCAGGCCGACAAGCGCAACGCGGCTGCGGGCATCACCACCGTCTACCACGCGCTGTCGTTCGCCAACCATGAGCTGGGCGTGCGCAACAACGCCTTTGCAGCCGAGATCGCGCGTGCCGTCCATGACTGGCAGCCGCATGCGCTGGTGGACAACCGGGTCCATGCCCGCTACGAGGTGACCGACGAAACGGCGCCACCGGTGCTGCACGCGCTGCTCGCGGCAGGCCACGCCCACATGCTGTCGTTCATGGACCACAGCCCGGGCCAGGGCCAGTTCCGCGACGTGGAAGCCTACCGTGCCTACCTGGCCAAGACCTACAAGACCGACGCCGCGGCCTTCGACGAGCTTCTGGCACGCAAGGCCGAAGCGGCCCAAGGCGCGATGAGCCGCATCGAAACCCTGGCGACGCAGGCCCGGGCGCGCGGCGTGGCCATTGCCAGCCACGATGACGACTCGGCGGCCAAGGTGGCCACGGTGCAAGCGCTCGGCGCGGTGATCTCCGAATTTCCCATCAACCTGGAAACGGCGCAGGCCGCGCGGCAGCACGGCCTGGCCACCCTGTTCGGCGCCCCCAACATCCTGCGCGGCAAATCGCAGTCCGGCAACATGCGCGCGCTGGACGCGGTGCTGGCCGGCGTGGCCGATTGCCTGTGCGGCGACTACTCGCCCGCCGCCTTGCTGCCCTCGGTGATGCGCCTGCCCGACCTGGCCGGCATCGCCCTGCACGAGGCGATTGCGCTGGTGACCCGCAACCCCGCCCGCGCCGCCGGCCTGCACGACCGCGGCGAGATTGCCGCGGGCCAGCGCGCCGACCTGGTGGCGGTGAAGCTCCTGGGCGGTCTGCCCCAGGCCGAACGTGTCTGGTCGGCCGGCAAGCCGGCCCTGTCGGCGCACTTCGACCACGCCTGAGTTCCCATGACGGCATCTCTCATTTATGTGGTCGGTCCCTCGGGCAGCGGCAAGGACAGCCTGATCGCCTATGCGCGCCAGCAGTTGGGGGCGGAGCCGGGCGTCTGTTTTGCGCACCGCTACATCACGCGACCGGCCGATGCGGGCGGCGAGAACCACGTGGCCTTGACGCCGCAGGAGTTCGACGCCCGTCTGCACGCCCGCCTGTTTGCCCTGCACTGGCAAAGCCATGGCCTGCACTATGGCATCGGCATCGAGATCAACCAGTGGCTGGGCAAGGGCGTGGCGGTGGTGGTCAATGGCTCGCGTGCCCACCTGCCCCAGGCCCGGGTCAGCTACCCCGAACTGCGGCCAGTGCACATCGCCGTGTCCAGTGAGATCTTGCGGCAGCGGCTGCTGGCGCGCGGACGCGAAACCGAAGAACAGGTGGCGCAGCGGCTGGCGCGCAACTGCCAACTGGACAACAGCCCCACCAGCGGCGTCGTGATCCGCAACGACAGTCGCCTGGAGGTCGCGGGCGAGGCGCTGGTCGCGGCGATACGGCAGTACGGCGGGGTCGCGGCATGCGCGTGACCTTTTTGGGCACCGGCGCTGCGGGCGGCGTGCCACTGTATGGTTGCGACTGCGCCGCCTGTCAGCGCGCGCACGCCAACCCGGCTTTCGTGCGCCGCCCCTGCAGCGCGCTCATCGAGACCGCGTCCACCCGGGTGCTGCTGGATGCCGGCCTGCCGGACTTGCACACGCGGTTTGCGCCGGGCAGCCTGTCGGCCATCGTGCTGACCCACTACCACCCGGACCACGTGCAAGGTTTGTTCCACCTGCGCTGGGGCACCGGGTTGAAGATCCCGGTGATCGGACCGCACGATGCCGAAGGATGCGCCGATCTGTACAAGCACCCGGGCGTGCTGGCCTTCCAGGCGGCCGACAAGTTCGAACCCTTCGAGGTCGGCGACCTGCGCTTCACGCCGCTGCCCCTGATCCACTCCAAGCCTACCCTCGGTTATGCGGTGGAAGACACCCAGGGACACCGCTTCGCCTACCTCACCGATACCCAGGGCCTGCCCCCCAAGACCATGGACTGGCTGCAGCAGTGGGGCTGCTTTGAAGTGGCCCTGGACTGCTCCTTCCCGCCGCGTCCGCAAGCCCGCGGCCACAACGACTGGCCGCAGGCCGTGTCGCTGCTGCAGGAACTGGCCGCACAGCGCGGCTGGCTGACCCATATCGGCCACGAGCTCGACGCCTGGCACATGGCCTCCGCGGCGCCCCTGCCTGCGCACATCCAGATCGCACGCGATGGCCTGCAGCGCCTGGTGGATGATGTGGCCCCATGAGCGAAGCCGGTTGGGCCGTCAGCGCCTCGGTGCTCATGCATGTGGCATGGAACCTGATTGCGCGCCAGCAGGCCAAGGAGGCCTATCCGCTTTGGTGGGTGCTGCTGGCCCATCTGGTTCTGCTGGGGCCTTGGGGTTTCTATCACCTGTGGTTACAGACCGACTGGACGCCCAGGTTCGCAGGCCTGCTGGCCATCTCGGCCCTAGCCAACGTGCTGTACTTCCTGGGGCTGCGCAAGGCTTACGAGCATGCGCCGGTCTCGCTGGTCTACCCTCTGGTGCGCAGTTCACCGCTGCTGATTGCCATCTGGGGCGCATTGCTGTTCAACCAACCCTTGCCCGCGACAGCCTGGCTCGGCATTGCCGTCAGCGTGCTGGGCTTGTGGTGGATGGCCAGTGGTGCCTTGCGCAGCCATGACCGGGGTGCACTGCCCTGGGCCGGCTTGGCCATGCTGGCCACCAGCGTGTACTCCCTGAGCGACAAGGCGGCCACCGCCAGCATCCCGTCGTTCGCCGGGCTGGTCGGCTTCATTTCCGTCGGCTACCTAGCCTCCTGGATCAGCATCTCCGTCGCGCTCAAGCGCAGCACCGGGGCCTGGGTGCCGGCACGCCGCATCGGCGCGACCGCCTGGCTGGCCGGGGGGCTGTGCATCGGTCTGGCTTACGCGCTGGTCATCCATGCCATGCGCTATCTGCCCTCGGCAGAAGTGGTCTCGTACACCAATGCGGGCATTGTGGTGGCGACCGTGCTGTCCATCACGTTCTTTCGGGAGCGCCTGGACTGGCGCCGCCGCCTGGGTGGGGCCTTGGTCATCACGGGCGGCTTGGCGATCATGGCCTGCTGACCGGCAGGCGAGCACCCGGCCCGCACACATTGTCGACATTCGGTCGACATTGTCGACACACGGCTTTGTCGCCTGTGCCTGTCCGCGCCTGATTTGCTCCTGTTTTTATAGCGCCTTGCGCATACTCGATAAGGACCAAAGTCACTTGTGACATAAATTTTCGCCAGGTACCGTCTTCTGGCACAGGGGTTGCAATAAGTCCTGCAGGCATCTGCCTTCAACCCCAGGAGAAGACACCATGAGCACAGCCCCCACTGCGGATTCCACCGTTCTGATTTCTCCCACCCAACTGCAGGCCCTGCAGGCCAGCGAGCCGGTGGTCCTCATCGATACGCGCGATGCCGACACCTATGCCCTGGGCCACATCCCGGGCGCCGTCAACCTGCGCGAAACCTTCACCTACCTCGCCACCTCCACGCCCGAAGGGCTGAAGGAACTCAAGAGCACTTTTGCCGCGCACTTGGGTGCGGTGGGCCTCTCCGGCAAGGAGACGGCGGTGTTTTACGAGGACGCCATGAACAGCGGCTACGGCCAGTCGTGCCGCGGCTACTACCTGCTGACCTGGCTGGGTTACCCGAAGGTGAAGGTGCTCAACGGCGGCTTCTCGGCCTGGAAAGCGGCCGGCCTGCCGGTTTCCACCGCGGCGGTGACGCCGGTGCCGGCCACCTTCCCCACCGGCCTGAAGCAGGCCGACGTGATGCTGACCAAGGAAGACGTGGCTGCCGCCCTGGGCACCGACACCGTGCTGCTGGACGTGCGCGACGTGGACGAGTGGATCGGCGACAGCTCCAGCCCCTATGGCAAGGACTTCGCACCGCGCAAGGGTCGCCTGCCGGGTGCCAAGTGGGTGGAGTGGTACCGCTTCATGAAGCCCTCAAGCCAGGGCCCGGTGTTCAAGTCGCCCGACGAGGTGCGCGCCGAGTGCGCTACGCAAGGCATCAGTCCGGACGACACGGTGTATCTGTATTGCTTCAAGGGCGCACGCGCTTCCAACACCTTCCTGGCACTCAAGCAGGCCGGCTTCAAGGACGTGCGCATGTACTTCGGCTCGTGGAACGAGTGGTCGCGCGACAACGCGCTGCCGATCGAGACCGGCCTGCCCATGGTCAAGCCCAGCTGGACGCAGCCTTCGCTGGCGCTGGCGGCCTGAGTCCCCTGAGCAACCTGTTTCTCTCATTGCTTTCACTGCTTTTTTCAACCCTCTTTCAACTTAGGAAAATTTCATGTCCTCCACCGACCTGCTCGAACCCACGGCCCCTGCGACCACCGTCAAGGCCTACCTGCGCCCTATCGACCGCGACGGCCTGATGGCCTTTGCCGAGAAAGGCCGCAACAACCCGACCAGCCGCGGCACCAACAAGGTCCACACCGTGATGGAGGGCCAATACCGTTCGCTCAGCTACGTGGGCAAGCACGCGCCGGTGTTGGTGGACGAGCCGCTGCACCTGTTCGGCCAGGACACCGCGCCGGCACCGGGCGAGATCGTGCTCTCGGGTCTGGGTGGCTGCCTGGCGGTGGGCATCACCGCCGTGGCCACCTGGAAGCGCGTCAAGCTGACCAAGCTGGAGGTGTTTTTGGAGGGCGACATCGGCAACCCGGCGGCCTGGGGTGCCGACGGCGCGCTGCAGAAGACGCCGCCGGAAATGGGCTTCCAGGCCATCCGCGTCAAGGTGCTGGTGGAAGGCGACGCGCCGCGCGAGGTGCTGGACGAGATCGTGCAGCACGCCAACTACTACTCGCCGGTGGCCAACACCATGCGCAACCCGATCCCCTTCACCATCGGCCTGGCTGACTGAACGCCCCCCGAATTTCACCTGCTGCCAACTGAGGAGTCCTGCATGAATGCCGCCGACCTGCCCCGTGAAGTCACCAGCCTGCCGCCGCTGTCCGGCGACGCCCTGCTGGCCGCCGTGCGCGCGGTGGCGCAGGGGCCGCTGCAGCAGCAGGTGGAAGCGATCGACCGCCAAGGCCACTACCCGGCTGCGGTGCTGCAACAGCTCGCGGCACTGGGTGCCATGAGCGCGCACTTGGACGCGCACGCCGGCCCAGGCAGCTACGCGCTGGCGATCCAGGCCATGGCCGAGGTGTCGCGCGTGTGCGGCGCCACCGGCTTCATGATGTGGTGTCAGGCGGTGTGCGGCCTGTACATGCAGCAGTCGGGCAACCCGGCGCTGATGGGCGAGGCGCTGATGGAACACGCCAACGGCGTCGGGCTGGGCGGCACCGCACTGTCCAACCCGATGAAGAGCTACGCGCAGATCGAAAGCCTGCTGCTCAAGGCCACGCCGGTGGCGGGCGGCTACCTGGTCAACGGCACGCTGCCCTGGGTCAGCAACCTGGGGCCGGACCATTACTTCGGCGCCATTGCTGCGGTAGTGGAGGGTGACGCCCCTGCAAGCAAGGAGGTGATGTTCCTGCTGCGCTGCAACGCCCCCGGCGTAGAGCTGCGCGAGTGCCCCAGCTTCTCGGCCATGGAAGGCACCGGCACCTACGCCGTGCGCGTGAAGGACCTGTTCATCGGTGCCGACGAGATCATGGCCGACCCGGCCAAGCCTTACATCGCGCGCATCCGCGCCGCCTTCGTCATGCTCCAGTGCGGCATGGCGGTGGGCATCACGCAGGGCGCCATCGACTCTATGTGGGCGGTGGAGCCGCAACTCGGCCACGTGAACCAGTTCCTGGAAGACCGGCCCGCCACGCTGCAAGCCGAGCTCGATGCCCTGACGGCCCGTGTGATGAAGCTGGCCGAGACGCCGTTCGAGCCGTCGACCGAATTCTTCATCGACGTGCTCGATGCCCGCGCGCACGGTGCCGAGCTCTGTCTGCGCGCCGCGCAGTCGGCCCTGATGCACCAGGGCGCACGCGGCTACCTGATGAGCTCGGACGTGCAGCGCCGTGTGCGCGAGTCGCACTTCGTGGCCATCGTCACGCCGGCCATCAAACACCTGCGCAAGGAAATGGCGCGCCTGAGCGCCGAGGAGCTGCCGGCATGACCACGCTCACCCCGATTGCCGAGGCCATTCAAAGCCTGGCGCCATGGCAGCAGTACATCTGCAACGCCTGCGGCTACATCTACAACGAGGCCGACGGCGACCCCGACAGCGGCCTGCCCGCCGGCACACGCTTCAATGACATCCCGGACGACTGGGCCTGCCCGCTGTGCGGTGTGACCAAGGCCGACTTCGCGCCCTACACCCCGCCGGACCTGGCCGCGCTGCAGGCGCAGGCCCGCTGTGCACCCACGTCAACCATCGCCGCGCGCCAGACGCCGGGCGTGGTCATCGTCGGTGCCGGCCGCGCCGGCTGGCAGCTGGCCGAAACGCTGCGCGCCCTGGATGCCGCGCTGCCCATCACCCTGGTGACGGCCTGCGCCGGTGACGTGTACGACAAGCCACTGCTGTCGGTGGCGGTGGCACAGCAGCTGGAAACGCAGAAGCTGGTGCGTGAGACCGGGGTCGCCGCGGCACAGCGTCTGAACGTGCGCCTGCTGGCGCACACCCATGCCATCCGCATCTGCGCCGACACGCAGCAGCTGCGCACCACACGCGGCACGCTGCGCTACGACCAGCTGGTGCTGGCGCACGGCGCACAGCCGGCGCTGCCGCCCAGCCTGCCGGCCGCACTGTGCTGGCGCGTCAACCACCTCGGGGCCTACTTGCAACTGCGCGCCGCGCTCGGCGACACACCGAAGGACGTACTGATCGTCGGCGCCGGTCTGGTGGGCAGCGAGCTGGCCAACGACCTGGCGCTGGGCGGCCACCGCGTCACGCTGCTGGACGTGCAGACTGAGCCGCTGGCGCGCTGGCACGCCGAGCAGGCCGGCGCGCAGGTGCTGCAGGCCTGGCAGGACTTGCCGCTCCGTTTTGTCGGCGGCGTGTGCGTGGCCAGCGTGGAAAAGCTGCAAGGGCGCTATCGCGTGACGACCGAATGCGGCCAGCGCTTTGCCGCCGACCAGGTGATTGCCGCCACCGGCCTGCAGACACCCGGCCGGCTGGCGCAGGGCGCCGGCCTGGCTTGGCAAAACGGCATTGCTGTGGCGCCCGACACGCTGCGCACCAGCGACCCGCACATCCACGCCCTGGGCGACTGCATCACCATCGGGGGCCAGGCCAGCCGCTACATCGAACCCATCGCGCGCCAGGCCCGCACCATTGCCGCCGACATCTGTGGCTGCGCGCCGCTGCCGTATGAAAACCGGCCGGCCATGGTGCGCGTCAAGACAACGTCATTGCCGCTGACGCTGCATTGATGCCCTGCGCCTGGTTTTCAGGTCCAATACGGGCATGAACCAAGCGCACGACACCGATGCCCGCCTGACTGAACTGGAGATCAAGGCCAGCTACGCCGAAGACCTGCTGGACCAGCTGAACCAGACCGTCTTTCGCCAACAACAACAGCTGGATCTGCTGCTGCGCGAAGTGGTCGAGCTGCGCCGGCAACAGCCCGAAGGCGGCCAGGTCGGGCAGCGCAATCTGCGCGATGAACTGCCGCCGCACTACTGACACGGGCCGGCCCTGTTGGGGGTAAACGTGTTACAGTTATTCAACGTTTCAAGCGACTGTGTGCGTCCATGCTTTCAGGCACGACGCGTGCGCCCCGGCAGAGGGGCCGCCAGTCCAGCCCCGCCTGAGCGCCCCTGCCACCCTTCTCTCGATTCGGCAGGTTTTGATTCCCTGCTGCTCTACACGTCGTCCCTGCTGTGACGCGTGCCCTGTACCAGCGCTTCAGCGCAGGTCCACAGGGTGATCAGTCGGACCCCACCGGCACAGGTGCGTGCCAACTGCTTATTCGTCCGCTGAGCGCTCAGCGCCCGGACCGGTTTGTTTGCTCATGGTTCAACACAACACGGTTTCTCATGCTTCGCCCATCGTGCTCGGCCCATGCCGGGTGATGCGCTTCATTCCCGATTTCCCCACTGACCAGGCCGCCGCGCGCGACGCGATCGGGCAAGGCCTGAACGGGGTGCGCGACACGACGCGCGCCCCGGCCCATCAACCCAACTGACACAGGAGTACCAACATGGCAAAGGAAGAATTGATTGAGATGGCCGGCGTCGTCACGGAAGTCCTGCCCGACACGCGTTTTCGCGTGGTGCTGGAAAATGGCCATGAGCTGATCGCCTATTCCGCCGGCAAGATGCGCAAGAACCACATCCGCATTCTGGCCGGCGACAAGGTGTCGCTCGAGCTGTCGCCCTATGACCTGAGCAAGGGCCGCATCAAGTTCCGCCACCTGGAAGGCCGCGGCCCCGCCATGGCGCCGCGCCGCCCGCCGGCACGCTGAGCCAGCGCTCACCAAGGCCAAGGCCTGGGGCACCCCGCTTGTAGAAGCCGAGGTGCCGCCAGGCCTTTGGTTTTTCAGGCCGGTCTCACAGCCCCAGATCGCTCAAGCCCGGATGGTCGTCCGGGCGGCGCCCCAAGGGCCAGAAGAACTTGCGCTCTTCGGCTTTGATCGGCAGGTCGTTGATGCTGGCAAAGCGCCGCTGCATGAAGCCCTGCTCGTTGAACTCCCAGTTCTCGTTGCCGTAAGAACGGAACCACTGGCCGGCGTCGTCGCGCCACTCGTAGGCAAAACGCACCGCAATGCGGTTGCCACTGCAGGCCCACAACTCCTTGATCAGCCGGTAGTCCAGCTCACGCACCCACTTGCGCTCCAGGAACTGGCGCACCTGCTCGCGCCCGACCGGGAACTCGGCGCGGTTGCGCCAGCGTGTGTCTTCGGTATAGACCTGCACCACCCGGGCCGGGTCGCGCGAGTTCCAGGCGTCCTCGGCCAGGCGCACTTTTTGCGTAGCGGTCTCAAGCGTAAAGGGCGGCAGCGGCGGTTTGGTTTCCATGTGTGATTCCTTCATGTGATTGATGTAGACAGGTCTGTCTACATACTGCAGTCTACTCAAAGTAGACAGACCTGTCTACAATGACCCCATGCACCAGACCGAGCCCAGCGACATCCAGAACCTCTCCGCCCGCGAGCGCATCCTGCTGACCGCGCATGACCTGTTCTACCGTGAAGGCATCCGGGCAACGGGCATCGACCGTGTGATCGCGGCATCCGGCGTGACGAAAGTCACCTTCTACCGACACTTCCCGAGCAAGAACGACCTCATCCTGGCGTTCCTGGAATACCGGCATCAGCGCTGGATGGACTGGTTCACCGACGCCTTGCAACGCAAGGGCAAAGGCATGAAGGCCCTGGTGCCGGCACTCGCCGAATGGTTCGGGGCGGAGGACTTCCGCGGCTGCGCCTTCATCAACAGCGTGGGCGAACTGGGCAGCACGCTGCCCGAGGTGGTCGCGATCTCGCAGCGCCACAAGCAGGACATGCTGGCCGCCATAGCGACGCTGCTGCCCCCGTCGAAACAGCGCGACCGGGACGCCCAGGCCATCGCGCTCGCGGTGGACGGCGCCATCATCCGGGCGCAGTTCGACCAGGCCCCCGATGCGGCGCTGCAGTCGCTGGAGCGCATCCTGAAGTCACTGCAGACCAGCGCCACCCAACGCACATCGGCGGCCAAAAGCACGCCGCACTGAGCGTGTCACCCTGGCCAAGGCGGGAGGGCCAAGCCCTGCCAGGGTGTACTGCTCAGTACTGCTTGTAGGGCAGGAACTTGCCCGACAGCACGACGTTGACGCGGTCGCCCTTGGGGTCGGGCTGGCGCACGATGTCCATGCTGAAGTCGATGGCACTCATGATGCCGTCGCCGAACTCTTCATGGATCAGCTCCTTGATGGTGGAGCCGTAGACGCTGACGATTTCGTACCAGCGGTAGATCAGCGGGTCGGTCGGTACCGGTGTGGGCAGCGAGCCCTTGTAGGGCACGACCTGCAGCCACTTCTGTTCCTCGGCGTTGAGGCCGAAGATCTTGCCCAGGATCTTGGACTGTTTCTCGTCAAAGGTCATCTGGCCCAGGCAGCCGGCGGTAACCCACTCCTTGGAGAGGCCGACCTTTTTGGCCACGTCTTCCCACTTCAGGCCCTTGGACACTTTGGTGGCGATGATTTTTTCGGTAACGTCGTTGCGGTTCATGTTGGCTCCGTTGTTGAGTAAAAGGTTGAAAGGATGGATCTCAGTGCGCCACGGCGCGCGTGACCAGGAAGTCGACGATGTGGTTGCGCAGTTCGTAGTAGCCGTCCAGGTGGTGTAGGCCGGCGCGCGTGCGTTCGCGCGGCAGCGGGTTGACCACCACTTCGGCGATGCCGCCGGGCACGTAGCCAGTGGCGGTCTCGCTGCCGTTGCTCATGAGCAGGATGCGGTCGGCCAGCAGGATGGCTTCGTCCACGTCGTGCGTGATCATGAAGACGGTCTGCTGCGTCTGGCGCACGATGGTCATCAGCTCGTCCTGGATGGTGCCGCGCGTCAGCGCATCGAGCGCGCCGAAGGGCTCGTCGAGCAGCAGCATCTTGGGTTGGATGGAGAAGGCGCGCGCAATGCCGACGCGCTGCTTCATGCCACCCGAGAGCTGGCTGGGCTTCTTGTCGATGGCATGCGACAGGCCCACCATGGCAACGAACTTCTCCACCTGCACGTTGATCTTGGCCGCCGGCCACTCGGGCCAGCGCGACTTGACGGCAAAGGCGATGTTCTGACGCACGGTGAGCCAGGGCATGAGCGCATGGCCCTGGAACACCACACCGCGCTCCAGGCTGGGGCCAGCCACCTCGCGTCCGTCCATGAAGACATGGCCGCTGCTGGCGGTATCGAGCCCGGCCAGCACATTGAGGATGGTGGTCTTGCCGCAGCCGGAGTGGCCGATGATGCAGACGAACTCGCCGCGCTCGAGCGTGAACGAGACGTCGGCAAACACCGGCTTGTCAGACTGGTAGGCCTTGCTGAGCTGTTCGATTCTGAGGAAACCGTCCACGGTGGGAACCTTTCGTTGCGGCGAGGTAGGTGCAATGGCCACAGGTGTGGCGGCGCGCGAGGGAACTTCACTCCACATAGGTCACCGCCTTCTGCAATTGGCCGAACGCCAGGTCGAGCAGCATGCCGACCACGCCGATCACCAGGATGGCAAAGATCACGTTGGTGAGCGACAGGTTGTTCCACTCGTTCCAGACGAAGTAGCCGACGCCCGTGCCGCCCACCAGCATCTCGGCCGCCACGATCACCAGCCAGGCAATGCCCATGCTGATGCGCATGCCGGTCAGGATGGTGGGCGCCGCCGCCGGCAGGATGACGAGGAAAGCCTTGCGCAGCGGGTTGACCTCCAGCGTGCTGGCCACGTTCAACCAGTCGCGCTTCACCGAGGCCACGCCGAAGGCGGTGTTCACCAGCATCGGCCAGACCGAGCAGATGAAGATGACGAAGATGCCCGACACCGAAGAGTCCTTGATGGTGTAGAGCGCCAGCGGCATCCAGGCCAGCGGGCTGATGGGCTTGAGCACCTGGATGAAGGGATCGAAGGCGCGGCGCAGCAACGGCGACATGCCGATGATGAAACCGAGCGGTATCGCCACCAGGCAGGCCAGCCCGAAGCCCAGTCCGACCCGGCCCAGCGAATACCCCAGCTGGATGGCAATGCCCTTGTCGTTGGGGCCGTTGTCGTAGAACGGGTTGGCCAGATGACCCCAAACCGTGCTGCCCATCTGCCCCAGCGTCGGGAAGCCGCTGCTCTTGGCCGTGCCGACCTCCTTGCCCATCATCTTGGCGTACTCGATCTGCTCCGGTGTCAAGCCGGCCGCCGCCCCGCCCGTGCCCGAGGACGCGGTAGCCACGTACCAGATGCCCAGCACCAGGAGCAGGATCAGCACCGACAGCAGGGCCGCCTTGAGTTGAAGGGAACGTGCGCTGTTCATGTCACACGACCTTCCTGATCGGGAAGCTCTTGGCGTACTCCGCGGCCTTGGCGGCGTCGAACTCGCGGCCCATGATCTTGAACTTCGGGTAGGCACCGTCGGGCACCTTCTGGTCCAGCGCCTTCATGTGCTTCTTGGCATCGGTCAGCAGAAACACCTTTTCAGCGATCTGCTTGTAGTTGACCTCACCCTTGATGTAACCCCAGCGCTGCATCTGCGTGAGCATCCACACCGCCATGCTCTGCCACGGCATGGGATCGAAATCAGCACGGTCGGGCACGTTCTGGATGTTGCCCAGGCCGTCGGCAAACTTGCCAGTCAGCACCTGGTTGAGCACCACCTCGGGCTGGTTGAGGTACTGCGCCGGGGCGATCACCTTGGCGATCAGCTCGCGGTTCTTCGGATCGCGCGCCATGGCGGCTGAAGTCAGCACGGCGCGGTACAGAGCGGCGAAGGTGTTGGGGTTCTTCTGGATGAACTCGGCGCTGGTGCCAAAGGCGCAGCAGGGGTGACCATTCCACAAGTCCTTGGTCAGCAGGTGGATGAAACCCACCTCCTCGTACACCGCGCGCTGGTTGAACGGATCGGGGCCGAGGAAGCCGTCGATGTTGCCGGCACGCAGGTTGGCCACCATCTCGGCCGGCGGCACGACGCGGATCTGCACGTCGGTGTCGGGGTTGATGCCGGCTTCCGCCAGGTAGTAGCGCAGCAGGAAGTTGTGCATGCTGAACTCGAAGGGAATGGCGAACTTGAAGCCTTTCCAGTTCTTCGGGTCGCGGTTGTTCTTGTGCTTGAGCGCCAGCGTGATGGCTTGGCCGTTGATGTTCTGGATCGTGGCCACGTTCATCGGCGTGGCGTTGGAGCCCAGGCCCATGGAGATGGCCAGCGGCATGGGGCTCAGGAAGTGCGTGGCGTCGTACTCCTTGTTGATCATCTTGTCGCGGATCAGCGCCCAGCCGGCGGTCTTGGTCACCTCGACATTCAGACCCTGCTGTTTGTAGAAACCCAACGGGTGCGCCATGATCAGCGGCGTGGCGCAGGTGATCGGGATGAAGCCGATCTTGAGGTCCTTCTTCTCCAGTGAACCTTTCTCCTGCGCCATGGCCTGCAGGCTGGCCACCGGCAGCACGCTGGCAATGGCGGCCATGGCCGTGCCCTTGCCGACGGCGCGCAGGAAGCGGCGGCGCACCGCGTCCTGCGGGAAGATCGCCTTGACCAGGGTGGCCTCGATGAATTCGTTGCTGTAGGCCTCGAACTCGGAGGTCAGGCTGCGGCGCTTGAGTTCGGTCACGGCCTGCTCGGCCGCCAGTTCCTGCTGGTGCTCGGCCACGCTGTGCTCACGGCCGCAGCTGCACTTGAGCATCAGGGGACGGTCGGCGTCATAGGGATCGAAGTACTGGGTCATGGCATCACCTTCTGGGTTGGGATGCCATGTCTTACGCAAAGGTCGGGCCAGTTTGTGGCCAGCCGCCCCGCAAGACCGCAGTTCGTGCCTGCTGCAACGACGCCATGTAGGGCCAGCCCTACACGACCCTGCGAGATTCAACTTGCCGATGGCCGGCGGCCATGCCGTTCAGCAAACAGCGCCAGCTCGACATCGTTCTTGGCGCCGGTTTTTTCCAGGATGCGGGCGCGGTAGGTGCTGACCGTGTTGGGCGCCAGCTTGAGCTGCGCACCAATTTCGCTCACGCTCTGCCCGGCGGTGAGCAGCCGGAACACCTGGTGCTCGCGGTGTGACAGTGCCTCCAGCCCGCCGGCACCCGTGGCAGCCGCTCCGACGGCGGCCGCCAGCGCCTCGGCTGTGGCCGGCGTCACGTAACGGCCGCCGGCCGCCACCTTGCGCACCGCGGCCAGCATGTCGTCGGGGTCGGCGCTTTTGTTGAGGTAACCGCCGGCGCCGAGCTTGATGCAGCGCACCGCGTACTGGCTTTCCGGGTAGGTGCTGAGCATCAGCACCGGCAGCGCCGGGTGCTCGCGCCGCAATGCCTGCAGCACTTCCAGGCCATCCAGGCCGGGCAGGGCGATGTCGAGCAGCACCAGGTTCAATCCGCCGGCACCGCCCTGCATCTGCACCTGGTCCAGCACCTCGGGGCCGCTGGGCGCCTCGGCCACGACGCACACATCTGGTGCGTCTGCCAACACCTGCTTGAGTCCTTCGCGCACGATACGGTGGTCGTCGCCGATGAGTACGCGGATCATGCTATGCATTCCGTAGCGGTGCGCGCAGGCAAAACAAGGTCCCGCGGCCAATTTGGCTTGAAATGTCGAGCTGGCCGCCGAAGTGGCGCGCCCGCTCGCGCATGCCCAGCACGCCGTAAGCCGTGGGCGCCTCAAAGGCCTGTGCTGCTGCACCGCTGCCGTTGTCTTGCACCGCGATCGTCAACACCCCACCTTCGATATGGATGCGCACCTCCAGCGCACTGGCACGCGCATGGCGGCCGACGTTGCTGAGCATTTCCTGGAAGATGCGAAACACCGCCATCGCCATCGCTTCGGGCAGCGTCACGCCCTCGGTGCCCTGCATGCTCCAGTTCAGCGCCAGCTCGGCCGACTGGGCGAATTCCTGCGCCTGCCATTCAAGCGCCGCCCACAGCCCCTGGTGGTCGAGGATGCTGGGACGCAGGTCGGTGATGATGCGCCCGACGTTATCAACCGCGGTCTCGATCAGGCGGCTCATGTTCTGGCACTTGCAACGCAGCCGCGTGCGCATGGCTTCGGCCTCGTGCGGCGTGCGCTGCTGCTGTTCGCCCAGGCGCTTGTCCATCCAGTTGACGTCCATCTTCAGCGCCACCAGCAGGCTGCCGAGTTCGTCGTGCACTTCGCGCGCGATGCGGGTGCGTTCGTCCTCGCGCACTTTTTCCGAATAGGCGGCCAGTTCACGCAACTGGCCAAGCGCCACCGACAACTCGCGCGTGCGTTCGGCCACCCGCATCTCCAGTTCGTCATTGGCGCGTGCCAGCTCGGCGTTGGCCTGCTGCAGTGCTTCGGCGGCGCGCCGGCGTTCGGTGATGTCAACAAAGGTGACCACCGCACCGCGCACTTGCGGCCCATCCAGCAGGGGGTAGCTCGAGTACTCAACCGGAAAAGGCTGCTGGTCACGGCGCCAGAACACCTCGGCATCGATACGGCAGGGCAGACCCTGGCGGAAAGCGTTGAAGATCGGGCAGTCCTGCGCCGGGTAGATGCTGCCGTCGGCGTGCGAGTGGTGGGTGAGCTCGTGCATGTTCCGACCCAGCACCTCGTCAGCCGCCCAGCCCAGCATGCGGGCGCCGGCCCGGTTGATGAAGGTGCAGTGACCGTCCAGGTCGATGCCGAAGACACCCTCGCCGGTCGACTCCAGCAGCAGCTCGAGCTGGTGCTGCCACAGCGGATCGTCGGTGGCGGGCAAAGGGTTCCGAACTTCGAACGGGCTGGCACGCATGCCCCATCTGCTGCAATGTTTATGCCAGCCGCTTGTTCCAGCGGCCGCCAATCCTGAAACAATAGCGGCAGAATCGCAGCTTTCACCCATCCGTCCATGCCCCCCTCCACCAACGACCTGCTGCTCGATCAACAGCTCTGCTTTCCGCTCTATGCGGCCTCGCGGCTGCTGACCCGGCTCTACCAGCCCCTGCTGGAGCCGCTCGGGCTGACCTACCCGCAGTACATCGTGCTGATGATCCTGTGGGAGGACGCACCCTGCGCCGTGTCCCACATCGGCGAGCGGGCCCAGCTTGCGAGCAACACGCTGACGCCGCTGCTCAAGCGCCTGGAGCAGACGGGGTTGGTGCAGCGCGTGCGCTCCAGCGAGGACGAACGCGTGGTCAATATCAGCCTGACCCCGGCCGGGCGTGCCCTCCAGCAGAAGTGCGCCTGCATCCCGACCCAGTTGCTCGAGCGCATGGGCTATTCCAGCCAGGACGCGCTGAAACTCAAGAAGCAGCTCGACAGCCTGCTGGCCCACCTGCAAGCCGCTGCAGGCTGACAAATCCCCTGCCCACAGCATGGTTTTCACAAATCTCCGACAATACATCGCACACGATTTAATCTTTTAGGAGTTATCTATGAAAACCCTGTACCAAACCCGTGCCAGCGCTACCGGCGGCCGCAATGGCCATGTCGTCTCGCAAGACGGCGTGCTCGACCTGCGTCTGGCCATCCCGAAGGAAATGGGTGGCCCTGGCGGCGCGCTCACCAACCCGGAGCAGATGTTTGCCGCGGGTTATGCCGCCTGCTTCGACTCGGCCCTGGCTTTTGTCGCCGGCCAGCGCAAGATCAAGCTGCAAGGCACCCAGGTGGATGCCACTGTCGGCATCGGCCCGAATGACAAGGGCGGTTTTGGTCTGGCCGTCACGCTGGAAGTCACCATTCCCGACCTGCCGCGCGAAGAAGCGCAGGCCCTGATGGAAGCCACCCACCAGGTCTGCCCCTACTCCAATGCCTTGCGCGGCAATGTGCCGGTGGAACTGATCCTGAAGTAAGCAGCGTCCAGGACGTCCAGCCTTTCAATGACGCTGGCTGGCGTCCTGGGCCATCAGTTTGGCCAGGTCACGTTCCAGCACGTTGTGATTGCCAGCATTGAACTCGACCAGCTGGCGCAGGTGAGTGATGCTGTCGAGGTCAATACGGTCGCAGTGCAGGCCGATATGGCGGCCATCCACATGGGCCACCGTGGCATCCATCACAATCACCGCCCCGGGCGCCAGCTCCAGACGCAAGTGACAGGGTTGGCCGGTCATGGCGGACCAGGTGTCGTCATGCTCGATCAGCGCGCCTTTGAGCGAAACATCGATCAGGCGCGCCGCATGGTTGCGGCCGGCAACGGATACCAGCGCCGGTGCATCGAAGCCGGAGCGCCAGAATTGGCGACGTTCGGTGGTCGTGTTCATGAGCAACTCCTGAAGCGGGAGACGTGCTCACGGTAGCCCTGCACACCCAGGCTGTCAAACCGGGATTTCGACTAGGTATTAACCAGGGTATCGGGTGGCAGGCGATCGATTTCGCCCAGCAATTGCGCCAGCGCCCGGCCACTGGCCTGCAGCACGGCCTGCCCCTGCGCAGCGGTGGCCGCAACGGCATTGCCGACAGCGCCGGCCCGGTTGTAGTCCTGCATCTGCCAACCCAGCTTGGCACTCTTGCCGTTGCCGAGGAGAGGAAAATTCTGCGCCCGCTGTTGCGAGGCGGAAGCGAAGTTCTGTGCCTGCGCCATGGCCACCCGCTCGGGCTTGAGCGCCAGCATCATGGCGGTCTCGATCTGGCCGGCATGGATGCCGAAGCGGTGTTCCTCGGCCGTGAACTGCTGCTCCACCTCCGGCCCCAGCGGCAGGTTGAACCAGCTCACGCTGTAGACCAGCATCTCGAGCCGGGCGCGCAGATCGCGCGCCACGATGTCCATTACGCTGACCTGGCCGCCATGCGAATTGAGCAGCACCAGCTTCTTGATGCCGGCACGCGCCACCGACTCGCCAATCTCGGTCCACAAACTGATGACCGTGTGCGACGACAGCGTGAGCGTGCCGGGAAAGCGCTGGTGCTCCGGGCTCAGGCCCACGGCCTGCGTCGGCAGGAACAGCACCGGCAACTCGGCCGGCAGGTGCGGCAACGCAGCAGCGACCACGCCGTCCACCAGATCGGTGTCCACGCTCACCGGCAGATGCGGGCCATGTTGCTCAGTGGCCGCCACCGGCAGCACGGCAATGGTGCGGGCCGTGTCGAGTTGCGCGAAGTCGCGCGTGCTCAGGTCGATCCAGAAACGGGAGGGGATGCTCATGTGCTTATCTTAGAGCCTCTGCCGCCAGCGTTGCCGTATCGGCACCATCCGGGGTGTCACTGTGGCGCGCCTGCCGTTCGGCCCGCACGCGCACAGCCCGCGCCACCGGCACACCCTGCGCCGGCAGCACCTCCCGCAGGCTGTGCGGCCGGGCACGTGCGCCGCTGGCCAGGTAATCGGCCAGCAGCGTCTGGCGCACGATGTGCGCATCGCGTCGCTGCTCCGTCACCAGGTAATCGAACAGGGCATCCACCAGTTGCTCGGGCGTGAGGTGGCTGGTCTCACCGGTGCGCTGCCACAACCAGTCCGCAAAGGCCAGAAAGGCCGCGAACGCCGAGGGCCCCTGCAGCAACAGCGGCAAGCTTTGCCGGAACCGCCCCGAATTGGCGATCAGATCCCAGTAACGCGCCAAGCGGATGAAACGCTGCATCGTGGCGGCATCCACCGCACCGGTCTGGCGCACGGTGTAAGGCGGCGCGGGGTCGTAGACCATGCCGTAGTCGGCGGTATGGCGCGCAATCGGTGTGCCGCGCAGGCGCTTCAAGATGCCGAGCTGGATCTCGTGCGGCCCCAACCCATACAGGCGGTCAAAGCCGTCGGCAAAGCTGGCCAGTGTTTCACCGGGCAGGCCAAAGATCAGGTCAGCATGCAGGTGCGCCGGGCTCTCGCCCGCCAGCCAGCGCAGGTTCGTTTCGGTCTTGTCGTTATCCTGCCGGCGCGAGATGCGCTGCTGCACATCAACATTGAAGCTCTGAATGCCGACTTCGAACTGCAGCACGCCTTCGGGAAAGCGGACGATCATGGCTTTCAGGCGATCGGGTAGCTGGTCCGGCACCACTTCGAAGTGCACGAACAGGTCTTGAGTCATTCGATCCAGGAAAAACTGCAGGATGCGCACCGAGGCCTCGACCTTGAGGTTGAAGGTGCGGTCAACAAACTTGAAGTGACGCGCACCGCGCCGGTACAGGCCATCAAGTTCGGCCAGAAAGGCGTCGAGGTCGAAGGCCCAGGCGGTCTTGTCGAGCGAACTCAAACAAAACTCGCACTTGAAGGGGCAGCCGCGCGATGCCTCGACGTAGAGCAGGCGGTGCGCCAGGTCATCGTCGCTGTACTCGGCGTAGGGCAAGACAATCTCGTCCAGCGGGGGCTGAACGCCCGCGATGACCTTCATCAGCGGCGCCGGGCCATGCAACAGCGCGCGGCACAATTTGGGAAAGCTCACGTCACCCCAGCCGGTGATGACGTGGTCGGCCAGCCGCACAATCGCCTGCTCCTCCACTTCATGGCTGACCTCGGGGCCACCCAGCACCACCTTGATATCGGGGCGGGCCGCCTTGAGCCGACGCAGCACCTCGGTAGTCTGCGTCACGTTCCAGATGTAGACACCAAAGCCGACGATGGCCGGGTTCAGGGCCAGCAACTCATCCACGATCTGCTGCGGATCACGTGCAATGGTGAACTCGCGCAACACGCTGCGTGCGCGCAAGTCCTCACCACCATGACGCGCCATATTGGCCAGCAGGTAACGCAGGCCGAGCGAGGCGTGAATGTACTTGGCGTTGAGCGTCGCAAGGACGATGGCGGCAGGCTGTTCGGGCATGCCGCCATTATCGGAGTGCGCCGGCCTCAACGCTGGCTTTAGCGCCCGCTGTACATCCAGCGGCGCGACCAGGGCAGGCCGCGTGCCGGCCGGCCGGCCTTGCGGCACAGCACCTGGTACAGCGACACCTCGTCGTGCTCGAAGGCCCACTGGCAACCGGCCAGATAGACGCGCCAGATGCGCCAGCGTTTTTCGTCCACCATGCCGCGCAGTTTCTCGCCGTTGGCTTCGAAGGCCTGACTCCACAAGCCGGTGGTGCGCGCGTAGTGGCGGCGCAGACTCTCAATGTCGAGCGCTTCCAGGCCGCCCTCCTGCAGGGTCTTGAGCACGGTGCTGATGTGCGGCAGCTCGCCGTGCGGGAAGACGTAGCGGTCGATGAAGCGGCCGCCGCCGTGGCTGGTCTCGCCGTCGTTGGCGTCGGTGGAGGTGATGCCGTGGTTGAGCACCCAGCCGTCGTCGGTCAGCATCTCGTTGATGCGGCTGAAATAGGCCGGCAGGTGCTGGATGCCGACGTGCTCGAACATGCCAACGCTGGTGATGCGGTCGAACTGGCCCTGCACGTCGCGGTAGTCCTGCAGGCGGATCTCGACACGGTCCTGTAAGCCGGCCTGGCGCACGCGCTCGGTGGCCAGCTCGAACTGCCGCTGCGACAGCGTGACGCCCAGGCAACGCGCACCGAACTGGCTGGCCGCACGCATGACCAGCGCGCCCCAACCGCAACCGATGTCGAGCAGGCGCTGGCCCGGCTGCAGCTGCACCTTGGTCAGGATGTGGTCGATCTTCTTGGTCTGCGCCTCGCTCAGCGTCTCATCACCGTTCTCGAAGTAGGCGCAGGAGTACACCATGGCCGGATCGAGCCAGACCTGATAGAACTCGTTGGAGACGTCGTAGTGGTACTGGATGTCCTCGCGGTCGGTGTTCTTGGTGTGCGTGAAACGGCGCACCATGCGCGAGAGCCGGCCCTCGGTCTTGCTGCCGGCCTCGGCCAGCCGGTGCGCAATGTCGAGGATGTCGTCCACACTGCCGGTGACGTCGATCTGGCCTTCCACATAGGCCTCGCCCAGACTGTCCAGGCTGGGCGACAGCAGCAGCGGGATGGCACTGGCCTTGCGCACCTGGATCACCACCTTCGGGTGGGAGAAGTCCCCCAACCTCAGGCCGGAACCGGGTGCCGGGTTGTCACCCCACTGAATCAGGACCGGCAGATTGGTCTTGGCCTTGAGCTGCGCCACCCAAGGGCTCAGAACCGCTTCCATGCTTGGCACCATAATGATCCTCCGTTACGTCAACATCAGATGCAGGCTCTTGCATGGCCCGCTTTCGGAAACGAAAACATTATTCGAGCCTTGGCCGGCTCGTGGCTTTGATAGTGTCTATGACAGTCATAGGCTTTTGCAAGCCTTTTAGCCTTGGCTTATATTTGGCGCTGGTCCTGGCACAGGGCTGTTGCCTGCGACCGCCTCCCGCGGGTCGGACGGGGAACTTACGCTGGCGCCGCTCACTCCCACCTGCTTCACACACGCCTTGCCATCCATGACCGTGCCGTTCCGTTTTTTGCAGATCGCTCTTTTTTTCATAGCATCTGCCGCTTTCTCCATCGGCGCCAGCGCCCAGATTGCCTCGCAAAGAACCGTGGTCACCACCGACCAGGTGCGTGCCGAACTGATCGCCCATGCGCCCCAGGGCGTGGCACCCAACCAGCCGGTCTGGCTCGGGCTGCAGATCAAGCACCAGCCGGAATGGCATACCTACTGGAAGAACTCGGGCGACTCCGGCCTGCCCACCCTGCTGGAATGGACCCTGCCGCCCGGCGTGCAAGCCGGCGACATCGCCTGGCCGCTGCCGAAGAAGATCGCGCTGGGCAAGCTGGTCAACTACGGCTATGAAGGCACGCTGCTGCTGCCGGTGCCGCTGATCATCACGCCCGACTTCAAACCCTCGCTGCTGAACCCGGAGCTGACAGTCAAGCTCAAGGCCAGCTGGTTGGTCTGCCGCAAGGAATGCATTCCGGAGGAGGGTGAGTTCACGCTCAGCATCCCGGTCAAGGGCTCGACCGCCCTGCACGGCGCGGCCTTCGATGCCGCGCTGACCGCACAACCCCAGCCGCTGGCCGCCAGCCCAGACAGCCGCCTCACCTTGGACGGCCAGACGCTGAAGCTGACTTTGAGCGGCCTGCCGGCCAAGCTGCAGGGCCAGGCACTTGAGGCCTTCCCCGAAACACCTGAAATCATCAATCCCTCGGCGCCGTGGCAACAGGCTTGGCAGGGTGCAGTCTGGACCGCCACCCTGCCGCTGGCGGAGGCGCGCAGCGCCAGCCCGGCGTTGTTGCCTCTGGTGCTGACGCACCAAGGCCAGGGCTGGCGCATCGAGCTGCCGGTGAGCGGCGAGTGGCCCAAAACCACCGCACCGGCCGCGCTGTCGCCGGCGCTGCAGGCTGCCCTGCAAGCCAATGCGCAAGGCGCGGCGACCACCCCCACCGCCATGTCGACGTCCTTCATCGCCGCCCTGCTTGGCGCCTTGCTGGGCGGCCTGATCCTCAACCTCATGCCCTGCGTCTTTCCGGTGCTGGCCATCAAGGTGCTGAGCTTCACGCGCCATGCCGACGATCACCGCGGCCACCGCCTCAGCGGCCTGGCCTACACCGCCGGTGTGATCGTCAGCTTTGTGTTGCTGGGCCTGCTGTTGCTGGGCCTGCGCGCCGCCGGCGAAAGCCTGGGCTGGGGCTTCCAGTTGCAGAACCCCGGTGTGGTGGCGGCACTGGCCGCCCTGTTCACCCTCATCGGCCTGAACCTGGCCGGCGTGTTCGAGTTCGGCCAGTTCGCGCCGTCCTCGCTGGCCGCCTTCCAGGCGCGCCACCCGGTGGTCGACGCCTTCCTCACCGGCGTGCTGGCGGTAGCCGTGGCCTCACCCTGTACTGCGCCTTTCATGGGCGCCTCGCTCGGCCTGGCGGTGGCGCTACCGGCGGCGCAGGCGCTGCTGATCTTCGCGTGCATCGGCCTCGGCCTGGCGCTGCCCTACCTGGCGGCCAGCTTCGTGCCGGCCTTTGCCCGCGCCCTGCCCAGGCCCGGCGCCTGGATGGATGCCTTGCGCAAACTGCTGGCCTTCCCGATGTTCGGCACCGTGGCCTGGCTGGTCTGGGTGCTGGGGCACCAGAGCGGCGTCGATGGTGCCGGCGCCCTGCTGGCGTTGCTGGTGGTCTTCAGCGCGGTGGTCTGGTCGCTCACGCTCACCGGCCGCAGCCGCCTGGTGATTGCTACTATTTTGATAGCTACAGGCGCATGGTTGACATGGGCTATTGGTCCATTTGCCTTGAAAAATCAGGCCAGCGCAGAAGCCCCGGCCGCCGATGCGCGCTGGCAGGCCTGGGCCCCGGGCCGGGTGGAGCAGTTGCTGGCGGCCAATCAAATTGTGTTCGTCGACTTCACAGCCGCCTGGTGCGTGACCTGCCAGTACAACAAACAGACCACGCTGGCCGATGCCGCCGTGCTGGCCGAGCTGGACGCCAAGAAAGTGCAGATGCTGCGCGCCGACTGGACACGGCGCGACCCGGCCATCACCGCCGCGCTGGCGCAGCTCGGCCGCAACGGCGTGCCGGTTTATGTGTTCTACAAGCAGGGCATGGCGCCGATCGTGCTGTCAGAAATCCTGAGCGTGCAGGAAGTGCGTGCGGCCCTGGCGCAGCTGTGAGCATGTCCACGTGACCATGGATCAGACCGACGCGATCCGCACCGTCCTCGACCACTGCCGCACCGTGGCCGTGGTCGGCCTGTCACCCAAACCGCATCGCGACAGCTACCAGGTGGCGCGCTACATGCAAGCGCACGGCTGGCGCATCGTGCCGGTCAACCCGAATGCCAGCGGCGAGATCCTGGGCGAGCAGGTCTACCCCAGCCTGAGCGAAGCGGCAAAGCACGAGCGCATCGAGTTGGTGAACTGCTTTCGCAATTCGGCCGACATCCCGCCCATCGTCGACGAGGCGATTGCCATCGGTGCTAAGGCGGTGTGGATGCAGCTCGGCGTCGAACATGCGGCCGCCGCGGACAAGGCGCGCGCCGCCGGCCTGGCTGTGGTGCAGAATCGTTGCCTGAAGATCGACCACGCCGCCCGCACCCGGGCCTGAGTACAAAAATATGAGCGAGACAACATCTGACACCGACACGGCCGACCAGCCCCAGACCGTGGAGGTTTCCCACCAGGAATTCCGTACCGGCCTGCCGGCAGGGCGTTTCCGCATCATCATCAACCCGGAGAAGGCGCGCAAATACGTGCGCCACCGCCTGCTGCTGACCTTCATCGCCCTGCCGCTGGTCGGCATCGGCGCCGCATTGGCGCTGAGCGGTTACCCCTGGGCCGGCCTGGCCTTGGTCGTCCTCGGCGTGGCGGGGCACCGGTTGGTCACGGCCCAGGCACCCAAGATCCTGCTGCACCTGGTCCTGCACGACGAACGCATCTACCGCGAGGCCATCAACTTCGAGATCCTCGAAGTGCGGCTGGCCCGCTAAGGCCAGTCGCCGAGCCCCCCAGGCGACGAGCGATGCCTGGGGAGAGGGCCGCGAACGACACGAAGTGCGAGCGCGGGGGGACTGGCGGTGCACCTGCGACAATCGGGGGTATGAGTTCTACCCCCAGCTTCGCCCCCCTGCGCAACGACACTTTCCTGCGCGCCTGCCTGCGCCAGGCCACCGACCACACCCCCGTCTGGCTGATGCGCCAGGCCGGCCGCTACCTGCCCGAGTACTGCGCCACGCGCGCCAAAGCCGGCAGCTTCATGGGCCTGGCCACCAATGTGGACTACGCCACCGAAGTCACGCTGCAGCCGCTGGAGCGCTACCCGCTCGATGCCGCCATCCTGTTCAGCGACATCCTGACCGTGCCCGACGCCATGGGCCTGGGCCTGTCCTTCGCCCAGGGCGAGGGCCCGCGTTTTGCCACCGCCGTTCGCGACGAGGCGGCCGTCGCCAAGCTGGCCGTGCCGGACATGGACAAGCTGCGCTACGTGTTCGATGCCGTGACCTCGATCCGCAAGGCGCTGGACGGCCGTGTGCCGCTGATCGGTTTTTCCGGCAGCCCCTGGACGCTGGCCTGCTACATGGTTGAAGGCGCCGGCTCGGACGACTACCGCCAAGTCAAGACCATGCTGTACAGCCGCCCGGACCTGATGCACAAGATCCTGCAGGTCAACGCCGATGCCGTGGCCACCTACCTCAACACCCAGATCGACGCCGGCGCCCAAGCGGTGATGATTTTCGACAGCTGGGGCGGCGTGCTGGCCGACGGTGCCTTCCAGCAGTTCAGCCTGGCCTATACGGCCCGCGTGCTGGCCCAGCTCAAGCGCACCGGCGTGGACGGCAAGGTGGTGCCGCGCATCGTCTTCACCAAGGGCGGCGGCCTGTGGCTGGAAGAGATGGGCCAACTCGACTGCGACGTGCTCGGCCTGGACTGGACCGTGAACCTGGGCAAGGCCCGTGCCTCGGTTGGCGCGCACAAGGCGCTGCAGGGCAATATCGACCCGAATGTGCTGTTCGCCCCGCCGGCCGCGATTGAGGCCGAAGTCAAAAAAGTACTGGACAGCTTCGGCACGCCGCACCGCGCCCCGGCCGGCCAGCCGGATGCCACCGGTCCGACCCACATCTTCAACCTGGGCCACGGCATCAGCCAGTACACCCCGCCCGAGCATGTAGCAACCCTGGTGCAAGCGGTGCACGAACACTCCCGGAAGATGCGGAAATAGTGGTTTTCCCTAGACCTGGCATGCCCCAGAACAGGTTGGTGAATCCTGACTTATGCACAAAAGCTGTGCTGCGGTGCAGAATCAATCCCCCAAATGGGGGATTGCCGCTATAAAACCGATAGCGAACCTAAGTTATTGATTTATAAGAGTATTGCGCTTTGCTTTTTTTGTGGGCATTTCAAGAAAAGCCTTGATTTTCAAGGCTTCGGCCTGAATCGATACGCGATATCAACAAAGTTATCCACAGAAACTTTGAATGCTTTACAAAAGCCTTCCAGATCAAGCACTTAGGGGCATTTCCGGAAGTCAACATCAAGAATTCACCCCAACTCGGGCATTTCCATGACGCACTGGCTTTCGGTTCTGGTCCAGACCCCGGCACACAGCCAGGTGGCCGGGCCATTGAGCTACCGAAGTGAGTTGGCACTTGCCGCCGGCACCCTGGTCCGCGTCCCTTTCGGCAAGCGCGAGACCCTGGGCGTGGTGTGGGATGCACCCGCCGATGGCGAGACCACCCCGTTCGACGCCGACAAGACCCGCCCCATCACGGCCGCGCTGGACAGCCTGAGCCCGCTGACCGATGCCTGGCAGCAACTGGTCGGCTTTGCCGCCGGCTACTACCAGCGCTCGCTGGGCGAGGTGGCGCTGGCCGCCCTGCCGCCGCAACTGCGCGAACTCAGTGCCGAGCAACTGGCTCGCCGGCTCAAACGCCAGGCCAAGGCGGCCCCGGACAGCCCCGCAGCCGCCGACCCGACCCGCACCCCGCTGACGCTGACACCCGAGCAAACGGACGTCATCGCCCAGATCGAGACGCAGGCAGGGCCCTTTCTGCTGTTCGGCGCCACCGGCAGCGGCAAGACCGAGGTCTACCTGCGCTGCGTGCAAGCTTTGCTGGAAAGTGATCCGCAGGCGCAGGCCCTGGTGATGGTGCCCGAGATCAACCTCACGCCGCAACTGGAGGCGCGCTTCATCGAACGCTTCGGCCCGCTGTACGGCGAGCAGGCGGTGGTGTCGCTGCACAGCGGCATGACCAACCCGCAACGCCTGGCCAGCTGGCTGGCCGCGCACAGCGGCGCGGCGCGCATTGTGCTGGGCACACGCATGGCGGTGTTCGCCTCCCTGCCGAAGCTGCGGCTGATCGTGGTCGATGAGGAACACGACCCGAGCTACAAACAGCAGGAAGGCGCGCGCTACTCGGCGCGCGACCTGGCGGTCTACCGCGGCCGGCTGGAGGGCGCCAAGGTCATCCTCGGTTCGGCCACGCCTTCGCTGGAGAGCTGGCACCACAGCCGCCCAGCCGCCGAGGGCGGGCGTTACGTGCGCCTGCACATGCCCAGCCGGGTGGGCGGCAACAACGAGCCCGCCGTCTCCGCGGACGGCCGCCACAACCCGGCCAGCGGCCTGCCGCTGGTGCGACGGGTGGACATGAACCACCAGCCCAAACACGCGGTGTTCTCGCCACCGCTGGTGGAGGCGATCAAGGCGCGGATCGCCCGCGGTGAGCAGAGCATGATGTTCTTGAACCGCCGCGGCTACGCGCCGGTATTGCATTGCACAGACTGCGACTGGAAGAGCGAGTGCCCCTACTGCAGCGCCTTTCGCGTGTTCCACAAGATCGACCGCACGCTGCGCTGCCACCATTGCGGCTTCACCGAGCGCGTGCCGCGTGCCTGCCCGGCCTGCGGCAACCCGGACATCCGCCCCATGGGCCGCGGCACCGAGCGGCTGGAAGAACATCTGGCCGAGTTGCTGGGCGATGTGAAACGCCCGGATGGTGGCGCCGTGCGCATCGTGCGCATCGATGCCGACACCACCAAGCACAAGGGCGAACTGGAGTCGCAGCTGGCCCAGGTGCACGCCGGCGAAATCGATGTGCTGGTCGGCACGCAAATGATTGCCAAGGGTCACGACTTCCGCCGCATCACGCTGGTGGCCGCCGTCAATGCCGACAGCGCCCTGTTCTCCAGCGACTTCCGCGCGCCGGAGCGCCTGTTCAGCCTGCTGATGCAGGCGGCCGGTCGCGCCGGACGAGATGCCGGTATCAGCGGCGAGAGCGAGATGTGGGTGCAGACTTTCCACCCGTCGCACCCGCTGTTCGAGGCCCTGAAGAAACACGACTACCCTGCCTTTGCCGCCCAGGAGTTGCTGGAACGCGAACAGGCTGGCCTGCCGCCTTTCAGCTTCCAGGCTTTGGTGCGAGCTGAGGCGCGCACGCAGGAAACCGCCCAGGGCTTTTTACAGGCGGCCAGCGCGGCGGCCGCTGATCTAGCCGAAACGCAGCACGTCACGCTCTACCCGGCCGTGCCCATGAGCGTGCAGCGCGTGGCCAATGTGGAGCGCGCCCAGATGCTGATCGAGGCCGCCTCAAGGGCCGCGCTGCAGCGCTTCCTGGCAGCCTGGCATGCCACCCTGCATGAGGTGCGACAGGGGCCAGAGGGCAAGGGCCTGATCCGCTGGGCCGTGGACGTCGACCCCCTGACGATCTAAGCCGGGACCATTTATTACCCGGGTGAAATTGCGGAATTATTTATACCCGGGTATAATTTGATTTTTCAATTTCACCCGGGTAATTTATGGACTGGCTCCTCACACCCTGCACCGCCTTTGAAGGCAGTCGCTGCATCGCCACAGGCGAACTCAAAGACGTGGCCCCGCTGGCCAAAGCCGCGCTGGACCGCAGTGCCGACAAACCCAGCCCGCCGCCGGTGCTGGTCTTCAACGACACCACCAGCGAAACGATCGAGCTGGATTGGCGTGGCTCAATGCAAGATTTTGCAGCCCGGCTGGGCGTGCCAGCCACGCCCCAGCCCAGCCCCGAAGCAACTCGTGGCCCCGGACGCCCCAAACTTGGCGTGGTGGCGCGGGAAGTGACCCTGCTGCCACGGCATTGGGAGTGGCTGGGCCAGCAGCCCGGTGGCGCCTCGGTGGCGCTGCGCAAACTGGTGGAGGCGGCCCGCTTGTCATCCGAAGGGAAGGATCGCGCCCGGCAGAGCCGGGAGGTGGGCTACAAATTCATGTCCACCATGGCCGGACACGAAGCGGGCTTCGAAGAAGCCAGCCGCGCCCTGTTTGCCGGCGACCAGGCCGGCCTGGAAGCACGGATCGCCGCCTGGCCGGTGGATGTGCAAGCGCACCTGAAGAAACTGCTGGCCGAGGCCTTTCAAGCATGAGCACCACCGAGTCCATCCAATCGCCGCCCGTCTTGTGGAAGGTCTACCTGGCCTTCCTGGGGCCGATGATTGTCAGCAATATCCTGCAAGCGCTTTCGGGCACGGTGAACAACATCTACCTGGGTCAGATGTTGGGCGTGAAGGCCATGGCCGCGGTGTCAGCGGTCTTTCCGGTGCTGTTCTTTTTCATCGCCTTCATGATCGGCCTGGGTGCGGGTGCCGCCATCCTCATCGGCCAGGCCTGGGGTGCCAAGGAGCTGGGTCGCGTCAAGGCCATCGCCGGCACCACGCTGATGATGGGCCTGTACGTGGGACTGGCGGTGGCTGCCTTTGGCGGCTCGTTCACCGAGATGATGCTGCGCGCTCTGGATACACCGGCCGACATCCTGCCGGAAGCCACGGCCTATGCCCGCATCATGCTGATCGCCGCCCCCGGCCTGTTCCTGTTCTTGCTGGTCACCTCCATGCTGCGCGGCGTCGGCGACACCACCACCTCGCTGCTGACGCTGCTGATCTCCACCGTCGTCAGCCTGCTGGTCACCCCGGCATTGATCCAGGGCTGGGCCGGCCTGCCCCGCCTGGGTGTGACCAGCGGCGCCTACGCCGCAGTGGTGTCCTTCCTGATCGCGCTGGGCTGGACGGCCTGGTATCTCCTGCGCAAGCACCACCCTCTGGCACCCAACGCGGCGTTTATCAAGCACCTGCGCATCGACCGCAGCATTCTGGTCAAGATCCTGTTCGTCGGTCTGCCCACGGCCTTGTCGATGATCACCATCTCGGTGGCCGAAATCGCCGTCCTGTTCCTGGTCAACCGCCATGGCTCGCAAGCCACGGCGGCTTACGGCGCGGTGAACCAGATCGTCTCGTACGTGCAGTTCCCGGCTATCTCCATCGCCATCACAGCTTCCATCCTGGCAGCCCAGGCCATCGGCGCCGGGCGCGGCCACACCTTGGGCAAGATCGCCCGCACCGGCATCACGATGAACCTGGTGCTGACCGGTTCGCTGGTGCTGCTGGGTTATCTTTTCTCGCGCCACATCCTCGGTTTGTTCATCACCGACGTGGCCGTGGTGGACATGGCGCAGACGCTGCTGCACATCATGCTGTGGAGCAGCGTGATCATGGGCATGTCGATGGTGCTGTCGGGTTTGATGCGCGCCAGCGGCACCGTGCTGATGCCCACGGCCATCACGATGTTCGCCATTGCGGGCATTGAAATTCCGGTGGCCTGGGTCTTGAACCAGCTCTATGGCTTGAACGGCATTTGGGCGTCCTACCCGATCGCCTTTCTGGCGATGCTGGTCATGCAGACGGCTTATTACCGGCTGGTGTGGAAGAGAAAGCCGATCCGCCGATTGTGATGTCGGGCCATCTGACGTGCATCAAGGCCGCAGCGCAGCACCAACCAAGTCAGCCACAAGCCCACGCATAATGAAGCTGAAGAGGCACCTTGGATGACAACACCTCCAGCCCAGAGAAGGAAATGATGATGACCCAGTTTTCAACGTCCACACGTCAGCGCCGTGGTCGCTTGTATGGCGCCGCCCTGCTGGCCGCGCTCCTGCTGGCCGGCTGTTCCGCCGAATGGCTGAACCGCCAGCCAGCACAGGAAATCGCCCAGCGCACCAAGCCACCAGGATCGGTCTACGTCGGCTGGCGCGTCTTCCAGGAACGCTGCGCAAGCTGCCATGGCACGGATGCCTCCGGCACGATCAACGCCCCCAACCTTCTGCCGCGCATGAAAGACATCGGCCCGCGCCGCTTCGCCGGCCTCGTGCTCCAACGCTACGACTGGAATCTGCCCCCGGATCAGGCCAGCAACCCGAGTGCCGCGCGCGAGAACCAGGTCGAAGTGGTCATGCAGCGCAAAGACGCCCCGCTGACGATGCCGGCCTGGCAGGGTGAACCCGTCGTGAGCGCCCAGATCATGGACCTGTATGCCTATCTGGCGGCACGTTCCGAAGGCACCCAGGGCCCCGGCCGGCCCCAGCCCTGAAGCCCACGGCCTGCGCGCGCATCGCCGGCCGGAAAACAAAGGCCGCCTGAGGGCGGCCTTTGTCTTTCCAGCCCGCAGGCGACTCACGCCAGATCGAAACGGTCCAGGTTCATCACCTTGGTCCAGGCCGCGACGAAGTCCTGCACGAACTTCTGCTTGCCGTCGGCGCTGGCATAAACCTCGGCCAGTGCGCGCAGCACCGCGTTGGAGCCGAACACCAGATCCACGCGGGTGCCTGTCCACTTGACGGCACCGGTCTTGCGGTCCCGACCCTCGAAGCTGTTGCCCTCCTTCGAAACAGGCTTCCACTCGGTGGCCATGTCGAGCAGATTGACGAAGAAGTCGTTCGTCAAGGTGCCGGGCTTGGCCGTGAGCACGCCATGCTGGCTGCCATCAAAGTTGGCGCCCAGCACCCGCAGGCCGCCGACCAACGCCGTCATCTCCGGTGCGGTGAGCGTGAGCAGCTGAGCCTTGTCCACCAGCAGGTGCTCGGCCGGGATGCCCGACTTGGCCATCTTCGCGTTGACGTAGTTGCGGAAACCGTCGGCCAAGGGCTCCAGGTGCTGGAAGGAAGCCACATCGGTCTGCTCGGCCGTGGCGTCGACACGGCCCGGTGCAAACGGCACGTCAACGGCCGTCCCGGCTGCCTTGGCAGCCAGCTCGATGCCGACACCACCCGCCAGCACGATCACGTCGGCCAGCGACAGCTTGCCACTCGCCTTCTGGATCGCTTCCAGCTTGGGCAGCACTTTGGCCGCGGTCTGGTTGACGGCCCAGTCCTTCTGCGGGGCCAGACGGATGCGCGCGCCGTTGGCACCGCCACGCTTGTCGCCACCACGGAAGGTGGAGGCAGACGCCCAGGCGGTGGCCACCAGTTCAGCCACGGACAGGCCGGAGGCGGCGATCTTCGCTTTCACGTCAGCGATATCGGCTGCCGTCGGCTTGTGGATCGCGGCGGGCAACGGGTCCTGCCAGAGCAGATCTTCCTTGGGCACCTCGGGGCCGAGGTAGCGCGCCTTCGGGCCCAGATCGCGGTGGGTCAGCTTGAACCAGGCACGGGCATAGGCTTCGGCGAAGGCTTGCGGGTCGTTCAGGAACTTACGTGAGATCTTCTCGTAAGCCGGATCGAAGCGCAGTGACAGGTCGGTGGTGAGCATCGTGGGGCGGCGCGGCGGCGAGTCGGGCGTCGGGCCGGGGATGATGGCCTCAGCATCCTTCGCTTCCCACTGAATGGCGCCGGCCGGGCTCTTGGTCTTGCCCCACTCGTACTTGAACAGGAACTGGAAGAAGTCATTGCTCCAGCGCGCTGGGGTGCTGGTCCAGGTCACTTCGATGCCCGAGCTGATGGTGTCCTTGCCCTTGCCGGCGCCGAACTGGTTGGCCCAGCCGAAGCCCTGCTGCTCCAGCACAGCCGCTTCGGGGGCGGCACCGACGTTGTCGGCCGGACCGGCGCCGTGGGTTTTACCGAGGGTGTGACCGCCAGCGATCAGTGCCACGGTTTCCTCGTCGTCCATCGCCATACGCGCGAAGGTCTCGCGGATGTCTTTGGCAGCCGACACCGGGTCGCCATTGCCGTTCGGGCCTTCGGGGTTCACGTAGATCAGGCCCATCTGCACGGCGGCCAGGGGGTTCTCCAGGTCACGCTCGCCGCTGTAGCGTTGCTCTGCGCCCAGCCAGGTGGTTTCCTTGCCCCAGTACACGTCCTGGTCCGGCTCCCACACGTCTTCGCGGCCGCCGGCGAAGCCGAAGGTGCGGAAGCCCGCGTTTTCGAGCGCCACGTTGCCGGCCAGGATCATCAGGTCGGCCCAGGAAATCTTCTGGCCGTATTTCTGCTTGATGGGCCACAGCAGGCGACGGGCCTTGTCCAGGTTCACGTTATCGGGCCAGGAGTTCAGCGGCGCAAAACGCTGCTGGCCCCGGCCCGCACCGCCGCGGCCATCACCCACGCGGTAGGTGCCGGCACTGTGCCAGGCCATGCGGATCATCAGGCCGGCGTAGCTGCCGGAGTCGGCAGGCCACCAGTCCTGCGAGTTGGTCATCAGCTTGTTCAGGTCAGCCTTGAGTGCCGCATAGTCAAGCTTCTTGAATTCCTGGGCGTAGTCGAAATTCGCGCCCAATGGATTGGATTTTTCTGAATGCTGGCTCAGCAGATCCAGACGCAGTTGATTCGGCCACCAATCCTTGTTTTGCGTACCGCCACCGGCAGCACCGTGGAAGGGACATTTGGCTTCATTGGACATGGTTTTCTCCTAGGGCGTGTGAGGGGTTGACGTCTCGATGAGACGTCTCAGCTGGCTTGTGCCAGGGTGGCCAGGCATTCAAGCCAGGACGGCTGACGCTGGACATGGGCTTGCAGGTAGGCAGTGGTCATACAGTACTCCTTTAACTTGAAAGTGGTTCAAGTTTAGAGTTTGACTATTGGATTAGCTATTTGATTTGAAATATCTATCAAATAGCGCAAACCTATCGCTGCACCGGAGCAGCCCAGGGGAAAACGGAAACTAGGTCATCAAGGCCACGACGGCCGAGAAGCTCAAGAAGGCCACTGCAGTAGAGACCAGGATGATGCGGGCGATGCGCCCGTTGTCGGCGCCAAAACGTTCGGCCAGCAGCGAGACGTTGCTGGCGCTGGGCAGGGCCGCGGCCAGCACCATCACCGTCAGGGCAAAGCGCGACAGCGGCACGCCGAGTTGGATGGCGCCACTACCCACCAGCAGCACCAGCAGCGGGTGCAACACCAGCTTGAACACCGCCACCGGCACGTAGTCGCGCGGCGGAATGGGCGGATGGCCGCTTTGCTCGGTCAGGATCTGCGAACGCGCCAGCACGGCACCGATGGTGAACAGCGCAACGGGAGAAGCGGCATCGGCCAGCAAACCCACGGTCTTGTCCAGCGGCCCGGGCAGCTCCAGCTGGACGGAAGAGGCCACACCACCCAGCAGGATGGCCCAAGGCATGGGGTTGGTCAGCATGCCACGCAACGCGCTCTTGAGCGCCACGGCCATGCCATGCTTGCCAGCCCCGTCCAGGCGCGACAGGGCAATACACAGCGAGGTGGTGACCACCATGTCGACCAGCATGCCGACGATGGTGGGCGCGGCCGCCAGCGGCCCCAACAGCGCCACCAGCAGCGGCACGCCCATGAAGCCGGTGTTGGGAAAGGCCGCCACCAGCGCGCCAAACGAGGCATCGTTCCAGTTGGTGCGTTCGTTGCGCGTGACGGCCATGGTGATGCCCACCATGACCAGGCCGCACAGCAGCCAGATGACGAACACCGAATAGTCGAGCAACTGCGCAATCGGCGTGGTGGCACCAAAACGGTACAGCATGCAGGGCAGCGCAAAGAACAGCACAAAGCCATTCAACCCGGGAATCGCCTCCAGCGGCAGCATGCGCCGGCGCGCCGCCAGGTAGCCGCACAGGACCAGGGCGAAAAACGGGAAGGTGACAGAAAGAATGTTCAGCACGGCCTTATTGTCACAGCAGATGGCACGGCTTTTCCTCGCCTTCAGGATGCGAGATGCACTCTCGGTATGATTCCTCGCTTCGCCTCTGTTTTCTGCATGTCGTCCACCCCTTCCCACGGTCTGAATCTCGCACAACAGGATGCCGTCAATTTCCTGCACGGCCCCTGCCTGGTGCTGGCCGGCGCCGGTTCGGGCAAGACGCGCGTCATCACGCACAAGATCGCCCGCCTGATCCAGACCGGGATGGACCCGAAGCGCATTGCCGCCATCACCTTCACCAACAAGGCGGCGGCCGAAATGCGGGAGCGGGCCAAGGGGCTGATCGGCAAGGCCGCCAAGGACGTGCGCATCTGCACCTTCCACGCGCTGGGCGTGCACATGCTGCGCGAAAGCGGCGAGGTGCTGGGCCTGAAGCCCCAGTTCTCCATCCTCGACAGCGATGACGTCACCAGCATCCTGAAGGACGCCGGCGGTTCGGTCGATGCCGCCACCGCCCGCCAGTGGCAATGGACCATCAGTGCGTGGAAAAACATGGGCCTGAACGCCGAGCAGGCCGAAGCGCAGGCCGCCGACGACAACGAACGCATCATTGCGCGCATCATGGCGCGCTACGAGGAGCGCCTGACGGCCTACCAGAGCGTGGACTTCGACGACCTGATCGGCATGCCACTGAAATTGCTGCGCGACCACGAAGAGGTGCGCAGCAAGTGGCAGCAGATGATGGGCCACATCCTGGTGGACGAGTACCAGGACACCAACGCCACCCAGTACGAGGTGCTCAAGGCCCTGGTCGGCAGCCACGATCCGCAAAATTCGCGCTTCACCGCCGTGGGCGACGACGACCAGTCGATCTACGGCTGGCGCGGCGCCACGCTGGACAACCTGAAAAAATTGCCGGTCGACTTTCCGAATCTGAAAGTCATCAAGCTGGAGCAGAACTACCGCTCCACCAGCGCCATCCTGCGCGCGGCCAACAACGTGATCGGCCCCAACCCCAAGCTGTTCCCGAAGAACCTGTGGAGCGATCTGGGCGAAGGCGAGCCGGTGCGCGTGGTCGATGCCGACAACGAGGAACACGAGGCCGAGCGCACCGTGGCGCGCATCCAGAGCCTGCGCTCCAACTCCCAGCACAAGGAATTCCGTGACTTCGCCGTGCTGTACCGCGCCAACCACCAGGCGCGCGTGTTTGAGCAGGCCTTGCGCCGCGCGCAGATCCCCTACAAGGTGTCGGGTGGCCAGAGCTTCTTCGACCGCGCCGAGATCAAGGACCTGTGCGGCTGGTTCCGCCTGTGGGTGAACAACGACGACGACCCGGCGTTCCTGCGTGCCGTCACCACGCCCAAACGCGGCATCGGCCACCAGACGCTGCAGCAGCTGGGCACCTTTGCCAGCAAGTACAAACTGAGCCTGTTCGAGGCGTTGTTCTCTTCCTCGCTCGGCTCGGTGCTGAACGCACGCGCGGTGGGCAGCCTGCACGAGTTTGGTCGTTACCTGAACGACCTCGAATACCGGGCTCGCCACACCCAGGGTGCGGAAGATGCACGCGCCTTTCTGGCCGACTGGCTCAAAGAGATCGGCTACGAGAAACACCTGTACGACAGCGAAGACAACGAGAAGGTGGCGGCCTCGCGCTGGACCAACGTGATGGAGTTCTGCGACTGGATGGCGCAGCGCTGCGGCGGCCAGATCGACGATGCGGCTGGCGTGACGCTGGCCAGCGAGAAGAAGTCGCTGCTGGAAGTGGCGCAGACCATCTCGCTGCTGTCCACCATCAGCGAACGCGAGCAAGACCAGAACGTGGTGACGCTCTCCACACTGCACGCCTCCAAGGGTCTGGAGTGGCCGCACGTGATGCTGGTCGGCGTGACCGAGGGCATGCTGCCGTTCAAGCTCGATGAAGGTGCCGACTCGCTGGGCGGCTCCTCGCGCGAGCATGAGGCAGCCAATGAAAGCATCGCGCAGCGCCTGCAGGAAGAGCGCCGCCTGATGTATGTGGGCATCACGCGTGCGCAGCGCACGCTGGCCGTGAGCTGGCCGCGCCGCAAGAAAAAAGGGCGCGAGATGGTGACCGCTCAGCCCAGCCGTTTCATTGCCGAGATGGCACTGGACCAGGCCACGGTAAAAGAAGACCCGCGCGAAAAGCTGCGCGCCCTGCGCGCCGAATTCGCCAAGAAGGCCCAGGATGCGGCAGCGGCCCAAGCGCTGGCCGGACCAGCATGAAACCAATCGCTATCTTTTTGATAGCTGCTGGCGCAATATCGACAAGCGCAACAGCCCAAAACAACATTGAAAATCAGGCCGCCACGCCGGACGCCGGCTGGCTGGCTTGCACCCGATTGAACGACGCACCGGCACGGCTGGCCTGCTTCGACCGCTGGGCCGGGCAGCAGGCGCCGGGCATGACCGCCACGGCACCCAACGCGCCCCCGCCGGCGCTGGCCTCGGAACAGCCGCCACCCATGGCACCCGCCACCACGGTGGCGATTGAAAAACCGACACAAACCGCAGCGACCGAATCCGACTGTCACAGCGGCCAGTCATCGGCCCTGTCTCGCTTCTGGGAGTTGGAGGCCAGCAGCGATTGCGGCCGCTTCAACATCCGCGGCTACCGCCCAATCAGCCTGTCGTTGATCGGCTCCGACAGCGTCAACACAGCGCCGAGCACGCCCACGGCCGGCCACACCGCCAGCTACCAGCCCTACCTGCAAGGCGAGACCCGCATCCAGCTCTCGGTACGCACCAAGATCGCCTCCGGCTTCCTGACGCACGACGACCCGGTCAAGCGCGACTCGCTCTGGTTCGGCTACAGCCAGCAGTCCTACTGGCAGCTCTTCAACGAACAACTCTCGCGTCCGTTCCGCAACACCGACCACGAACCGGAGTTGATGTACATCGTGCCGACCGACGCCGATCTGCCCGGGGGCTGGCGCCTGCGCTACAGTGGCATCAGCCTCAACCACCAGTCCAACGGCCAGACGCTGCCGCTGTCGCGCAGCTGGAACCGCATCATCCTGATGGCCGGTGCCGAGAAGGGCGACAAGTACACCCTGACCGGCCGCGTCTGGCAGCGCATGCCGGAAGACGCTGCCAGCGATGACAACCCGGGCATCAGCGACTACGTGGGACGCGCCGAAGTCACCGGCATGTGGAACCTGGACAAGCTCAACTCGCTGAGCATGACGGTGCGCCATTCGTTGCAGGCGGTAGGCAACGGCTCGCTGCGCCTGGACTGGATGCGCGCCATCGGCACTCCCGGCCGCGGCAGCATGACCAGCGGCCTGCGCTTTCACGTCCAGCTGTTCAGCGGCTACGGCGACTCGCTGCTGGACTACAACCGCCAGCGCACGGTGCTCAGCATTGGCCTGAGCCTGGTCGACTGGTAAGCCTCAGACCGCCCCGCCGTCAATCACCCACGCGCAAAGCACCGCGACGGACCTGGTCGCGCTCCAGCGACTCGAACAAGGCCTTGAAGTTGCCTTCGCCAAAGCCCTCATCACCCTGGCGCTGGATGAACTCGAAGAACACCGGCCCAAGCAGGGTCTGCGAGAAGATCTGCAGCAACAGACGGGGGCGCCCATCGGCCGTACTGCCATCGAGCAGGATGCCGCGCGCCTGCAATTCGGGTACCGGCTGGCCGTGGCCCGGCAGCCGCTCGCTCAGCATGTCGTAGTAGACCTCGTTCGGCGCCGTCATCAACGGGATGCCGGCCAGCTGCAGGGCATCAACGCTGGCCAGCAGGTCATCGGTGAGCAGCGCCACGTGCTGGATGCCCTCGCCGTTGAACTGCATCAGGAACTCCTCGATCTGGCCAGCGCCGCGCGAAGACTCCTCATTGAGCGGAATGCGGATCTTGCCGTCCGGCGCCGTCATGGCCTTGGACGTCAGGCCGGTGTATTCGCCTTGGATGTCGAAGTAACGGATCTCGCGGAAGTTGAACAGGCGTTCGTAGAACTGCCCCCAATAGGCCATGCGGCCGCGGTAGACGTTGTGCGTCAGGTGGTCGATCAGGCGCAGGCCGTGTCCGCTCGGGCGGCGCGGCACGCCTTCGACCCACTCGAAGTCGATGTCGTAGATCGACTTGCCGTCCTCGAAGCGATCGATCAGGTACAGCGGCGCGCCGCCGATGCCACGGATCGCCGGCAGGCGCAACTCCATCGGCCCAGTCGGAATCTCGATCGGCTGCGCGCCCAGCTCCAGCGCGCGCGCATAGGCTTTGTGCGCATCGCGCACGCGAAAGGCCAGACCACAGGCCGCGGGGCCGTGCTCGGCCGCAAAATAAGAAGCTAGGCTGCGCGGCTCGCGGTTGACGATGAAGTTGATCTCGCCCTGGCGGTACAGCAGCACGTCCTTGGAACGGTGACGGGCCACCAGGCTGAAGCCCATTTTCTCGAACAGAGGTTCCAGTACGTTGGGTACGGGCGAGGCGAACTCGACGAATTCGAACCCCATGAGGCCCATGGGGTTCTCGAACAGATCAGACATGAAATTTCTCCGGAATGGCGTGGATGACTAAAACACAGGCGTCATCGCCATACCGGGGGCGCACCGGGACGACCGCGGCAGCTGCGGGCCAGGTGATCGCCAATGAAAAGTGCGCTGCCGCTCATGGTGGAGTGGGTGTTGGGTTGTAGGCACATCATATCGGGCCCGGCACAACGTGCAAGGCCATCGCCAGTAAAAAGCCCCTTGTCGGGGCCTTTCAGGTCAACCCGCCTCTGCGGCCACCGGGTGGCCTAGTGTGCCCGCCACGCTGCGCAGAGAAGATCTGTCAGCACCACGGGCACATCATTGTCAAAACTCATCAACAGTTCCGGCGCCTGAGCCGCGGCGGCTGATTGCAAGATGCCCGCCACACTGGCTTTCTGCGCGTCGGTTGCTGCGTGCTTGAGCCGCGTCTCCAGCAGCGAGACCGTTTCTTCCCGCATCCGGTCGGAGCCCAGGACATGCCAGGCATAGTCAATCTCGTAACGGTCGAAGGCGTCCTTCAGGCTCTCTGCATTCTGCTTGGCTTCTTCGGCAAAGTGGTTCAGCGTGCGGGTGCAGATCCCGTTCATCACATGGGCAACCAGGTCAGCATGTTCATGCACAGCAGTGTCAGTGGTCATTTCGGAGTCCTTGTTGAATGGCGGGCGCGCGCCCGAATGGATGTGACCCGTTGTCGGCGGATGGACCAACGAACCGGCTTGGGTGTGAGGCAAGCCAGACGGGCCTCACAGTGAATCGACGCCATCAGGGCGCAGCGTGCTCAGTGGCGAAAAGGCGAAGAACGGTCGGCCTCGAACCAGACCGAACCTCGCGGGGTCTCGACGATCGATGGGGAAAATAAAAAAGCCACCCCTGAGGATGGCTTTCTGAGAGATCTTGGTGGCCTGGGGCGGAATCGAACCACCGACACGCGGATTTTCAATCCGCTGCTCTACCAACTGAGCTACCGGGCCAAGAGGTGGAATTATAGCAGGACTTTGCCGCCATTCCAGCGGCCACTTCAAGAAGTGCCGCGCTTGCTGCGAGACAGGTCCACCCCAAGCTGCTTGAGCTTGCGGTAGAGATGGGTGCGCTCCAGGCCGGTCTTCTCAGCAACGCGGGTCATGGACCCGCTTTCACGCGCCAGGTGGTACTCGAAATAGGCCTTCTCGAACTCGTCGCGCGCTTCGCGCAAGGGCTTGTCCAGCATGAAGTTCTGCTGTGCCTGCGGCCCCAGCTCCACAGCCCCGGACACAGTCAGTTGCCCGGTCAGCGTGGTCAGCTCCGTCACGATCTCGACCGGCTGGCTGAGTGCAGACGCCGGCTTGCGCAAGCTGCCCTTGACCAAGCCCTGCTCCACCGCCTTGAGCAGTTTTTGCAAGGTGATCGGTTTTTCCAGGAAGGCCAGGGCGCCGATCTTGGTGGCCTCGACCGCCGTGTCGATGGTGGCGTGACCGCTCATCATGATGACCGGCATGGTCAGCAGACCAGTGGTGGACCACTCTTTCAGCAAGGTCACACCATCGGTGTCCGGCATCCAGATATCGAGCAGCACCAGATCGGGCCGTTCACGCTGGCGGGCGGCACGAGCTTGAGCCGCATTTTCAGCCACCTCGACGGTGTGCCCTTCGTCGTTCAGGATTTCCCACAGCAGATCACGAATGCCGAGTTCGTCATCCACCACCAGAATGTTTGCCATGATTTGTAAGCGCTGTGCCTCGGAAAATAACTCGCCGTGCTCAGGCTGAGGTCACGGGCTGCACTGCGAATGATAACGATACTTGCGCCCCCACCACCTGGTCGTCCACGACCCGGTTGGCCAGATCGATGCGCGAGCCATGTTCATCGGCAATCTTCTTGACCACGGCCAAGCCAAGACCCGTGCCTTTGGCCTTGGTCGTGACGTAAGGCTCGAACGCGCGCTTGAGGATGTTCTCAGGGAACCCGGTGCCGTGGTCGAGCACGCTCAGACGCACCCGTCCGCTGGATTCCACCCACTGGGTGCGCAGTGTCACGCTGCTGTCGGCGCCGCTGCGTGCTGCCGTTTCGGTGGCGTCCTGCGCGTTTTGCAGCAGGTTGTGCAACACCTGCCGCAACTGCTGAGCATCGCCCAGGATGCGTGGGCAACGTGGGTCCAGCTCGGCGTGCACCGGCACATGAACGTTCTCTCCGCCATACAGATGCAGCACTTCAGCGACCAGTGCATTGAGGTCCAGCGGCTTGAGTTCTGCTGCCGGCAGGCGTGCATAGTCGCGGAACTCATTGACCAGCCGCTTCATGGCATCGACCTGGTCGACGATGGTCTTGACCGATTTGGACAGGATCGCCTGCTCGGGAGCATCCACCTTACCAGTGAGCTTCATCTCCAGCCGCTCGGCCGACAGCTGGATAGGCGTGAGCGGATTCTTGATCTCGTGCGCCAAACGCCGAGCCACCTCGCCCCAGGCCTGAGCACGCTGGGCAGAGACGATTTCTGAAATATCGTCAAACACCAGCAGCCGTGCATGACCAGGCAGCTCGGCGCCACGTGCCACCAGGGTCACGATCCCATCGGCCGTCTGACCTGCCAGACCGGATTGCACACCGCCGAGTTCGAAGGACTGCTGCCAGTGGTCGAGGCCGTGTTCGCTGCTCTCTCCCAGGAACGTATCAAACTGGGTCTGAACACGGCTGCCGAACTCCTCCAGCCCCTCGATGTCGACCAGGCGTCGCCCTTCACAAGCCGCCAGCGGCACCCTCAGAATGCGCGTGGCACCGGGATTGGCCGACTGGATGGCGCCCTGTTCATCGAGCACCATCACACCCGCGGTCAGATTGTCCAGAATGGTCTGCAGGTTGGCGCGTGCCGCATTGACCTGCTCCATGCTGTGCTCAACGGCCTGGCGGGCATCGGCCAGCTGCTGCGTCATGTCCGCAAATGAGCGGGTCAGCCCCCCGAGCTCGTCCTTGCCCTGCAAAACGGTCTTCGGCGTCAGATCGCCTGCCGCCACTTGGCGCACCCCATCGGCCAGCAGCAGCAGTGGGCGCGTGATCTGGTTCCCCAACAGCACGGCCAACAACACGGCACCGAAGACCGCCAGGAACAGGCTCAGGGTCAGGGTACCGATGTACATGCGCCGCAGCCCCTCGCGTGCCAGCGCGCGCTCCTGGTACTCACGGTAGGCTTCAGTCACCGCCAGGGCATTGGCCACCAGCGCCTCCGGCAATTCCTGCGTCACCAGAAGGAAGCGGTTTTCTCCCAGCATGCCAAAGTTGGACGATGGCACCTGGGCCAAGGCCTTCAGGCGAACTTGGCGCGCCGTCTCACTTGCACCGGGCACAGGCACATCATCCAACCCCTCCACCCAGGTCACGACACGTTGACTGCGGGCGGCGCGAAATTGCTGAGCTCCCGGCCGCTCCGGCGTCAGCTGCAACTGAGAGGCACCAACGCTGGCAATCAACTGTCCCGTTGCCCCCCAAAGCATGACATCGCGTCCGCCCAGTTGTTCGCGCACGCGCTCCAGCACCAGCCCGGCTGTCACATCGGGCGTATCTTGCAGTTGCTGGGCGGCACTGCGGGTTTTGCTCGACAAGTCGGTAGACAAGATGTCCAAGGTGGTTCGCCCCAGATTCAGACCTGCTTCGAGCGCCCCCTCCACCTTGACGTCGAACCAGCTCTCGATCGAACGCGACACAAACTGGTAGGACACCACGTAGATCAACATGCCTGGGGCAAAGCCGGCCAGGGCGAAGACGGCCGCCAGTTTGACCAAAAGCCGGCTGCCGAAACGCCCCTGGCGCAGACGTCTGGCCAGGCGAAAAGCGATCCAGCCAATCACCAGCAACAGCAAGGCCGCCACCGCCACGTTGACCGCAAAGAGGCGCGCGTAGTTGCGCTCATACAGTTCGCGGTTGTTGGTCGCCTGGGTCAGGAGGAACAGCAAGACCAGGCCGATAGCCACCATGGCAGCCATCCCGATGCCCAGCGTCCAACGCAAGGCAGGAGAGCTTTGCAAGCTCTGCCTGACGCTGGCCTCGATAGTCGGCTTCTTCACTTCAGGTTGTCCAGGGCCAGCCGTTGCGTTGCTGCCATTGAGAGCGCCCAGTCGTTCTGGCCCAAGGCCCCGATCTGCAGAGGTCGCGGCAACTGCGACACGTCCAGCCGGAAGCGGAATTCGACCCGATGACGCCCGCTCGGGTCAAGGTCACGCAACTCGGCAATGCGCCAGCCGGAGATGCGACGCACAGCAGCCATCGCATCTTCCAAGGTATCGAAACTCTGGTTCAGGATCACGCCCAGTCCGTTGTTGGCGATGGTGCTGGGAGAGACAGCCAGGCGCCAGCGCCGCGTCAGCGGATGAAATACCAGCCGCATGTGCCGCTCTGCGCCCGCCACCTTTTTGTCCGCCCAGTACCAACGTTCGCGATAGACCTCCGCCTCGGCCACGAAAAACACGGCAACCCCCTTGACCAAGGCCGACTCAACCGTCGTCGGCAGATCAAAGTTGAGCGTGGCGCTCAGCAAGACGCCCTCGTTGTCCCCTTCCAGGCGCAACTGCGCCACCTCGGCCACAGGTTGTGCCAGTGCCGGGCGAGGCATCCAGCCGACCAGCAGGGCGCAGGCCAGCAGTACGGCCCAATCAAGCCGCGCGTTTTTCCAGCAGTGCGTAATAAAAGCCGTCATGGTCACTGTCTTGATTGTCTAGGACGTCGCCGTCTCCGACGGTGAAATGCGGCAATAAATGGCCTGGCGAAGGCAGTAAACGGGCCTGGGTGTTGTGTGCAAGAAACGTTTGAATCTGCTGGTCACCCTCCGCCTTGAATACCGAACAGGTGCAATACAGCAAGCGCCCGCCCGGTTTCAGCAACGGCCACAGAGTGGCCAGCAAACGAGCCTGGATGGCCGCCAGTTGCCCAACATCACTCTCACGGCGCAGCCAGCGCACGTCCGGGTGGCGCCGCACAATGCCTGAGGCGGTGCAGGGCGCATCCAGCAGGATGGCGTCAAACGGCTGCCCGTCCCACCAGGCGGCGGGCAGCCCGGCATCGGCCACCTGCACCCGGGCCTGCAAGCCCAGGCGCTGCAAAGTCTGTCCGATGCGCTCGGCGCGCACCGGGTCGATTTCCAGTGCACTGACCTCGCAATCCGCCAACTCCAGCAAATGGGCCGTTTTGCCTCCGGGTGCAGCACAGGCATCGAGCACACGCAAACTGGCCGTGCCAGCCAACCCCTGCAGCAACAGCGGGGCCGCCTGTTGCGCTGCCGCATCTTGCACCGAGACGTGACCCTCGGCAAAACCGGGAATCGCCTGCACCGGCAACGGGGCGGCCAAGGTCACGCCAAATTCCCCGTTGCGCCATGCCGCGATACCCGCTCCGCGCAGACGCGTCAGGTAGGAATCGATCGTCGTCTTCCGGACATTGACACGCAGCGTCATGGGTGCCTGCCGGTTGTTGGCCTGCAGAATGGCCTGCCATTGTTTCGGATGGTCCTGCCGCAAACGCTCAATCCACCATGCCGGGTGATTCCAGCGTGCCACGGGATCCACCTCCGTACGAGCAAGCAACTCAGCGCGTTCACGCAGGAAACGGCGCAGACATCCGTTCACAAAGCCGGCTTGTGCTCGAATCGAAGCCGTGTGCTTGGCCGCTTCCACTGCCTGGTTGACCAAGGTGAAGCTTTCATACGTGGCCACCGCCTCGTCCCAGATCAATGCCAGTGCCGTACACAGCAGGGCATCCACGGCAGCCGGCGGCTTGCGCGATGCCAGCAGCCGGCGCAAAGCTTCGGCGCGCCCCAACGAGCGCAGTACCTGGTACACCAGCGCCTGCACGCCTGGCCGCAGGCTGACTTGGACCGCTTCCAATGCAGCCGTACCTGATGCGCCCTGGCGGATAGCTGCCAAAACGACCGCCACCGCTTGCAGCTGACGCCACAACGGTATTTTGGAACCGCTTTCGTTCATGTGATCGTATGTGCCGGTTTGAAACCGAACAGCCAGGCCAGCAGATGCGCCGGAAATTGAACAATGGCGTCGTTGTAGTCCTGCACCAAGCGGTTGAACTCTTGCTTGGCATTGGCGGCCTGCAGCGTGATGTGTTCCCACTGTTGCTGCAGCACAGCCGGCAGTGGCTCGCCCGCCAGATCGGGGGGCTCATCACGCAAGCGCGACCATGACTCGCACAGCGTCTCGTGCGCGGTCTGCAGCGCACGCATCGCCAGAGCGTCCAGCGGATGGGACCGCGCCGCCTTGAGTGACGATTCGAATTGCCGTGCCGCAGCCAGCACGCCGGCACGCAAACCCGCCTCTTCGTCATCCGACGGCAAGGCGAAACTACCCAACACCAGAGTCACGTACTGGGTGAACTGCATCTCCAGCGGCGCAAAAGCGGCTATCGCCTGCGAGCGCAAGCGCACCAGCCGGTTGTAGGCCCCCACGGCCCAGAACAACACCACCGCCCAGACGACCCAGATGGCGAGCGGAATATTCATGCCTATGATTCCTCCGAGACGATATCAAGCCTGCAGCAAAATCTGCTCAGAAAAAAGCCCCAAGCGCCTGCAAAGGGCTTGGGGCTTGATTGTGCGACAGCCGCCGGCTTTACTCGGTGGCGGCTCCCGCATCGGCCGGGGTCTCACCGGCCAGTTCGGCTGCCTCGGCGTCGGCAATGGCGCGACGCTCGGCGTCGTCCATGCTCTCGCGCACCTTGCGGGCCTGGTGGTAGGCCATGCCGGTACCCGCCGGGATCAGGCGGCCGACGATGACGTTCTCTTTCAGACCGCGCAGTTCGTCGCGCTTGCCCATGATGGCCGCTTCGGTCAGCACGCGAGTGGTTTCCTGGAAGGAAGCCGCACTGATGAAGCTGTCGGTGGACAGCGATGCCTTGGTGATACCCAACAACAGGTTGGAGTACGTCGCGGGGATCTTGCCTTCGGCGCGCAAAGCGTCGTTGGTGTTGAGCATTTCGGAACGCTCAACCTGTTCGCCGGCGATGTAGTTCGAATCACCCGCGTTCTCAACCACCACGCGGCGCAGCATCTGACGCACGATCACTTCAATGTGCTTGTCGTTGATCTTAACGCCCTGGAGTCGGTACACGTCCTGCACCTCGTCCACGATGTAGCGCGCCAGTTCTTCCATGCCCAGCAGACGCAGGATGTCCTGCGGGTCGGCCGGACCGTCGACCACGCTCTCGCCCTTGTTGACCACCTGGCCTTCGTGCACCAGGACGTTCTTCTCCTTGGGCACCAGCTCGTCCCAGACCTTGCCTTCCGGATCGGTGATCTGCAGGCGGATCTTGCCTTTGGTTTCCTTGCCGAAGGACACCGTACCGGTCATCTCGGCCAGCATGCCCTTGTCCTTGGGTGAGCGGGCTTCGAACAACTCGGCCACACGCGGCAGACCGCCGGTAATGTCGCGGGTCTTCTGACCTTCGACCGGGATACGGGCCAGCACCTCGCCGGGGCCCACGTCCTGGCCATCGCGCACCTGAATCAGGGCACCGACCTGGAAGCCGATCGTCACGGCGTGATCGGTGCCGGGGATCTTCACTTCAGCGCCAGAGGCGTCGATCAGCTTGACCTGCGGACGCACGATCTTGGTCGAGCCGCGGCGCTTCGGATCGATCACCACCAGGGTCGACAGGCCGGTGACCTCGTCCACCTGCTTGGCCACGGTCAGACCTTCCTCGACGTTCTCGAACTTCACCTGACCGGCGAATTCCGTGATGATCGGGCGGGTCAGCGGGTCCCAGTTGGCGAGAATCGCGCCAGCCTTGATGGCCTGGTCAGCCTTGATCGTCAACACGGCACCATACGGCACCTTGTGACGCTCACGCTCGCGGCCATGCTCGTCATGGATGATGATCTCGCCGGAACGGGCAATCACCACCAGTTCGCCCTTGCTGTTGGTCACATAGCGCATCGTGGCATTGAAGCCGATGATGCCGTTGGACTTGGCTTCCACGCTGGAGGCAATCGCCGCACGCGAAGCCGCACCACCGATGTGGAAGGTACGCATGGTCAGCTGGGTACCCGGCTCACCGATCGACTGGGCGGCAATCACACCGACCGCTTCACCCATGTTGACCAGACCACCACGGCCCAGATCGCGGCCATAGCACTTGGCACACAGACCAAAGCGGGTTTCGCAGGTCAGTGCCGTGCGAACCTTGACCTCGTCCACGCCCGCCGCCTCGAGTTCTTCGATGACGTCTTCATCCAGCATATCGCCCGCTTTGGCCAGCACCGAGCGGTTTTCCGGATGCAGGACGTCTTCAGCAGCGGTACGACCCAGGATACGGTCACGCAGCGACTCGATCACTTCACCGCCTTCGACGATGGCGCGCATCAGGGAGCCCTCGTGCGTGCCGCAATCGTCTTGCGTCACCACCAGATCCTGCGTCACGTCCACCAGACGACGGGTCAGATAACCGGAGTTGGCCGTCTTCAGCGCCGTGTCCGCGAGACCCTTACGGGCGCCGTGGGTGGAGATGAAGTACTGCAACACGTTCAGACCTTCGCGGAAGTTCGCGGTAATCGGCGTCTCGATGATCGAGCCGTCCGGCTTGGCCATCAGACCCCGCATACCGGCCAACTGGCGAATCTGGGCTGCGGAACCACGGGCACCGGAGTCGGCCATCATGTAGATGGAGTTGAAGGACTCCTGATCCACTTCCTTGCCATGGCGGTCGATGGTCTTCTGCAGACGCAGCTGGTCCATCATCACCTTGGAGACCTTGTCGCCGGCCTTGCCCCAGATGTCCACCACCTTGTTGTAGCGCTCGCCCACAGTCACCAGACCGGAGACATACTGCTGCTCGATGTCCTTGACTTCCTTCTCGGCGCTTTCGATGATCTCGTGCTTTTCCTTCGGCACCAGCATGTCGTCAATGCAGATGGAAATGCCGGACTTGGTTGCCAGACGGAAACCGTTTTGCAGCAGCTTGTCGGCAAACACCACCGTCTCCTTCAGACCGCACTTGCGGAAGGACACGTTGATCAGCTTGGAGATTTCCTTCTTCTTCAGCGCCTTGTTGAGGTTCGAGAACGGCAGGCCCTTGGGCAGGATCTCGGACAACAGCGCACGGCCAGCCGTGGTTTCCACCAGTTGGGTCACGGGCGTGAAGGCACCGGTTTCCTTGTCCTTGGTGTACTCGGTCAAACGCACGCTGATGCGGGACGTCAGTTCGACTTCACCGGCATCCAGCGCACGCTGGACTTCCGTGGTGTCCGCAAAGATCAGGCCTTCGCCCTTGCCGTTGATACGTTCGCGGGTCGTGTAGTACAGACCCAGCACCACGTCCTGCGACGGCACGATCGACGGTTCGCCGTTGGCCGGGAACAGCACGTTGTTGGAGGCCAGCATCAAGGTGCGGGCTTCCATCTGGGCTTCCACCGACAGCGGGACGTGCACAGCCATCTGGTCACCGTCGAAGTCGGCGTTGAAGGCAGCACAAACCAGCGGGTGCAGCTGGATGGCCTTGCCTTCAATCAGGATCGGCTCGAACGCCTGGATGCCCAGGCGGTGCAGCGTCGGCGCACGGTTGAGCATCACGGGGTGCTCTTTGATGACCTCTTCCAGGATGTCCCACACCACCGGCGTGCCGGATTCAACTTCCTTCTTCGCCGCCTTGATGGTGGTGGCGATGCCCATGGCTTCCAGGCGCGAGAAGATGAAGGGCTTGAACAATTCCAGCGCCATCAGCTTCGGCAAACCGCACTGGTGCAGTTTGAGGGTCGGGCCCACGGTGATCACGGAACGACCGGAGTAGTCGACGCGCTTGCCCAGCAAGTTCTGGCGGAAGCGACCGCTCTTACCCTTGATCATGTCGGCCAGGGACTTGAGAGCACGCTTGTTGGCGCCCGTCATGGCCTTGCCACGACGGCCGTTGTCCAGCAGCGAGTCCACCGCCTCTTGCAGCATGCGCTTCTCGTTGCGCGCGATGATCTCGGGTGCTTTGAGTTCGAGCAGACGGCGCAGACGGCTGTTGCGGTTGATGACGCGGCGGTACAGGTCGTTCAGGTCGGAGGTCGCGAAGCGGCCGCCGTCCAGGGGCACCAGCGGACGCAGGTCCGGCGGCAGCACCGGCAACACTTCCAGCACCATCCACTCGGGCTTGATGCCGGACTTCTTGAACGCTTCCAGCACCTTCAGGCGCTTGGCGTTCTTCTTGACCTTCATCTCGGAGCCGGTCAGATCGCCACGCAAACGCTCGATCTCCATGTCGATGTCGATGCCCTGTAGCAGGTCCTTGATGCCCTCGGCGCCCATCTTGGCGATGAACTCGTCACCGTATTCCTTGACCTTGGCGTCGTAGTCGTCCTCGGACATGATGCTGAACTTCTTCAGCGGGGTCATGCCAGGGTCGGTCACCACATAAGCTTCGAAATACAGCACGCGCTCGATGTCGCGCAGCGTCATGTCAAGCACCAGGCCCAGACGGCTGGGAAGCGACTTCAGGAACCAGATGTGGGCGCAGGGTGCGGCCAGGTCGATGTGACCCATACGCTCGCGACGCACTTTGGTCTGCGTGACTTCAACGCCACACTTCTCGCAGATCACGCCGCGGTGCTTGAGACGCTTGTACTTGCCGCACAGGCATTCGTAGTCCTTGATGGGCCCGAAGATCTTGGCGCAGAACAGACCGTCACGCTCCGGCTTGAAGGTGCGGTAGTTGATGGTCTCAGGCTTTTTCACCTCGCCGAAAGACCAGGAGCGGATCTTCTCGGGCGAAGCCATGCCGATCTTGATGGCATCGAAATGCTCATCCGGCGTGAACTGCTTGAACAGGTCGAGTAGTGATTTCATATGACTCTATCCTTTGCGAATTAGGAGCGCTCGAGCTCGATGTCCAGGCCCAGGGAACGGATTTCCTTGACCAGCACGTTGAACGACTCGGGCATGCCAGCTTCGATGGCATGCTCGCCCTTGACGATGTTCTCGTAGACCTTGGTACGGCCCTGCACGTCGTCGGACTTGACGGTGAGCATTTCCTGCAGCGTGTAGGCGGCACCGTAGGCTTCGAGCGCCCAGACCTCCATCTCGCCGAAACGCTGGCCGCCGAACTGGGCCTTGCCGCCCAGCGGCTGCTGAGTAACCAGCGAGTAGGGGCCAGTCGAACGGGCGTGCATCTTGTCGTCCACCAAGTGGTGCAGCTTCAAGAAGTGCATGTAGCCCACGGTCGTCGTGCGGTCGAAGGCGTCGCCCGTACGGCCGTCATACAGCTGAGCCTGGGTGCGCGTGGCGGTCAGGCCCTTGGTCTTGGCAACGTCATCCGGATACGCCAGCTTGAGCATGTCGCGGATTTCCTGTTCGGACGCGCCATCGAACACCGGCGTGGCAAAAGTCATGCCGGTCGTCAGATTGGCCGCCATCGCCAGCACCTGCTCGTCGCTCAGCGTGGACAAGTCTTCCTTGTGGCCGGAGCTGTTGTAAACCTTGTCCATGTAGGCGCGCAGCTCGGCCACCTTGGCTTCGGCTTGCAGCATGTCACCAATACGCTGACCAATGCCTTTGGCGGCCCAGCCCAAGTGAACTTCAAGCACCTGGCCCACGTTCATGCGCGAAGGCACGCCCAGCGGGTTGAGCACGATGTCGGCCGGCGTACCGTCGGCCATATGGGGCATGTCTTCGACCGGCACGATCTTGGATACCACACCCTTGTTACCGTGACGACCTGCCATCTTGTCGCCAGGCTGCAGACGGCGCTTGACGGCCAGGTAAACCTTGACCATCTTGAGCACGCCAGCAGGCAACTCGTCGCCCTGGGTAAGCTTCTTGCGCTTCTCTTCAAAAGCCAGGTCGAAGCTGTGACGTTGCTGCTCGATCGAGTTCTTGATGCTCTCGAGCTGGCTGGCCACTTCGTCGTCGGCCGGACGGATGTCGAACCAGTGGAACTTCTCCACCGAGGCCAAGTAGGCCTTGTCGATCTTCGTGCCCTTGGCCAGCTTGTTCGGGCCGCCGTTGGCAACCTTGCCGTTGAGCAATTTCTCAATACGATCGAACGCGTCAGCTTCGACGATACGCAGCTGGTCGTTCAGATCCAGACGGAAACGCTTGAGCTCATCGTCGATGATCTGCTGGGCGCGCTTGTCGCGCTGGATGCCCTCGCGGGTGAACACCTGCACATCAATCACGGTGCCTTGTGAGCCCTGGTCCACGCGCAGCGACGTGTCCTTCACGTCGCTGGCCTTCTCGCCGAAGATGGCGCGCAGCAGTTTCTCTTCCGGCGTCAGGGTGGTCTCGCCCTTCGGCGTCACCTTGCCAACCAGCACATCGCCCGGCTGCACTTCGGCGCCGACGTAGATGATGCCGGACTCGTCCAGACGGTTGAGCTGCAGTTCGCTCAGGTTCGGGATATCGCGGGTGATTTCCTCGGCACCCAGCTTGGTGTCGCGTGCCATCACCACGAGCTCTTCGATATGAATCGAGGTGTAACGGTCATCAGCCACCACGCGCTCGGAAATCAGAATCGAGTCTTCGAAGTTGTAGCCGTTCCACGGCATGAAGGCGATGAGCATGTTCTGACCGATGGCGATTTCGCCCAGGTCAGTCGATGCGCCGTCGGCAATCACGTCACCCTTGGCCAGCTTGTCGCCCTTCTTGACGATGGGACGCTGGTGGATGTTGGTGTTCTGGTTGGAACGCTGGTACTTGATCAGGTTGTAGATGTCCACCCCCACTTCACCTGCCACGGCTTCGGCGTCATTGACGCGCACCACGATGCGGGTGGCATCAACATAGTCGACCACACCACCACGGTTGGCAGTCACCACGGTGCCGGAGTCCACCGCCGCCACGCGCTCGATACCGGTGCCGACCAGCGGCTTTTCCGGGCGCAGCACGGGCACGGCCTGGCGCGACATGTTGGCGCCCATCAGAGCGCGGTTGGCGTCGTCGTGTTCCAGGAACGGGACCAGCGAGGCCGCCACCGACACGATCTGCGCCGGCGACACGTCCATGTACTGGATGCGCTCGGCGCCGCACAGGATGGACTCCCCCTTTTCACGGGCCGAAACCAGATCACCAGTCAGCTTGCCATCCTTGTCCAGCACCGCGTTGGCCTGGGCAATGACGTACTTACCTTCTTCGATAGCGGAGAGGTAATCGATCTGGTTGGTCACCTTGCCGTCCACCACGCGACGGTAAGGCGTCTCAATGAAGCCGTACTCGTTCAGGCGAGCGTACAAGGCCAGCGAGTTGATCAGACCGATGTTCGGACCTTCCGGGGTCTCGATCGGGCAAACGCGGCCGTAGTGCGTGACGTGCACGTCGCGCACCTCGAAGCCGGCGCGCTCGCGCGTCAGACCGCCCGGGCCCAGGGCCGAGACGCGACGCTTGTGCGTGATCTCGGCGAGCGGGTTGGTCTGGTCCATGAACTGCGACAGCTGCGAGGCACCGAAGAACTCCTTGAGCGCCGCGGAAATCGGCTTGGAGTTGATCAGGTCGTGCGGCATCAGCGGCTCTTGTTCAGCCTGACCCAGACGTTCCTTCACAGCCTTCTCGATACGTGCCAGACCGGCGCGGTACTGGTTTTCGGCCAGTTCACCGACGCAACGCACACGGCGATTGCCCAGGTGATCGATGTCGTCGACTTCGCCACGGCCATTGCGCAGATCCACCAGAATCTTCACCACGGCGAGGATGTCTTCATTCGTCAGCACCATGGGACCGGTCGCCTCGGAACGGCCCATCTTGGCGTTGAACTTCATGCGGCCGACGCGCGACAGATCATAGGTGTCGGGGTTGTAGAACAGGCGCTGGAACAGGGCCTGCACCGCGTCTTCGGTTGGCGGCTCGCCGGGGCGCATCATGCGGTAGATGGCCACGCGGGCAGCGAACTCGTCGGTCGTCTCATCCGTGCGCAGGGTCTGCGAGATGTAAGCACCTTGATCGAGTTCGTTGGTGTAAATGCATTGCAGCTCTTGCACGCCGGCGCTACGCAGCTTCTTCAACAGCGCTTCGGTCAGCTCGTCATTGGCCTTGGCAATGATCTCACCGGTGTCGCCATCCACGATGGCACGGGCGACCACGCGGCCGATCAGGAAATCTTCCGGCACGCTGATGTGCGTCGTGCCAGACTGCTCCAGCTCGCGGGTGTGGCGCGCCGTGATGCGCTTGTCCTTGGCCACAATGACCTTGCCGCTCTTGTCGGTGATGTCGAAACGGGCCACTTCGCCACGCAGGCGCTCAGCTACGAACTCCATCTGTGCGCCGCTGTCCATCAAACGGAAGTTGTCGTTGACGAAGAAGTTCGCCAGGATGGATTCCGGGTTCAGGCCGATGGCCTTGAGCAGGATGGTGACCGGCATCTTGCGGCGACGGTCGACGCGGAAGTACAGCAGATCCTTCGGATCGAATTCGAAGTCGAGCCAAGAACCACGGTAAGGGATGATGCGGGCGCTGAACAGCAGCTTGCCCGAACTGTGGGTCTTGCCCTTGTCGTGCTCAAAGAACACGCCCGGCGAACGGTGCAACTGGGACACGATCACGCGTTCCGTGCCGTTGATGATGAACGAGCCCTTGGTCGTCATGAGCGGCACTTCGCCCATGTAGACCTCTTGCTCCTTGACCTCCTTGACCACCTTGTTGGAAGGCGTCGAGGACTCACGATCGTAAATAATGAGCTGCACCTTGGCGCGCACGGCCGAGGCAAAGGTCAGACCACGGGTCTGGCATTCGCGCACGTCAAATGCGGGCTTGGCCAGGTTGTATTCGAGAAACTTCATCTCGACAAAACCATTGTGCGAGACGATCGGGAAAGCTGCCTCAAAAGCGGCCTGAAGACCTTCTGGGGTACGTTTGTTAGGGCCCACGTCAGCTTGCAAGAAGGCTGTGTAAGCGTCCTTTTGCATCTGCAGGAGGTAAGGAATTTCGAGCACGCTGTCGCGGCTGCCGAAACTTTTGCGAATCCGCTTGCGTTCGGTATAGGTGTAAGCCATGAGATCTCCGGGCTATGAGGTCTTTGGCGACTGACGCGCCAGCATCACGCTGGCAGGCTTGGTGGTTGGCCGCTACCAACCATGGCGGACGGCCGCGCGTTGCACGCGGCCCGAACCAAGGCACCTTCTGCAGTCGGGTCAGAAGGCACTCAAAAATCGTCTTGGAGGGCTTTTCCGTCGACCTTGCGGTCTTCCGGCAAAGCCGGTCCAAGCCGGCTTTTGGGTGCGCTCTGTAAGCGCCAAAGGCTGGAGGCCTTTACAGGCGCTCCAGCCTTCGAGCAAAGTCGAATTACTTGAGTTCGACCTTGGCGCCAGCTTCTTCCAGCTTCTTCTTGGCAGCTTCGGCATCAGCCTTGGACAGGCCTTCCTTGACAGCCTTGGGAGCGCCGTCCACCAAATCCTTGGCTTCTTTCAGGCCCAGACCGGTGATTTCACGCACAGCCTTAATGACCGACACCTTGTTGGCGCCGGCTTCAGCCAGAACCACATTGAACTCGGTCTTCTCTTCAGCGGCAGCAGCGCCAGCACCACCGCCAGCAGCAGCGGGAGCGGCCATAGCAGCAGCGCTCACACCAAATTTCTCTTCGATGGCTTTCACCAGGTCGTTGAGTTCCATGACCGTCATGCTGTCGAGCGCGGTCAAAAATGCGTCTTTATCGAATGCCATTTTGATTTCCTAACAATTGGTTAACAAGTGTGTTGCACGCTCAAGCGGCAACAGCTTCGCCTTCGCCTTTTTTGGCCGCCAGAGCACCCAGCACCACGGCGGTACGGGACATCGGCGACATCAACAAGCCACACAGCTGAGCCAGCAAAACTTCCTTGGACGGGATGCTTGCCAGCTGCTTGACGCCGTTCACGTCCAGGGCTTTACCGCCGTATGCACCACCACGAATCACCAACTTGTCATTGGTTTTCGCGAAGTCAGCCACCACTTTTGCAGCAGCAACAGCATCGACAGAGAAGCCATAGATCAGCGGACCGGTCATCTGGTCGGCCACAACCTCGAACGAGCTACCAGCGACAGCACGACGGGCCAGGGTGTTTTTCAACACACTCAGGCTCACACCGGTGCTGCGAGCAGTAGCGCGCAGTTTGGTCATGTCAGCGACCGTGATACCACGGTATTCCGCCATCACGAGCGTTTGAGCTTTAGCGGCGAGGTCGGTCACTTCGGTGATGACCGCTTCTTTCTCACTGCGATTCAGACTCAAGGTCTACTCCTTCAAAATGTGCCTTCGGGACAATCCCTGGGGCACGCCTCATTGCAGCGACCAACTGTTTACGGAACTCATTCCATCTGCAGCGGGATCGCCATCTGCGTTGGCGGAGCCCTGGGGCGAACCCCACAGCCCACTGATTAAGTGCAACCTGCACACCAACGGTCTTGGATGGCCCGCCCCGTTTTGCAACGGGAGCGGCCCACCACTCTAGCCGGCTGTTTCCAGCCGCCTAAATCTTTGCGATTACGCCGCGATGGTCTGGGTGTCAACGCGGACACCCACACCCATCGTGGACGACACCGCCACCTTGCGCAAATACACGCCTTTGCTCGAAGCCGGCTTGGCCTTGTTCAGCGCCTCCACCAATGCCGCCAGGTTACCCTGCAGCTTGTCAGTGTCGAAGGAACGACGACCGATGGTGCTGTGCACGATACCCGCCTTGTCGACGCGGAACTGCACCTGACCCGCCTTGGCGTTCTTCACAGCCGTGGCCACGTCGGGGGTGACGGTACCGACCTTCGGGTTCGGCATCAGGCCGCGCGGGCCGAGGATCTGACCCAGCGTACCGACAACGCGCATGGCGTCCGGCGCAGCAATCACCACGTCGAAAGGCATGTCGCCAGCCTTGACCTGGGCTGCCAGATCGTCCATGCCGACCACGTCAGCGCCAGCGGCACGAGCTTCGTCAGCCTTGGCGCCCTGGGCAAACACGGCCACGCGCTTGGTCTTGCCAGTGCCATTGGGCAGCACGACGGCGCCGCGCACCACTTGGTCCGACTTCTTGGCATCAATGCCGAGCTGAACCGCCACGTCGATGGACTCATCGAACTTGGCGTTGGCACATTCCTTCACGATGCCCAGGGCATCGGCCAGGGCGTACAGCTTGTTGCTGTCAACCTTGCCTTGTTGTGCTTTTTGTTTCTTGGTGAGCTTGGCCATTTACACGCCCTCCACATTCACGCCCATGGAACGGGCAGAACCAGCGATGGTACGAACAGCAGCATCCAGATCGGCTGCCGTCATGTCCTTCATTTTGGTCTTGGCGATTTCCTCGAGCTGAGCACGGGTGATCTTGCCAACCTTGTCGGTATGCGGCTTGCTGGAGCCCTTGTCGAGCTTGATGGCCTTCTTGATCAGAACCGCTGCAGGCGGCGTCTTGATCACGAATGTGAAGCTCTTGTCCGCAAAAGCGGTGATCACCACCGGCAGCGGCAGACCAGGCTCAACGCCTTGGGTCTGGGCGTTGAACGCCTTGCAGAACTCCATGATGTTCAAACCGCGCTGGCCCAGAGCGGGACCAATCGGCGGCGACGGATTGGCCTTACCAGCCGGCACTTGCAGCTTGATAAAACCGACGATTTTTTTCGCCATGCTTTTCTCCTTGCGGGTCATAACGCCTTGGCAATCTGCCGCAGCTCCCCGGGTTAACGACTCACTTTTTACATTCGCGCCGAGTCGAAAAGCGCGAAATCCAAAATCAATGTCCTCAGGTCTTCTCGACCTGGGAGAACTCCAACTCCACCGGCGTCGAACGACCAAAGATCGTGACCGCCACGCGCAGCTTGTTTTTCTCGTAATTGACCTCTTCCACCGACCCATTAAAGTCGGTGAACGGGCCTTCCTTGACGCGGACCAGCTCGCCGACCACGAACTCCACCTTGTGGCGCGGCTTGTCGGAGCCTTCCTGCATCTGATTGACGATCTTCATGACCTCTTCTTCAGAGATCGGTGCCGGGCGATTCTTTGCACCACCGACGAAACCAGTGACCTTGTTGGTGTGCTTCACCAAATGCCAGCTGTCATCATCCATGATCATCTCGACCAGCACATAGCCCGGAAAGAACTTGCGCTCCGTGGTGCGCTTCTGACCATTCCTGATCTCGACCACTTCTTCCATCGGAACAAGAATGCGACCAAACTTGTCCTGCATGCCGGCACGGTTGATGCGTTCGATGATGTTGCGCTCAACCGCCTTCTCCATACCCGAGTAGGCATGAACCACATACCAACGCATATCCGGGTTGGACGGCTTGGCCGCCAGCACCTGGGATGCCGAAGTTTCCACAACATCAGTCATTATTTCTTCCACCCCAGAATCAAATCGTAGAACACCCACTCAAGCGTCTTGTCGGTGAACCAGAGGAACAAGGCCATCAGCACAACAAAACCGAACACGTAGGCCGTCATCTGGATCGCCTCTTTGCGCGCCGGCCAGACCACCTTGCCAACCTCGCGCCAGGCATCACGGCCAAATGCCATCAACTGGCGCCCCGCCTCAGCAGTGAAAAACACCACCACCGCAGCAACCACGCCCGCGAGCAGAGCCGCCCACTGTAACAGAGCCCCCTGCTTACCCAGCAGATAGAAAGCCGCCAAACCCGCGATCAGCAGGACGACCGCCGCAGCCAGCTTGGCCTTATCAGCCCCACCGCCGACCGTTTCAACTTGTGACGTTGCCATGTTTACCCAATTCTGCGCGTTCGCATCTCAATAACACCAGCACCCTTAGACGCTGAAGCCCGCCATGGTGATGGCGGGCTTTCAACTCACCCCTGATGGGTGAATCAGGTGGCAGGGGCAGTAGGAATCGAACCTACAACCTTCGGTTTTGGAGACCGACGCTCTGCCAATTGAGCTATACCCCTACAAAACCATTACGCAATGATCTTGGCAACCACGCCGGCGCCCACGGTACGGCCGCCTTCGCGGATAGCGAAGCGCAGGCCTTCTTCCATGGCGATCGGAGCGATCAGCTTGACGGT
>Ga0208121_100036_pt1 | contig 113281 bp, 88 predicted proteins | sample LakWasMet62_LOW9_2_FD_183894 | JGI IMG/M metagenome (GOLD analysis project Ga0208121, IMG submission 183894) | Freshwater sediment methanotrophic microbial communities from Lake Washington under simulated oxygen tension - Sediment Metagenome... | ecosystem: Environmental > Aquatic > Freshwater >... | reverse complement strand
ACGGCAAATTCACGGTAGGCACCAACGGCGTATGGACCTACACCATGAACACTGCCCACGATGAATTCGTGGCAGGCACCAACTACACCGACAGCATCACCGTCACCAGTGCAGACGGAACCGCCAGCCAAGTGATTACCGTGACCATTGCCGGTACTAACGATGGACCAGTGCTTGATTTAGATGCCAGCGGTGCAGGTACCGGATTCGCTACTGCTTTCAATGCAGGTACCGGTAATCCTGTTTCAATTGGTGATGTAGACCTTAGCATTCTTGATCCGGACAGTAATATTGTCAGCGCAACAATTACCATTACTACAGGTAAAGATCTTGCAGACGTGCTCGTGGCTGGTTCTATGCCAGTGGGGATTATGGCAAGCAGTTATAATTCGACTACTGGCGTACTTACCTTAAACGGTTCTGCCAGCGTGGCTAGTTATGAGGCGGCAATACGTGCGATTTATTTTGACAGTACCAACCTGACGAATGCTACACAGCGCAGTATTACTGTTGTGGTTAACGATGGTGTTGTCGACAGTAATGTGGCGACAACAACAGTCAGCATTTTAGGGGCTACAGCAGGTGTTCCTGTGCTGGATCTGGATGCCAACGACAGTAGTGGTGCGACTATCACTGCATACCAAGGCAAGTTTACCGTAGGTGCAGGAACGGTTGCGATTGCAGACACGGATGTGCTGATTAACGACTCTAACAGCACTAATATGACCGGCGCCACCATCACCTTGACTAACTTTAAGGCTAACGATGTTCTGGCAGCGGGTACTTTGCCTGCCGGTATTACTGCTAGTGCTTACAACGCAGCAACTGGTGTGATTACCTTGTCCGGTTCAGCCACGATTGCCAGTTACCAAGACGCGATTCGTGCCATTACTTTTAACACCAGCAGTACAGATATGACGGCGCGTACAATCAATGTAAGGGTGACCGATGGTACAAATAACAGCAATACCGCTGTCAGCACCATTAGCATGAACCGTGCGCCAACGCTGGACTTGGATGGTAACAATAGCACGACGACCGGCAGTGATTACATCACGACTTACACCGATGGTGGCGGAGCAGTTGCCGTAGCTGATATTGATATAAGCGTGGCTGACTTGGATGGCACACTGATGAGTGCCTCAATTACCATCACTAATCCTAAAGCAGGCGATGTGCTGACGGTTGGTACTTTACCTACCGGCATTATGGCTACTGTTTCCGGCAATACTGTGTTGCTGTCCGGAGCTGCAACACCTGCGGATTACCAAACTGCAATCCGCGCTGTTTCGTTCAGCAACAGTACCGGTACGCCAGATACTACACCGCGTACTATTGCGGTTACGGTAAATGACGGTGCGGTAACATCCAATACAGCAACTGCCACGATTAACGTGGTGGATGTGAATAGTGCGCCCGTGCTAGATCTGGATGCCAGCTCTGCTGGCACTGGCTTCGCAACATTCTATAGTGTAGTAACACGGCCTAATGTGGCAATCGGCGATAGCGATGTAAGCATCACTGATTTGGATAGCACTAATATCACTGGCGCTACTATCACGCTTACCAATATGAAGGCTGGCGATGTGCTGATTGCCGGCACCATGCCGCTGGGTATTACTGCCAGCGTGGTTGGCAATGTAGTGACATTGTCTGGTGCTGCGTTTATCACTGATTATCAGGCTGCGATCCGTGCGATTAGCTTTAACAGCACGTCATCCGATTTAACGGCACGTAATATCAGTGTGACCGTGACGGATGGTAGCAGTAGCAGTAATACCGCCAATACTACGATTACCATTATTGCGGCCAATAATCCGCCAGTGGCTGATGTGATTGTGACCAGCGGTAATGAAGATACGCTGATACCAGTGACCTTGCACGGTACTGACAGTGACGGCACGGTGACTAACTTCTCGTTATCAACATTGCCATCCAACGGTCTGTTATACCTTGATGCGGCGATGACGCAACTGGCGCCTACCGGCATGTTGCTGTCAGCCAGCAGCGGCTCACTCACGCTATACTTCAAGCCACAGCTGGATTGGAATGGCACTGTTAATTTCAATTACACAGCATCTGACAATGTTGGTGGCGTGTCGTCTGCAGCGATGGCTACAGTGACTGTGACACCGGTCAACGATGGGGCACCTCTGGCTGTTGCTGATAGTTACAGCACCACTTTAGGTAACCCTATCATCATCAGTAAGGCGTCATTGTTAGCTAACGATACCTTGTTTGATAACGCAACGATTACCGGCTTTACTGTACCAACTGGCGGCACCTTGGTAGATAACGGTACTTACTATACATACACGCCACCGGCAACGGCAGGAACCCGCACCTTTACTTATACGCTTACTGATCAAGACGGGCAGGCAAGTACAGCTACAGTGAGTGTTGGTGTGTTTGGCTCTGGTGATGATCTGGCTACGGTGCAGGAATCCGCTGTGATTGGCGGTGCCGGTACCAATGTAGTTACGGGCAACCTGTTTACTAATGACACTGGTAATACCAGTGTGACCAGCATTACGTTGACCAGCACGAATACTGCCAGCGGTACTGCCAACACGATTAGCAATACTACGGTGGGTAACATTATTACCGTTGTCAGCGCAATCGGTACCTTGGAAGTAGATAAGACTACTGGTGATTACATCTACACTCTGAATAATGCTGCCAATAACTCGGCAAGCAATGCAAGTGTGGACGAAGTGTTCAGTTATGTTGGAAATAACTCTTCAGCAGCGCTGCGCGTAACCGTGCAGGATGACTTGCCGGCCGCGACCAATATTACGGTTGAAATTCCGGAGCAGGTGCTGCCGAAGTTCAACTTGGTAGTGGTGCTGGATCTTTCGGGTAGTATGAGTGATCAGGTACAGTCTGTGGCTGCTGACGGCACAGTGACGCTTACCACACGTCTAGCAGTAGCGAAGAGTGCTATTGTTGCCTTGATTAATGAATACTATAGCCAGGCCAGTGATGTGTCCGTGAAAATTGTCACATTCTCAACTACGGCTACTATTCTGAATGGTAATGCTCCTTACGCCAGCAAAGAAAGCGCAATAGCAGCAGTGAATGCGCTTACCGCTACGGGTAATACCAATTACGAAGATGCGCTGATTAAAACCCAGACGGCGTTAGGGGCAACGTTAGACCCAACCAGATCGAATAATGTTTACTTCCTGTCTGATGGTGATCCGACAACGTCGGTCACTACTGCAGGTCTCACAGCTCCAGTTACTGCATCTGGTTATGCTACTTACCTGAACTTGCATCCGGAAGTTAAATCCTATGGTGTGGCGGTTGGTTCAGGTGTTTCTAACCTAACCCATTTGGATCAGATCAATAATGTTGATGCCTTGGGTGACGGTGTGCGCGACCCGGCTATTGTTGTGGCAGATGTTAACAAACTGGAAGAAACGCTTATCTCAACAGTTCCGGCTGCTTACGGCGGTAATGTTATTTCTACCAGCAGTATTGGCGCATCAGGGGTTACTTTTGGTGCCGATGGCGGTTACATTAGCCAGTTGTCAGTGATGCTTGATACTGACAATAACCCAGCCACTGCTGAAGTGTCGGTTGCTTTCAGCTATGACAAAGTTGCCAATCAGATCAGCTGGACTGGCGGTTCTCCTGCCGGTTCGCCACTGGCAGGTAACTTGCTCAGCCTGGATACCTCTAAAGGCTTTACTCACGGTACTCTGGTGTTTGATTTCAAGACTGGTGACTATACCTACTTTACGGCGGGTACTGCTCATCAGGGTGATGGTTTTACCTTGAATTACACCGCGATAGATGCAGATGGCGATGTGGCATCAGCTACGCAAACTATCTCTATCGTTGATGGCAAGCCAGTGGCTAATAATGACTCTGATACGCTTTCTGACCTGAGCAAGTTCCTGGAAGGCAATGTGATTAGCGGAGTTGGTACTGATGGTGGCGTAGGTGTAGGTTCACAGCTCACCTCATTTACACCGCAAGCGTCAGGTGTGGATAACCCGCAGGATAATGCGCAGGTATCATCTATCGTATTCAAGGGCATGACATATAACCTGACTGTGAATAGCAGTGGTACCAGCTCTGGCGGCAGTTATGTAATTAGCGGTGGCAGCTTAACCTGGACGCATGCCAGCAACGGCAGTAAATTGATTTTTGGCGAGAACGGTTACTATAAGTACACGCCACCAACAGCTGATCTGCCGACAGAAAACCCCGCTGCTGTTTCTACAATTACACTGACCAGTGCTGCAAACGCGAGTGCAGGTGGACTTACGCTGCAAGGCTTAACCTCACTTAATACTCCAGCGGCTACTGTTAATACAACAACGGCATTTACATCAGCGCCAGCAGCGGCAACTGGTGTGGTGTTGAGCGGTATTGATGCCAATGGCATTGCTACCTATACACAAGCGCAGCTTGCTTATAACAGTACTCGAGGCGTCGGCTTGAACTCGGCTAGCACCACGGCTGATAACGCTAATGATTTTGATAGAAGTGAAACGTTGGTGGTTACTTTTAATTCTGTAAAATTCCCGGATGGCGTTAATAATCCATCCTTTGCCATCAGGGTAGATACTGCCGGCCAGTTGACATACAGAGTGTTCGATACCAGTGGTACGCTGTTGGGGCAGGTGACACAAGCCGCCACCGCAACATTGAATTTAAGTGGCTATGCTAACGTGGGCAGTGTCCAGATTCAGCCAACAACGGCGCAGATTCGGGTGACTAACGTTACTTACGCTGATGCCGCACAACCGACTGTAGCCTATAACGCAAGTGGTGTATCTGTAGGTGCTGCGGCTACCGGTGGTATCTCTAATCTGGAAACCCTGGTAATTGATTTTAATCGCGCTACACACCCACAAGGTGTAGAGAAACTTCGCTTTAACATTACCAATGGTGGTACTGCCGAGGCGGTTACTTATACCTTCTATCATATAGACGGTCATGAGTTAGGTCAGTATACCGTTGCAGGAACCGGCTGGATCACTATGCCGGTTCAGTATAGCAGTATTGGTAGAGTGACTGCATTGGCCGATACCGGAACATCGGTGAACATTCTCAATGTGGAGTACAAGGATGTTGTCAATTCGCCGTCAGCAGCTGCTGTGGCACCAGAGGTTATCCAGTACACACTGACTGATACTGATGGTGATAGCTCCAGCGCTTCGCTCACGCTCAACATTACTACCAATACGTTTGCCGGAGACACTGCAGCCAATACCATTAACGGTACCGCAGCCAATGACGAGATTAACGGTTTGGGCGGCGATGACACCTTAAATGGCATGGCCGGCAACGACATTATTCAAGGTGGTGACGGTAACGATATCATTGATGGCGGCGCCGATAATGACATCTTGAGTGGTGGTGCCGGTAATGACACTATCATTGGCGGAACCGGAAATGACATTCTGCGTGGCAATGACGGCGATGATAGCTTGTCAGGTGGCGATGGTGCTGACCTGCTGGAAGGTGGCGCCGGAACTGACACCTTAAGCGGCGGTATTGGTGACGATACTATCGCTGGTGGTGCTGGTTCCGACTTCCTGACTGGCGGTTCTGGTTCTGATGTGTTTGAGTGGACCTTGGCTGATGCTGGTGTGAAAGGCGTACCTGCCGTAGATACGGTCACAGATTTCAGTCCGTTGGCGAAAGCATCTGGCGGTGATGTGCTTGATCTGCGCGATTTGTTAAGCAGCGAAAATCACGATGTTGGAACCGGCAATCTGGCAAATTACTTGCACTTTGAACTGGTGGGAGCTGATACTAAAGTACATATCAGCTCTAACGGTGGTTTCTCTGCCGGTTATGCGCCGAATCAGGAAAATCAAACCATTGTATTGCAAGGCGTTGATTTAACAGCCGGGTTCAGTAATGACCAGCAGATTATTCAGGATATGTTGAATAAAGGTAAGCTGATTACTGACTGAAATATACCGACTCAAATATAGAGTAAGCTAGTAATTTTTAGCGCTAGTATTCTTAGCACTGGTATTTTTAACACTAGTATTCTTAGCACTAGGCAAGGCAAAGTAAAGCCCTTAATCACTGACGTGGTTAAGGGCTTTACTTTTTAGGCTTTGCTGCTTAGTTAATGATACAAAGTTAAGGACACAAAAACATACCCCTACATCCAGCCATTTAAACTTATAGATGGTTAGGTATCTTTAGTTATTAAGTGTTGAAAAAATGACACTTTAGATCAAATATTCTGTCTATGATTGATTAGGTTGTTGTTGAAACAGCTATGATTTAAATGTGCAAGTAATGTTCTGATTATGCGTATGAATGTAAATTTTTGTTAATATTTTTATATTTTTGATGTAAATTAACATACAAGTGCTTGATAAAGTTAGAATTGCGATGATTTGTAGAATTGAATAAGAGGTAGTCATGGCCTGTTTAAAGTCGTGTTGCAGCAGTATTACGTTAGTACGTTGTGCAATATGAGTAATTTTAGACTGCATTGCAAAAGGTGTTTATGACGAGGTATGAAATTTGCATACCTGACGGCAGCAGCAACTAAACCTTGAATTTTACGGTTGTATATTTACTGCAAGCTAATAGGTGCTAAAAAGCATCATTGATATAAATAATAAGTTAGTGTGTGTTCGATTAATCAGATGTTAAACATTTTTTATTAATCCATCAGGATTTCTGAAAGTAGCCTTTTGAGTCATAAGTTTAAATATACATTAAGCGCACAATTAATACTGCTTTGCATGACCGCAATGTATGTAGATATTGGCTACGCAGCCCAGCCCTTGCTCTCGTTAAAAGAGATGGTCGAAAAAACCATTACTTCTAATCCGGAAGTGCAAGCACGCTATCATAAATTTTTGGAAGCAGGTTATGAGCAGGAAGTAGCGCGTGGTAATTTCTTGCCTGATGCCAATCTGGTCTCCACTTATAGAAATCAGGAGGAGATGGTTAAGTTAAGCGGCAATACTGCTACGCCACGCATGAACAATGAGCTTGTTTTGCGCCAAATGATATTTGACGGTTTTGCCACAAGTAATGATGTGAAGCGTTTGGGTCATGCCAGTCGTGTGCGCTATTACGAACTGCAAAGCGCAATGCAAAATACCACGCTTGAGTTTTTGCGTGCTTATATTGATTCATTGCGCTATCGCGAATTAAGTCAGTTTGCTAAAGATAATTACGTGGTACACAAACAGCTTTTTGATCGTATTCAAGAGCGTGTCACTGCCGGCGTAGCAAGGAAAGTTGACCTTGAGCAGGCCAGCGGTCGTTTGGCTTTGGCTGAGGCTAATTTGCTCACTGAAATGACAAATCTACATGATGTTACGGCACGTATGCAGCGCTTGTACGGTGATTTGCCGCCTGACACACTGGAAGCGCCGGCATTCTTTTCTAGCGGTGTAGAAGCCAGTGCTGCCGAGGCGTTGAAACTCGCTTATCTGCAAAATCCTGATTTGCTGTCGGCTATTGAAGATATTCAGTCGAAAGAGCGTGAAATCAAGACCAATGAGGCGCGCTATATGCCCAGACTGGACCTGCAAGCGCGTAAAAACCTAGGCACCAGCTCAGATGGCCAGAATAGTACTGCCGCTGCAGATTTGCTTGAGATCACCATGAACTTTAATTTGTTTAATGGTTTTTCTGACCAGAACCTGATCAAACAAACTGCAGAAAAACTGAATGGCTCGCGCGACCTGCGTGATAAAGCCTGTGTGGATACGCGTCAGATCGTTTCTATAGCTTATAACGATATTAACCAATTGAAAGAGCAGCGCGGCTACCGTGAGCGACATACAACTTCAATTGAAAATGCACGCGAAGCTTATCGTAAACAGTTTGATATTGGTCAGCGTACATTGCTGGACTTGCTCGATACAGAGAATGAGTATTTTCAGGCGAAGAGAAGTTTGGCAAATACACAATATGATATGCAAATCGCTTATGCTCGAGTTTATGCAGGGCAGGGCGAACTGCTGAAAAAAATAGGTGCAGCGCGCGGTAACTTGCCTGAATATTCGCGTGAGGAATACATGAACGCTGAAACCATCTGTCAGGCGGTTGCCCCAGAGCAGTTGCAGGTAGATAAAGACGCTTTGCTGGCAGATGCAAAGCCACTGAGCAACACTTATACGTCATTAATTAAACCGCTTGCCCCAGCCGTGCCTAATAAGGTTGAGCCTGCGGCGGCAGCAACATGCAGTATCCCTGATGTAACTTACCGTGTGAACGACTGGGCTGATACCTGGCGTAAAAAAGACGCAGATAGTCATTTGAAGCTATATGCTGATAAATTTATACCTGAACCACCAGTAGATAAGGCCGGATGGACAGCGCAGCGCCGACAAAGTCTGAGTACAAATAGCAAAATCGGCTTGCGTATGGAAAACTTGCTAGTTACCTGTGATGGAGATAAAGCGGTAGCGAAATTCAAGCAGAATTACACGCTCACTAACTTTAAGATCAAGAAAACCGGTAATAGCAGCTGTGAAGTTTGTAATCTGAAGCGTATTCCAATCGTTACATATGCTTCAAAAAATGATAAGGAACTGCGTTATGAACGCATTAATAACAATTGGCAAATTGTGCGTGAATTAACCAGTAAATAACATAGGCCATACAATCTACAATACGGCATTTGTGCAAGATGGTATTAAAAAAGCATACTTTTGAAGTATGCTTTTTTAATTGGACTGTCTATTAGAGCGTTCTTAAGGCATGTGTGCGTACTTAAGAATCGATATGTTCAATAGTTAGATTAAAGAAATATAAAAATATCTGTAAATATCTGTGAAATGTAGATGAAAAAATCTCAGTAAGTGTTAGAATACGCACCGCAATTTGATGCACACCTTCCATCCGCCCGGGTGGTGAAATTGGTAGACACAAGAGACTTAAAATCTCTCGCCTCTCAAGGGCGTGCCGGTTCGATTCCGGCCCCGGGCACCAGTACTGTTTTTCTTCAATAAATTCCCAGTTAACTATAAGCAACGCCTGGTTCATTTGTTGCCCTTGTATTACTACGCTCATTGCTTGCATGCCGTCATGTTTATTTGCAATGTTTAGAAATGCTTGCGTATTGCAATACCTTCGCTTTGACGGGTAGTTATATCTAAATAGCTTGTTGTATATAATTTGCGCACAAAAAAAGGTAGCCGGAGCTACCTTTGAAGGGCCTCGCATGATACGAGGATTCTAGGACTTATGACCAGGTCATAAAATTCATTTCAATAGTTTTTGTTGTGTGTTCTTTCTTTACTTAAAGTTTTTCGAAAAGTTATTCTAAGTTATTCGTGTAGGGATTTATCCGTATAACCCAAGCTATTTAGATATTACAAAATAGCTTAATAACAGTGTAATTGTTTCGAGTGATTACATTCTAACACAAGAAAAATTTAAATGGTAATTTTTCCCATTTAAATTTTAAATTTAATACATCAGGCAGGTAATGTTTTAAAAACAAGGCTGGTGGTGTGGTGGGGCTTAGACATAATTCAGTAGCCACAGCGCTTTGCTGGGCCTAGCTGCTGTAATTCATGGTCTGTATATAAGCGGCTTTTTGTAATAAAAGCTTGTCCTGTTCCGCATTCCAAGGAAAATGAGCCGCCTGATCCGGGAACTGCATCTAGTATCGTATGGGTGTTCTGGGAAAATGAAAATTGGCTGTCGCTCATGTAAAAGACTGCATCTGCAACCTCTCCTAATATTACATCTGATGGGCTTGGCCTGAATTCATTTGCGGGCATGCAAAGTGGCCCGCTGCCTTCGCAGCAGCCACCGGATTGCATGAAAATTATAGGCCCATACTGCGCAGTAAGCTTCTGGATTAGCGCAATAGCTTCTGGAGTTGCAGAAATACGTTTTGTCATTGGTCTGTCTCATAAAAAAAGAGGCGGATGACCGCCTCTTTTTGATTTCAATTGCGCTATGTTAGCAATAGCGCATATCGTTACCAGGTAGCCTGGTTAGAAGAAGCCAAGCTTTTTAGGGCTGTAGCTTACTAACAGGTTTTTGGTTTGTTGGTAGTGATCCAGCATCATTTTATGTGTTTCACGGCCGATACCAGATTCCTTGTAGCCACCGAATGCTGAGTGGGCAGGGTAGGCGTGATAACAGTTGGTCCACACACGGCCAGCTTTAATGCCGCGACCCATGCGATAAGCTTGGCTACCGTCACGGGTCCATACGCCTGAGCCCAAGCCAAACACTGTGTCATTAGCGATTGCCAGTGCTTCAGCTTCATCTTTAAAGGTGGTTACAGCGAGTACTGGGCCAAAAATTTCTTCCTGGAATACGCGCATTTTGTTATGGCCCTTGAGCAATGTTGGTTGCACGTAGTAACCGTCTGCAAATGTACCGCTGATCACATTACGCTGACCGCCGATCAATACTTTTGCACCTTCATCTTTACCAATATCAATGTATGACATGATCTTGTTCAATTGGTCTTGTGATGCCTGCGCGCCGATCATGGTGTTCGGGTCTAACGGGTTGCCTTGTTTAATTGCTGCAACGCGTGGCAGTACACGTTCAATGAATTTCTCGTAGATTGATTCCTGAATCAATGCACGTGTCGGGCTGGTACATACTTCGCCTTGGTTGAATGCAAACAACACCAGACCTTCAACTGCTTTATCCAGAAAATCATCATCAGCATCCATGATGTTTTCAAAGAAGATATTAGGTGATTTGCCACCTAACTCCAAAGTCGCTGGAATCAAGTTGTTGGCAGCGGCTTGTGCAATTACGCGGCCTGTAGCTGTAGAGCCTGTGAATGCGATTTTAGCGATACGTTTGCTGTTGGCCAGCGGTGCACCAACTTCACGACCATAACCGTTCACGATGTTGATCACGCCTGGTGGCAGGATGTCGGCAATGACTTCCATCAAAATTAGAATGCTGACAGGTGTAAATTCTGCCGGTTTCATCACCACACAGTTACCCGCAGCAACTGCCGGTGCCAATTTCCATGCTGCCATTAGTATTGGGAAGTTCCATGGAATGATTTGACCAACCACGCCCAGCGGTTCATGGAAGTGGTAGGCTACAGTAGTTTCATCAAGTTCGCTGATTGTGCCTTCTTGTGAGCGCAGGCAGCCGGCAAAGTAGCGGAAGTGGTCAATCGCTAAAGGAATATCAGCATTGATGGTTTCGCGAATTGGTTTGCCGTTATCAATAGTTTCTGCTGTGGCTAGTAATTCAAGATTGGCTTCCAAACGATCTGCAATTTTAAGTAGCAGATTTGAACGCTGAGCTGGAGGTGTTTTCGCCCAACCATCTGCTGCTGCATGAGCTGCATCCAAAGCCAGCTCCACATCCTCTGCGCCTGAGCGGGCAGCCTGAGTGTATGGTTTGCCTGTAATTGGGGTAATGACATCAAAATACTCACCTTTAACCGGTGCGACCCACTTGCCGCCAATAAAATTATCGTATTTAGCTTTGTAAGGTATTTTTACGCCAAGACCTTTTAGTAAATCTAAACTCATGCTAACTCCTGTATGTTTCCATTAATAATTATAGTATTACTGCTCTGAATCGCCCTAAAAACTGCAAAATTGAATCATTGGTACATCATTACTGCTCAAAACAAGTTAAAAATATCTTAACCCTTTTATTTATAAGGATTTTATTTAAACTTATTATCGTAAACAATAAACATAAGTGCTCGTCAAATCAAGTCTTTAATTATCATTTTTATTAAAATTAAGGATTTTACTTACTGCTATTAACTAGCTATAACGATTTACTTTTATGTTATATCAATAAGTAGACCTGTTGTCTGATTCTTTGCCAGCTTCTTCTGACAAAAGTCTTAAACTATAAATTTGTTTATTTAACTTATAACAAAGACAGTTTCTTGAGCTATAGTGTTTGTGTATATTTATACTTAAGTAAACTGCGATACATGCATTGATATGTCAGAAAAATTCAACTCTGCATCAATATTTACCCGTGAGTTTTGGAGTGAGTTTTATAACCCATCTTCAGCGACATTAGGTAAAACAATTTTATCTTTACTGGTGCTTGCTGAAACCTCGGTATGTATCTTTTGGATATTTACACTCACTGGCTTAGGTGAGGACTACGCAATTATTGCTGCCGTACCTTATGTGTATCTGGTGGTTTCCTATTTAAGCCTGCTCATTTTTTACCGCTTCAGGCGCTTTGAGTATTTCACATTTACACAGTTAGTCATGCTGCTTGTCATGCCATTTTTTATGCAATGGATCATTGGTGGTTTTGAGGCATCAAGTGGCGTAGCTGTTTGGGCGGTGCTGTCACCGGTTGGTGCATTAATGATTTTGGGTACGCGTCAGTCCACTCCCTGGTTTTTAATGTTTGTAGGCTTGGCTTTCTTATCTTGGAAAATGAATCACTATTTTGTGGGTAATGCCTTACCCATACCGATTCATATTAAAGATGCATTTTTTCTGATGAATATAGTCGGTACTGCCACTATTTTATATGGCGTGTTGCGTTTCTTTCAGGGACAGAAAGAACGCGTCATGAAATACCTTGAAATCGAACAGGCCAGGTCAGACAAGCTGCTTTTAAATATATTGCCGGCGCCAATTGCTGAACGTCTAAAGGCAAACGACATGCGTATTGCCGATCACTATGACAATGTCACCGTGATGTTTGCTGATTTGATTAATTTCACCCAAATTTCAAAAGAAATGCAGCCAACGCAACTTGTTGATTTACTTTCAAGAATCTTTCTGAGATTTGATCAGCTGGCGGAAAAGTTTCAGGTTGAGAAAATAAAAACGATTGGAGATGCCTATATGGCAGTCTCAGGCGCACCAGTCGATTGTGCAGACCATGCGGCACGTATTGCTGCCATGGCACTGGAAATGCAATTTGCGATAAAAGAACTTTCAGCGCAAGCGGGGCTGGAGCTTGGTATGCGTATCGGCATCCATACCGGTCCTGTAGTTGCAGGCGTGATTGGTATTAGTAAGTTTAGCTATGATTTATGGGGCGATACCGTCAATATGGCAAGCCGCATGGAAGAAACCTGTCCGACAAACAGCATTCAGATTACGCTGCAAGTGCAAAAACTGCTGGGGGATGATTTTTTATACGCATCAAGAGTTGGTGTGGCGGTTAAAGGTAAAGGTAATATCGACACATGCATACTTTTGGGACGTCGCTAAAATTTTCTTAGGCTATATACCGCAAAAAATGTGAGCTTGAAGAAAAAATATCTCAGTTAATCACTGCGCGGCATAAGTTTTTTACATTGATATGCACTATAATGCGCGCGGACGTGGAAGAGTGGATGAGCGGTTTAAGTCGCACGCCTGGAAAGCGTGTTTAGGTGAATAACCTAACGCGAGTTCTTATCTAAACTAACTTACTGTGCATATTAATATACGTAATAATATCTATATATATCATTACGTTAAGTTGTTATTTAACCTCTGCATATTGAAATGATTGTTTTAATCATCTATTCTTAGAGTGATTTTCAATTATTCCTAGTTTATAATTATATCTATTCCAAATTAGAGGGTTGTTGCTTTGGAAGCTAAGTACCTTGGAAAGGTATTCCAACCGCGAGGTTGACAGTTCGATTCTGTAGCCCTCTGCCATTTTTTTGCTTAAGTGCGATATATTTGATTCACATATAACGTTGCGATATGCTGATAAACATAATTTATCAGAAGGGTCGCGACTAGCCGTCAAATATGAAAGTATCTCCTTTATTAAACATTGTGAGAAGGGAGATCTGTGACGCAAATGGCAATGTAGTTTCTTGGCAAGTCTTAGACTCATCTGCTAATGTTATTCCAGCATGCTCACTGTTCATTAAGAAGCTAGATGGGTATCCATTTGCAACTAGAAAACGGTATGTAGAATCTGTTTGTAAGTTTGTTGATTATCTCTATGAATGCAAAATTCTTGGATGCTTTAATGATGAAGATACTCTTCCAACTCGTAAGCGAATCAATGAAGCTATTGATGCCTATATTCCACTTCTTCTTCGCGGCTCTGCAGAATCAATTGAAATTCTAGTTTCAGACCAATTATCTCTAGACTCAAATCAATGGTTGATCCATGCCTTTAAGACTTTAAATATTAAACTATGTAAGCGTAGCTCCTTAGATAATGTCATCGCACCTATCAATCTATTTTTGAGACTATCTGAGTCGCTTAGTCATGAGGCGCATGATATGGCGGAATCACTAGGCATTGAGATTCCTCAAGAGTATTCCCCTTTAATTAATGCTGTTAAAGGCTTCGATCAAATATCGTCATTTCAACGCGCTGCTCTAAGATCAGCGAGTATGTTAGGCGGAGTTATTCGGATGCATGGTGAGATCAAGCGCCCGTCAGGCATCCGTGGCCCAGTAGAGAAAATACAAACCGATAAGTTGAATAAAGATTTTCCAGTCGAATACATGGGCAGCCTTATTGAAGCTGCTTCAAGCTGGCGCGATCGTGCATTATGGTTACTTCTTTTAGCAAGTGGGATCCGTAAAAGTGAAGCATTGAACCTGCAGTGGTCTGATATTGATTATGTAAATCGGCGTATATATGTGCTTGATCCAGAAGGTAGGCGATATGGTCGATTTATGACGTCGGATGAGAAAATTAGGTTCAAAGGAAGAACTGTTTCATGGACTGTTATGTGGGAACCCTGGCGTACAAGATTTTTTCAAGCATTAGCCGAATACAAGAAACGTGAATGGCGAGTGCCTGCAGATAAGCACGACTATGTGTTTCAGAAGCTGAAGTTGGATAAAGGTAAAGTGGGTGTACCTTTACTTGATGCATCAGATGCATCAATAAATCAGTCTTTCAAAAAAGCAGTTGTCAAGGCTGGAGTCCCATCGTCTGATCTTGATGGTAAATATGCGTGGACTCCACATTCGTTACGTCATGCGTATGGTGTGTATATGCTTAATTACATCCCGATATCCTCAGGAGTCTATGGACTCCACTTAGCCGACGTACAAACTTTAATGGGACATGGAAGCATAACTTCAACTCTCAAGTATGCAAGGCGAAAAGAGGATGTTCTGATGCAGAAACTCCAATATTCTGATCAAATTGCTTTGGAGTCTATGTTTCTTAATCCATCTGAGTTGCCAATATCTCTTGCTGAAAATGTTAATAGGATGATTGTTAGTATTAAAGAGGTCTCTATTAATGATTAATGTTACGGATCGTCCGATTGTAATCGTAGAAGGTGAAGAACTTAATTCCAGAATTCGACTTGGTATAAAAACGTATATTGATGCTCTAGATGAAGCATATGGATTTCAAGAGCAATTAAATAAGCGCAAACGCATACGCACTGGGTTCGGTCGCAATCGTAAGGCGGCAGGTTTTCGCTATTTTTCCTTAGATAAATTATTAGATATACAATATGGTGATTCTTTTATTCAGGCTCTTGCTGACATTGCAATAATTGGAAGCAGGAATAAGGGTATATCAGAAGCCTCCAATAGACTTAATCAATTTCTAACTCATGAAAAATGCCTACCAGTTAATTTAATTGCTCACTTTAAGGTACATGTCAAATTATTACTTTTATCACTTTGGAAAGAAAAGGCAATTATATTGCCATACAAATTTCTTATTGGAGGAGGAGTATTTGAAAATTATCAGCCAGTTATTTACCTTATCGAATCAGAGGTTGCTGCTTTCTTTCGCAAATATAAAACTGACGTAAATTTCAGAAATCCTTCTGCTTATACACTTCCAAAAACTGGTGCTGATTCTTTATATAAGTATGGTGCAAGGGTAATTTGGGCAACAGACTATCATCGATTCGAAGATGTTAATGTTGTTGAGATTTGCCAACTTCATCATGTAATTCTTAATGATATTAAGCTTAATGGCGGCTTCACGCCTCCAGTAATTCTGATGTTGAGAGAACTTTTAAATCACCATCCTGATCGAGTTGGTTTTTTACCTGGTGATGTAGATGCATTGATGCTGTGGCTCAATGGTCGCTATACAAGAGAATATGCTTTTGAAGATTATTTGATAAGAAGGGAGCAAATATCAAAAGAAATTGATGCTAAAAGAATTGCATCTAAATTATCTAGGAGTAAGTATAAATCTCGTAAAAAGCTTACCAGTAGTGATTTGGATGATGCTAATGAGTCTTATGAAAATAATGACTTATTATTGCTATCTCTAAATGAAGATCATGAATCTATTGTTGAGTATTTTGGCAAGTTGCGAGGTGCTTATCGTAATGGATTGGAGTGGCTTCGTTTTAGAGCCCCTTATAGAGGTCGTGAGCATATTGATTTGAAGCCTATTAGTAGTCTATGGTTGGAAGCTTGGACTGCGTGGTTAAATTACCGTAAAAAAGTTCAAAACTTTGATTCCGAAGATAGCCTTAATAGTTCTTTTAATTTGTTTTGTGATTATTTGTTTTTGTACCTACCGTGGTGGAAAGAGTTATTCCCAGATAATAAAGTTAAAGTTCCATTATCACCAAATCAGTTGAAGAGATCAGTATTTATTCATCGTACAGAATTGTTTGAAGGCGAGCCTGTATCTATAGATAAAATGCCATTAACTTTCTTAGATATCCTTCCTAATAGGCGAACCAGTCCAGACTCCAGATATGCTGCAATAAATCATTTGATTCAGTTTTTGGATTGGGTCGAAATTGGTTTCGAAGATGATGAACGTATTGCTGGTAAAAGCTACCGCAATCCACTAAACAGCATTGATCTGCCCAAAGTTAGGAAAAAAACAAAAACAACAAAAGTTCCCTTCTCCAAACGTGTTTATCCGCATTTACTTTTTTATACTTATGCGATAGAGGCGTTTGGTGAGTATTTGCAAATCTTAGCAATGGAGCGTCCAGCATTGTTCGAAGGTAAAAGTATTCGGCAGCATAGGTTTTTGAGTACTGGCCCATTGCCGGAGCAGGTAAGCGATTCTGGTGCTGTGTCAGAAGAATATTTGGAAAATTGGCCAGAGAATTTTGGATATGTTCCTTACATCTCATATCGTGGGAAAAACTATCCTATATACCGCCTTCCAGATGTTTACCAGTGGGCCGCGCGTAAAATTAATCTTGAAAGGTACCATATTAAAGGAGGCATTGCCACTTATTGGCTTCCGCATCTTACTATCCTTAGAATGCTTATTGGAGCCATTGAAACTGGACTTAGACTCCAAAGTTTACAATGGCTCGATTTGCGTAAATGGGACCTTATAAACAAGCGTAATGGTGTGCCAGTTAATTACAATTTTAGTATGACTGATTATCAAAATGGTCATTTTGCGTTACCTTTGTTTATCTCAACGGATAAAACCAAAGAGGATGCATGGGATGTTTTGACGGTGTTTCGTATTCGATCTTGTTTTCATCGTGAGCAATACTTTCGTGACTCAATTGTTGAAGAAGAAATGGATACACCTGTAGATTATGACGGCATTAAAAATAGTCGTTTCGGACAAATTGTTCCTTTATTTCGTTCTCATAACTCCCCTAAACCAGTTTCTGATAACCTCTATAGTAGTTATTGGATTCATCTTCTCTGGGGGTTTGAAGAGTACTTTGATACTAATGTCTCTGCGGATAATGAGTTTGTACAGTTTGTTTATCTTAAAGGAACTGACGAAGTTCAAGTTCCTGACTACTCCGAAACAAATCCTAAGAGTTTATTGGCGATAAATACTCCACATGCATGTCGTGCCACATATGCAACAAATCGCACAGGAACTCTAGAGGTATCAGATGTTGCCAGGCAGCTTGGACATAGTAATACAATTGTTACGATGCATTACACCGTATCGACTCCTGAAAATGTCGCTGAGAAGCTTTTAGCCGTTGAGCGTGAGATCCAAGCTGAGTTCCAACAATATAATTCAAGGTCAGCTTATATTCGCGCAGATGTTCCAGATAGTTCCTTATATAAGAATTTTCAGGTTAACCGTACTGAGGCCATTGATGCCTTTCAGTTTGCTCCTTCTATTGCGCTTTGGAGCACTGAAGAGTTAACTTCCGATTTAAATGGGATCGAAATGCTAAAAAATAGCCCAATGAGCCAAATACGTTTCCGTGAGACTCATATTTGCCCTGTTGGAGAGGCTTGTCCGGAAGATATTTTGGTCAAGATTGGAGAGCCTTTACGTTGTGGTATTTGCCCTTTGGCAATGCGGTGTGTTGATCATCTTCCAGCAATCGCATCAAAGATTAATCAATTAAAAATGAATATACGTACGAATATTCGACGTGCTGAGAAACTAGCAAATAGAAATGAGCCAGATTCATCAGTTGATCCTTTATATGAAGCTGCCGAAGTAGATGCTAACGAATTGGTTGGTTGGCAGTTTAGTCATGACATTTTGCTCAAAATGCTAGAATTAAGGACGGATGAATCCCAAGGTAAGTATCACATCCAATCACCAGATATCGTAAAGAAGCATCTTCAAATGGTCACTACTAACAGAACTGTCAGTGAGTTTTTTTTACAACGTATTGTAGATGCGAACTCATTTCCTTCTATGGCAGATCCTCAAATCCAGCTTGTTGCTGATCGTTACTGTCGTTACATTCTTTCTGGCAAGTATCAACCAAGCATAGACGATGATCCTGTTACAACTCTTGCTGGTCTCTTAAAAACGCATATGGAACCCTATGGTCTGACTATCAGTGATTTAGCGGAAAAAATAGACCAATATGAGCTGGCGCGAGAGCAAGGACATCCGATGCTTTCAAGTAACCCAGAGTTTTTACTTACAGACTCACAAGGAGCTGAATAATGGCTGTGCAGGAAAATAAAAATAATTTCGCTTCCCATCAGTCAGATATTATTGAAGTTAATACTAAGAACATCGAAGCTGAACTAAAGGGAATTAGGGGGCGCGCTGGCGTTAAGTTTAGTGACATTGATGCACTTGTTCGTTATGTCTCGAAAGTAACAGGCATTCACCGAACCACTCTTAAACGTAATACAGCTTATAGAATATTGTTACGGGATTTTCTTGCAAGACAACATGGTGCCATGTCTCTGGTTAAGATGGATGATGCTTCGCCTGAATTGCTACATGCAATGATCGAGGATCGTGATATGAAGATTGGCAATCTTCATAATCAAACTCGAATACTTAATGCGAAGATTAACAGTATGGAGCTGGAGCATAGTAAACTTCCAGTTCAAGCTGTTGCTACTACTAATATTGAAGCGTCTGTAGATAAGACAGTTGCACCTGCAAATTCTGAATCAGCTTTTCAGGATACCGCTTTTGCTTTGTTGCAACTAATAAAGCATATCAATAGTTCTGCCAATTCCGAATCGATTGTAATTGATGAGGATGAGAACCTGATTTTAGATATGGCTGTTGTTAATCCGAAGAAGCGTAGGGAAATGGCCATTGGGCCAGAGCGAACTAAGCCTTTTATTAAGTGGTTCAAAGTAAATAAACATCTTTTATAGATATTTTATGTAGATTATTATTAAGTCGATATTTTGATGAGATCGTTAAAGATATAGAACGTAGTTAATTTTGTAATAAATTTAGGAAACAATAAAAATGATAAATCCTAATCTTTCGGCCTTTATTTGGTCTGTGGCAGATCTGCTGCGTGGAGATTATAAATAATCAGAATATGGCAAGGTAATCTTGCCATTCACCGTTTTGCGTCGTCTAGACTGCGTACTCGAACCAACTAAAGAAGCGGTGCTTCAGGAGAAGGCGGCTAGAGAAGGAGCTGGTCTAAATCCTGAGCCATTCCTGTTGCGTAAATCCGGACAGTTCTTCTATAACACTTCACCACTTGATCTTAAGAAGTTGATGGGTGATCAAGATCACATTGGTGAAAATCTGCGGGCGTACCTTGACCAAGAATCACGGAGCTAAGGCAGAAGAAACGCTTATTGCCCGTTTGCGTGATCAGATTGATCAACGTGGCACCTTAGATGTATTCCGTAATGGGATTGAATTGCTTGGACTACGCTCTCCATGCTCACCGTGAATGCTGATGGCCATGAGGTCATGAAGCATTTCCATAAACCGGAAGATGAAAAGCGATCAGTCGTAGTTCTGAGTGAGTCCGAATATATACCATGGCTACATGCAAATCATGATCAGGCAAGGGCCATGCTAGATTTGACGCCAAGTGGATTTTTAGTGAGCGAAGTATCGTCGAGATAGACTATTAAACCCATATGATTATTGTTACAATAATCATATGAATGAGGATATATTAGAAAATTCGGTTAACAAACGTGGTGGTTCACGCGAAGGAGCTGGTCGTAGAGTGGGAACGGGTAAGTTCCACGAGTCCACAACCGTTCTTCGGATACCTGAAAGCCAAGCGCCGGTGATCAAAGACTTCTTGGCAGCCTATCAGCGCAAGAAGCTCAGCAGTAATCTGGATACGGTGACCGATTTTGATCTCCCACCAATCATTCTGAGCTCAATCGAACTCCCTCTGTTTAGCTCAAAAGTATCCGCCGGTTTTCCTTCTCCAGCTGCGTATTCTTACCCAAAAGAGCCACTCATAATAGCCGCAAAAAGGTCACCAATAACAGTACCAAAGAGGCCACTCATAACAATTGCAAAAAAGCCACTGCCGATATTGAATCAGGCAGTGGCTTTTGTTTATATAATTACGGATTACCCAACAACTAAGGTTTCAAAGCGCGTAACTTACGCATAGAATCGCCTTTTAGATTGATCCGTAGTGCCCCGCTGACTAAGCGGTCAAGAATAGCATCAGCCATGGTCGGATTCCCACCACTCAAGTAATCATGTAAAAGCTCAACTTGAATTTGGCTGGTAATTGCTGTCGCCTTACCCCCAGAACGACTATCGATGACTTCCAGTAAGTCGCCACGACTTTGCGCATTGAGTGTTGCAGCCCCAAAGTCATCTAATATCAGCATATCCACCTTTGCCAAGGCCATTAGCCTTTTACGGAAACTTCCGTCAGCATGTCCTAATTGCAACTCCTCAAGCATCAACGGCACACGCTGAAATAGCACCGACAATCCATGCCGACAGGCTTGATTGCCAAGTGCACACGCAATCCAGGTTTTGCCACAACCAGTAGGCCCTGTCAAAATCAGATTAAACCCACGACTGATCCAATCAGAGCTATTCAGGGAAGCCATTTGGGCCCTATCCAGACCACGATTATGGCTATAGTCAATGTCTTCGACACACGCATTCGCCTTTAACTTGGCGGTTTTTAGAAGCCGTTTAAGCCTCTGATTCTCTCGGAAAGTCTGCTCCTGATCAACCAGCATGCCAAAACGTTCTTCAAATGATAATCCTTGTGCTACAGCACTAGAAAGTTGATCTTCAAAACCTTTGCTCATGCCGTTTAATTTCATTACAGAGAGTTTGTCTATAGTTTGTTGCGTTAACATTAATTAATCCTTTTTGTGATGAGTGAATGGTTCTAATAATAATTAGTGGTAATAATCCGCGCCGCGAATATTGTCATGGTTGCAGTTGCACCAATTTCTAATGCACGCTTACAAGCGGCCTCCAGTCGTTCATGCCCATACTCGCGAGACAATGATTTGATCGAGTTTGCCCAACGATAGCTAAAGTCTCGATGTGGTGCTTTTGAGAATACGACTTGTAAAAATGCATGAGTGCTAACACCTACAGATAGTGCCCAGCTAAGCTCATGCTCACTATCCCATTGCGCAAAATGCCGATGTGCGCTTTCCATATGCAGGGTATCTGTCGATTTCTTCCCAGTTTCATAACTGCGCGCCCAACTGGTTACTCGCTTACCACCATGCAGTATTTCAATGGTGCTTGCGGTTAAAATAGCTTCCAGTTGTTTACGAACCAAGGCATGCGGCACACTATAAAAGTGCTGATCGATTTCAACGTGATAATCAAAGCCTGCGCGTACTTTTAGGAACTCTCTAAATTGGTAAGGCTGGCTCACTAATGGTTTAAGCGCTGGCATATCCAGACTGTCGAATGCACTCTGACGCGAACCTGGCAGCTTTTTAAAGGAACGGTTGTTGACATCTAATAACAGAGATTTGATTGTTGCATTCAGCTCAGCCAGACTGGTAAATTTCTGTTTGCGGATACGGAACAATATCCAGCGCTCAATGATCAATACACCACCCTCGGCTTTGGATTTATCCTTGGGTTTGTATGCACGTGCCGGGAAAATCGCGGTACCGTAATGTGCTGCCATATCCAGATAAGTAGGATGAACGATTGGCTCAGTGCGACTCGCTTTAGTGACTGCGGATTTTAAATTATCGCAAACCACCATCACGGGTACGCCGCCAAAATTCTCAAACATACGCACATGTGATGCGATCCAGTTCTCGCGACGCTGGTTCCAGACTGCCTCGGCATATATGTAATTCGATGCGCCTAATACACCGACAAATATCTGTGCATGCTGTATTTCTCCAGTGCGCATATTGTGTATCGGGACGGTAGGGCCAGCGTAATCGACAAAGACCTTTTCCCCTGCAATATGTACTTGGCGTAATGAGCGTTTTAAGGTTTTTTCAAACGCACGGTGCTGTGTGCAGAAATTGCTGTAACACATGCCATCTGGATACTTTTCTTTGTATTCCAAATGTAAAATTTCTAAGGTAGCCCCTTTAATCTTAAGTGATTGATGAATTTCCAGCCATTCCGGTACAGGTTTCCTTTTGACTTTTGGTAAAAGTACTGGCGGAAATAAAAGTTGCTCTAACTCAGCATCGTCCAAATCTTCTGGTAATGGCCAGCTCAGTCCTGCATTTTGTGCACGACATAAGTAATCAGCTATGGCATTGCGTGATATTTTCAGGACTTGCTGAATCTGGCGTTGACTCATACTGGATTCAAACGTCAATCGCAATACGTCGCGTATCCTTCTCATGGGTAGTCTCCTGTTAGACATTAAATTGACTCAATCAATACTTGGGTAATTAATGTCACCAGGCCTTTCTGCATGAATGGCTGCATTGGCAAGTGATTTGTAGAAATATCTTTAATTGAATAATGCTCATCGTCTTATCTCCATGGGAAAATCTCTGCTATTCGGCAGGGATTAATCTTGTATATTTGGGTTGAATTACCTGACGGACAGGTATAAAGAGACCTCGACCTTGACAGTCGATTGAAGTGCATAGACAATACGGTTTCAAGGCTGCAATCTTGATGTATGTGCCGATGGCTTGGGTCTAACCCAAGCCTTTTGCGCTTCTAGGCCCGGTTTTCTAGGGTTCTTTAAGTCATTTCAATTTCTCCGAATCAATGTTTGTTATTATTGGTTTGTGTTGATTGGCTTAACCTGTTGCGCCATCCATAGATAAAACTCTGTTGTCAGAAACAAACGACTGCGACCAACTTTGAAAGATGGCGGCATTGGCAAACCCAAGCTCAGCCGGTTTCTTGCTGTGGCTTTAGAAATTTTCAAGACTTTACTAACATCATCCAGGTTCATCGTTTCCATAGTTCACCTCTGAGTACAATCACAAACATCACGATGTGTCATGATAGAAAAACTGGGCACTTCAAAACTACTCTCTATTTTGGACACTTGACCTTATGCCGCTGTATATCGACGATGCCGAGATTGAATCCAGATTTTGTGCACCTGTTGCACAGGCGCTAAAAACGATAAAGTCTGAAATGCAGGGCCGTGCTGTCACCCCCAGTCTTGCATTGAGCCTGATGAAGAAATGTTTCCAGCCATTGATTCCGGAATGCCATCAGGATGTATTGGGAAATCTGACCCAGGCTTCATGGGAAGACTTGGAATTTACATATGCTGAGATGGTTTTTAGAAGTGGCCAGCCTTCAGGCCAACTCACGGAAATTGCCGTTTGCATTAACCTGATTTGTCTTTTCACGACACATCCACCTAGAACCTTTCCAGACCACGAAACGATAGAAATTACTTATTTCTTGCAAGTTTGCAGACAATTGAAGCTGGGGATTGAGGACAATATTCGATTCTCAGACAACGGTAGATTTGACGTTTTACGAGCTTGCAAATACTGCTGGCGACAACCAGTGCCTGGACGACTGATATGCGCTACGCATACAGCTGGTGATAAACATGTCAACATCAAATTAGGGGATCAAGAAGATTCTGATTCAAACTTGCCCTTTACCGATTACAAAGAGAGTCGACGTCAAAAACAGGCTTTCGATAAAATGCTAAATCAAATTTTTACAAAAGAACTTCTGGAATTTCACGATAGCAGTTTTACGGCACCGATCCTGATGCCCGATGAGAATATATGGCAATGGTTAAATATCAGAAGACCCTTACTCAGTGATCTACTGCTGGCTCAGCATAAGGCAGTAGATGATGAGCAGATCGTTGATAGTTTGCTTTCGCTACTGCATCAACCAATCGGGTTAACTGAAACGCAGTATCAGCCTTACCTTAAAGCGAATGCGTTGATTAAAACTTATCCTATCCTGCTGTGGCCCATGTTGTTACGCGCAGAAGCATGGCTAACAACAAGAAATAAACGTAGAAATAATTGGGGTGGGAATAGGAAGCTTATCAGTTAAAGCAGTGATGCCACCCCCATTCCCTCAAATAAATATGATGAACTGTTTGAAGGACACGGAGGCGAGACCGATTAGTAGGTATTAAGTGTTCTAGTGTAGACCTATTAAAGTTAGTTAGCTCAAATCAGCAATCACGATCAGGGATGGCGTAGAACTAAAGTATCTTGTTGAAACTTGACAGGAGTGATAATATGTTTCTGTGAAAATTTTATTTAAAATTGTGTTAATTTTTTTCGTGCTTCAGTCTACTTGGGCTGTTGCGGCACAGTATTGTCAGCATGAAGAAAATCCGAAGGTTGAACATATTGGCCATCATACGCACAAGCATGATTCAAAAAGTGATGACAATAGCCACGCGGTTGATCAAAAATATAAAGATACTGCAAATTTAAATATAGATAGTGATTGTCCATATTGTCACCTTTTCAGTATCAAATCAATAACTAGCACATTGCCTTTATTGGAACCCAAAATTGAGCCTGTTTTAGTTGTTGATATCCATTACAGCTATCCTGAAATAATTCCAATCAAACCAGAACGTCCCAACTGGAATCTTGCTGTTTAATTCAGCGAGATTTTTTCATCTTTATACTAGATTTTCTATAGCAACTAGCATTTCTCGCTGAATTCCTACCTTACTTTTAGGAGAATTCCATGCGTTTATGTTATTTGTTTTTATTGTTTATTTTACTCTCTACGTCTGTACAGGCGGCTAATGACGCCGGCTTCCAAAGTACCGATAACCAGATTTTAAAAGAGCTATCCCTTTCAGATTCGCTTAATTTAGCACTTAAAGCAAATCCTGACATTGCAGTTGCAATCCGCGAGCGAGAAGCTATCGCCGGAACAAAAGTACAGGCAGCAACTCGGCCTAATCCATTTGTTTCAACATCTATTCAAGACACCCGAAGTGCTACAAGACAAATATACCTTCAGTTAAATCAAGAGATTGAGTTGGGAAATAAGCGCACTGCGAGGATAGAAGCTGCTGATGCTTTCTATAACAAAGCCGATGCCGAATTAGCAATAAAACAAGCTGAAATTCACGCAAATGTGGTTGCGGCATTTTACGAGGTATTAGTTGCACAAGAGCGAGTGACACTTGCAAAGTCCTCTGTGGAAATCGCGGAATCGGCACTTGATGTCGCTTCTAAGCGTGTCAAAGCTGGCAAAAGCTCACCCGTCGAACAAACCAAATCATCCATTGCCGCTGCTACAGTGAAAATTGAGTTAATTCAAGCTACGACACAACTAAATAATAGTCGTAAACGCTTAAGCACACTATGGGGAGATAGCGCACCTAGCTTCGAACGTGCAACTGGTGAGGTTACCAGCATCCCTGAAGTAAGTTCACTGAGTAATCTTCAAGCTTTAATAGAAAGCTCTCCATCCATCAAACTTGCCAAAATGGAAATTGACACGCGAGAGGCTTTAACAAAGATCGAGCGCAGTAAGATAGTTCCCAATATCACAGTCAGTGCGGGGGTGTTGAATAATCAAGAGATTGGACAAAATCAGGCCTTACTTGGATTATCAATTCCCATTCCCGTGTTTGATCATAATCAAGGTAATGTTCAAGAGGCAGTCAGCCGCAAATTTAAAGCTGAAGATGAACTAGTTGCTATAAAAAATAGAATCCAAATAAATCTTGCTACGCAATATGAAAAATTAAGCGTGGCCAGGCAAGCAACATTGGCTCTTCAAACTGACATTTTACCCAATGCACAAAGCGCATTTGATGCAGCCAATAGAGGTTTTAGCTTAGGAAAATTTAACTTTTTAGATGTGTTAGATGCACAACGCACGTTATATCAAGCCAAATCTCAGTATATCAACGCACTTCTGGAAGCCCATCAGTCAATCGCCGAAATAGAACGCACTATTGGTGAGGTTGTAGATCATCAAGTAATTAAGCCTTAAGGATAATAAATCATGAATCTGAATTTCGATAAAAGCAGCAAAAGATATAGGCAAGTGATTGCAATCATCTTGGTCATCATTATTACCATTGTGTTAGGTGGATTGATACTCAAGGCTGAGAAGCCTAAGACCATGACCGAAGAGCATGAAGAACACTCTGAAGGTGAGGCGCACGCAGAACATGATGAAGGCATACCTGAAAAGCCGTCAGGCTTAGATAATGTAGCAATAGAAGCGCATGAAAAGCAACATGCATCACAACCGCAAGAAGTTTTAAAAGGGCCGCATGGCGGAAAGCTATTTGTAAAAGATAACTATGGTGTGGAGGTTACGATATTTGAAGAAGGCACACCTCCAGAATTTAGGATATATACCTACTTAAATGGAAAGGCTTTGGAGCCGGCACAATCCAAAGTGAGTGTAGAGTTAGAGCGGCTAGGTAGAAAACCAGAAAAGTTTAGCTTTGTTAAAGAAAAAGACTATCTAAAAAGTACTGCACCAGTGATTGAGCCACACTCATTTGATGTTCACATCAACGCATTTTACAGCAACAGAAATTATGTTTTTTCTTTTAAACAAGTTGAAGGCAGGATTTCAATGTCTGATAAACAGCTGACATTAAACGCCGTTGAAGTACTGACCGCTGGACCAGCAAAAATCAAAAGCACGTTAAAACTTCAAGGTGAAATCAAACTAAATGCGGACAAAAGTGTGCAGATTGTGCCTAGAGTCGGAGGCATAGTGGAAAAGGTTAGCGTAAATGCGGGCGACAAAGTGCGCAAAGGCCAAGTGTTGGCGACAGTAGCCAGCCAAATGATTGCAGACGTGCGTAGCGATTTGTTGGCCGCTCAAAAAAGAGCGGGACTTGCACGTACAACTTACGAACGTGAGAAGCAACTTTGGGAAGAGAAAATCTCTGCTCAGCAAGATTACTTGCAGGCACAACATGATTTACAAGAAGCTGAAATCAACTTAAATCGCATCCAACAGAAACTAGGCGCACTTGGTGCTGGCGCAAGCGGATATGGTCAAGCACGCTATGATATCCGTTCACCAATTGATGGGGTGGTGACATTAAAAAAAGTCAGTCAAGGTCAGGTTGTAAGTGAAATTGACAGCTTGTTTGAAGTGTCTGACTTATCAACAGTATGGGCTGAGATGACCATTTATGCCAAAGATATCAACACTGTTAAAACAGGTCAGCAAGTTACAGTGAAAGCGAGTGCCTTCGATGCTCAGGCTGTTGGCAGCATAGCCTACGTAGGCTCGTTGGTTGGAGAGCAATCTCGGACAGCGATGGCAAGAGTGGTTCTAAGTAACCCAGATAAAACATGGTTGCCTGGTCTACCGGTCAACATTGAGCTTACCTCAAATGAGGTTGATGTGCCATTGGCGGTATCAGTTGAAGGCATTCAATCCCTCAATGAAGAAACCGTCGTATTTGGTCGCTATGGTAGCTACTTTGAGGCTAGACCTATCACGCTCGGTCGTAGAGATGACAAGTATGTTGAAGTGTTAGAGGGGCTAAACCTAGGGGAAAAATACGCAGCAGGAAACAGCTATTTGATCAAGGCTGATATTGGTAAAGCAGGAGCAAGTCATGAGCATTAATGCATTGACTTTCGAATCTGCAAATAATCCAAAGGGGCTATCAAATGTTTGAGAAAATTATTCGATTTGCAATTGATCAACGATGGTTAACCTTAATGATGGTGTTAGCTATTGCTGTGTTGGGTGTGTTCAGTTATCAAAAACTGCCGATTGATGCTGTACCAGATATTACTAACATTCAAGTGCAAATCAATACCACAGCGCCTGGATATGCGCCACTTGAGACTGAGCAGCGTATCACTTATCCAATAGAAACGGTAATGGCTGGTTTACCTAAATTAGAGCAAACCAGATCCATTTCTCGCTATGGCCTCTCTCAGGTAACCGTCATTTTTGAGGAAGGTACAGATATTTTCTTTGCAAGACAATTGGTCAACGAGCGGATTCAGCAAGCTAAAGAAAAGCTACCTAATGGCATTCTGCCAGAAATGGGACCTACCTCTACTGGCCTTGGTGAAATCTTCATGTGGACGGTAGAGGCGAAAGAAGGTGCCTTGAAAGCGGATAAAACACCATATACCCCTATGGATTTAAGGGAAGTACAAGATTGGATTATTAAACCCCAGCTGCGCAACGTCCCTGGTGTGAATGAAATTAATACGATTGGTGGCTATGTTAAGCAGTATCAAGTCGCGCCTTCAACTGAAAAGCTGATAGCGAGAGGATTGTCTATTGATGATCTAGTCCAAGCTTTGGAAAATAACAACGCTAATATTGGTGCAGGCTATATCGAAAAATCTGGTGAACAATTCTTGATTCGTGTGCCAGGCCAAGTCAAAGATATGGTGGATATCAGTAACATTGTGGTCAGCACTAAAGCTGGCGTGCCAATACGTATTTCTGATGTTGCAGATGTCATGATTGGAAGTGAAGCACGTAATGGAGCAGCCACAGAAAACAGCCAAGAAGTAGTATTAGGCACAGTCTTTATGCTGACGGGCGAAAATAGTCGTACCGTATCTGCTGCTGTAGAAAAAAAGCTGGCTGAAATAAATAAATCATTGCCCACCGGCATTATTGCCAAAACTGTATACAACAGAACCATCCTCATTGATAAGGCAATAAACACTGTCAAGAAAAATTTACTGGAGGGTGCGATTTTAGTCATTGCCATTCTGTTTATTTTCTTAGGTAATATTCGCGCGGCAATCATCACGATGTTGGTCATCCCGTTGTCCATGCTTTTTACCTTTACTGGAATGGCTACTGCAAAAGTCAGTGCAAATTTGATGAGCTTAGGGGCATTAGATTTCGGAATTATTATTGATGGCGCGGTGGTGATTGTGGAAAACTGCATGCGCAGACTTGCCCATGCGCAAGCAATGATTGGAAGGCCACTCACACGTTCAGAACGTTTTTTAGAAGTGTTTGAAGCTGCCAAAGAAGCTAGAAAGCCATTAATCTTCGGCCAACTCATTATCATGGTGGTCTATCTTCCTATTTTTGCTTTAACCGGTGTAGAAGGCAAAATGTTTCACCCAATGGCTTTAACTGTTGTGATAGCGCTAGTAGGTGCCATGTTGTTTTCCGTCACCTTTATTCCTGCTGCTGTAGCACTTTTTATCAATGGAAAAATAGATGAAAAAGAGCAGTATTTGATTCGCTTAGCCAAGCGAGGATACCAGCCAATTTATAACATGGCGATGAGCAACAAAGCCTTGGTACTTACGCTGGCAATTGCATCAGTGCTGCTGAGTGGGTTACTCACCACGCGCATGGGTAGCGAATTTGTGCCAAGTTTAAACGAGGGTGATATCGCATTACATGCCTTGCGAATACCAGGAACTAGTCTTTCTCAGGCGATAGAAATGCAGAAAGAACTTGAGCATACGGTTAAAGCTTTTCCACAGGTGGATACAATATTTGCCAAAATCGGGACAGCGGAAATTGCCTCTGACCCTATGCCGCCAAATGTTGCAGATAACTACATCATGCTTAAACCAAAATCAGAATGGCCAGACCCTAGCTTAAGCAAAAACGACTTAACTGCACAAATGCAAAAAGCGGTAAGCGCAGTGCCAGGCAATAACTATGAGTTTACGCAACCCATTCAAATGCGATTCAACGAGCTCATCTCTGGTGTGCGCAGTGATGTCGCGGTAAAAATATTTGGTGATGATATGGAAGTGATGAACAACAAAGCCAAAGAAATTTCTGAAGTATTGTCAAAAATTCAAGGTGGGGAAGATATTAAGGTTGAGCAAACTACAGGGTTGCCGATACTCACAGTTAATATCGACCGCCATAAAATAGCAAGGCTTGGGGTCAATGTGTCCCAAGTACAAGACGCTATTTCAACTGCGATGAATGGTAGAGAGACTGGTACGGTCTTTCAGGGTGACCGAAGGTTTGACATTGTAGTAAGACTGCCAGATGCATTGAGAACCGATATGGATAGCTTTAAGCGTTTACCCATCAAAATAGCCAACGGTAGTGATATGCCGGTCTATCTACAACTTGGCGAAGTGGCTTCGATTGATATTGCTCCTGGACCTAATCAATTCAGTCGTGAAAATGGCAAACGCAACGTAGTAGTGACGGCTAACGTAAGGGATCGTGATATTGGCTCATATGTGGCGGAAGCTCAGCAACGTATTCAAGAGCAGGTAAAAATACCCGCTGGTTATTGGGTTAATTGGGGCGGTACTTTTGAGCAACTGCAATCGGCAAGCAAACGCTTACAAATTGTAGTGCCGGTTTCGCTGTTACTTGTATTCATATTGCTTTACATGATGTTCAATAACATCAAAGATGGCTTGATTGTGTTTACTGGGATTCCATTCGCCCTTACTGGCGGTGTTCTTGCCTTATATTTACGCGAGATACCACTTTCGATTTCAGCTGGCGTTGGGTTTATTGCGCTATCTGGCGTTGCTGTTTTAAACGGTTTAGTGATGATTACCTTCATCAGAGGTCTAGTTGCCGAAGGTAAACCACTAGATGTGGCGATTCAAGAAGGCAGTATGAATCGATTACGCCCGATATTAATCACCGCAGCCGTCGCTTCTTTAGGCTTTTTACCCATGGCTATCGCAACTGGCACTGGTGCAGAGGTGCAGCGACCACTCGCTACCGTAGTTATTGGCGGCATCTTGTCATCTACTATGTTGACACTACTGGTATTACCGATGCTTTATCAACTCGTTAACCAGCCAAAAGCTAAGTCAAATTCCACCAAAATAGTAGGGGAACAAGCATGAGTGCTGAACACAATCACGCATTACCGAATACTCAAAATGAGAGGGTATTGTGGGTTGCTCTTGCGCTAACCACGACTTTTCTCATCGCCGAGGCCGCTGCCGGATTTTTATTGAATAGCCTGGCACTGTTATCAGATGCAGCGCATATGTTTACTGATTCGGCGGCGCTTGGTATAGCGCTAGCTGCTGTCAGAGTAGCAAGGAAACCAGCAGATCAATTTAGAACTTATGGTTACCACCGCTTTGAGATATTAGCAGCCACATTTAATGCGCTATTACTCTTCGGTATTGCTATTTATATTCTTTATGAAGCGTGGCAACGTTTTCGGAGCCCTCTTGAAGTGCAATCTGTGGGAATGATGATAGTTGCAGGTTTAGGACTAATCATAAATTTCATCAGCATCAGGTTACTAAGTAGCGGTAAAGACAGCAGCTTAAATCTTAAAGGTGCCTATTTAGAAGTGTGGAGTGACTTGATTGGCTCTATCGGGGTGATTGTAGGGGGCGTCATTATTTATTTAACTGGCTGGGCATGGGTGGATACCATAGTTGCTGTTGCTATTGGCTTATGGGTGTTGCCCAGAACTTGGATATTGCTTAAAGAAAGTCTAAATCTACTTTTGGAGGGTGTTCCACTTGGTAGTGATATTGAGGAGGTGGAAAAAGAAATTCTGAGTCAAAAAGGCGTAGTGAGTTTACACGATTTGCACTTGTGGGGTATTACAAGCGGTAAAAATAGCCTTACAGCACATATTTTGATGGATGGAACAATCGAATCGACCGAGCTTATTAACACTATTCAAACGAAGCTTTCTGAGAAGTTTAATATTACTCACGCCACCTTACAGTGCGAAACCAGTTTATGTAGTCAGGCTGAAGTATGCACCTTTATCGATAGTTCAAATGCGCTCCATCAACATTCACACGATCACTAGAATAGGGAGAATGAAATGGACTGGAATGCAGAGCTTGTATTGTCTGTGCGTATTTTACTCGCCGCAATACTGGGTGGTCTGATAGGGTGGGAGAGAGAGAACCACAATCGTGATGCAGGTGTTCGCACTTACATGGCTGTAGCCGTTGGTGCTTGTGCGTTTAGCATTATTTCTAATCATGTTCCCGGAGAAACAACGCGTATTGCATCACAAGTGGTAACAGGCATGGGCTTTATTGGCGCAGGTGTGATTTTGCAGATAAAAGGTAGGGTGCAGGGTTTAACAACAGCTGCTACCTTATGGGCAACTGCTGCAGTAGGCATGGCAAGTGCTTTTGGTATGTACTTGCTTTCGGGGCTCACTGCTTTATTAATCTTGGGTACGCTAAGTTTACATCATGTACCAGGATGGGTTCGGTTTGTAAAAAAGCATCATGTGCGTACCGATGTGAGCGAAGATGAATCGTGAAGTTTTGATTAGTTTCGTGCATCTCCGTAGCGTTCGCATTCTGATTCAAGCAGTAAATACTATTGTCATTCACTGCTTGTGTAAGGATGTAAATAATCATCTGGTGAATCACATTCAATCAAAATATTGATAGTCATTATGTTCTTAACAGCAAATATACGTCTTATTCTACTTGTCTCAGTGTTCATCACAGCAACTGGAAACTTCACCCTATTTCATCGACTGGCTGAAATATACCCATGGATTGAAAAATGGCCTTTTGTAATAGCACTCATGCTATTTTTTACCTTTTCGACCCTGCTATTTTTTATCTGGACTTGTTTTGGCAAGTTCAGTAAATGGGTACTCGCGACTTTTCTAATCACTTCTGCATTTGCTGCCTATTACATGGATCAATTTGGTGTAGTTATTGATCGAGACATGATCGGTAACATTATGGAAACAAATCCACAAGAGTTTGCGGGTCTTGTGAGCATCAAACTAATTGTTCGCGTATTGTTATTTGGTATTCTTCCATCAATACTTGTTTTTAAATTTGCTCCGAAGTGCACTAGTTTTGTTAAAGGGCTTAGAGCTAGACTCTGTTTAGGCGCTCTTTTAATAGTTCTATGCATTCTTAGCATATTGCCTTTTACCGCAGATTTTGCCAGTTTTGTTCGAGAGCATAAAATCATGCGTATGTATTCAAATCCCTTAGGGTTCACCTACTCACTATTCTCTTATGGGAGAGGGCAACTTAAGCGTCAACCTGTTTATGTGGTAAAGCATACGGCTGAAGATGCAAAAAAATTACATCATTTGGGTAATAAGAAATTAATCATTTTAGTTGTTGGCGAAACTGCAAGAGCAGACCGATTCTCGCTTAATGGCTACGCTAGGGAGACAAATCCTGAACTTAAGAAATTGAATGTGGTGAGTTTTAAAAGTGTTTCATCATGTGGCACCGCAACTAAGATTTCACTACCATGCATGTTTTCGAATTTAGGGCGCGCCAATTACGATGAGAATCAGGCCTTTCAACAAGAAAATGTATTGGATGTACTTGCTGAGTATGGCGTACAAGTCCTATGGCGGGATAACAACTCTGACTCTAAAGGCGTCGCGACTAGAATTCCCTACCAGAATTTTAAAAGTTCGACCTTGAATCCTGTTTGTGACACAGAATGCAGAGATATCGGGATGTTAAGTGGGCTAGATGAATATATTCAAGCACGTGAAGGCAAAGACATGTTAATTGTTTTGCATCAAATGGGTAATCATGGCCCAGAATATTACAGGCGTTATCCTGAAAATTTCAGGCGATTTCAGCCTATGTGCATGACAGGAGAGTTAGGCGATTGTACTAAGCAGGAGGTTGATAATGCTTATGATAATGCCATTTTATATACCGATTATTTCTTGGCAAATGTGATCAAATTTCTTAAGCAATATGAAGAGAAATATTCTACTGCCATGCTCTATGTTGCAGATCATGGGGAGTCGCTTGGTGAGCGTGGCATTTACCTACATGCCGCGCCATATGTAATCGCGCCAAAAGCTCAAAAACACATTCCCGTAATTGTATGGACTGGAAAAAACTTTGATTATCATTTTGATGACATCATGCCTTGGCAAGATTATCCGTTGAGTCAGGATGATCTTTTCTGTACCTTGCTTATCGCAAATGATATTTACAGTAATAAGACGTGTGATAGCAAACAAAAATGGTTTTTAAAGAATAAGAATTTAAAATTTAATGATGAAAACTGATTATGAAAAACTCTCACATTATTATTGGATTACTCTCAATACTCACTAAGAACGTAGAAGCTAATGAAAATAATACATTTTATGAGCAACTAAATGTCGGTGGCTTTTCAAGTTCTGCTATTACCCTGCATAGGAATGCGGAAGCCGAAGCAGCAGTCAATGAATTAAGCCTTTTAATCTCATGGAATAACATTGATAGATTAAGTTTTTTTAGTGAGCTGGAAATTGAGAGGCCATTAACGTGGAACGACAATGAACGCTATGGTCGCAAAGAAAGCAAACTGGATCTAGAAAGGCTTTATTTTGATTACAATATATCTGAGAATCTTAATTTCAGGATTGGTAGATTTCTAACTCCAAATAGCCGTTGGAACCTGTTACGAGCGCCTCCATTGGTTTGGACAAGTTCAAGGCCGTTAGCCACCAGCCGATTGTTTCCAATCGCTACCAATGGAATTACATTACATGGAACCGTGCCTTTCGGAAATAAGGCTCTTGAATATAAGCTGTTTACAGAGCTGCTAGAAGATCAGCAGCAAGATAATAATGAATTGCTATTTGAACATGTTAGGGGCGCTAGATTTAGCATTAAGAGCGATTCAGACATTGGTATCTCATTGCTATCATTCAGTGAGCGAGACACTTCTGATGGAATAACAGGAGCTAGTTACCGTATGTTGGGTTTGGATTTCGTTACCAAATTGAATGGGACGGAGATAAGTGGAGAAGTTTTTCAGCGCTTCACATCAAAAGGCAAAGAGGGGGGAAGTGGTGCATATATCCAAACAGCTGTTCCCATTAAAAATAATTGGTATTGGATTACCAGGCTGGAGTCACTTAACCGACCAAATGAAGGCTCGTTTGAACGTTGGCTTATTGGTGCGACATTACGTGTAAAACCAACTCAACTATTAAAATTTGAGTTTACAGGTGGAAGCGGAGATCAACCAGAAGCCCCCAGAGGTTTTAGTGCTTCCTATGCATTCTTTTTTTAATAAGTATTATGACTTTTTATTATGGAGTTTATACGGCCAAAGATTACTGTGGCTCTGGCTGTCAAAAAAACAGCTAATAACACCTAGATATCGGAAGATATGTAATATTACCAATTATAAAGTTGAAACATCATGAGTGAAAATCATAACCATAACTCCCCTACGCCTTTAAAAACCGAGTCATCTACAAAAGTGCTTTCCAATACGCTGGTACTCCACATCGAAAAAATGGACTGCCCTACTGAAGAGTCCTTGATACGCAAAAAGCTTGAGGGTATGAAAGGTATTGAAAGTCTTGATTTCAATCTAATACAACGAAAACTGACTGTACGACATCATTTGCAGGCTTCTGAATCAATTATTGCTGCAGTTGCAGCACTTGATATGGAGCCTGTTGTCGAGAATGCCACCAAGTCTTCATCAGACAATTCGCAAACCATTTTTATCATCAACAATATGGACTGCCCGACCGAAGAAGCTTTGATTCGCAATAAGCTATCAACGATAAATGGTATTACTGACTTAGATTTTAATCTTATGCAACGTAAGCTGACGGTTACCCATACGTTAGGTAAGTCTGATGCCATCCGGCAAGCATTAATAGATATTAATATGCACGCTGTTCCATTGGTCGCAACAGCAATTCGAGTGCCATCGGAAAGTAAGCCCAGTCAAAATTCACAGAAAAAATGGTGGTTGTTAGGCCTTGGAGGAATAGCAGCAATACTAGCCGAAGTGATTGCATGGACTGGCGGTTCTGAAAAAACTTGGCCTGTTGTAATGTTAGCCATTTTTGCTATTGCAGTCAGTGGCACAGGTACGTATAAAAAAGGTTGGATTGCTTTAAAGAACTTCAATCTGAACATTAACGCACTGATGGCGATTGCAGTGACTGGAGCAGTTTTAATTGGACAATGGCCTGAGGCGGCGATGGTCATGGTACTTTTTACTCTTGCAGAAATGATTGAGGCCTTATCGCTGGATCGAGCTCGCAACGCCATTCGTGGCTTAATGGAAATGACGCCTGATAAAGCAAATATTTTACAATCTGACGGTACTTGGAAAGAATTAAAAGCCGAAACAATTAACATTGGCATGATTGCTCGTGTAGCACCAGGTGAGCGTATTGCATTAGATGGCGAATTGACAAAAGGGCAGTCCGCAGTAAATCAGGCACCAATTACTGGAGAAAGTATACCAGTCGCTAAAACTAAAGGTGACAAGGTCTTTGCTGGCACCATCAATGAAACCGGTTCTTTTGAGTATCGCATTACTGCACTACAAAACGATTCAACATTGTCACGCATTATACGTGCAGTAGAGGACGCACAAGGTAGCCGCGCTCCGACTCAGCGCTTTGTAGATAGCTTTGCCAAAGTGTATACGCCTATCGTGTTTATTATCGCCTTAGGCATTGCAATTGTGCCGCCACTTTTGTTTGGGCTAGCATGGATGCCATGGATTTACAAAGCACTTGTATTACTGGTGATTGCTTGCCCCTGTGCGTTGGTAGTCTCAACACCAGTGACAGTTGTGAGCGGCTTGGCAGCAGCAGCTAGAGCTGGAATTCTGATTAAGGGTGGCGTTTATCTTGAAGAAGGCCGTAAGCTAAAGTCTTTAGCCTTAGATAAAACAGGTACGATTACAGAAGGTAAGCCAGTTGTGACCGATATAGTACTTTTGAAAGGTGAACAGAAGGCTGCTGTATCTTTAGCTGCAACGTTGTCTAATCGCTCTGATCACCCGGTCTCAACAGCCGTAAGCAAATATTGGAAAGCACTGCAAGATAAAGAGCCGCTCGCTGAGGTTGCCGACTTTGAAGCCATTACTGGGCGAGGTGTTAAAGGCCAGATTGATAATGAATGGTATTACTTAGGTAATCATCGTCTTGTTGAAGAATTAGGCATTTGCAATTCTGAGACTGAAGCAGCCTTAACTAAGCTAGAAGCCGAAGGTAAAACGGCCATTGTGATTTGCAATGAGGCTGCACCGCTTGCAGTGATTGCTGTAGCTGACACCGTTCGTGAAACAAGTCGTCAAGCGATTATTGAATTGCATGCACTAGGCATCCGCAGCTTAATGCTCACTGGTGATAATAATCTTACGGCAAAAGCGATTGCCAGAAATGTTGGTATCGATGATGTAAGAGGCGGTTTGTTGCCTGAAGACAAACTGGCTGTCATCAACGAAGAGTTGATTAAATACGGCACTGTAGGCATGGTAGGAGACGGCATTAATGATGCTCCTGCGTTAGCCAAATCCAGTATAGGTTTTGCAATGGGTGCTGCTGGTACAGATACCGCGTTAGAAACAGCGGATGTTGCTTTAATGGATGATGATTTAAGAAAAATTCCACATTTCATCCGATTAAGTAATAAAGCTGCTGGTATTTTGAAACAAAACATATTTATTGCCTTAAGTATAAAGGCTGTGTTTTTAGTACTCGCTTTTATGGGCATAGCAACGCTTTGGATGGCAGTGTTTGCAGATATGGGTGCAAGTTTGATTGTAGTATTTAATGGTTTGCGTCTGCTGCGTAACAGTCAAACGATTTAAATGACAAACTTCTCTTAATTAGTTCTACCGCAAAGTAGGCAGCTGGTCACTTTCAATCTAGCGCCAAGAATCATGGATTTAAAAATTACTGAAATTATTTATATGGGTATGAAAAAAAAGATCTATGCCTGCCAGAAGTAAGCTTGAGGAGAATAAAACGTGTTTGAACTAAAAACCGTAGCGTTATTTTTAATAACTGCGTTAGCAGAAATAGTTGGTTGCTATTTGCCTTATCTGTGGCTAACACAAAATAAAAGTATCTGGTTGTTAATACCTGCCGCTATTTCTCTTGGATTATTTGCTTGGTTATTGACATTACATCCTTCAGCTGCTGGAAGAGTTTATGCTGCATACGGTGGCGTATATATTTGTGTAGCAATATTTTGGTTATGGATTGTAGATGGCATCAAGCCCACAACTTGGGACTTGCTGGGAGGTGCGATAGCTTTATTAGGTATGATGATTATCATGTTTGCGCCAAGAAATGTTTGAGATTCAGTACAGTACTCCGGAAGCTAATTGATGCGATTTTTAATTTGGCAGTCGTTCTAGAAATTGAAGGCGTCTTTAAATCTTGGAATGCGCAGCCTGACTTACTTGTAACAATTAGTATGACGATTATAACTACGCCTGCCAATATCCAAATCATTTAAAAATCTCATACTGAAATTACTATGTTTGATTAAATATCCAATTTAATACTGGCTGACTTTAGTAATTATAGGTGGCTTTTTTGGTACTGGAACAGATGGCCTTTTTGCGGCTATTTTAAGTGGCTTCTTTACTAAGAATACTCACCAGCTGAGGATCACATTGAAAAACGACTTGATCCCAATGATTTTTTGATTGATCAGAAAGACGCTACTTTCTTTGTCACCATACAAGGGCAGTCGATGATTGATGTCGGTCTGCTGCCTGGTGATAAAGCGGTTGTAGATCGCTCGAAAAAGGCGAACATTGGTGACATTGTGTTAGCTGTGGTGGATGGTGAGTTTACCATCAAGATATTGAACAGATCTAAAGAGGGTCATGCACGATTATTGCCTGCTAACTCTACGGGGGTTTATTCCCCTATTGAGATTAAAGAGGGGATGAGCTTTGAGGTCTGGGGTGTAGTGACGGGGTCGTTTAGGCGCTTTAGGTAGGGCGTGTGATGCGTAGCATTGCACTTATCGATGTAAACAATTTCTACGTTTCCTGTGAACGAGTATTTAATCCCAGGCTAAACGGTAAGCCTGTTGTTGTACTTAGTAACAATGACGGTTGTGCGGTAGCGCGCAGCAACGAAGTGAAAGCACTAGGTGTTGCTATGGGTGCCCCATGGTTCAAGCTGAAAGATCTCGCGAAACAGCACGGCATAATTGGACTATCCAGCAATTACGCCTTGTATGCCGACATGAGCAACAGGGTCATGTCGATATTGCGTGAGTACAGCCCGGACCAGGAAGTGTATTCCATTGATGAATCATTTTTGGATCTGACCGGATTTCAGTCGCGTGACCTGACTCGGTATGGTCAGCACATACGTAAGCGTATCCTTAAATGGACTGGGTTACCTGTCTGCGTCGGCATTGGCTCTACCAAGACACTTTCAAAGCTTGCCAATCATTGCGCCAAGAAGCGCCCGGTGTTCAATGGCGTCTGCAACTTCAATACAATGGATTCTCATGAGCTTGATTTATTGCTGGCTGAGATTGAAGTTGGTGAGATATGGGGAGTAGGTCGTAAGTTAGCGCCTAAACTGGAAGCGCTTGGGTTCAAGAGTGTACTAGACTTAAAGCGTGCCAATCCTGAACGTTTAAGACAGCAGTTCAGTGTAGTGATGGAAAAGACTGTTCGTGAACTCAATGGTACCGTCTGCATCGAGCTTGAAGAGGTTGCCCCAGACAAGAAGCAAATCATAAGCTCACGAAGCTTTGGTCATCCAATACGAGACTTCAACAGCCTCGCTGAATCAATTACCTTGTATATGAGTAAGGCTGCAGAAAAGCTAAGGAAGCAACAGTCATTTGCAGGTTCAGTATATGTGTATATCAGAACCAGTCCATTCAGGCCTGACGATCCTTTTTACAGCAACGGCATGACGATTCCCTTACCTAGTCCAACGGACGATACCAGGCAATTAGTGAACGTAGCGCTGTGGGGTCTAAAACTGATCTACAAGCCTAATTACAATTATGCCAAGGCCGGAGTGATGCTCAGCGAGATCGTTCCTGCGGGCAGTGTGCAAGCGGATCTCTTTAGCCAGGCTCAGGCTTCACCTAAGTCTACTGCGCTCATGAGCACTATGGATAACATTAATCGTAAGATGGGCAAAGAGTCTATTAAGTTAGCCAGCGAAGGTTTTAGACGGCTGTGGAAAATGAAACAGGGAAACAGGAGTCTAGGCTACACGACTAGGTGGGAGGATGTTCCGATGGTTTGTTAGGTTGCCAAGGACACTAACTCACCGATAAGTACTAAAGGCTGAAATATCCGCTAAGCGGAAGTTCAGTAACGTCGTCTGCCCAATTGGAATCAGCCAATAACGGACGCACATATAGAATTTCTATGTTTTATTTACCAATCAACGTTCAAACAATTGCAAAGAGTTTTTTTTAAGCGTAAAGTTGTTATGTGAAGACAAAAATAACTAAATTCATTACGCTGTTCATTATGCTGATATGCCTCCCTTTAGAAGGCATGGCAGCAGTAGCTATGCCTGATTGTCAGATGCATGACCCTCACCAAATGATGGTTGAGGCTGACATGAGCAATATGGATGATATGGCTCACTGCGATCACCATGACAGTGCAAAACCTGCTAAAAATGTAGCATGTGACAAGTGTCTATCATGCCATTTAAGCGTAGCTCAGGCAGTTATTCCATTTAACACCCCTCTGGAATTTGGTGGTGCATTACCTATGTACCCCACTGAAATCACTGAAGTTCCGGATATCGCTCCACCCTCACTTTTTCATCCCCCCAGACAAACCTTCGCATAGTGCCGAAGGTCGTCTTGTTTTAAACGACTCTTGAACTCAGATGCTTATCTGAGTGCTTGATCGTACCTAACACACTTCCATTTCTTCGGCACGTATTCCCGGCGGTGGTTTTATATCCGTTCGAGGTTTAGCGTATGGCTTTTCACGCCTATATACATACCTTCACGACATACTGAACCACCTCTAAAGAATTGCAGAGCGAGGTGTATCAATATTTACACGTCTTTTACAGACAGCTAACCAAGTGCATAACATTGGTATTCCTTCGTGAAGCAAAATTGTAGTGACCTTTTATCAACTAGGAGTATTTATCATGAAAAAACACAACATTAATAGAATGATTGCAACACTTGCTGTTTGTAGCATCAGCTTTCTATCCGCATCCGCATTTGCTGCACAGGATGAATTTCAAAGGCAGATGACTCAAAAAGTTATGCAAGCTAAGCAGAAGCTAAAAGAGGCAGAAGCAGCCTCAGGGGCTGAGAAAGTAAAACTTATGGAAGAGCACATGAAAATGATGGATGACACCATGGGAAAAATGCAGAAGATGAAACCGAAGTCAGGTATGACAATGCAGGAGCATGAGGACTGGATCAATGAGCATCAGAAACTTATGGATGACTTGATGGGGCAGATGATGAAAGAACATCACATGCAAAAAGAAATGGGATGTATGAGTGCTGATAAGCATAAGCACTAAATAAAACGCTGGGTGGCAATGCCACCCAGCGTTATTAATATAAAAAGGCCATTAGAAATGAAAAAGTTATTAATTTGCATGTTCGTAGCGATATTGAGTATCGCTGCTGCACCGGGTTACGCCAACGATGCCCACCATCAGGCTGCAGATAATCAAAAAAGTTATTCTGCAAAAGGTGAAGTAGTTGCCGTAGACAGTGCTTTAAGCAAAGTTAAATTGAAGCATGACACTATTCCGGAGCTTAAATGGCCTGCAATGACCATGTTTTTTAAAGTCGCTGACAAATTACTATTAGACACAGTGCAGGTCGGCGATCAGGTTGAATTCGAGTTTGTGAAAGTCAACGGCAGTGGACCATTGATTACACACATTAAAACACTGAAATAAGGCATCTAAGCTGGCTTCAAGTTAGCCACATTTGATGAACACAGGTAAACAGATGAACAAGAAAACATCACAACTGATATTCGTGTTGGCTTTAACAGTGTCGACGCTACCGGAACTGGCGGTGGCAGATGATTTTTCTAGCAACAGTCCTATGGGCGCCAGTGTGCAGGAATTATTAAATTGGGCTGACACACATAATCCAGAACTTGCCGCAATGCGCTACGAAACTGATGCGGCAAGTGAACGAATCGCCCCGGCAGGCGCGCTTCCCGATCCGATGCTACGCGTTGAGTTCATGGATTTTGCCGGACGTGATGCGCCAAATGGCTTTAATCCGTTTCCAGGAAAAGGTAGCGGGACTAAATACACTTTCATGCAGAGCATTCCACTATGGGGCAAGCGCGATTTACGTAAGGAAGTTGCTACGGCAGAACTGGAGCAATTCAAGGGGCGCAGATTGGTCAGTATCACTGAAATTCACGCACGAATAAAGAACGCTTATGCCCAGTATTATCAAACTATAGGACTGAAAAAGCTTAACGAGGATATCCTGCGCCTGCTAGAGGATTTGGAGGCTGTTACTCGGGTGCGCTATGCCAGTGGTTTGGTACCGCAGCAAGATGCAATCCGCGCTCAAGTTGAAAAAACGATGTTGCGTTCAGAAGTTATTAACCTTGAAACCGAACAGCAACAGGCCAAAGCACGACTGAATGCAACGCTTGGCCGGACTCAGGATGCGTTGCTTTCGACTACACCGGAATTGCGTCGTTTGCCTGTAGAAAAGCTAGATAGTGCTGTCTTGCAGGAAAAAGTAGCACGAACTAATCCGCTGCTGGCTACAGAGTCAGCACAAATCTTGGCGGCAGACGCTAACAAGCGATTGGTGGAGAAGAACCGCTATCCAGACGTCACGCTTGGCATTGCTCCAACACAGATGGGTAGCAGTATTAGTGGCTGGGAAGCAATGGTGGAAGTCAATCTTCCCATCCGCTTTGATACGCGCCGTTCTCAAGAAAGCGAGGCAATGGCAATGTTAGCTGCTGCCAAAGAGCGTCGGCAGGGAGTTGCGAACCAAGTAATAGGTGAATTGCAGGAAAATCTGGTGGCATTGGAGGCGGCGGGAAAACAAGAGCAGTTGATTGCTGGGACGCTACTTCCGCAGGCAGAGCTGACCTTTCGTTCGGCATTGGCTGGATACGAAAATGGCAAGGTTGACTTCGCGACACTGCTCGATGCACAAAAGGCAATAAGACTTGCGCGGCAAGGCCAGATAAGAGCCAGAGTGGAACAAGAAATGCGTCTCGCAGAGATTGAAAAAATGATTGGGGAAGAGTTATGAAACGATCTGTATTATGGGTTGCACTAGCGCTAGTCGGCATTGCTGCAGCCACAGGGGGTGGTTACTGGTGGGGATTAAAGCATGCTGACAATTCAGCTTCAAAAATGACTCCAACTGTTTCTGCCACAAAGAAAATTCTCTATTACCGCAATCCGATGGGCCTGTCGGATACATCACCTGAACCTAAACAAGATTCTATGGGCATGGATTACATTCCAGTCTATGAAGGTGATGAGGTGCAGGCCGGTAAAATCAAGATCAGCCCTGAGAAAGTGCAGAAATTGGGAGTGAGGACCGAACCAGCTGCAATACGAGAACTAGTTAGGACGGTGCGCGCTGTTGGTCAGTTTCAGTTGGATGAGCGCCGTTTGCACACAGTTACGACGAAGTTTGAAGGTTATATTGAAAAGCTTCATGTCAATGCTACTGGTCAGCCGGTAAAACGCGGACAGCCGCTGATGGAAGTGTACAGCCCGGAATTGGTTTCAGCACAAGAGGAATACCTGATAGCCTGGAATGGTCGCCAATCTCTTAGCAACGGTACAGAGGAATCGCTAGTTGGTGTCAGCCGATTGGCTGAAAGCGCCCTAAAGCGTCTTCGTAACTGGGACATTTCCGATACCCAGTTACAGCGCTTGAAAAATGACGGTAAGGCAACTCGTACGCTGACATTGTACTCCCCTGCTAACGGCGTTGTATTGGAAAAAATGGCAGTAGCGGGTATGCGTTTCATGCCAGGCGAACCGTTATTCAAGATTGCTGACCTTTCATCAATCTGGCTTCTCGCTGATGTGTTTGAGCAAGATCTGGCACTAGTGCATGTTGGGCAGTCGGTGAATATCAGCGTCAATGCTTATCCGGAAAAAGAATTAACCGGCAAAATTGCCTATATCTACCCGACAGTAACCCCCGAGACACGGACCGCCAAAATACGTGTCGAACTCGACAACCCAAGCGGAATACTCAAGCCCGAAATGTATGCCAGCGTACAGTTAGTTTCAGGCCACGGCAAAGCTGATGCTTTGATGGTGCTTGATTCTGCAGTGCTGGATAGCGGTACGCGCCAGATCGTGTTGATACAGCGCGCTGAAGGCCTGTTCGAGCCACGCGAGGTCAAACTCGGTATGCGCGGCAATGGATATGTTGAAGTTATTGAAGGCATAAACGCAGGAGAGGAAGTTGTTGTCAGTGCCAATTTCCTGATTGATGCAGAAAGTAATCTCAAGGCAGCAATTGGAGGTTTCGGGCATTCTGCTCATGGCAAACAGGACAAATCCGTGGCCGATAAACCAGCAGCTCCTGCTGTTAATTCCGAACACAAGGGGCACTGACATGCTCAATAAAATTATTGAATGGTCGGTTCGGCACGTTTTTTTAGTATTGCTTGGAACACTTTTTCTCGTAGCCTGGGGCATTTATAGCGTCATCCACACACCAGTCGACGCGATTCCTGACCTCTCGGATGTGCAGGTCATCGTGTATACGGAATATCCTGGACAGGCACCTCAAGTAGTGGAGGACCAGGTTACCTATCCGCTCACTACTGCTATGCTGTCGGTACCAAAATCCAAAGTTGTGCGCGGTTTTTCCAACTTTGGCGCATCGTTCGTGTATGTCATCTTTGAAGACGGGACTGACATCTACTGGGCACGCTCGCGTGTGCTGGAGTACCTGAATTTTGCTGCGGGAAGATTGCCCAAGGGAATCACGCCTTCGTTAGGTCCTGATGCTACTGGCGTAGGCTGGGTTTATCAATATGTTGTTACAGCCAAGCATAAGACCCTTGATGAACTGCGCTCTATTCAGGATTGGTTTGTCCGTTATCAATTGACCAAGGCACATGGAGTCGCTGAGATAGCCAGTATAGGCGGTTTTGTAAAGTCCTATCAGGTTACCGTCAACCCACAACGTTTGCAGACTTATGGTATATCGCTCAAGACAGTTTCTAATGTCATTGCCATGAGCAACCGCGATGTTGGCGGTCGAGCAATTGAGATGGCAGAAACTGAGTATGTAGTTCGAGGTAGAGGTTATTTGCGCGGGATTGGCGACCTTGAGACTTTGGTAGTTAAGGCTGACATGGGTACACCGGTGCTATTACGCGATGTTGCCCGTGTTGAACTGGTTCCGGACGAGCGTAGAGGAATTACAGAGCTAAATGGGGAAGGCGAAGCGGTTGGTGGCATTGCCGTGGCTCGACATGGGCAGAATGCACTTGATGTCATTCATAATCTAAAAACTAAAATCGGCGAGATCGCATCAGGCCTGCCAGAAGGTGTTTCAATTCAGGCCGTGTATGACCGTTCAGGGTTGATTCATCGTGCTATCAGCACGCTAAGTGAGACTCTTGTCGAACAGGGCATCATTGTTGCATTAGTCTGCGTAGTATTTCTTATGCACGTACGTAGTGCTCTGGTGGCTATCATTATGCTACCGATTGGCGTTTTGGTTGCCTTCATTGCGATGCGGTTCTTGGGCTTAAATTCCAACATCATGAGTTTAGGTGGCATTGCCATTGCAATTGCTGAAATGACCGATGCTGCAATCGTCATGATTGAAACCTCACATAAGCATCTCGAACGCTTATCACCTGACAAGAATCGCATAGATGCAATCATTAAAGCATGTCAGGAAGTTGGTCCGTCACTGTTCTTCAGTTTATTGATTATTACAGTATCGTTTCTACCGGTGTTTACACTGGAGGCTCAAGAAGGACGAATGTTTCTGCCGCTTGCCTATACGAAGACATTCGCCATGGCTGGTGCCGCCTTGCTTTCGATTACGCTAGTACCAGTGTTGATATTGCTACTGGTTCGTGGGCGTATTCCATCCGAACAGAACAATCCATTAGTGCGCGTGATGATTTGGTTGTATAGGCCAGTAATGTTCTGGGTGATGCGATGGAAAGGTTTTATCGTCCTATCAGCAATTGCATTGCTTGGGGTGACTGCCTATCCGGCGCTCAAACTAGGTTCGGAATTTATGCCAACATTGAATGAAGGTACGCTGCTTTACATGCCTTCGACATTGCCAAGCATTTCTGTTACCAAAGCGGCTGAGCTGTTGCAGACACAGGATAAGATTATCAAAAGCTTTCCAGAGGTGGAGTCTGTCTTCGGCAAGGCTGGTCGGGCAAATAGCGCTACCGATCCAGCACCTTTGGAGATGGCGGAGACTATTATCAACCTCAAACCTGAAGATCAGTGGCGCCCCGGCATGACTATCGACAAGTTAATTGATGAACTTGATAAAGCGGTTCAAATGCCTGGGGTAAGTAACGCCTGGACTATGCCAATCAAGGCTAGAACCGATATGCTTTCCACTGGTATACGAACACCGATTGGTATCAAGGTATTTGGTAAGGATCTGACCGAGATGGAAATTCTCGCTAAACAGATTGAGGCCGTTGTTAAAACAGTACCTGGAACAACAAGCGCCTATGCTGAACGTATTACCGGCGGATACTATTTGGATGTAGTTCCAGACCGAGAGGCATTATCTCGCTATGGATTGGCTGTTGGTGATCTTTTGGATGTGGTTTCGGTGGCGCTTGGTGGTGAAATGGTCACGACTACGGTGGAAGGTCGCGAGCGCTTTGGCGTTAACGTGCGCTACCCCCGAGACATGAGAAGTGATCCGCAGGCAATTGCCACGCAGGTGCTGGTGCCAACCATGGGAGCCGCGATGATACCGCTTGGGCAACTTGCGCAGGTTAAGCTGGTTAAAGGTCCGCCAAGTATACGTACTGAGAACGCGTTGCTGTCAGCATATATTTTTGTTGATATTCGTGATCGAGATATTGGTAGTTATGTTGCAGCTGCGCAAAAAGCAGTTCGTGAACAGGTTAAGTTTCCTCCTGGCTATTACATCACTTGGAGCGGCCAGTTTGAGTACATGCAGCGCGCAATTGAAAAGTTGAAGGTCGTATTACCAATCACCATCCTCATTGTATTCGTACTTCTATATTTGAATTTCAATCGTTTTAGCGAGACCCTGATGGTAATGCTATCTGTACCTTTCTCCGTGGTCGGGGGCGTCTGGCTAATGTATTGGCTTGATTACAACCTGAGCATCGCAGCGGCAGTAGGGTTTATTGGCTTAATCGGTATCGGAGCCGAAACCGGCATGGTGATGTTGGTATATCTAAACCAGGCTCTTGAAGAGATCAAAGCAAAACGTGAAGCTGCTAGCGAGCAACTCACCAAAGAGGATATTTACGCCGCAGTGGTGCAGGGCTCAGTGTACCGGATACGTCCGGTAATGATGACCGTTGCCGGAAGTATCGTAGGCCTGTTTCCAGTTATGTTGAGTAGCGGAACAGGTTCCGAGCTAATGCGGCGTATCGCTGCCCCTATGGTAGGTGGGATGGTATCCGCCACTGTGCTGACGCTGATTGTGATTCCTGCCATTTATGCACTTGTAAAAGAGTTTTCGCTGCACCGAGCGTATCGGTGAATTTAACTCAACCATAGGAGATTTATCATGAAAAATCGCACGAAATTGACCATTGCCTTGTTGGCAACATCCATTCTTCTTGGAGGCTGCGCCTCGCAGAAGCCCGCAAAACCGAGTGGTATCGAGCAACGAATTGAAAGCGCGCAATCGCCTTCGGAACATCAGGCAATTGCTGGCGAATACGAGAAGCAGGCAGCGGCAGACAAGGCCACCTCTAGAATGCACCAGGGCTTGGCGAACAAATACAAATATATAACTACGCCCAAGGGTTTTTCACCGGGATCCGCATATCAGCACTGCAGCAATCTGGCAAAGCTATACGAGCAGGCTGCGGCGGAGAATCTCGAACTAGCCAAGCTGCATCGCGAGGCAGCTGATGCGGCCAAATAGCCCTAAATGAGCGTCAAGCGTCCATTGCAGCACATTAGTTCATACCTCGCTGTTGTGCTGGGCTCAGTGTGCCAGGTACGTCCGGTAATGATGACCGTTGCCGGACGTATCGTAGGCCTGCTTCTATCTAATGCTGAGTAGCAGAACAGATTCCCGAGTTAATGCGGCGTATCGCTTGTTCCTATATCTAATCATGAAATATTTTGCGACTTAAAGAGCTAAATGGACATAAAGCTTATGCAAAAGGATTTTAGAGAGCTCACAGCAGTTGAGCGTCAACTAATTGAGAATGAGCATGCTCATTTAGAACAGTTTTTGTGGGAGCTGCATGAGGCATGCTGCGAGTTTGATAGCCTGAAAGAATGCCATGGATGTGACAAGGAGAAATTTGCTTCATGCCAAGGGCGACTAATTTCATTTGAATATGTTTTTATCGATTTCGTCATTAGGCATTTTGAAAACGAAGAAAAAGTTATGTCTGAAATTTGTTATACCCAAAACGCTAAAGAGTTTTTTCATATGCATGTACAAGAACATGAGAAATTATTGCTGGAAATGGAGAGCCTTATGCATAAGTTGTCGGCCGAGAGCGAACAGGGATTTACGGCAGGGGCAATTAGAGAGCTTTACTATCGGGTTGCGGAACTGTTTGGTAAGCATGCATCTACCTTTGACAACTTATTGATGAGTCATCCCGAAAGCGGTAAGAAGTGAGTGTTGTGTAAGTCTCAATATGATGAGAACAGATATATTTTTAAACTTTTGAAAGAACAGAGATAACTAATGCCCGAAATAATTCCTAACCTGCATCCGCTAATTGTTCATTTTCCCATTGCGCTGATCAGCCTTTCTGCAATATTTCACGTGGCAGCAATCGCAACGCGGGGTAAAGCATGTGCCACGCATTGCTCCGTTCTTGCCCATACCACGCTGTGGCTGGGCGCATTGGCGGCGCTACCAACGGTGTTTTTCGGCTGGCAGGCATTCAACAGCGTGAATCACGATGAAGCCGGTCACGCCGCCATGCTACTGCACCGGACTTGGGGGTTGGCTACGTTGGTGCTACTGGTGGTTTTGGCGGGCTGGGATTTCTGGCGCAACAAAGCTGATGCGATACCTTCATGGTGGTTTGCCGGCGCAGTGATTGGTGCATGGGGAATGGTTGCCACCACTGCCTGGCATGGAGGGGAATTGGTTTATCGACATGGATTGGGGGTGCTGTCGTTGCCCGCCGCGGAGCTCGGCCAGCTCGGACATGGACATGGTTCCGTGATGAAAGACGCGGAGCATGCAGATGTAATGCCTATAGAAGATAGAGGACAAGAACTCTCACATGAACATTCCCATGATAAGCACGCGCACTAAAATTTTTAACAAGAATAGTGACGAAACCACAAATGTAAGGAGAATCTAAAATGAAATTAACATTTCTAGGTGCAACAGGGACTGTGACGGGCTCTAAATATCTGCTCAATTGCGGTTCAAAACGCATATTGATTGATTGCGGACTATTCCAGGGACTTAAGCAATTGCGTTTGAAAAACTGGGATAAATTGTCAATTAACCCGAAAGATGTAGATGTGGTGGTGTTAACGCATGCCCATATCGATCACACTGGGTATCTGCCATTATTTGTTAAAAACGGATTTACTGGCAAGGTCTATTGTAGCGAAGCAACTCGGGATTTATGCAAAATCTTGTTACCTGATTCAGCGCATTTGCAAGAGGAAGAAGCAGAGTATGCTAACAAGCGCGGTTTTTCCAAGCACCATCCGGCCTTGCCGCTCTATACAAAAGAAGATGCACAAAAAGCACTTGAACTGCTAACCCCCGTTGATTTTGAACAGGACGTCGATTTAGGGGATGGTCTGACAGTAAGACTTTCGCCCAATGGACATATTCTGGGGTCTGCTTTTGTGCGCATTGATGACCAGAAAACGTCCATTCTGTTTTCGGGAGACATTGGAAGGTCTAACGATATTTTGATGAAAGCGCCCGTGCGCATCAAGCAGGTTGATTATCTAGTGCTCGAATCTACCTACGGCAATAGATTGCACGACACCAGTGATCCGCAAATTAAGCTTGCCACAATTATCAACCGCACAATAAAGAAAAAAGGCGTAGTAGTTATACCAGTCTTTGCAGTGGGCAGAGCACAAGAGCTGCTTTATTACATTCATCTACTCAAATCGTCAGGTGTGATACCTGACATTCCAGTATATTTAAATAGTCCAATGGCGGTAGATGCCACCGCGATATTTCATAATCATCTTGGCGAGCACCGACTGACGCCAGATCAGTGCAGTGCGCTTTGCCGTACAGCGCACATGGTGAATAGCGTTGAAGAATCAAAACGGCTTAATGAAACCAAAGGCCCGATGATTATCCTTTCAGCAAGTGGCATGGCTACTGGTGGACGTGTTGTTCATCATTTAAAAGCTTTTGCACCTAATCCCAATAATACCATTCTGTTTGTTGGCTTTCAGGCAGCGGGTACACGTGGGGCTGCAATGCTGGATGGGGTCGAAAGTATCAAGATTCATGGCGAATATGTACCAGTGCGTGCCGCTGTCGAGAGTGTTTCCAACCTTTCTGCGCATGCAGATTATTCGGAAATTCTGAATTGGCTTGATGGTTTCGAAGTTCCACCAAAGAAAACATTCATCACACATGGTGAGCCAGTTGCGGCAGATGCAATGCGGATTCATGTTGAAGAGAAGCTGCATTGGCAGGTTGAGGTTCCGGATTATCTCGAAACAGTCTCTTTAAATTAGGCATACCTACTGAAATTTTAAACAGGAGAACCCCCATGAAATTATGGATACGCATTTGTGCTGTTGCGCTGACATTAAACTCAGCTGTTGCCATCGCCGGACAGGCTATCACTGTCTACAAAAGTCCGACCTGCGGTTGTTGCGAAAAATATGTCAGCTACTTGAGAGAGAACGGCTTTGCAGTCAAGGCCATCGACCAGAGCGATATGGATAGTGTCAAGAAACGTTACGGCGTGACGCGCGTCGCCAGTTGTCATACTGCGCTGATTAATGGCTATGTGGTTGAGGGCCACGTACCAGTGAGCGCCATTAACAAACTGCTTAAGGAGAAACCCGCTATTACAGGCATTAGTGTACCCGGCATGCCTATGAACTCACCGGGGATGGGCGAAATGAAGAAAGGGACATTAACGGTTTATCGCATCCCAAAAAATGAAGAGGCTCTTACAGTTTATTCTGTTGAATGAGAATCTGATTGATGTCTTTTGGAGAATGTTTTTGAGACTTACCCCTTACGAATTGAAGAAATCTATTGCAACTCGCTTGCTGGCTGCATGGGTGGTTCTCTCAATGGTGTTGGGGGTAGGTTCTTATTATTTTGAATCCAAACAAATAGATGCTTTTGTTTTCAATCTGGCAGCCCAAGCTGCAAAACATTTTAACAATCCCGAAAACGAAGCAGCCTTTTTAGGAAATCTGGATCAGCATCGTTCAGTGGTCGAGAGCTTTCTTAAAGACTCTAGATTTGCCGGTATTCGTTTGTTTGGAAGTAACAAGAAACTTGAGCTTGAAACGTGGAAAACAGATGAAAGAAGATTGCTGAGTCGAATAGAAAAGCATCGTCATACCTTCCCTAATGAAGGTGACAGTCATTACAACAAGATTATAGATAGTGGAAATATTTACGTTCAGATTGTTATTCCTCTGACGTCATCAGATAAAAAAATATATGGCTATTTTGAAGGGATATATGAGGTTGATTCAATCACTGTGGCAACGCTTGAGCAACGCATCATAACTTCTTTATTGATTGTTGTACTGGTCATTGGAATAACAAGCCTCGTGTTATATCCAGTCATTTTATCTCTCAATCGGGAGGCTATTAATCTTTCAGATGAGTTGCTGCAATCAAATCTGGAATTATTGCAGTCACTTGGCAGCGCAATTGCTAAGCGCGATTCTGATACCGATGCCCATAATTACAGGGTAACTCTTTATGCGATCAGGCTTGCTAAAACCATGGGTAGGAGCAATGCTAATATTGAATCACTGATTGTTGGGGCCTTTCTTCATGATGTAGGAAAAATCGGCATTGCCGACCAAATTTTATTAAATCCAGGAAAATTGACTCATGATGAAATTGAAATCATGAAGACCCATGTTATCCATGGCAAGGAAATTATCCAGCATTCCAATTGGCTTAAATGTGCTCATGATGTAGTGTTTTTCCACCATGAAAGATTTGATGGTACGGGGTATCCCCAAGGTCTTAAGGGCAAGGATATACCAATAAATGCTCGATTGTTTGCTGTTGTGGATGTATTTGATGCATTAACTTCCAAACGACCATATAAAGATTCTTTGTCATTCTCCGAATCAATGAACATATTGCATGCAGGATCAGGCAGTCTCTTTGATCCTGAAATTCTTGCGGTATTTGAGCGCATTGCACCATTTCTCTATGAAGAGTTTTGTCATGCAGATTTAAGTTATTTGCAGCGCGTATTGAAAGATTCTTTAACAAAATACTTTCATCGTGATTATTCAAAAAATTAAAACAAGGGAGACTTCAAATGACTGCATGGCATCAACAATCGATTTCTGAAGTTGTGAGTCAGCTTGCGACTGATGTAGAGCGAGGTCTTACCGATGAGACTGTTGCCACTAGGCTCGCGAGTTATGGAGCCAATAAGTTACGAAAAGGTAAGCGATTCTCGGCATTCTCTATTTTTATTAGCCAGTTTAAAAGTCTGGTTATTTGGGTTCTTATAGGTGCTGCTATTGTTTCTGCGTTATTAGGGGAAACTACTGACGGAATAGCGATTATTGCTATTGTAATTTTGAACGCAGTGATTGGTTTTTTTCAGGAGTATCGTGCCGAAAAAGCTGCTGCTGCACTAGCTAATCTTACAGCACCTCATTGTCGTGTAGTACGTAATGGTCATAGCAAAGTGATTACCTCTGCTGAGGTCGTACCGGGCGATATCTTACTGCTTGAGGGGGGAGATCTGGTTGCTGCAGACGCACGTTTGATAGAAGCGTCAGTGCTTCATGTTAACGAAGCTCCGCTTACTGGTGAATCGCAAGCGGTTGGAAAATTTACAGACACCTTACCTCCGGCAACGCCGTTAGCTGATCGAAAAAATATGGTTTTTCTCGGCACCAGTGTAACAGGCGGAACCGGACGTGCTTTGGTAGTAAATACTGGCATGGAGACTGAGCTAGGTCATATCGCTAAACTCCTTGAAACAGCTGAAAGTGGCAAAACTCCATTGCAACATCGACTCGATCGAGTGGGGCGCGCACTATTATGGGCTTGTTTGGGCATTGTTGTATTGATTTTTGGGCTTGGATTATTAAGGGGTGTCGAGCCATTTGAGCTGTTCTTGAGTTCTGTGAGTCTCGCGGTAGCAGCTATCCCTGAAGGATTGCCAGCTGTAGTAACAGTAGCATTAGCTTTGGGTGTTCAACGCATGATAAGACGTAATGTGCTGGTTCGCCATTTGCCGTCTGTAGAAACGCTGGGGTGTGCTGAGGTTATTTGTACAGACAAAACAGGCACATTGACTTTAGGGGAAATGACTGCCCGCAAACTCATTACTTCAGGGAACCTGTATCGTCTGAGCGGTGAAGGCTATTCTACTGAAGGCACATTTTTTGTAGGTAACACAGAAACTCTATCAACGGATAGCCCGGAGCTTTTTGCCTTGCTACGCGCTTCGGCAGCCTGTAATGATGCTGAGTTGACTCTCATAGATAACCAGCCTGGAGTGATTGGCGATCCTACTGAAGGGGCGCTTCTGGTTGCAGCCGCAAAAGGCAATATTACCCGTGAGTCTGTCGAGGCTGAGATGCCACGAATTGCTACCGTGCCTTTTGACTCTGACCGTAAACGTATGACTATTATACGCCTAGTGGATAATCAGTCTTGGGCATTCGTCAAAGGCGCACCTGAAGTTATTCTAAGTCGCTGCACCATGATACGCACTAGTCAGGGGGTGAGGAAGTTGACTGAAGATGACCGTATCAGGCTAATTGAAGCCAATACATTGTTCGCGAATGATGCTTTGCGTGTCCTTGCAGTTGCTGAACGCTCGTTGGATGGTATCGACTTTGACTGGAGCGCGTCTCTGAACGATGCAGAGATCGAGACCGAGTTGGTACTTTTAGGGTTGGTGGGTTTACAAGATCCTCCACGTGGTGAAGCAAAAGAGGCTGTTGCCAAGTGTATACGTGCTGGCATCAAGACTGTGATGATCACCGGCGATCATCCAGATACGGCAAGAGCCATTGGTAATGAACTGGGTATTTTGAATAAAGGCGATACAGTTCTTGTAGGTGCCGAGCTTGATTCTCTGGATGATGAGGCACTCAAGGAACGTGTTTCTCAAGTTTCGGTTTATGCGCGTGTAACAGCCGAACATAAACTTCGTATTGTGCGCGCCTGGAAAGCTCGGGGAGTCGTTGTTGCGATGACCGGGGATGGAGTTAATGACGCCCCCGCAATCAAGGAGGCCTCTATTGGCATAGCGATGGGCATTACCGGTACCGAAGTCACAAAAGGTGCCGCCTCCATCATCGTCACGGATGACAACTTTGCATCGATTGTCGCTGCTGTTGAAGAAGGTCGTGGCATTTATGACAATATCGTTAAGACTCTTGAGTACTTGCTGGCAGGGAATGCCGGCGAACTTATTGTGATGTTAACGGCAATTATTTTGGGTTGGCCACTGCCGTTGCTGCCTCTACATCTTCTTTGGATTAATCTGGTGACAGACGGTTTGCCTGCGCTTGCCTTAGCTACCGATCCTATTGATCAAGGTGTGCTGAACCGTCCACCAAGACGTTCTCAGTCCGAGCTGCTCAATCTGGACTTCCTGAAAAGAACGCTCTTTGCAGGTTTTCTGACAGCTACCGTAACCCTTGGAGTGTTCTTTTATGAGTACAAGATTCTTGCTAGCGGTCTTGATCAGGCGCGAGATGCTGCTTTTACTGCACTAGTGATTACCGAATTACTGCGCGCATTCGGAGCTCGGAGTGAAGATCGGACTATCTGGCAGATGGGTCTGTTCTCCAATATGCGATTATTCTTAATAGTAGCGGTAAGCTTTGGATTGCAGCTTGCGATACACCATGTGCCAACGTTTCAAACCTTATTCCAGATTGAACCTGTTACTTTGCATCAGTGTGTTTCCTGGTTTGCAGTTGGATTCATACCCTTGATCATTTTGGAATTGAAAAAAGTGATTCGTATGCGCGCATCTGGAATTCGGTCATGATGCGATTTTTTGCGTTATATACTTTTTTACCTGCTGGCGATTTTTTACAGAGTTAACCATAAATGAGATTACTATGAATAAACAAAAATACGATGTAACTCGCGACCCCGTTTGCCTAATGACAATTGATCCCAGGCAGGCAGAAGCAATGACCGAATTCAAGGGGCAGGCTTATTATTTCTGCTCAGAAGGCTGCCGCCAGAAGTTTTTATCCCAACCTGATATTTTTATTGATAAAGCACCTGGTATGCGATTGACAGTGGGAGTGATGGGTTCTGCGAGCGGGGAGTTTGAGTCTGATATCAAAGAGCTGGTCTATGCCTTAGGTCAAGTTATTGCTGAACGCGGATTCATATTGATTACAGGAGCCTGTCCAGGCCTACCATATGAATGTGCCCGTGGTACACGAAACAAAGGTGGTTTTTCTATGGGTATATCACCTGCGCTTAGCCTCGATGAGCATGTACATAAATATCTTTCTCCAGCCGATGTTTTCGATGTTCTTGTCTACACTGGAAGCGGTTTGATGGGGCGTGAGGTTATTAACATTAGGTCTAGCGATATGGTGGTAATCGTTGGTGGAAGTTCCGGAACATTAGGTGAGTTTGCGATTGCTTATGATGAAGGAAAAGTAATAGGTATTCTTGAAGGCAGTGGCGGCATCACGACACAACTTCCCCAATTGGTCACCAGTTTTGGCAAAGACACAGGTGCTTACTTGATCTATGAGTCTGATCCCCAGTTGCTTATTACAAAGCTGGCAGAGGCGTATACAGCACATCACTATAAGCGACCATCCTGTTTTTGCGATGGGGCGCATGCCAGTGCTGGCTAGCATTTTAAGTTATGCACGACTGAAACTGTTTGATGTCGAAATAATTAAAGGAGTGTAAGCATGGACAAATTAAATCCTTGGCGAGTTGGTAGCGCGACTGCATTAACAGCGGCGATGATCAATTTGATATGTGCAGTCGCAGTTTATATGTTTCCAGCTGCAACGGTCAGTTTTGTTAGCTCGTGGGCACATGGCTTCGATCTAAATATCCTCCTCAGTAAAGCTCCATTGACCTTTGATGGAATTGCTGATGGCATATTCAATGTAACACTGACAGGATTTCTGATCGGTGTGTTGTTCGCCTTATTTTATAACCTAGTGGGATTCTGCCCAAAATGCCGTTAGCAATTATTGAAGGGAACTATTATGGCAATTGATCCAGTATGTGGAATGAAAGTAGATGAAAAATCAGCAGCAGGCAATGTCGTACATTCGGGGACGACATATTATTTCTGCTCACCCAAATGCCAGCATGAGTTCGAAGCTAATCCAGCCAAGTACGCAGGGATTAGCAAGACAGTTCACACCCATGATCATACTCAACATCATGACCACGGCATGACCGAGGCAAAAACATCAACAGTAGCTGGAGAAAAAGCAAAAGACCCTATCTGCGGCATGATGGTAGACAAATCTACAGCGCTGAAAACTGAACGTGGCGGAAGATCCTACTATTTTTGCAGCGTAGGTTGCCAGCGCACCTTTGAGTCACCGGAGCAGGAACTCAAATCCATGCGTACCCGAGTCATGATCGCAATGTCCGGAGTGCTGGTGCTGGCTGTCATGCGTGCTGCGGTATTTCTCGGGCTCGCCGGTGGCGCGATGACCTTGAGTTGGGTACCGGTTGACGCGCTGCCGTGGTTTACCTGGGGGGTATGGATGATGATACTGGTCACACCGGTGCAATTTATCGGTGGCTGGGGCTTCTACAAGGGAGCATGGAACGCAGTTCGCGCACGCAACATCAATATGGACTTCCTGATCGCGCTCGGCACCTCGGTCGCTTACTTCTATAGCGTCGCGGTAGTGTTCTTCCCTAATGTGTTGCCAGTGGCAGTAGATCAGCGGCAATCCTACTTTGAAGTATCGGCTGTCATCATTGCCTTCGTACTGCTCGGCAAGTACATGGAAGAAATTATAAAAAAACGTTCATCGGCAGCAGTGCGCAAACTTCTGGATCTCAAACCTGCGACCGCACATGTCATCCGCGATGGTCAAGAAATGGAAGTCCCAGCTGAAAGTGTGATGTTAGATGAAATTATCGTGGTACGCCCGGGCGAGAAGGTTCCAGCCGATGGTGTAGTATTTGAAGGGCGTTCCTCAGTGGATGAGGCGATGCTTACCGGCGAATCCATGCCAGTGGAAAAATCACCAGGCAGCGCAGTAATCGGTGGAACAATCAATCGCACCGGTCTGTTTCGCTTCAAGACGACGCGGGTCGGCGCGGAAACCGCGCTCGCACAAATCATCAAACTGGTAGAAGAAGCACAGGCTTCCAGCGCCCCTATCCAGCGTCTCGCCGACCAAGTGGCCAGTTATTTTGTTCCCACAGTGGTGCTAGTCGCGTTTGCCGCTTTTGTGGGTTGGTGGCTGATGGGTAATTTCCCACAGAGCCTGATGGCTTTCATCGCCGTACTGATTATTGCCTGCCCATGCGCTCTCGGCATCGCCACTCCGGCGGCACTGATGGTTGGCGTAGGAAAAGGAGCCGAAGCAGGCATCCTGATCCGTGGCGCAGAAGTACTGGAACGTGCGGAAAAGCTCACCACCGTGGTATTTGATAAGACTGGGACACTGACCCATGGAGAGCCTAATATCACCGACATCATTGCTATTGGCAGTCAACCTGAGGCAGACATTTTGCGAGCCGCCGCCGCGGTCGAAGTCGGTTCGGAGCATCCACTCGGCGAGGCAATCGTGCGTGCCGCGCAACACCGCGAACTCGTCTTACCTAAGGTGGAAAACTTCGAATCCATTCCCGGTCATGGCATCCGCGGCAATGTTGATGGCAGGGTCACGCTTCTCGGCAACCGTCGGCTGTTCGAACGAGAGGGCATTGATACCAAGACGGCGGAAGAAATCATGGCAAAGCTGGAAGCCCAAGGGAAGACAGCGATGCTCGTTGGTCTTGATGGCGCTCTAGCCGGTGTCTTAGCTGTGGCCGACACTCTCAAGCCCGAGGCCAAAGACGCTATCGCTGAGCTCATGAAAGAAAATGTGGAAGTTATCATGCTGACTGGTGACAATCGTCGCACCGCCGAAGCTATTGCAAAAGAACTAGGTATTAAGCACGTCATTGCCGAAGTATTACCATCAGATAAGGCTAAAGTGATACAGGATTTACAGAAACAAGGTAAATCAGTTGCCATGGTGGGGGATGGCGTCAACGACGCGCCAGCGCTGGCGGTTGCCGAGATCGGTATCGCCCTTGGTTCAGGATCTGATGTAGCCAAGGAAACCGGCGGCATCGTCCTCATCAAGAATGATGTGCGCGACGTAGTGGCGAGCATACGTCTGTCACGCGCCACCATGCGCAAGATTAAGCAGAACTTGTTCTGGGCGTTTATCTACAACGCTATTGGTGTACCAATTGCAGCATTCGGCTTTCTTAACCCCATTATCGCGGCAGCGGCAATGGCGTTGAGTTCACTGTCAGTGATTGTGAATTCTGCGTTACTCAAACGAGCCAAACTTTGAATCTATGATTAATTAAAAGTTAATGATAGGTGCTGTTGATTCCGCTTACATCATGAAAGGAGACTGAAATGTACTATTTCTTGATTCCACTTCTAATGGGCTTTGTATTCGCCGGCTCAAGCGCGTTTACAAGTGCTTTTTCTCGGTCGTGGGGTGTTAATGGTGGTCGGCTGGCTACCAGCCTGTTGCGTAATATGTTAGGTATACCATTCTATGGTTATGGTCTTGTACTTGCTTGGTGTGAAACTTCAACCTTGATATTCAATTTGGGTGCCATAGGGCAAGGATTAGGCTGGCTTTTGGTAACCACAGGTGCAGTACCAATCATTGCAGGTCATTTGCAGCTTGGATGGCGAACACACATGCCTTCTATGAATGACTCACTGATGGATAAAGGGCTTTACGCTTATGTCCGGCATCCTATATACGCCGGCGGCCTGATTGTTTTCTTCGGGCTTGCATTAGTGCACTTCACTGCACCATGGTTATTGGCATCTATCCTTTCCATCATATTTTTTACAGTAATGGCCAAGTTGGAAGAAGTTGATTTGTTGCAGCGGATACCAAAATATAGCGATTACATGGTTCGAGTACCAGGGTTCCTGCCAATCTTTGCGAATAATACCCTCAGCCGATGGGTGTGGATCTGTCCCGCGTTAGGATTGATATTAGCAACACTGGTATTTTATATGTGGGGTTTTACTTTATGGACATCATTTGTCGGCGCACTGATGCTTGTATGTCCAAGCATCGTATTGTGGGGATTGGTAACCTTACGTAACTAATTCCAATCGCAATAGAAACGATAACGTTGTTGCCCTTCCTTGCCGTACTACAGTACTGTCTGCGTCAGGACGCCTAGTTCTCGTTTCTATTGCGAATTGGAATAACAACTATTACAACTAATTAAATATCAAGGGATAGCATCATGAACGACGAACATGAAACAAAACATCTTTCCAGAGGACAATGGGTATTCTATGGTTTTCTGATATTTGCCGGATTACTTCTCTTTACAGAACACCGTGTCCATGTTCTTAGTTTTCTGCCTTACTTGATTTTGCTTGCTTGCCCTTTGATGCATTTATTCATGCATCATGGGCATGGTGGTCACAATCATCATCATGAAACAAAAGAGGGAGATCAAAAATGAATGCACCTTCTTCTGATTACGGCTTGTGGCCGCTTGTCATCATCAACTCTCTAGTATTCATCATCTTCGCTTTTAGTTTTGCCAAACCGCAGAGTAAGCGTGACTGGCGCACATTCAGTGCGTTTTCAGCGTTCCTGGTTGCGTTATTTGTTGAGATGTACGGTTTCCCGCTGACGATCTATCTTTTGTCTGGCTGGCTTACGAGTCATATTCCGGGAATCGACCCATATTCACATAATGCAGGCCATTTACTGGAAGATCTTTTTGGCTGGGGCGGCAATCCGCACTTTGGCCCATTTCATATAATTAGTAATGCTCTGATTATTGCCGGCTTCTTCTTGCTCTCTGGTGCTTGGCGTGTGTTATATAGTGCTCAACGCAAGCACACGCTGGCAACGACTGGACCATACGCACGCATTCGACATCCGCAATATGCAGCGTTCGTGATGATCATGTTTGGATTCTTACTGCAATGGCCAACGATAGTGACATTGATCATGTTCCCGATTTTGACCTACATGTACATCAGGCTGGCCAGAATCGAAGAGAAAGAAGCTTATGCTGAGTTTGCTGAGGAGTATTCGAAATATGCTGCCAATACACCAGCATTCTTTCCGCGACTCCGGTAAGCCGGACTTCTCAAACTAAGCTATACAAACTTAAGGTGCGGGAGAAAGCATATAAATTAATACCGATAAAAGTACATTTTTTTGTTACAGTGAATGGCTGCTTTGTCCCGCTTAGCTGCCTGGCAGCATAAATATCTATGAGGCAGAAATGTGTCGTAACCAGCTTTTTATCTAAAATTTCATTTGAGAATTACGAGTGGCTGCTATTGCAAATCATGGGTGGCTTTTTGCGATAAGTTTAAGTAGCTATTTTGAAATTGTTTTAGTTGGCCTTTTTACTCAGAATACGCAATTAGCATTCTTGTGACAAATCAAACCTCAATTGCATAGGTGGCGTTTTCAAGAAATTTTAAGATGTCAGCATTACGACTTTCATTAGCATTTTCTTGAGCGTATTCGTTTATATCAAATTTTGAATACCATAAATCATTGCCGTTATTCGATACTTCGATGTAGACAATATCTTTGGTGTTATCAAGAATCGGTAAGATATAAGGCCATGCAAAACTTTTTTCATTTATTTCGAAGCTTACAAGTTGATCAAAAAGTACTTCTTGATTATTTTTATATTTATTTGAAACAGTGATTTTTACTAATAGTGATTTAATCATTTTTTTTCCAGAGTATTAGCCGAATATTACAACATGTTTAGTCTGGCGATATAGTGATTATGATTAAATATGTTGAACTTAATTATTGATTTGACTTAATAGTGTCAAGACTTGTTCTAAGCCCTGTCCATTGTGCAGGACTTGAATCGGCGTCTCCCCGTTCAAAGCTATCTTCGGTGAATTTAGCCATTTTTCAAATTGTTTGACATTGTTAAATTGTTTTATGCCTAGTGCTGCAAGTGCACTGAAGTTTATTTCGGATTTTTTCTTTAATTCGCTTATATTTTCAGTAGTTATTTTTGAGATATGAACAGTAGACTGTTCTGCAGCTTTATCAACACTAAGTGACCCCCTGCATTTCGGGAACATCATGCAACTCCAAAATGTTACATCCTTTTTGGTGGTTTTAAGTTGCATTTGCCCACCGCATTTAGGACATTGTGCGTAGTTGATTTCTTTTCTTCGCACTATCGGCGCGGTGATGAACTCGTCTAATTCTAAAGGTACGGGGGCAAAGCAATACCATCCGATTTCTTTTTCATACAGCGCCCCATATTTCTTTGCATATTCAATAACTGCCGGTGTTATTGTTAATTGTATTTTCATAATCAGGAGGTAGATTAGTTATCCAAAAATTACATCTAAATTAGATCATTAACTTTGGTAATTAAAGGCAATGGTTCGGTGCGGTGCTCAATAGAAAAAGAATGGTGTTCCTAAAAACCTTCCAAAGCCCCAACTGTGGAATGCAGCACAAACTGCAATCAGTTGATAGCTGTCTGGATTGCCTTCCAGTTTAGTTCCCAGTTCATAAAGTGATCCGCTGGCAGTTATTAGTAAGCTGCGGTCTAGATCAATCTTAATTACAGTACTAGTAAGGCGCGGCTCTCCATTTTTTCGAATATTGCCAAGAAGTAGCACCAGGGTAGAATCATTCTTGAGTAATTTCAGTGTGATTAGAGACCAGCAGTCCATAATGTCTTTTGGCTCTGCTGGCATGATCTCATGATGAATAGCCATGATTTCGGCATCAGAAGTTATTGCCAATGAAGCTTTATCCCTGTTTGCCCGAATGATGTCATCAATGGATTTGGGTATTAATGCTTCTAAAGTTTCTTTTAAATTATCCATCGTTCAGTTTCTGATACCTTCTTATAAGAAATGTAGCTCGTTGATGTTGTTCAAGAAGTGAATTTAATTTCTCTTTAAATAGTGCCTATCTTCAATAAATTGCATCTCTATAATCATTTGTACAGTGCGACAAATTTCTCTGGGGCTATTGCATCTTCTTAGAACGTCTAAGTGTTCTGAGGTCAGTGTTGGTAACATGCGCACATCAATGCCAATATCTCGCGCAACGCTATTAATTGCACTTTTTACAAGTGCCATAAAATGTTGTTCAGTTGGTGATTTAATAACCACTATCGTAAATCGTTCCTGTAATGGTTTAGGTAATCGAGAGATTTCATTAGCGGTTGCAATCCAACTTACTTGACTTAAATTGCATGGAACTTGTAAGCATTCATCTAAATAGACGGTGGATGTTGCAGGTTCTAAAAGTTGGAGCAATGTGTCCCACAATCGTCCGTTTCTGGAATCCTCGCTCGTTTTCTCAACTTCATCTATTAAAAATAATGGATTAGCCTTTTTCTCGATCGCAATTGCTTGAATCACTGCCCCTGGTCTCGCGGATGACCAACCACGAGGAGTTCCACGTAGATACATAGCATCGTTGGCACCTGCAGCCATAACTGGTCTGAAAGGAACTTTGCAAAGTTCTGCTAGGCGCCTTACCCATGATGTTTTTCCTATGCCAGGTGCACCAGCTAAAAGTAGTGGTCTTAACTTGAAAACAGGCATGGAGCTATGCTGTTTCATTATTAGTTGCCGATAAACTTGTTCATTTGCATTTGAAAACCACGGGTATTCTCGGTCTAATGCTTCTTTTACCATTTCTGGATTAGGTAATTCAACTAGTGGGAGGGGGCGTTCTAAAATTTTATAAATTCCTGATTTAAATTCTCCATCTTCATGTATTTTCCCATTGATTACAATCATGCTCATTTTGTCTAAGCCATGCTGAGATGAAGCCAACCTTAATCGATTATGGATATTGTCAACTTGAGGGTGGGTTTGGAATATTTTTGTGTTAAGCAGCTCTGTAATTAAATTAATAGCTTCTTCATCGCTACCTTTTTCGAGGATTAGCATTGTGGCTGTAAATCCCGACTGAATTTCATTAAATTCTGGGACCATACGAGTAATCAGATTTTTGATTGTCGTTTTAGCCATCTCTATTGCTTTAACAATGCTTGAGGCATCTCTTTGTGTCCACAACAAGAGTTGGGCAGCTTTTAGAGGTGAGTTGACTGATCCGAGCGTCGCTGCATACATATGCCATACGATAGATGTTTTTAAGCTTACCCCACGTGGTAGATTACCTGTTTCGTATAACGCTGCTAGCTCCTCCGCAGACTCGGGGTTACCCCTTTCAGCACTATTGTGAAGGGATAACAGTTTGTCTAAATGCCGAGATAAATCTAAAGGTTCACCTGTTTTATATGCTTTATCTGCTGCTTCCAGCCACCTTGGCAGGCCTGGATACGCACTTTTTCTCTCAATCATTGCTACTTAATATCTTTCTTTTAGCTTAAAATGTAATTAGCGTTAAATTTCAACGATTAAATTCGGGTTGAACTGACGATTTTCGATTGTGTTATACCGGCAATATCCGCGGGGGTTGCATATAACTCTCGTGCCATTTTTAAGGTAATCTAAGCTGTCATGGGTGTGGCCGTGGATCCAAAGTTCTGAAAAGCCGAGCAAATGATCTAAGTTGGAAGCAAAACAGGCTGACAGCAAATCTTTACTGTAACGCGCAACAACACTGTTTGAAGAGGGAAGGTGATGAGTGACCACAACAGTTTTTCCAGTAAATGTTTCGTTCAGCAGTTTATTTGTCAGCCATTTAACGGATGCGTTATGTAGTTCGATTGAGTTTTGAGTACTAAATATCAATTCACCCTGGCTGATCAATCTGAAATCGTTCAGATAGTGCTGGCCTTCGACCATGCACTCCTTTTTCATATGTTCACCAAATAGACAAAAGTCTGTCCACAAGCAGGTGCCGAGGATGCGTACACCATCGATGATTACTTCAGAATCATCTAGGAAGTGCAATCTTTGATGAGCTTCAACAGAGGCTATATTTTTAGAATCTTTGCAAAATTCCCGCATTTCTTTACGTAGTATATTTATGTCATGGTCATAAAACTCGTGGTTTCCGCAAACATATATAACATGTGCTAAAGTTGAATCAAGCAGTTCTGCAGCCCACCTCATACCCTTCATGCCGACATCTATGTCCCCGGCCAGGATAATTACATCTGCGTTTAGATCTTTCAAAATAAAGTTTGAAAATCCTAGGTGTAAGTCACTAAGAATATGAATTTTCATTATTTTCAATTTAATAAATGTCTAGAGGTTAAGATTTCTTATTAGCGTTATTTGGCTATCAATTATGACCATTATATCTAGAATTTAACCATTTTAAATTGTTAAATTATATTTAAAATCAAGTAGTTGAATATAATATACCTCATAAACAATATAGAAGTTTTATGGAAATTGATTTACACAAATTATCTTAATGAAGTACTAAATTTTTAATTTAATTATGAAATTCTTATGGGAGTTAAATTGCTTAAACAAGGTTGGTCAATCAAAAGAAATGGGATTGCGATGCAAAATATTCCATCGCAATAGAACATGAAATATTTGCTATTAAATTATTAGTTAATGCCAATAAATTCTAACTATTCATGATTGTGATTTAATATTAGCTAGAAGTTAAAAGTGTCTCTATTCCAATAGCACTATATAAACCAATAAAGATTACAAAATATACCTCTCACTAACCCAAGAAGATTCACTCATTAGAACTTCTGCATATAAATTAGAAAAACACCGTTATGAATCCGAAAGTATTTGTTAGCCATGCCAGCGAAGACAAAGATCGATTTGTACTTCAATTTGCAGAGCGTCTTCGTCAGAAAGGAATTGATGCCTGGCTCGACAAATGGGAGATGCTACCTGGTGACAGTCTTGTTGATAAGATTTTTGAAGAAGGCCTAAAGGAAGCAACAGCTGTAATAGTAGTCTTGTCTAAATTCAGTTTAGATAAGTCTTGGGTAAGGGAAGAGTTAAACGCAGCTGTTGTTAAAAAGATTAATAATGGAAGTAAGCTTATACCAGTAATTATTGATGATGTTGATGTCCCTGAATCGCTTAATAGTACATTGTGGGAGACTATTACTGATTTGTCTGAGTATGATTCAAGTTTTGATCGAATTGTAGCTTCAATATTTGGCATCAATGAAAAACCTCCGCTGGGTTCACCACCTGAATACGTTCAGTCTTTCGTACAATCGATCGGAGGTATGAATAATGTTGATAGTTTAGTGTTTCGATTATCTTGTGAGAATGTATTAAATACTGGTGATTTATTTGTTAACCCAGGTGAAGTATTCATAAAAGATAATCAATTACTTCTTCCTGAGGATGAACTGAAGGATTCGTTAGAAATACTTGATGGCAACGGATATATTAAGTTGTTGCGTACTATTGGTGGAGGCTTATTTCAATATCAAATAACGACATATGGTTTTGATATATACGCTAACCAAGTTATTTCTGATTATCAAGAAATAACTGCTTCAGTGGTATCTTCTATAGTAAATGATAAATTGACGAGTAATATTGAGATTCAAGAACATTTGAATGAAAATAAAGTTGTTGTAGATCACATTCTTGCAGTTCTTGAGGCCAATGGGCATATAAAACAGGCCAAAATGATTGGTGGACTATCTCATATATTCTATGTTTCCCCTTCTTTAAGAAGGGCATTGGCGCAATAGTTTATTTTATCTCAACGAATATTAACGAAATTAAAGTTATGAATTTTTTGCTTTACGTTAATTAACTATAGGCATTAATATTTTGTAATAACAATAAAGAGTTGGGGTTATAAATATGTCTCTATTTCAAGAGATGCTAAGGCAGCAGAACAACTTAACGCGTAGAAAAGTATTTGTTAGTTATTACCATAGAGATGATCAATGGTATCGAAATTCCTTAGAGGCTAGATTTGGTCATCTTTTTATAAGCAAGTCGGTTCAACCCGGGGATATTGATACGGACGTTAGTACTGATTATATAAAGAGACTAATTCAATTGAATTATATTTCTGATAGCTCTGTACTCATAGTATTGGTAGGTCCCAAAACTAAATGTAGAAAACATGTTGACTGGGAGTTGTCCGCAGCATTGAGTGCCAAGGTAGGAGGCACGTCAGGGGTTGCTGCTATTTTGCTACCAGAAGTACCATTGCTCCCTAATGGTAACTTTAGTTATGACTCTGTACCAGCAAGGTTTTCAGATAATAATCAAACTGGTTATGCCCAACTATACACTTGGCAATGGGCTACGGCATCAGATGCAAATATGCGTACAGTTATTGAAACAGCATTTGATTCTAGAATCACTAAAAGGCATTTAATCGACAATTGTAGGATTCAAATGGTAAGGAATACCTGCGAATGAAAACATTAATTGCAGTCACAGCTACAGATTCTGGTGGCTTTCAGCTTGAACTTCATTGGCTGGTAATTTTAGTTTTATTCATAGCATTGTTAGTAGTGTCACTATACAAGTATTCTCGCTTCGGAAAGTCGACATACCTTGAGTTGACTGAAGCGGAGTTTGGAACAGATGGAGTTAAAGGCAAGTATAAGGTTAACACTCAGGATCAGCAGGTTGGATATATGTTTTGGGTTGAGGTTTCAACCAGAAAGATTGGCTTACCTATTGATGAAAAACACGATGTTATCGTAGAGATTTATGATTCATGGTACGAGTTTTTTAAAGTCTCAAGAGAGCTTATAAAATCTATTCCAGCGAATAAGGTTCAGGATAACGAGAGTACTAGGCAGTTAGTTCGCGTAACAGTACATATCCTTAACTCAGATATTAGGCAGCATTTAACTCAATGGCAGGCTAAATATAGACGTTGGTGGGAGGCTGCATCAGTTAACCCAATATACTCCTCTTTGTCTCCGCAAGAAATTCAACAGATGTATCCACAATATCATGAGTTAATTAAGGATATGAAATTTGTGAATGCAAAACTTATTGGATATAAGAATCTTTTAAAAAACATGGTGGTCGGAGCGGAGCCACTCTAATAGTATTTTTACACCTTATTCATTATTATTTTCATAATTCATAATGCGCTCAACTCTGCACATTATGATTAGGTTGATTATTCAATATCATAATGACCGTTTATATATAATTTAAATTTAGTTAGTTTAGATAAGGGTTCGAATCCCGCCTCTTCCGCCAGCGTCTCTGCACCAATGATTGATTTCAAGTGATTGACTTCAAATTGCATCACGCAATATCAAATGCCTGACAAAGTTCCATCTCTAAATACAATCTAAATATACAGCGCTGAACATGAATAAAGCGATTTTATTCATAGCGCTTAATCAGAGTGGTACTGAGGATAATCGCACTTGCTGCGTACTTTTCAGTTACACCAGCATCACGCCTCATGTTTCTGTCTGAATCTTAACTGCAAAGCCATAAGCTAATCTTATCGGATCCGGCTTTAATACCGAGCTAACTTCTTCATGCCGTTTGACTCAGGTTGGGCTGAGAACGGCAGTTCGTAATCATTTATTTTAACTGATAGATAACTAGTTAATGCGCTATCAGACCATCAAAAAAGGTGTTTATATGCCTGAGCGATTCAATATTGTTTTCTTTATTAATTGCATAAAATAATATTTGTTAACTATCATTTTTGATGTTTTAATTAATTTAATGAGTAAGTGATAAATTTATTTCATAATTTTATCACTAAAGACTATTGCTCATATCAGTAAGACTAAATAAGTATTAAATAATTACTTTTTCTATTAGAATTGGTTACCATTTTTTTCACAAATATACATAATTAAAATGAACACTAATGATGACAAAACATTAACGACCAGAGAAGCCAGTGTATTGCTTGGTGTTTCACTTAGAACGGTTCAGTTGTGGGTAGAGGCTGGAGTGCTCAACGCCTGGAAAACTCAGGGTGGTCACAGAAGAATCTCTACGGAATCTGTTGAAAAAGTTCTGGCAGAGCGGGATAACACCTCGAATCTAAAATGGAATAAAAGGCAAAATCAGTCTGGCACGCAACATAAAGATAATGTTTTAAACGTTTTAATTGCCGAAGATAATGAAGTTTATAGAGATTTATTAGAGTTCTATTTTAATAATCTTGATGTGCCGGTGAACCTGACTTTTGTCTCTGACGGTTTTGAATGTTTGATCAGTTTAGGCAAGTTGCTGCCGGACATTATTATTACTGATTTGAATATGCCGAAAATCAGCGGCTTTGATCTGATACGTCATCTCGCATCTTGTGAAACCTATGATAATGTTGAAATTATCGCATTGACCGGCCTCACTCAGGCTGATGTAGATGAAAAGGGTGGCTTGCCAGGGCGCGTTAAGGTTTTCTTCAAACCATTTTCATTTAAGCAGCTTGAAATCATTGTTGATGGGCTAGTAAAGACTAAATAATTTCATTGATTAGCCGATATTTGTCGGCTATTTTTTAATATTTATTGGCCTTGCTGCATGGCATTACCTATCTCATTCAAAATAATATTTACAGATAAATTAACATCCTCTACTGTTAATTGAGGAAAGCGCTTACTTAAAATGTTAACGATGTCTGATTTGATAGGCATGCTAATTCCTGAGATTTTTTTTGAAAAAGTATCATTTATTTATAATGTTATGATTTTTATCACTAAAGTGATAATTATGTTAATTTAATAAGGTAAATCCCCGGCTCTGCCGGTGGGCTAACCAAGGTTCGACCTATACGTCGGTCACCAAGAGCTAAAGTCCAAATTTGGCGACTGCATTATTCCCTCCCCATGTAGGGGGGGTAGAAAGCCTCGTGAATAATTGATTTTTTCACCCCCATCCCAGCCTTTCGCGCATGAATAATCTGCCTTTCGCACCAATCTTGTTGCTTTAGCAACTTTAGATTGGTGGTGATGACCTTTACGGTTAAGCAGATATATTCTGCGGTGATGCCAAGTACTGGTACCTCCCTGTAAGAGGGAAGGGGCAAAATTGGCCGCCTTGGGTGGCACGCGGTTTTATTGGCGCCTTTGAGGCGCTCACCGAATAAGCCCCCGGCTTTGCCAGGGGGCATTTACTTTTATAACCTTAATGATGTGAATTTATTCAAAAATCAGGCTGGCAAAATTGATTATTGTTGTTACAATAATCAAATGGCTGATTCTAATTCTGAAAAGTTTTCTGAAAAACAATATTCTGAAAAACGTGGCGGTACCCGTCTTGGCGCTGGGCGTAAACCTGGCACCGGAAAGTTTGGTGAGCCCACATCGGTGTTGCGCGTACCTATAAGTCAAAAAGCGCAAATAAAAGATTTTTTATCTGCCTATCAGCAAAAAAGGCTGCATAATGACCTGGACGCAGTAGGTGAGTTTGAATTGCCGGCATTAGATAGTGCGCCTATAGTCTTGCCTTTATTTTCCTCAAAAGTTTCGGCTGGCCTGCCAGATCCGGCAGATGAGCATGTGGAAAAACGCCTTGATCCCAGTGAGTTTCTGATAGACCGTAAAGACTCTACTTTCTTTGTTACCATCCAAGGCTATTCAATGATTGATGCAGGCTTGTTGCCTGGCGATAAAGCGGTAGTTGACCGTTCTCAACTAGCGTCTGTAGGTGATATTGTGTTGGCGGTATTAAACGGCGAATTCACCATCAAAACCCTAAGCCGCCATAAATCGGGTTCCCCCAGGCTATTACCGGCCAATTCCAGCGGTGAATATTCACCCATAGAAATTACAGAAGAAATGCAATTTGAAATCTGGGGCGTAGTCACAGGCTCGTTCCGCAGATTCAAGTAATTCGTCCTGCTACTGATTATTGTTCAAATAATCACCAACCCTCATAACTGCCTGCCAAACAAGCACTTGGCATAATTACTCTAGCTTGATTAACAACCTTATCCACAGAGAATGTGGAAAGTGTCTGCATGTGTAAGCAAGCAACATATATGCATCCAGTTAAAAACACTCAACCAGTGTTGTACATGCTGGTAGCTTGGCAATACACATCATGTTTCATTATTAAAGCTGTCTAATTACCTACCTGACAAGCCGTAAATATCTTCACCACCAAAACCACATTCAGTTACGTCATCTGTGCTGCATTCACTTCAGCATCGCTCAGTGCAAACTTAATATCCAAGCGAGTTATATAAGAAATTAGGCATCACTTTAGCTAAAAAATGACAGCCAACCTTTAAGTAAATATCTGTTTCCAATTGTTTTTAAATAAGCTGCGCTTTTTTTCAGTCATGGCAACAATACCTAACAATACCCTGGCTTGCCTTATGGGATTTATTATGGGAATATATCCCGCAATTATAAAAATATAATCCAGCACAAATCAGGCAAGATTTACAATTGTTAGCTCATTGATAAAATGCAATTTCAACCTCAGGGTTTATAACAAGATGAATAAAATATTATTGATGGTTTTTGTTGTGCTTTCAGCCACTCTCTCTGGTTGTGCAACCAATAGCATGACGGGTAGAAGCCAACTGATGATCGTTTCTGAATCTGCTGCAATTAACAAGAGTTCTTCATTGTATGAATCTATGATTGATGCTTACGATAAGAAAAATAAAGTGAGTAATGATGCCGCTGTGAATGAAAGGGTGCAGAAAATTACCAACCGCCTGGTTGAGCGGGCGGTTTTATATAAACCTGATTCTCAGAAGTGGAAATGGCAGGTCAATGTCATTGAATCTGATGAGGTGAATGCTTTTTGTATGGCTGGTGGAAAAATGGCAGTGTATACAGGCCTGCTGGATAAACTGCAGCCGACTGATGATGAATTGGCGCAGGTAATGGGGCATGAGATTTCACATGCTTTGGCTAACCATACTGCAGAGAAAATGTCTGTTGATATTTTAACCAAAGTAGCTGTGGCGGCTGTCACCGTTGCTGTGGTGGCATCTGACCAGAGTGGTAATCAGAATCAAAGACAGCAGAACATTAATACCACCCAGGATTTGGCGATATTGGCGGGAGCCGCTTTTGTAACACTTCCCAATAGCCGTGGTGCAGAAACTGAGGCTGACAAGCTTGGCATAGAGCTGGCAGCCCAGGCCGGCTATGACCCGCAATCAGCAATCACCCTGTGGGAAAAAATGATGGCGGAAACCGGCAACAAGAGCAAAGGGGATTTCATGAGCACCCATCCATCTCCTCCAAACAGGATAGAGGCGTTCCGTGTGCTACAGGAGCCCATGCAAAAGATATATAAAGAAAGAGCGCCTTTATATGCTGATTACAAGCCCGCATATCAATATGTAAGAACAGCCAAGGATTCTGCAAGGTTTTCATCTTCAAATGTAAGAGTTATCGATGATGGAGCGCCTTTGGTTGAGGCTCCTGCTATTGATGCGACTCAGGCTATGGCTTTTTATTCTCCAAGCTATGAGTCATTTAAACAGGGTACGCTGGAGTTAAGCTGCAAGAATTGTAGTTTGAAGTTTTATCTGAACCAGTCGGACTATAAAAAGCTGCAGGAGAAGCAGGATTGGCGTGCTTTGGCGCAGAATATTATCAAGGTCGGTTACGAATTCGATTTGTCTTATTACTATTTAGGCGTTGCCGCAAAAGGGCTAGGGCTGGTTGAGCCTGCAAAAGTATATTTTAGAAAAGCAAAAGAATTGTCTGGCACGCCTGATTCAACTTGCTCTAATGCAAAAATGATCAAATGCAACGGGCTAGATGTTTCCGCAACGGCAGATGAGGCCTTGAATTAACATGTGAATGATTAATGGGAGATAAGTCAGGGTTTTTAGATGGTTGTTGATAGACCGTACTTTGTTTTTTTACCTTAAGCACCTACATCGCAGGTTCTTGTGATGTATTTGGATGTTGGTCGACTTGTTGATGTATCTCAGGCGCGCCATAGCTAAATAATGCGTAAGGCTGATTGTCTTCTCCATGTGTCACCTCTACAGCATGCGCCATCATTACCCCATTGTGTGGGCTGTGATTTATGTCTGCGGGGGTGTCGCCCCATAATTCCGTAAGCTTTATCTCATAACCGTTTCCTTGCGATATTTGATTGGCAAGAACCTGTATGGTGTTTTCTTCAATACTATTAATAAAATTTTTTTGCCTTGTTAATTGCTTCTGCTGATTCAGCTGTCGCGGCGGGGGCTATAGTCTTATCTGCCATTTTTACAGCATGATTTTTGGCTAATTCGTACAGTTCCAGTACTGCATGTGTGTTGATTAAACCATCATGCTGTTTTTGCCATTGCTGTAGTGCGTTCTGGTCTGTTTGTGAGTGATGTGCCGAGGCAATAAATGAGGATGAAGCTTCTTGCCGCTGTGCTTTAGATAATTCATCAGTATGAGTTGCATAGTGTGTCATTTTGGTAACCCTTAATCTGTTTAGCAAAGCATTATGGAAATAGTTGATGGGGTTATATGCTTTTGCTATGTTTTCCAGCGCTTATCTATTAAACGTTTGAAAAAGCAATATGGGGTTAAGCAATATCAAGCACATTAAAGCAGGGTTTTGAGATTGGTTGCTTTTGAGATTTGTTACTTGAGATCTGTTACTAAGGTGGCGACGATTGATACGGGAGGATAGTGCAGGCTAGCCTGTGAGCAGGCCAGCAGGGGTGAGATAGTGCTATTTCTGATTAAATAATAGCCACTACCAATTATTGGTAGCCGAATAGTGACTTATGTTGATTATCCCAAGTCTAAAAACATAGAGTTCACCAACAGGGTTACTCACAGATAATGTGGGTTGAACCAACAATGATTTACATAAAGCCCTGAAAGTAGGTCAGGGCTTTATTGTTATTCTTCAATTCTAAAGCCTACTTTGATCGTTACTTGAAAGTGGGCTACTTTGCCATCAACAATGTGGCCGCGTGTTTCTACAACTTCAAACCAGTTGAGATGTTTTAATGTGAGCGAGGCTTTTGCTATAGCCGATTGAATTGCATCATCTGAGCTCACTGGTGATGAGCCAACCAGTTCAATCACTTTGTAGGTGTGTGCTGACATATACCCTCCAATGAATTAACGAAATTTTATTTTACTATAATAGCGCTTATTTAAATTTAAAAATACAGTATGCAATTTATATAGCCGGGTTGCTTGATCTAACATCTGATGAATGTAAAAAAGCCCGAAAATTCGGGCTTTTTTACATTAAAACCAAGTCAATGCAAGGCTATTTATTTTGTGTTTCTACCATCACTAAAGGTTCAGCGGTAGTATCTTCTTTAGCCGGTTTTTGCCAAGTTGCTGCTCTGCGCGGCTTACGTGGCTTTTCTTCCTCGGCTGGCGCTGTTGCTTTTGGAGCGTCTGCTTTGGTTTCAACCAGTTGCAGGCCTGCAGCTGCCAGGTCAACCGGTTTAGCTTCAGTTTTAGCTTTACGTGCACGGGCCGGACGTTTTTTGTCTGCTTTTGCAGTATTTTCAACAACCTCGGCGCCAGTTCCGCTAGCAGTTTCAGATTTTTCTACTGGAGCCGTTGAGCTGGCTACAGCTTTTTTGCCAGCACTTTTTGCTGTTCTGGCTTTCTTGGCTTCAGCTGGTGCGCTAGTCGCTGCTGCAACGTCTTGAGCCGCTGTTTCAGTTTTAACTTCAGCCACTGGTGTTGCCGCTACAGTGTTTTCTGCATTGATGTTTGCCGGTGCTGTTTTTTCAACAGGTGCAGAAGTTGTACTTTCAGCTTTAGTGTGAACTGGAGTTGCTGCTTCAGCTGTTACGTTAGCTTGAGTAGCACCGATTTCTTCATTTGGCACAAAAGGACGATTGTTTTCACGCGCTGCATTCTCATCGCGATCACGACGGCCACGACGATTGTTGCGGTTACGACGGCCGCTACGCTCTGCACGTTGCTCTGTAGTCTCGCTAGAGCCTGCTTCTGTAGCTGCAACATTAGGTTGGTTACGCTGGGCGTCCTGACGTGGTTGCTGCGGTTTTTGCTGACGTGGTTCCTGTGGTTTACTCTCAGCAGAACGTTGTTCCTGACCTTTTGTTTCCTGATTGCGGTTAGGACGGTCTTGCACTGCGTTCTTATCGCCACGCTCATTACGGTTACGCTCGTTGCGATTACGGTTACGATTGCGGTTACGACCTTGCTCACGACGTGACTCGCTGGACTTCTCAGCAGGTTTCGCTTCTTCACTTTTGGTTACAGAGGCAAAGAAGTTTTTAATACGTGCAAACAATGATGGTTTTACTTCTTCTTTTTCAGCAACAATCGGTGCCGGTGCTGCAGGTGTAATGCCTTTTACAGCGGCTACAGGTTTAACTGCTTTAGCTTCTTCCGCCGCATTTGGCAGGTAGCTGGTTTCTGTAGGCAGTTCAACCATGTTGTAGCTGGCGCGGGCCGTTTCATGGTTTACATCGTCATGCTTGATGCGAACGATGTTGTAATTGGGTGTTTCCAGATGAATGTTTGGAATCAGCACTACTTCTACACCCATGCGCTGCTCAATCTTATGAATATCGGCACGTTTTTCATTAAGCAGGAAGGTTGCTACTTCAACAGGTAACTGCACTTGAATAATTGCGCTATTTTCTTTCATGGCATCTTCTTGCGTGATGCGCAAAATGTGCAATGCAGTGGACTCAATACCGCGGATATGACCAGTGCCATGACAGCGTGGGCATGGGATATGGTTGGTTTCACCTAGGCTAGGGCGCAGGCGTTGGCGTGAAAGTTCTAGCAGGCCGAAACGTGAGATCTTGCCGGTTTGTACACGGGCACGATCTGCATGCAATGCGTCACGTAGAGCATTTTCTACTTCACGTTGGTTGCGTTGGCTTTCCATGTCGATAAAATCGATCACAATCAAACCGCCCAAGTCACGCAGGCGTAACTGACGTGCAACTTCTTCAGCAGCTTCTATGTTGGTGTTGAAAGCAGTATGTTCAATATCGCTACCACGGGTTGCGCGGCCTGAGTTAACGTCTACTGAAACCAAAGCCTCAGTGTGGTCGATCACAATGGCGCCGCCAGATGGCAGGCGAACTTCACGTGAGAAAGCAGATTCAATCTGGTGCTCGATCTGGAAGCGTGTGAACAGTGGAATTTCATCCTGGTATAACTTAACGCGAGCAACGTTACCTGGCATTACGTGGTTCATGAACTGTACGGCCTGTTCATGAATGTCTGGTGTATCGATTAGGATTTCACCGATGTCTGAACTGAAGTAATCGCGAATAGCACGAATTACCAGACTACCTTCCTGGTAAATCAGGTATGCGCCTGGCTGCATGGCAGAAGCGCCATCAATTGCCGCCCATAACTGGGTTAAATAGTTTAAGTCCCATTGCAGCTCTTCAGCATTGCGGCCAATACCGGCGGTACGCGCAATAATGCTCATGCCTTTTGGCACTTCCAGTTGTGCCAGTACATCGCGCAATTCGTCGCGGTCTTCGCCCTCAATGCGGCGTGATACACCGCCTCCGCGCGGATTGTTTGGCATCAGCACCAAGTAACGGCCTGCCAGCGAGATAAAGGTTGTGAGTGCGGCACCTTTGTTGCCGCGCTCGTCTTTGTCGACCTGAACGATGAGTTCCTGGCCTTCTTTTAACGCATCCTGAATGCGGGCGCGGCTGTCTGCGCCTTCTTTGTAGTAGCTCCGAGCTACTTCCTTGAATGGCAGAAAGCCATGGCGGTCTTGGCCGTAATCGACAAAAGCGGCTTCAAGGGATGGTTCAATACGGGTGATAACACCTTTGTAAATATTGCTTTTGCGCTGTTCTTTACCAGCGTGTTCAATATCCAGATCGATGAGTTTTTGACCATCTACAATCGCAACGCGTAATTCTTCTGATTGCGTTGCATTAAATAACATGCGTTTCATTGTTTGCTCCTACGCTTTGTGGCGCGAGCAGACTTATTGCTTAAATTTAAGCTTCGAATGATAAGGTGAAAGTGCCAAACTGCGGCGGAACTACTGTAGACGCAACATGCTTTTATGATGGCATGTGCCTATTGAATGTTAACGATTTTGAATAGAGCAATTGCGCAATTTAACGAGGCCATTACGGTTAACCGCAAGCTATTATTCAGATAAATTGAGTCAGCTTGATCGGCTGAGTCATTGTAAATTATCCAAATTTAATTGTTTTAACAGAGTAACTCATGTTGAAACAGTTGTATTTTGTTCGTTAAAGCAAACTAATTGCTAAATTTATGCTTAAATGCGGCCTAGGTTAGCCAGCTGTAGCTTAAATTCGTTAAAATTCTATCTTTAGTAAATTCCAATTTGTTAAGTTAGTTCATCACTGATCTGGTTTTATCAGTCGATTAGCTAAATATGCAAATTTGACTATCACTTTAAGTCGCGCTTTATCTTTATTTGTCTGCGGCGGCTTGAGCGCTAATTTTACTTACCGCTACTTTATAATATGGCGAGCGGCGTTAACCAAGTAATTTGTTGTCACTATTTTATAAACACATCAGCGACAATTAAATGTCCTGGTGCGATGTATTTACTGATATTAAGTGTATTCTTATCAAGAATTTAACTGTAACTTTAATTGTTAAATCCCAAGAATCATCGCAGTATAAGCTACATCAATCATTTAAGCAAAGCATGAACAATTTAATTACAGATAATCAAAGTACTAACAATTCTAAAAGTACCAACAATTCTAAAGTTGGTGAACTAGCTGCAGCATTCCTGACTGTGGATGAAGCAAGCGAAGGCCAACGTGTAGATAATTTCCTTACCAAGACTTTAAAGGGCGTGCCTAAAAGCCATGTTTACCGCATTTTGCGTAGCGGTGAAGTGCGCGTAAATAAAAAACGTATTGATGCGGATTTCCGCTTAAGTATGGGTGATATCGTCAGGGTGCCGCCTATCCGTGCAACCGTCACTGAAAAACCGGAAGGTGCTGCACCGGCTGCTTCAAAATTTGAAAATGCAGTTATTTATGAAGATGATGCAATGCTGGTGCTTGATAAAGCAGCGGGTTTTGCCGTGCATGGCGGTAGCGGAATTAGCCGCGGCGTGATTGAGCAGCTGCGTCTGGAGCGTCCGCGGGCCAAGTTTCTGGAATTGGTGCATAGGTTGGATCGTGAGACTTCCGGTGTGTTGATGTTGGCCAAGAAAAGAAGTGCGCTGGTAGCATTGCATGAAGCGATTCGTAACAACCAGACCGATAAACGCTATTTGATGCTGGTGCAGGGCGAATGGCTGGAGCAGAAAAAGCGTGTTGTGCTGGATTTGCAGAAGTATGTACTGCCGAACGGTGAGCGCAGGGTGAATGTGGTGACTGACGCCAGCAAAGACAAATTTGGTGAACGCCAGACTTCAGAAACCATGTTCCGCTTGATAAAGAACTACAACCACCCCACTATAGGTAAATTCAGCCTGCTGGAAGCGCAATTGGTTACCGGGCGCACCCATCAGCTGCGTGTGCAACTGTCGCATTTGGGGTTTCCAATAGTTGGTGATGATAAATACGGTGATTTTGCATTGAACAAAGCACTGGTGAAGCATGGTCTGAAACGTATGTTTCTGCACTCATCAGTAACAAAAATCCGCCATCCTTTAACGCAGGAGAAGCTGGAACTGGTAGCGCCGATGCCGACAGAATTAGGTAAATTTTTGAAGAATTTAGAGAAAGTATAATCAAAGTATGGCAAAGCAGTATGATTTGATCGTGTGGGATTGGGATGGCACCTTGGCAGACTCAACCGGCATGATTACCAGAGCAATTGTAAAAGCTGCCGAGCAGGTTGGGTTGGCACCGCTCACTCCAGAGGCAGCCAGCAGTATTATCGGTTTGGGTCTGCGCGAGTCTGTAGAGGCACTTTATCCGGGAATTTCTGACGAACAGGCCAAGGCGCTTGCCACGCAATATAATGTGAATTATTTTGCCGGCGAGAGTGAGATACCTTTATTTGCCGGTGCGGCAGACACCATTAAAACACTAAACAGACGTGGCTTTAAATTGGCCGTGGCTACAGGCAAGAGTAGACGTGGCCTGACTCTGGCGCTGGAGCATACGCAATTACGCAATTATTTTCATGCCACCAGAACCGTGGATGAGTGCTTCTCGAAACCGCACCCGCAAATGCTGGATGAGTTGATGGATAATCTGGTGGTATTGCCCGAACGTACGTTGATGATCGGCGATACCAGTTATGATTTGCAAATGGCAAAGAATGCCGGTGTTGATGCGATTGGCGTGACTTATGGTGCGCAAAAGTCAGACGTGTGGCAGGATTTAAACCCGGTACAGCAGTTTGATAATTTCAGCGCATTGAGCGACTGGTTGCTGGAGCATGCATAATCTTGAGTGCTAACGAAAACGTGGTTGTTCTTAATAGCACGGAGTTGCAAGATGGCGGCAATGGCATACGCTTTGCCTTACCGGCATTGGGGCAAAATGTTACTGGTTTTGTTGTCAGGTTTAAAGGTGTACCTTTTGCTTACGTAAACCAGTGTGCGCATGTTTCTGTAGAGCTGGACTGGAACCCCGGTGAGTTCTTTACGGCGCAACAGGATTTTCTGATCTGTGCAACACACGGTGCGCATTACCGTCCAGATAATGGTTTTTGCGTGATGGGGCCGTGTAAAGGTAAAAGCCTAAAACCTTTAAAGGTGATTGAACAAAATGATCAAATTATTATCAACATAACACCGGTTGCTTAGTCACTGCGGTTTTAGAATTACAATTTTAGAAATATTAATTTAGATATTACTTGGAAAGTTTTAATCATGTCAGAACAAGATCAACAACCGGATGCCAGCAACGAATTGAATGTTAAGCAGGATAACCGTCAAACTCAGTCTGCCGATGAGGGGAAGTGGCAGCGTGATGTCATTGAAAAACTTGCCGTTTCCGCTTTGGCCGAGCAAAAGACTGCACGGCGCTGGAGCACGCTTTTTAAAGGCCTGACATTCGCATATTTATTCGTATTAATCCTGATGGCATTAGGAGTTTTTCACGATGGTAAAAAGACCTTTGATGCACATACCGCACTGATTGATATTACCGGGGTTATTGAAGCCGGAGGTGAAGTGAATGCAGATGCTGTGATGAATAGCCTGCATGAAGCCTATGACAACAAGGGTACTAAAGGCATCATTTTGCGTATCAACAGCCCGGGTGGCAGCCCGGTACAGGCTGGTATTATTAACGATGAGATCAAGCGTCAGAAAAAGCTGCATCCGAATATTCCCGTATATGCCGTGGTTGAGGATATTTGTGCATCAGGCGGCTATTACATTGCTGCGGCAGCCGATAAGATTTACGTTGATAAGGCCAGTATCGTCGGCTCTATCGGCGTGCTGATGGATGGCTACGGGTTTACCGAAGTCATGAAAAAAGTTGGTGTTGAGCGCCGTCTGATGACCGCTGGTGAAAACAAGGCCATGCTTGATCCATTTTCACCGGTTAACCCAAAACATCAGGTATTGGCGCAAGCCATGTTGAATGAAGTGCATGAGCAGTTCAAAACCGTAGTGCGTCAGGGGCGGGGTGCGCGTTTGAAAGAAACGCCGGAAGTATTTAGTGGTTTATTCTGGAGCGGTGAGCAAAGTATTAAACTGGGCTTGGCTGATGCTTTAGGAAGTGCCGATTACGTTGCACGTGAGGTGATCAAGCAGGAAGAGATTGTAGACTTCACCTATCAAGATGATTTTGCTAGCCGAATTGCTAAACGTATCGGTGCTAGTGTAAGCGCCACTCTTGGCGAGGTGCTTGCCAGGCAATTGATTAGCTCAGGCGAGGTTAAATTGCGTTAATTTGTACTAGCTCAGTCCTTGTATTAATCAATGTATTAATCAATCTTCAATTTTGATAGATTTGTATTCTGCCGGTACTTTAGGGTAGCGTAGATCCAGATTTTTCAGCGTATCAAGTAGCAGTCTTGAGATCAGCAGGTTCCGATTGGTTTTGGAATCTGCCGGTACAATATACCAGGGGGCTTGTTTGCTGGAGGTTGCCTTAATCGCCTGTTCGTATACCTCGGTATAGTTTTCCCATAATTTACGTTCTGCCAGATCACCCGGATTGAATTTCCAGGTTTTAGTCTGGTCATCGAGTCGCTCTTGTAGACGTTTTTTTTGCTCAGCTTTTGAAATGTGTAAAAAGCATTTAATGATGGTTGTGCCTGTTTCTGTCAGCATGCGTTCAAAATCATTAATTTGTGCATAGCGCCGTTTGCATTCATCGTCATCAATCCAGTTGTGTACTTTTACAATCCCCACATCTTCGTAGTGGCTGCGATTGAAAATTACCAGTTCACCAGCTCTAGGTACCTGCTGATGCACGCGCCACAGGTAATCATGCGCAAGCTCTTCGCTACTTGGCACTTTGAAGTTTGCCAGGCGTATGCCTAATGGATCACACTCGCTGAATACATGGCGAATGGTGCCATCCTTGCCGCTGGTATCCATGCCTTGCAGAATCAGCAGTACCTTACGTTTGCCTTCGGCGTGCAGGATGTCCTGATAGCGGTTAATCTCGGCTACTAGTCGTGCAAATTCAATGACGTCTTCTTCTTTGGTAGCGCTGCGTTCGGTTTTATCGCGTGCATTGAAATCTTTAAGTGAAAAGTTTTTAGGATTAACGCGGTATTGGTCAAGATTGGACATGTGTTTTCACTCAAAAAATTAACTTGATGTAATTAAAGCATTAAACAACAAAAAAGCCCAAAGATGTTATCTGTTGGGCTTTTTTGATTGCTGATAAGGGCGTTTTTTAAGGTAACTCAGGCATCAATTTTTAATGATTTGGTGTAATTGATTAAACCGTTAGTTGAGCTGTCGTAGTTGCTTACAACTTCATCGTTGATTAATTGTGGCAAAATCTGCTGCGCAATCTGTTTGCCGTACTCAACACCCCATTGGTCGTAGCTGTTGATATCCCAGATAATGCCTTGCACGAATATCTTGTGTTCGTACAGCGCGATCAGTTTACCCAGAGTGTTCGGTGTCAGCTTGTCGAACATGATGGACGTAGTAGGGCGGTTGCCTTCAAACTCCTTGTGCGGCAGCAATTGTTCAAGTGCCTCACCACTCAAGCCTTGCTGTTCCAGCTCGGCGCGTGCCTGTTGTTTTGTTTTGCCAAGCATCAGCGATTGAGTTTGCGCCAAAAAGTTAGCCAGCAGGATTTTATGGTGTGTGTTGCCATTATCGCCGACTTTATATTGGCTATGTACCGGCATCAAGAAGTCGGCAGGCACGATTTGCGTACCCTGATGGATCAGTTGATAGAACGCATGTTGACCGTTAGTGCCAGCTTCGCCCCAAACAACCGGGCCGGTTTTGTATGGTACGCGTGAGCCATCGCGGCAGATGAATTTGCCGTTGCTTTCCATGTCAGCTTGCTGCAGATACGCCGGGAAGCGTGACATACCCTGGTCGTAAGGCAGGATGGCATGTGTGTCGATATGGAAGAAGTTGTTGTACCACACACCGATCAACGCCATGATGACCGGCATGTTTTGCTCTAAAGGTGCAGTCTTGAAATGGGTATCCATCTCAAAAGCACCTGTCAGCAGTTCTTCAAAATTGTCCATGCCCACGTAAAGCGCAATAGACAGGCCAATAGCTGACCACAGTGAGTAGCGACCGCCTACCCAATCCCAGAAGGCGAACATGTTGGCGGTGTCGATACCGAAATCAGCAACAGCCTTGGCGTTGGTAGAAAGCGCAACAAAATGCTTGGCAACATGTGCGTTGTCTTTAGCGGTATTTAAAAACCACGTGCGTGCAGAACGCGCATTCGTCATGGTTTCCTGTGTAGTGAATGTTTTTGAAGCCACGATAAACAATGTGGTTTCCGGGTCACAAAGGTTTAGCGCACGCATCAAGTGTGCGCCATCAATGTTGGACACGAAATGTACCTTCAAATCCGGGCTGGCATAGGGTTTCAAAGCATCGCATACCATGACCGGGCCGAGGTCTGAGCCGCCAATACCAATGTTGACAATGTCAGTGATGCGTTTGCCGGTGTAGCCGGTCCAGCTGCCGTTGCGCACTTTGTCAGAGAACTCGCGCATCTGTGCCAGAACAGCATTCACATCCGGCATCACATCATGGCCATCTACATATACCGGTGTGTTGGCGCGGTTGCGCAGGGCGGTGTGCAGCACGGCACGGTTTTCCGTGATATTGATCTTTTCACCGGCAAACATTTTGTTGCGCCAGTTTTCAATGTTTGCTTCACGCGCCAGTTGAAACAGCATGGGTAGTGTTTCTTCTGTAATGCGATGTTTTGAGTAGTCGAACAGAATGTCAGCAAATTTAAGGCTGAATTTACCAAAACGTTTAGCATCAGCGGCGAACAAATCGCGCATATGAATTGATGCGATATTTTCTTGATGTTGACTAAGTTTTTTCCATACCGGAAGTTTGTGAAGTGTAGCCATTTAGATATTTAATGTTTTTTATTCAATGAGTTATTTAATTTGTAGAACAATGCCCGCCAATGGTGGCAGGTTTATTACCAGCGATTGATGATGATGCATCCATGCTATATTTTCAGTGCTTAATCCTGCACCGTTACCTTGGTTGCTACCGCCGTAGCAGCTTGCGTCACTGTTAAAAATTTCCTGATAATTTCCAGCTTGTGGAACGCCAATGCGGTAGGCATTTCGTAAAACAGGTGTAAAGTTAAGTACTATTATAACAAAACTATTGTCCAATCCGTGTCTTAGAAAACTGATAATTGATTGTTCAGTGTCATGACAGTCTATCCATTCAAAACCTTGCACCTCAAAATCCAGTGTATGTAGCGATTTGAGGTCTTTATATAGATTATTTAAATCAGTATTCAGTTTCTGCACGCCCTGATGCCAGTGATGGCCAGGATACTCGTTGCCAAGCAGGTGCCAATCCAGACTGCTATTTACGTTCCATTCGCGGCCTTGGCCGAATTCATTACCCATGAAGTTGAGTTTTTTACCTGGGCTGGTCATCTGGTAGGTAATCAGCAGGCGCAAATTGGCAAATTTCTGCCAAGTATCGCCGGGCATTTTATCCAGTAACGACTTTTTACCATGTACGACTTCATCATGTGAGAATGGCAGTACAAAGTTTTCGGAGTAGGCGTAAAGTTGACCAAAGGTCAGTTTGTCGTGATAGTAGCGTCTGTGTACCGGGTCATTCTCAATGTAGCTTAGGGTGTCATTCATCCAGCCCATGTTCCATTTCATACTGAAGCCCAAGCCACCCAAGTAAACCGGGCGCGACACCATAGGCCATGCGGTTGATTCTTCAGCGATGGTCAGCACGCCGGTGAAGTCTTCTCCGACCATGATATTGAGCTGTTTCAGAAAGTCGATGACATCCAGGTTCTCACGCCCGCCAAATTTGTTCGGTAACCATTCGCCGGCTTTGCGTGAATAGTCGAGGTAAAGCATTGAGGCTACGGCATCCACACGCAAGCCATCAATGTGGAATTCGTTCAGCCAAAAATAGGCATTTGCAATCAGGAAGTTACGTACTTCGTTGCGGCCGTAGTTGAAGATATAGGTGCCCCAATCCTGATGCTCGCCCAGGCGTGGGTCTTCATGTTCGTAAAGAGCTGTGCCATCAAAACGCGCCAGTGCCCAGTCATCTTTTGGAAAATGTCCTGGCACCCAGTCAAGAATCACGCCGATGTTAGCCTGATGGAATGCGTCAATTAAAAAACGCAGGTCATCAGGAGAGCCAAAACGGTTAGTTACGCCGAAGTAGCCTGTAGTCTGGTAACCCCAGGATTCATTGAGCGGATGTTCGGAAATCGGCAGCAGTTCCACATGGGTGTAACCCATGGCCGCCACATGCGGCACCAGTGATTTTGCAAGTTCACGATAAGTTAAAAAATGACCTTTTGCATTGCGCTGCCATGAGCCCAGATGCACCTCGTAACAGTTAAACGGTGCATGTAGCCAGTCGCGTTTTTTGCGTGCATTTAACCAATCCTTATCTTGCCATTGGTGATGGCTGGTGCTGATCTTTGCTGCGGTGCCGGGACGTTGTTCAAACTCGAAACCATAAGGGTCGGTTTTAACCAGAATGTTGCCGGTGTGGCGGTTGCGAATTTCGAATTTATAAGTGTCGTTGGTGGTTAGGCCGGGAATGAAAATATCCCAAACGCCGCTAGAGCCATGGGCGCGCATTGAATGAATGCGGCCATCCCAGTTATTGAAGCTGCCAATGACGCTGACACGTTCTGCATTTGGCGCCCATACGGCAAAACGCACACCGGCAATGTTGTCCTGTGTAATACATTGCGCACCTAGTGTTTTATAAGCCTGTTTTAAACGACCTTCACCAAACAGGTAAAGCTCATCCTGCGTGATGCTGGAATTAAATGTATACGGGTCATATATTTCGTAGCTGTGATTGCCAGACTGTACTTTTAGCAGGCATGGCGTTGGCAGAGCTTTTTTGCAATAAACTTCAAACAAGCCATCGCGATGTGTTTTTTCCAGCTTTAGCCAAGTTGCGTCTGTGGTTTCGCCTGTTTTTACGAAGACATCAGCCGCGCCAGGAACGAAGGTACGATAAACAAATTTATTCTCGGTATCATCATGGATAACATGTTGACCTAAAAAGCTGAACGGATCATGGTGACGCGCCTCTAGAATGAGGTGGCGCGCATGAGAGTTTGCTTTAGATGCGTTTTGAGACGTTTTGGAGTTTACCAAGATATTTATCCCCTAATTTTTTAAGGTTTTTTAGCTTTTATTTGTTAATTTTTAACTATTTAAGCTAGATTATAGTGCTTTAAGCTGATTATAATGTAATCAATCGTAGTCAGAAGTAAAAATTAGCCGGTTGGCCCAGCCGGCGTTATCTAGAGTAACTATACAAACTTCAGGAGGGCATCATGTCGACAAACCGGCAAGCAGACCAACATTCAGATCGTTTTATTAGTACCTTAACCAAAAACACTGTCGCGATTATTCTGGCAGGCGGGCGCGGTAGCCGTTTAAAAAGCCTTACCGATTGGCGTGCAAAGCCGGCCGTGCAGTTTGGCGGCAAATTCCGCATTATTGATTTTCCTCTATCCAATTGTGTCAATTCCGGTATTCGCCGTATTAACGTTGCCACGCAATATAAAGCACAAAGCTTAATCCAGCATATCCAGCGCGGCTGGGGTTTTTTACGTGGCGAATTCAATGAATACGTAAATATTATCCCTGCACAGCAGCGTATCTCTGAGGAGTGGTACAAGGGAACGGCAGATGCGGTATACCAGAACATAGATTTACTGCGCGAGGGCGGCGCAGAATACATTTTGATTCTTGCAGGTGACCATATCTACAAGATGGACTACGGCAAAATGCTGGCTACGCATGTCATTAATAAAGCCGATATGACGGTGGCATGTATTAATGTGCCGCTGGAAGATGCAAAGGGTTTTGGTGTGTTGGCTGTTGATGGAACGGATAGGGTGGTTGAATTTGCCGAGAAACCTGCCAATCCTAAACCTATGCCTGATGATCCTACCAAGGCATTTGCGAGCATGGGTATTTATGTTTTTAATGCCAAGTTTCTTTATGAACAGCTGATCCGTGATGCCGGTGATTCAAAATCCAGCCATGACTTTGGCGGCGACATTATTCCTTATATCATCAAAAAATATAAAGTGCAGGCACATCGTTTTACTGATAGTTGTGTTGGTGCTAAAAATGGCAATATTTACTGGCGCGATGTCGGAACCATTGATGCATACTGGGAAGCTAATATGGAATTGACCAAGGTTATTCCTGAGCTTAACCTGTATGATCGAGATTGGCCAATCTGGACTTACCAGGAACAGCTGCCGCCGGCTAAATTCGTGTTTAATGATGAGGGTCGTACCGGCAAAGCGACTGATTCCCTGGTATCCGGTGGATGTTTGATCAGTGGTTCATGCGTTACCAACTCGGTAATGTTTTCAGACGTACGCGTACACAGCTACTGCGATATCCAGGGTTCGGTAATCTTGCCTAAAGTTACCATCAATAGGCACGCTGTATTGAAAAATGTAGTGGTTGACCGTGGCTGTGTCATTCCGGAAGGGATGCAAATCGGTGTTGATCTGGCTTTGGATGCAAAACGGTTTTATGTATCTGAAAAAGGCATCGTATTGGTGACCCCTGACATGCTGGGGCAAGATCTGTATCGTGTTGTTTGATACGAAATGTTTGAAAGAAAGCAGTTAATCTAAATTCGAATAGGCTCAATAATGGATTTTTTGGAGTTCATTATTGGGTTTTCTCCCTGTAAGTGTTCTACTGTATGTAATCTAAAGTTTTTAATTAAATAGTTTAAGGTTTATTCTCAAGTGAAAGCTGATCGTCCCAAGTTATACCTCAACCTTTATTGGCATATGCATCAACCGGATTATCGTGATCTGACGACAAACGAGTATGTGCTGCCATGGACGTATCTGCACGCCATAAAAGACTATAGCGACATGGCATATCATCTTGAAGCCAACCCTCTGGCGCGTGTGAGCTTTAATTTTGTACCTATTCTGCTGGAGCAGCTTGAAGACTATGCGCAGCAGTTCAAAAATAACGCCATACGTGACCCGCTGCTGGCGCTGTTGATTAAAGACGATTTATCCGATATCAGCCATGATGAGTGTCATTTGATTTGCGAGAGTTGTTTTAAAAGCCATCATGAAAAGATGTTGAGTCCGTTTCCACATTATCAGCGTCTGTTACAGATTTATCAGCTGGTAGAGCCGCTGATGAAACAGCATGCAGTGACTGAGCGTGACGAGTTTCATTATCTGTCTGCGCAATATAAGGCTGATCTGCTGGTGTGGTACCACCTGGCATGGTGTGGTGAAAGTCTGCGCCGTACCAATCCAGTTGTGCAGGCATTAATGACCAAGGGTGCGCTGTTCACCGATGAAGAAAGAATGCAGTTATTTGCGGTGATCGCAGATACGATTTCAAACCTGATCCCGCGCTATAAAGCACTGATGCAACGCAAGCAGATCGAGCTTTCAACCACGCCTTATTATCACCCGATACTGCCGCTATTGCTGGATTTCAGATCTACACTCGATGCAATGCCGCAGGCGCCTCTGCCTGAAAATGCGAGTTATCAGGGTGGGCAGGCACGCGCGATTGCGCATGTGCAAACTGCGAAAAAATATCATGAACAGCACTTTGGTGTGAAACCGCGTGGCATGTGGCCGGCTGAAGGCGGTGTTTCACATGCTGCGCTGTCGCTGCTGGCTGAGCATGATGTGGAGTGGGCTGCCACAGGGCAGGCGGTATTGTTTAATAGCCTGGCGAAATCTCACTTGAGCAATTTCAATAAAGATGAGTATTTATATCAACCGTACCGTATTACTAATGGCAAGAATGACATTCTTTGCTTTTTTAGAGATGACCAGTTGTCAGATAAGATTGGTTTTGAATACGCAAAAATACACTCACGTGATGCTGTAAATGATTTTATGAAAGCGCTGGAAGACATACAGCGTAATAATACAACCGACCATTCACGAGTGGTCAGCGTTATTCTTGATGGCGAAAATGCCTGGGAGTACTTTCCTTACAATGGCTACTATTTCCTGAATGAGCTTTATGCTGCGTTGACCAATCACCCTGACATACAGATGACAACTTTCAGCGATATTGTTGATATGTATCAACATGGCAGTACGCAAGATCAGGGATTATCCGCGCCTGTTCTGCCACAGGTGGCAGCCGGTAGTTGGGTGTACGGAACCTTTAGCACCTGGATAGGCAGCAAGGATAAAAACCTGGCTTGGGATTTATTGTGTGCGGCCAAGAAAACCTACGATAACGTCATTGCTCAGCATACTTTGAATACAGAACAGCTCAAGGCATGCGAACAGCAATTGGCTATTTGTGAGGGCTCGGACTGGTTCTGGTGGTTTGGTGACTATAACTCATCAGATAGTGTTGCCAGTTTTGACCAGCTTTATCGTCGCAATTTAATCAACCTGTACACATTGCTCGGCCAACCTGTGCCGGATGTGCTGCATCAGCGGATCAGTGCTGGCGGGGGTAATTCCGAGAATGCAGGAACGATGAGAAGAGGGCAGTTTTAAGATGTAATGCCAAGATGTAATGCCAAGATGTAATGCCAAGATGTAATGCCGAAGATTGAATGTAAGTATTACCAGCTGATATGTCTGATTCTGGCTTTTAAATTAACACTGTAGATTAAATAACACTATAAATTAAAGTTCTGAAGATTAATGTTCTGAAAATTAAAGTTCTGAGCGAAATTTTTATATTGAAGTGCCAACGTAAAAGAATATTAAAAACATATGTCACTACAAGCTAATGCATCAATTACAAATCAGCGCAATGCGGGCGTGTTGCTGCATATCAGCTCATTACCGAGTGCCTATTACACCGGTGACTTGGGTGCCGAAGCTTATAAGTTCGTGGATTTTCTACAGCAAGTTGGCGCCAGCGTATGGCAGACGTTGCCAATCAATATGCCACATGCAGACAATTCGCCATACCAATGCCTATCAGCGCATGCCGGTAATCCTGATTTCATCAGCCTGGAAGCCTTACAAGCGCAAGGTTTGCTGACCAAACAGGATTTATGCGGCCTGATTACCGATAAAACGCCATTGCTCGCCAAAGCTTTTTCAGCCTATGCCAATCAGGCTGATACAAGAGAATGCACGGATTTCATGAACTTTTGCGATAAACAGGCAGACTGGCTGCATGATTTTGCACTGTTTCTGGCTCTACGCACAAAATTTAATCAAGCCGGCTGGAACAACTGGCCTGAGCTTTATAAAAAACGTGATATCCCTACACTCAGGCACGCAAGAGAAGAGCTGGCTCATGAAATCGCAGTGATTAAATTCACGCAGTTTGTATTTTTTACGCAATGGATGGCGCTTAAGAAATACGCAAATGAAAAAGGCGTTGCGCTGTTCGGTGATATTCCGATTTTTGTTGCTTATGACAGTGCCGATGTCTGGTCACAACCGCATCTGTTCAAGCTGGATGCAGAGCAGAATATGACGGTAGTGGCCGGCGTGCCGCCGGATTACTTTTCTGCCACCGGTCAGCGCTGGGGTAATCCGCACTATAACTGGGAAGTTATGGCCAAGAAGAAATTCTCCTGGTGGATAGCGCGTCTGGCAACCCAGAGCGAATTGTTTGATATCGTGCGTATCGATCACTTCCGGGGTTTGGAAGCGGCGTGGGAAATCCCGGTTAATGAAGATACTGCAATGAATGGGCAATGGGTAACGGCCCCGGGCGATGCTTTGCTTGCTGCAGTCAAGGCAGCGCTGCCCAAGCTTGATCTGGTTGCTGAAGATCTGGGTATTATCACGGCTGAAGTGGATCAGCTGAGAAAAAAATACCAGCTGCCAGGCATGAAGATTCTACAGTTCGCGTTTAGCGGTGAGCCTGATAATCCTTATCTGCCGGAAAATATTGAGGTGGATAGCGTGGTTTATACCGGTACGCATGATAACGATACTACTGTAGGCTGGTATAGCGCGATGGATGAAAGGCAGCAGGAGCATTTGCTTGCCTATTTGCGAGAACATGGCGATCAGGAATATGGCGATCAGGAATATGGCGATCAGGAGCATAGCCCTCAGCTAGTGCCGAATATTCTGAATGCATTGATTGAGATGGCAATGGCATCAAAAGCCAGTTTAGCAATTATTCCGATGCAGGATATTCTTGCGCTGGATTCAACGCATAGAATGAATACGCCAGGTACTTCCAGCGGCAATTGGCATTGGCGCTTTAACTGGCAGCAACTTACGCCAGAGTTGAAGGATTTTTTCACAAACGTAATTTCGCGTACCGGACGCCATTAAACCAGAGGTTTTTTAATCATGGCTTTGAAATCATGGGGTTAAAAATAATGGATTTAAAATCATGGCTTTAATGTTAGGCATTGATGTCGGGGGTACTAATCTTCGGCTGGGGATTGTGGAATGCCGAGATGCGCATGCACAAAAGAAATCTGTGCGGGTGCTGGAAGAAATGCGTTTTCAGGCTGATTTCTCCGCTCTTTGTAAATCAAGCACCGATACCCCCGCGCTTGCCTGGCAAACAATTCTTGCTACTATCGCCAGCGCTATAAATACCGTGCGCAAACAATATCCACAGCTTGCTGCCGTGGGTATCGGGTTTCCGGGTTTTATTGACCCGCATACGCAAAGAATTTCGCAGTCACCCAATCTGCCGGGTTTGAAAAATGTTGATTTAAGTGCCGATTTAAGCGCACTGATTGCCTTACCGGTGATTACCGAAAATGATGCACTGGCAGCCGCATTTGGTGAGTTTGTGATGGCAGCGCGGCCAATTGCTAATCTGATTTATCTGGGGTTAGGTACCGGGGTAGGCGGTGGTCTGATATTGAATCACCAGCCTTTTCAGGGGCAGCATGGCATGGCGATGGAAGTGGGGCATATTATCACTAACCCAAACGGCAGATTATGCGGCTGCGGTAACCATGGTTGCATGGAGCAATATGCTTCAGCCAGTGGTGTGTCTATTACATATCAACAAGCTACAGGCGAGCATTGCAGCGCTGCTGAAATCGCTGCACGCGCGAACATAGGCGATAAGCATGCGGTTGCAGCCTACGTGTTGGCGGCAACATCACTTGCTCAGGCTTTAGCGCATATCCTTAAAGTGGTAGATGTGACCGATATTGTACTTGGTGGCGGCATGAGTGCCGGTTGGCCGCTTATGCAGCAGGCATTTCAGCAACAGCTGGATCAGGATTTAATACCGGTGCTGCGAGGTAAGGTGAACGTGCACCTTTCAGATATGGGTGATCAGGCCGGCATGATTGGTGCGGCCATGCTGGCGCAACAAATGCTTCAGTCGTAGTAAGTAGCGGCCCTAGTAAGCATGTGTACTGGTCGGGTTGCATTGCAATAAAACGCAGGAATCAAGTCAGGCCGGAGGCCGATTGCTTTATGTAAGTTTCAAGCTGGTCAGCTGGCAGGGGTCTGCTGAAGTAGTAGCCCTGAACTTCATTACAACCTTGTAGGCGTAGAAACGCCAGTTGCCCTGCGGTTTCCACGCCTTCGGCAATGGTGCGAATCCCCAAGCTGCTTGCCATATTAATGATTGCCGAGACTATCGCCTTGTCTTCTGCATCTTCGGTAATGTCTTGCACAAAAGACTTATCAATTTTTAGCTTGTATACTTTAAAACGTTTTAAATAGCTCAGCGATGAATAACCGGTTCCGAAATCATCAATCGACATGCGGATACCGACGCTGTCTAGTTTATCCATCATTTTAATTGCAGATTCCGGATCATCCATAGCTGCCGCCTCAGTGAGTTCCAGCTCCAGATATTGGTGCGGTAAATTTTCCTCATCAAGTATGGAGGTAATCAGTTCCGGGAAATGACTATCACGGAACTGAATAGCTGATATATTCACCGCAATTACGGGAATGGATAAGCCGCTATCGAGCCATGTTTTCATTTGTTTGGCTGCATTACGAAGTACCCATTCACCTACTTTACCAATCTGTCCGATGTTTTCGGCAATGCCGATAAACTCTGCTGGCGGTACCATGCCAAATTTCGGGTGCTGCCAGCGAATCAAGGCTTCGGCACCTAGAATGTGCCCGTCTTCAATCGAAACTTGCGGTTGATAGTGCAGTTGCAGCTGATTGCGTTCTATTGCAAAACGCAAAGCATTTGCCAGTTGTAAATTGCGCTCGGTATTGGACTGCATTTCCTGTGTAAAAAACCGTAACCCGTTACGGCCAGCCTGTTTGGCTTTGTACATTGCGGTGTCGGCATTTTTGTAGAGCATTTCTACATCGTTGCCATCGTCAGGGTAAATGGCGATGCCGATGGATGCGGTGGTAATCAGTTCATGTTGATCAATCTGGAATGGCACTGAGATGATTTCCAGTAATTTCCCGGCCAGAGTTGCAGCGCTATTGGCTGAGGCTGTTGGTAGAATAATCACAAACTCATCACCGCCGGAACGCGATATTGTATCTTCTTCGCGTAAGGAGGACTTGATGCGTTTAGCCAGCTCTACAAGCAGCTGATCGCCAATACTGTGGCCTAATGTGTCGTTAACGTATTTAAAATGATCCAAATCTACCAGCATAATGGCGAGATTGTTACCGCCATGCTGTGCAAGATTGAGCGCATATTGAAAGCGGTCTTGCAGCAGGGTACGGTTGGGCAGGCCGGTAAGTTGATCAAAGTGGGCCAGGAACTCAATACGCTCGCCGGTTTTTAGTTTTTCAGTAATATCATCTTTAATCGCCAGATAATTCGTAACATTGCCTTGTTCATCACGAATGGGTGAAATCATTACATACTCGACATATTCAGATCCATCCTTGCGGCGATTAACCAGTTCGCCTTTCCATATGTCACCACGCGCTATCGTTGCCCACATTTCATCGTAAGTTTGTTTGGGTGTTTTTCCGGATTTCAGGATGCGGGAATTCTGGTTAATGATTTCATCTGCAGTATAGCCAGACGTTAAAAGGAAAGCGGAATTGGCAAAAATGATTGTTGCATCAAGATCGGTAATAAAAATAGAGTTTGGGCTTTGTTCAACTGCCAGTGATAATTTCCGCAGTTCACTTTGCATTTTATTTTTATGTAATTCATCTGCAAACCGGCTAATGGCAGAACTGATATCCATAGCCATTTCTGTGAGTAATTTACGTACGGCATCATCAAACGCATTGGGTTCTGTTGAGTAAAAAGTAATGGCGCCAATCACTATGTCTTTTTGGTGAAGCGGTAATGATGCCGATGCATTCCATCCAAATTGTTTGCCGCGTTCATGCCAGGGGGCGGTCATCGGATTGTGAGTGAAATCCTGGCACCATACGGCACGGTCCTCGCGCGCAGCGGTGCCGGTAGGCCCCTGACCAGACGGCATAATTGCCAGAGTGGATATTTCAATGCCGTTGAGATAATCCGTACCCTGGCCATATGAGGCAACGGGTTTTATGAGCTGGGTTGTTTCATCATTAATGCCAATCCAGCACATGCTCATGCCGCCATGGATAACTGCGTCGCGACATATGGTGTCAAACAGGTCATTGGTGTTTTTGCAGCGGACAATTGCTTCATTGCAATAACTTAATGCTACGTAAAATCGTGTAAGCCGTTCATTATCTGCGCGCACTTTGCTGAGATTTTGTTGCGTTTCAGAAAGCCAGTTCATGACGCTGTTTTCCATGCCAGGGCTGACTTGAATAGGCTCTTTGTAATTTCCGCTGCCAATTCTGGCGATTTGTGCCTGGAGTTCTTTAAGTGGGGCACCTAAAGTATTGCGCATTGCTTGATAGGTTCGCCACAACAGATACATCAATGTTAAGCCAACTACAATAACTGCGTAGCGTACAATTAAAGCTAGCCTTTCCTGAGATTTTACAGAGTTGACTGTGCGCTGCTCCATCATCTGGTAAAACTCACCGATAGGCTTCATGATTTCTGCCTTGGCATTATTGTAATCATCGTTATAGAGCATTTCTATTGCCTTGAGGTGATTGCTATCCCCAGGCTGTTTTGAGGCTTCAAATAAGCGCATTGCAGCAAATTCTGTAGCGGTCAGTTTGTCGGATTTATCTTTTGCGATTTCCAGTTCTTTAATTTCAGTGGTGCTGAATCCATTGTTACGTATCAGATCCATCAGTGGAACAGTTTCTCCAGGGCCAATATTTGAACTCTGGTTGTCTGGGTGGCTCAAATCCCAATAACTGAGTTGGTAATAGGTCGGGCGTGGCTGTTTGCCGTTGCGGATATCAAGAATTTTTTGATAGTGTTGTTTGTAAATTGGATTTCCGTTTGCTACATAGGTGCGAACGGCACGGGTAAGGTCATCGGACGATTGGCGCAATTCATCTGCCAGTTGTATAGATCGGTGGCGCAGTTCGTTGGCATAATCGATTCTTTTTTCAGCATGTACGTATACCGCAAATAAAATGCTGAAAATCACCAGGCACGTTGATGCCAGCAGCAGGTTTAAGTTGAACGTGCTAGAGTGATTTTTACGTGAAATCATGTTAAGAATTGTAGATGAATTTAGTTGCTTGCACACTAAGTAAATTGCGAACCCGCTATGTAAATTGCGAACCTGCTATTGATTTGCTGAATTGTGAATAGGCCGGTGATACAGGTTGCTGATATAGCTTGTTGATATAGATCCCAAGTCATATATTTTTAACAGATTGAAGCTATGGTGAAACTTTAATCCACCATAATCGTTACAATAATGTCTAGTTTGGGATGTGTAATTTGAGATGTGTAGTTTGGTTTGGCGTAGCTGCTGGTAAACAGCGTGGTTTGTCTCCTGGTTTGCTTAAGCGTGTATGCCAAAGTGGTAAGTGGCTCGTTAGCAGTTTAAACTTCATACTTAGCGTAGTAATCGAAAGTCTTTCATGCCTGTTTTAATTAATGTTGTTAATGCAAAAAATTCTCAAGAACACATTTAATGTTGCGTAAATCATTTATTTTCATGATGGCCGCGCTGGGTTCTGCGCAGGCAATGGCCGCAGGTTCAGTCTGGTATGGCGACGGTGATCCTTTGTCTACTTCGCTGGAGTTGCCGCCGGCCGTCTATGGCACAGGTTTTAAGTCTGACTTACCGGGGCAATCGTGTGCCGGAATTGATTTCAACAAGCTACTGACGCTGGCTGATGTTACCGAAGCTGCTCTATGCAATAACCCGCAAGCCCGCGAGACTTATGCGAATGCAAAGGTACAGGCAGCGCAGTTGGGGGTTGCCAAATCAGCATTTCTGCCCACTTTGACAGACAATCTCAGTGTTAATGAAAACTTCGTAGATCCTAAATCAGCCAGTCGTGGGCGTGAGTTCAATAATCTGAACAATAACCTGGCGGCATCTTATCTTTTATATGACTTTGGCAACCGTGATGCCGCACTTGAAAATGCCCGCCAGTTGCTGAACGCAGTCAGCGCAACACAGAGTGCCGTCGTGCAGAATATATTGCTTGCTGCGATCAAGGCGTACTATCAGGTGCAGACTGACGTGGCTTTGCTTGAAGCCTCCAAAGAGTCCGAGAACTTTAATCTGGAAAGTTTTAAAGCGGCTGACGCTAAATACAAGGCCGGTGTTTCTACCCCCGCAGATAAACTGCAAGCTGAAACCGCTTATGCACAGGCAGTGCTGACCAGAGTCAGTGCGGAAGGTACCTTGAAAACGGATTTGGGTGTGCTTGCAAATGTGATGGGCTTAAATGCCAATATGCCCCTTAAATTAGCGGCTATATCGAATGCGGCTATTAATGCCAGTGAAGTTGAGCGTGATATTGGTCAGCTAATTGAATATGCGCGTGTGCGACGCCCTGACTTGGTGGCGAGTGAGGCGCAGGTCAACGCCGCCAAAGCCACGATTGAGGCCAGCCGCGCTGCCGCAAAACCAACCGTATCTGTCGGGCTATCCAATAGTTTTCAGGATGGCAGCAGTCTGTCTTCTAGTAATACTTCTACGCTAGGCCTGACAGTTTCCGTACCGATTTTTTCCGGCTACGCACCTACTTACAGAATACGTGCCGCCGAAGCTAACACAGAGGTGAAAGAAGCGCAGCGCGATCAGCTGAAACTGCAAATTTCATTGGACGTATGGACTGCATTTCAAAACCTGCGTACTGCGCATGAAACCATCAAGTCAGCAGATATTCTGGTGAATAGTGCAAAAGAGTCTGCCCGTGTAGCATTGGGGCGTTATAAGGCCGGGGTCGGCAATATTATTGACACGCTAAATGCACAGAGTGCGCTGGCTAATGCCAATCAGCAAAAAATCAAGGCCGACCTGAGCCGGAACATTGCCCGCGCAGCGTTGGCGCAGGCCATCGGTACGCTTGATAGTGTGATGATCCAGTCTCTGCCGGATGGAAATGCAGAATTAACTGAAGCGAACCTTAAAAAGTAAATTCATGAAAAAAATCATCAAACAATCTGTCTTTCCATTAATCATTTTAGCTTTGCTTGCGGGGGGGTATTATTTTTACAAGCAGAGCAAGCAAGTGCGGCCGGAGGACTTGTATAAATTAGCCGAGATAACTCGTGGCGACCTTGAACAGGCAGTGTCGGCCAACGGCACGATTAACCCGGTGACGCTGGTGAGTGTCGGTACGCAGGTTTCCGGCCGTGTCAGCAAACTGTATGTAGACTTTAACGACAAGGTCGAAAAAGGACAGGTGCTGCTGGAACTGGACGATGCCTTATTTACCGCGCAGATCGCGCAAACCCAAGGCACGGTGCGCAATGCCGAGGCCTCGGTAGAGCTGGCCAAAGCCAATGAGGCCAGAAGCCGCTCGCTGTTTGAGCAGGAGTATGTATCAAGACAGGAGCTGGATCAGTCGGTGCAAGCCTTGAAATCTGCGCAAGCCGTGTTGGCAAGTGCCCGTGCGCAGTTGCAGCGCGATAAAACCAATCTATCGTACTCGATTATACGTTCGCCGGTATCCGGCATTGTCATCGACAGGCAGATTGATATCGGACAGACTGTAGCAGCGAGTTTTCAAACGCCAACGCTGATCAAGATCGCGCAGGATTTATCGAAAATGCAGATCGATACCAGTTTTGCTGAGGCGGATATCGGCAATATCAAGGTGGGGCAGGTTGCCAAATTCAGCGTAGATGCATTCCCTAACCTTAATTTTGAAGGCGTGGTTAAGCAGATACGCCTGAACCCGGTCACGACCTCCAATGTGGTTTCCTACAACGTAGTGATTTCGGTTGATAATCCGAAGAATATTCTATTGCCGGGTATGACGGCTTACGTGAATATCGTGTTTGCAAAACACGATAATGTGCTGCTGGTACCCAATGCTGCACTGCGTTTCAAGCCCAAGCTCGATGAGGCGGTAAATGATCTCAATATAAAAACCAATGGTGATGCATCAGGCCGCCGTGCCGGCAATGGCGGTAAAAGAAAACCTGCTGAAACACAAGGGGCGGGTGGTTTCGGGCGAGGCAAGGTGTATGTGTTGCAAAATAACAAACCACAACTACAACAAGTGAAGGTAGGTATCACCGATGGCAAGCTCACTGAAATTATCAGTGAAGAACTGAAGCTTGGTGACAAAGTGATCGTTGGCGAAAATCAGGCCGACGGCAAAGCCGCTACCGGTGCCATGCGTGCGCCGCGGATGTTTTAAGGGTTGCTGAGCGGATTTATTGAATGAACCACGTGATCGAAGTGCGCCACTTGTATAAGGATTACCAGACTGCGGCTGGCGCTTTCCCTGTACTTAAAGATGTAAACCTGATGATTGAGCCGGGTGAATATCTTGCGATAATGGGGCCATCCGGTTCAGGTAAATCTACGTTTATGAACATTCTGGGTTGTCTCGATAAGCCGACTGCCGGCGAGTATCTGCTGGATGGGCATCAGACTGCCCAGTTGGAAAATAATGCCCTGGCGCAACTCAGAAACAAAACTATAGGCTTTGTGTTTCAGGGGTTTAACCTGCTGGCGCGTTCCAGCCTGCTCGATAACGTTGCCTTGCCTTTGGTGTATTCCGGTGTAGATAAGCAAACGCGTCATGAAAAAGCAGAGCAGGTGCTGATCAAGGTAGGTTTAGGCAAATACCTGAATTCTCGACCCAGCCAGATTTCCGGCGGACAGCAGCAGCGCGTGGCGATCGCACGCGCTTTGGTGAACAGCCCACGTCTGATTCTGGCAGATGAGCCTACCGGTAATCTGGATAGCAAAACCAGTGAGGAAATCATGGAGCTGTTTGACAACCTGAATAAGGAAGGCATTTCCATAGTGCTGGTAACCCATGAAACCGACATTGCAGAGCATGCGAAGAGGCAAGTGAGGTTTCTGGATGGACAAATCGTTCATGACAGCTTGAAGCCGGCTCAAATGATGACTCAAGCTATGGAAGGTGCCTGATGTTTTCTGCAATGCTGGGTGAAGCATGGCATGCGATGGGTGCCAACCGCATGCGTACTTTTTTAACCATGCTCGGCATGATGATAGGCGTGGGTGCGGTAGTGATGATGATGGCAATTGGCGAGGGCGCGCAGCAATCGATTAAAAAGTCTATCAGCTCCATGGGTAGCAACCTGTTTATCGTACTTTCCGGGCCGCCGAATACTGCCGGTGCAAGATCCGCCACCGGCAACGCGCTTTCGCTCAATGTAAAAGATGCCGAAGCAATCACCGAGCTGGATACGATTGCCGGCGTAGCACCGGTGACGATGGGTAGCGCGCAGGTGATCTATGCCGGTAACAACTGGAACACTTCCATCATTGGTACTACACCAAGCTATATGGAGATCCGCGACTGGGTAATTGGCGATGGTTATATATTCTCAAATTCAGACATTCGTTCCGCAACTCGTGTCGCGCTCATCGGTAAAACCGTAGCAGATAACCTGTTTGGTGATGACACTGACCCGGTTGGCAAAACGATCAGGATCAAGCAAAGCCCGTTTATTATCGTTGGTGTATTGAATGCCAAAGGTCAAAGCCTGGATGGCAGGGATCAGGACGATACTATTATCGTGCCGCTTACCACAGCGCAGCGTAAATTGTTCGGCAATCAGACTCCGGGCAGTGTGCGTATGATTATGGTGCAGGCGGAGTCAGATAAGGTTATGCAACAAGCGGAGGATGATATCAACAACCTGCTGCGGCAGCGGCATAATATCCGCGAAGGCTCCGACAGCGACTTTTCAGTGCGTAATCTGACCGCTATTGCCAACACTGCCGCCGAGGCGACCCGCACTATGGCCTTGCTTTTGGGCGCCATTGCTTCTATCTCACTGCTGGTGGGTGGCATCGGCATCATGAACATCATGCTGGTGTCGGTGACAGAACGTACCCGTGAAATTGGTATCCGCATGGCGATTGGCGCCAGGGAGCGCGATATCCTGCTACAGTTCCTGCTGGAAGCATTTGTAATTTCCATCGTAGGCTGTGTGATCGGCATCCTGATGGGAGTCGGTGGTGCCATGCTGGTTAAAAGCTTTACCGGCACGGATACAGTTGTGACCACGCAATCAATCACACTGGCATTTGCAGTGGCCGCCAGCGTGGGCATATTTTTCGGATTTTACCCTGCGCGTAAGGCGGCGCGGCTGAACCCGATTGAAGCGCTGCGCTATCAGTAGCTGATCTCGTATTTTTTAGCTTGTGTGCCTATCCAGTGCCCAGCTGATATGCTCCCGCAACATATCTGAGGCGTCATTCAGGCGTGATTGCAGTGCCGCAATAAGCTCTGGTGTGGTCTTGGTATTTCCCAGGCCGATGGCGATATTACGCAGCCATTGTTCATAGCCTATCCTGTAAATGGCGCTGCCAGACATGTTGGCTTTGAATTCATCTTCGGTCCATGTGAAGCAATCCACGAGGCTGATGTCATCGAGCCCGTTCCTGACGGCAAAATCCGCTTCCTTTGTAATTTCGGCAAACTTGTTCCACGGGCAGTACAGCTGGCAGTCGTCACAGCCATATACGCGGTTGCCGATGAGCGGGCGCAGTTCTACAGGAATGCTGCCTTTGAGTTCGATGGTGAGGTAGGAGATGCAGCGCCTTGCATCGACCTCATACGGCGCAACAATGGCCTGTGTTGGGCACACGCTGATGCAGCTGGAGCAGGTGCCGCAGTGGTTGCTTGCCGGGTTGTCAATGGCAAGCGGCAGGTTGGTGTAGATCTCACCCAGAAAAAACCAGGAGCCGTGGTCTTTGTTGATAAGCAGGGTATGTTTGCCGCGCCAGCCGAGGCCGGCTTTTTCGGCCAGAGCTACTTCCAGCACCGGCGCACTGTCGGTGAAAACCCGATATTCAAAATTCCCGGTCTGGTAATGTGCAAGCTCTGCCTCGATTTTCTCACACAGTTTCTGCAATCTGTTGCGCATCACCTTGTGGTAGTCACGGCCCAGGGCGTAGCGCGAAATAAAAGCTTTTGCGCTATCCTGCAAAACTGTTTCACTGTCTTTTGCATCGGGCGGCAGGTAATCAATGCGGGCGGAAATTACGCGCAGGGTATTTGGTACTAATTCGGCAGGGCGCGTGCGCTTAGTGCCGTGTTTTGCCATATAATCCATTTCACCATGAAAACCTTTTTCAATCCAATCTTCATGCATGGCTTCGGCGTTATGCAAATCAGTATCGGTAATGCCGATATGGCTGAAACCAAGTGCCAGGCCCCAGTTTTTGATGCTGGTACTCAGTGCTTGCATTTGATTATTGGCGATATGGTCAGCAGGGTGTGTCATGACTAGCGATTTTACACTCGATTTGCCGGATGAAGCGGCTACGATTGATTTTGGCGCAGCATTAGCCAAGGCCATTGTGCCTGGCTTGGCAATCTATCTGCATGGTGATCTGGGAGCGGGCAAGACGACGCTGGTGCGCGGGCTGCTGCATGGGTTGGGTTATGTGGGCAAGGTGAAAAGCCCGACCTATACCTTGGTTGAGCCCTATGAGATGCTCGATAGCCATGCGGCGCAATTGAACCTGTATCATTTTGATTTATACAGGTTCAATGATGAAGAGGAGTGGGAGGCGGCTGGTTTCAGGGATTATTTCAACCCGGGCAGCGTTTGCCTGATCGAGTGGCCGGAGAAGGCCGCACAGCTGTTGCCGGAACCTGATATTGAGATCAGTTTCAATATCAAAGGAACAGGGCGCAGTGTTCGCATTGCTGCGCACACCAAGCATGGACAGCAGTGCATTGAGCATATCCAATTGCGATAAAATGTTAAGAAATTTAATAATAACTATGGTTCAGTACATTACGACTAGGTGCCTAGAGAGCTTTATGATTAAACGCTTTTGTTCTGTATTTTTAGTGCTAAGTTTAAGTTTTGGCCTGCTGTTTACGCAGACGGTATTTGCAGCAGATAACATCGTAACGGCTGCTCGGGTGTGGCCGGCGCAGGATTACACCCGCATTACGCTGGAGGCAGGTAAGCCGTTTGTTTATAAAATGACGCAGCTCAAAAATCCTGAGCGCGTGGTGGTGGATATTGATAGTGTTGAGCTCAACCCAGCTTTGAAATCGTTGAGTGAAAAGATATTGGGCAGTGACCCGTATATCGCCCAGCTGCGCGTGGCAAGGTTTAAACCCGGCACCGTGCGCCTGGTTGTAGATTTGAAGGCCGAAGTAAAACCTACCATGTTTACCTTGCCGCCGGCGGGTGAGTACAAGCATCGGCTGGTACTGGATATTTATCCGGTAAAAGACCCGTTGATGGCTATGCTTGCCGAGCGTGTACCGGACGAGAACAAACAGACCACGCAAGCAAGTGCAGAGGCAGTAGCAAAAACATCGCCCAAGCTGCGTATTGATACCACAGTGGTAACGCCGCCTGAAAACGGAACACCGCTGCCGGAGATCCCTGCTGAGCCGGAAAACGTGACCCCGCTGCCGGACTTGCTGGAGCCAACACCAGCTAACCCTCAGGAAACCGCAGTAAAAGAAGAAATCAGGAACAAAAGCCCGGATAGTAACGGTGTGCGCCTGATTACCATTGCCATAGATGCCGGGCACGGTGGTGAAGACCCCGGTGCCCGTGGAGCTACCGGCAGCCGGGAAAAAGATATTACGCTGGCAATAGCCAAGAAGCTTAAAGCGAAAATAGATGAGGAGCCCAATATGCGCGGAGTGCTGACGCGAGACGCTGACTATTTTATTCCGTTGCATGGACGTGTAGTGAAAGCGCGTAAACTGCAGGCCGACTTGTTTGTATCCGTGCACGCGGATGCCTTTACCAACCCTGCGGCACGTGGCTCATCCGTATTTGCGTTGTCGGAAAAAGGTGCCACCAGTGCCAGCGCACGCTATTTGGCGAAAAAGGAAAATGAGTCGGATCTGATTGGTGGCGTGAGTCTGAATGTAAAAGACCCGGTGCTGGCAAGAACCTTGCTCGATTTATCGCAGACTGCAACCATCAATGATAGTTTGAAGCTGGGCAAGGCGGTGCTCGGCCATATCGGTGAAATCAACAATCTGCACAAGAGCCATGTTGAACAGGCTGGTTTTGCAGTGCTCAAATCGCCCGATATTCCTTCGATTCTGGTTGAAACTGCTTTTATCAGTAACCCTGAAGAAGAGCGCAAGCTCAATGATGAGCAATACCAGGATAAGTTGGTGTCGTCTATTTTGTCTGGCATCAAAAAATATTTTGCCAGCAATCCAGCGCTTGCAAAAACCAAGCTGGCATTGGAATAGATATCTCTGCTGTATAACTGCAATTCTCTAAAGGATATGCTGCATGAAGCTTACATTTCTGGGTGCAACAGGTACGGTTACCGGTTCAAAATATTTGCTGAATACCGGCAGTTATCGTGTTCTGGTTGATTGCGGCCTGTTTCAGGGGTTAAAACAGTTACGCCTTAAAAACTGGGCAAACCTGCCTATCAATCCTAAAGATGTCGATGCTGTGGTGCTCACCCATGCGCATATCGACCATACCGGCTATCTACCGTTGTTCGTTAAAAACGGCTTTACTGGCAAGGTTTATTGTACCGAGGCAACGCGTGACTTGTGCAAGATACTGCTGCCGGATTCTGCGCACTTGCAGGAAGAAGAGGCTGAATATGCCAACCGGCGCGGTTTTTCCAAGCACCATCCGGCGTTACCGCTTTATACCAAGGCCGATGCTTTCAAGGCGCTGGAGATGCTTGTAACGGTGCCGTTCAATCAGGATGTGAATATTGGTGACGATCTAACATTACGCTTTTATCCTAACGGGCATATTCTGGGCTCCGCATTTGCCCGTATCCATAACAAGAAAACCTCAGTGCTGTTTTCCGGCGATATTGGCCGCCCGAATAATATCCTCATGAAAGCACCGGTGCAGGTGAAGCAGGCTGACTATTTATTGCTGGAATCTACCTACGGCAACCGCCTGCATGAACGTGATGACCCCATGCTGAAGCTGGCGACCATCATTAATAAAACCGTGACGCGTAAAGGTGTGGTGCTTATTCCGGTATTCGCCGTAGGGCGTGCACAGGAGCTGCTGTATTACATCCATTTGCTTAAAGCTTCCGGAGCCATTGCCGATAATATTCCGGTGTACCTGAACAGCCCGATGGCGGTGGATGCGACGGCGATATTTACCAAGCACCGCGGCGAGCATCGTTTATCAAAAGAAGAGTGCGCGGCATTGAATCGTACAGCCCATATCATCAACAGTGTCGAAGAATCCAGAGCATTAAACCAGATGAAAGGCCCGATGATTATTCTGTCGGCCAGTGGTATGGCATCCGGCGGGCGCGTGGTGCATCACCTCAAGGCTTTTGCGCCAAAATCCAATAACACCATACTGTTCGCCGGCTTTCAGGCGGCCGGCACACGTGGAGCGGCGCTGGTAGATGGCGCAAAAGAAATTAAAATCCATGGGGAATATGTGCCGGTGCGTGCCAGAGTTGAAATTATCTCCAATCTTTCAGCGCATGCTGACTATATGGAGATCGTAGACTGGCTCAGAGGATTTGAATCCGCTCCGAGAAATACTTTTATTGTGCATGGTGAGCCCTTGGCGGCTGATGCAATGCGGCTGCATGTTGAAGAGCAACTGCATTGGCGCACTGAAGTGCCGGACTATCTGGAAACGGTGAATCTGGATTGATTACTGGGTTGATTAACAGGGTAGCTGTTAAATCATTATCTTTTGGTCATCAAATAATCAATTTCCCGGCTGGTGTCGCCATAGCCAGCCTGCGTGAGCAGGGCGCGTTCAATATAGCGGCTAACCTGCTGGCGCAGTGCCATTACCTGACTGCCATCCACAAAAAATTGCGGAAACTTGAAGCTGAGCCATGCATACAGGCTCAGGTTGTGGCTGAGCAGTTCTGCCTGTTCCAAATGTTTGGGACTTTCTGAATCCAGCCACGCCGGGCGTGGGGGCAGGTAACGTACTCTCGATTGTGCAACATCTTGCAGGCACAGCAGATAATAGTCTTTCTCAAAGGCCACGTTAAGTGAAATTGGCGCGCAGACAAAGATGTACTTGTCTTTCAGCGACATGTCGGGTGCATACTCGTCCACCAGCAGTGCCTGGCTGATTTGGGCGCTCAGCGGCGCCATTTCAAATAAGGCGTGTTCAAAACGGGTGCGCTCCTGATGGTAGATCAGGATCTCGGAAATCTTGCGTGTGTGCAGTCTGGCGGCGATTGCATCAATCTGTAGCATATTGATATTGATTGGCAGCTTTTGCAGGTCTGCGGTGTCGTCCGTTGACAGCATGTGTTCGATGTGAATCAGCTCATCATTCTCCAACACGTTCACATAGCCGGTTTCATAAATGCCAAACCTGCCGGCACGTCCGGCAATCTGCCGCACTTCGGTCATGTTGAGCAAGCGCGAGGCAACGCCGTCGAATTTATGGATATGCGAAAAGATCACACGGCGTATCGGCAGGTTCAGGCCCATGCCAATCGCATCAGTCGCCACCAGTATGTCGGCCTGGCCTGAGTTGAAGCGCTCTGATTCCGTGCGCCTTACCTCAGGGGCCAATGCGCCGTAGATCGTGGCCACGCTAAAGCCCCATTGGCGGAATCTGGCGCTTAAGGTCAGTATATCTTTGCGGCTGAATGCGATCACGGCATCGCCTTTTTGCAGCTTGGGTTTGAGCTTTTGCTTGCTGTAGGTTTTGCCGCACAGGCTTTCATCTTCGAGCACCAGCGGCGTTTTGCGTTCCAGGTAAGTGATGTCGTAGGTTTCACTAAGCGCTTCAATGGCATCAATACAGGGCAGGGTTACCGCATTTGAACCGCAAATGAAAACCCTGGCCGCAGGTGCACCAAGCAGTGCAGATGTCCAGGCCGAGCCACGGTCAGGGTCTTGCAGCATCTGGATTTCATCGATTACCGCAACTTCTACTGCTTTGCCGGGGTTCATCATTTCGATGGTGGAGGCAGTGTGGCGGGCGCCTTCCATCAGCACGCGTTCTTCACCAGTTATCAGGTTGCAGGGTACGCCGGCAGTAACCAGCCTGTCGCGCACCTCCATCGCCAGCAGCCTTAGTGGTGCCAGGTACACGCCGGATTGCGCCTGTTCCAGTGCACGTAGTGCCTGGTAGGTTTTGCCGGAATTAGTAGGACCCAGATAAAAGTGGTGGTGGCGCTTTATGCTGCGCGCTAATGTAAAACCATTACTGAAGCCATGCGCTGATAAATCTGTGGAGTTTGAATTCATACTTTCAGGAATTTAGCTCAAAACAGGTAAAATGACCATTATTAAAAATCACCTAACAAAACTGCAATCCAACTTATGCGTATTCAATTATTGCCAGACCAGCTTATTAGCCAGATTGCCGCCGGTGAGGTAGTGGAGCGGCCAGCCTCAGCATTGAAAGAACTGCTGGAGAATAGTCTGGATGCGAACAGCACCGATATTCAGGTGGCGCTGCAGCAGGGCGGCATCAAGCAGATACGCGTGGCTGATAACGGTGCTGGCGTGGCGAAGGAAGACCTTGAGCTTGCGCTGACACGCCATGCCACCAGTAAAATTGCCAGCCTTGAGGATCTCGAGTCCGTTGCCAGTCTGGGTTTTCGCGGTGAGGCGCTGGCAAGTATCGCGTCTATTTCACGCACGCAGCTGCTGAGCCGACAGGCAGATGCCAGACATGCCTGGCGTATCGCCTCAGAAGGCAGCGATATTTCTGTGATTGAGCCTGCTGCACTGGATATGGGCACAGTCATTGAGGTTTCTGACCTGTATTTCAATACGCCGGCGCGCCGCAAGTTCCTGAAAACCGAAGGTACCGAGTTCGGCCACTGCGAGGAAGTGTTTAACCGCATTGCGCTCTCGCGGCCGGATGTGGCATTGATGCTGCAGCATAACGGGCGTGCCTTGAGCCGTTATGCGGCAAGCCAGCCAGAGCGCAGGTTCTCGGAAGTGCTGGGCAGCGAGTTTGCCGCTGAGTCTGTGAGCCTGGATGAATCCGCTGCCGGTTTGCGCCTGTGGGGCATGGCCGCCAAGCCTACCTTTAACCGCAACAGCCGCGACACGCAGTATGTGTACGTGAATGGGCGTTTTGTGCGCGACAAGCTCATTGCGCATGCCATTCGCCAAGCCTATCAGGATGTATTGCACCATGACCGCCATCCTGCATTCGTGCTGTTTCTTGAACTTGATCCTACCCTTGTGGATGTGAATGTGCATCCAGCCAAGACTGAAGTCCGGTTCAGGGATGCACAGGCGGTGCATCGCTTTATATTCCACTCACTGAACAAGGCATTGGCAGCGCCGACCGGAGCATCTAGCGCCGTGACTGCCAGCCAGGCTGGTTACAATCCATTCGGGCAGCAGCCAGCCAGTACGCCTTATCCAACTTACCAGTCACAAATGAATCTGCGTGCAGGCGAGCCTGGCGGCTTTTATGAAACAATGTTTGGCGGAACTGCTGGTGTCAGTTCTCAACCTCAATACGCGAGCCCGGTATGCTACGCACCGGAATTTGAAGCGGAAAGCGCTGCTGGCCAGCCACAGAATGGTGCCGGTGATTATCCGCTTGGCTTTGCAGTGGCGCAGATCCACGGGGTGTACGTATTGGCGCAGAATGCACAGGGCCTGGTGGTGGTGGATATGCACGCAGCCCATGAGCGCATCATGTATGAAAAGCTCAAGACCGCGCTGGATAGCAAAAGCGTGCCGATGCAGCCATTGTTGATACCGGTGTCTTTTAACGCAGACAAGCTGGAAGTCGCCACTGTGCAGGAGACACTTGCCAGTAATGATGACAGCCTGCGTCAGCTGGGTTTTGATATTGCCGTGCTGTCACCAACCACGCTGGCGGTGCGTGCCGTGCCAACCATGCTGCAAAGTGCAGATACGGTAGAGTTGGCGCGAGATGTATTAAGAGACTTGCGTGAGTATGGCGCAAGCCGAGCACTCACCGAGCGCCGCAATGAACTGCTGGGCACCATGGCCTGCCATGCAGCGGTACGTGCAAATCGCAGCCTGACAATTCCCGAGATGAATGCACTGCTGCGCGATATGGAAGCGACCGAACGTTCAGGCCAGTGCAACCACGGTCGCCCGACTTGGTTTCAGGTGAGCATGAGCGATCTGGATAAGATGTTCATGCGGGGGAAATGATCTTATCGCAGTTTTTTCTTTAGCCAGCACCAGACCATGCTATCCGGCACTTCAATGCCATCTACGAGATAAGTCAGTGTTTTTGAATTGTTTATGCTGATATTGAGTGCGGATCTTGCGTCAGGTATTCCGCAGAACAAAACTCTGTCACCTGGTTTTAAAGCAGTAGATGGCGGCGGTACCAGCATCGGCACACCATCGCGTAATAGCAGTAGCGGTACCAGATTGAGTCGGTTATTACGGTTAGCCGGGTCTTGGGTAAGGTTATGCAGGGTAACCGTAATGTTTTTATTCAACAGCTCAGTTATGGCTGGGGTTTTGTCTTGTGAAACTGTTATAGCCCATCGTTCCGGCACGGTTTCACCGACGATTGACACCAATTCACTGATCAATTGATTTGCCCAGCTGTTGCTCTGGTTGCGTACCAGAGACAGGAATTGCGCCAGTAACGGTGCAATCATATGCGCCAGACATTCATGCGCAATAATTTCTGTAGGCTGCATGGTGATGTCAGCATTGAATTGCCGGAACAGTGTGTCGTTATGACGCCTGTTTTTGCGGATGACCACAAAAAGTTTTGGATTCAGCTCATAGGCGGTCATGACAATCGACAGGTTATTGATGTCGTTGTCGGTGCCGGCAACAATGCCGACAGCGTTTTCAATATCGGCTTCCAGCAGCGTTCTTGCTTCCATGCCGCTGCCAATAATACAGTTATCGCAGCCGGTGAGTTCCGGCATGGCTTCTACAATGGTAGTGGTGATGTTTTCACGTTCCAGGTTTTCTACCACGGACTTGCCAAAACGTCCGTAACCGCAGACTACCCAGCGTCCGCGAGGAGGTGTTTCAGGCGGCAGCAGCGTGTCGCCAGGAACGTCTGTGAGCCACTCGTGCAGAATATAGGTGCCGATGGCATGTACGCGCATCGCCAGCTGGTCACCGAATAAGGTGTAGGGATTAATAATGTGATCAGTGCCGAATGATGCCATGTTGGCAGCGATGTCATCGCTTTCAGCACGTGCCAGCACCGGTAGATCCGGGTTCATCAGTTTGACCGCTACGGCGACGGCAAGATTGACTTCATCGTTATCAGTGAGCGTTACGACGCCGCTGCAAAGTGGGTGGTGCACACCGGCACGAATCAGGTTTTCCGGTAGCTTTGCGTCTGCACACAGGTGAGGGATGATGCTGTGCGTTTCAGCCAGGTCTAGTTCATTTAAGCGCTCTTGCTGTGACTCAATCACTACCACGCGCATGCCTTTTTCATCCAGTGTTTTGGCTAATACGCTGGCAGATTCACCGTAACTGCATAATATATAGAACGGCTCCTGCAATTGTTTTACAGCATGTGCAAAACGCTCGGTGGTGATGGCTTGGCGCAGGGCCGTATCTTGCAATAAGGTAATGATTTTACCGATGGCGTAAAACCATGGAATCACGGTTAAATAGATAGAAAAAGTAAGCCACAGGCGCTGTGATTGGCTGTATGCGTAAGGAATTTCGCCAAAGCCAATGGTAGTGGCGGTGTAGCTGATGACGTAGAAAGCATCGAATATGCTCATGTGCCATGGGCGACCTTCGCTGTCGGTTCCCGGCATGAGCGTCAGCCCCAGAATGGCAATGGCAAAACAGACGATAATCAGGATCAGCGGCCGCCGCAGGCGACGCAATATCAGAAACAGTATGCTATTCATTTAAGTGCTTAACGCGCTGATTAATCGGAATATGACGATTCCAGTATTCAATTAGCGGCGCTGACCGATGGTTTCGGATATCAGCAGTATTACTGATACAAAGTTTGCCATTAATGCACCGCCGGAGAGTGAAACGATATAGGTGATCAGGCTGGCTTCATCCATTTTTCCGCCGAGAGCCGCCCATAAAATTGCGGCTGTAATCAACTGTAAATCTGCAGCCAGGCTAGTGGATAGTAAAATAGCACCTACATGGGTACGGTCGCCGAATTTAAGCACGGTTGCAATCAGGCTGACCACGATTGCGGCGTATAGCTCATAAACATGGTGATGGCTCGGATTATCGATATCGCCGAGAAAAAAACCGAAGTTTAATGTCATTGCCAATACGATAAAAAAACCAAATATGACTTTTTCTAAATTCATGGATAGGCCTGCCGTAGAGTTGAATAATCTATGTTTAATATCATAAACCTTTACTAGCATATATTATAGAGTCTGGCTTTTACTTTTCAGCATTAACGACATGTTGGCAAGCCGCATGGCTGCTCAATTTGTAGTAAAAAAAGATATACATTTTAGAGTTGAACATACTGAATGAACCAAACACAATTACCACCGGCTATTTTTTTAATGGGGCCGACAGCAAGCGGTAAAACCGGTACCGCTGTTGATTTATATAGCAAATTACCTGTGGAGCTTATCAGTGTGGATTCGGCGCTGGTTTATCAGGATATGAATATTGGTACGGCCAAGCCAGATGCAGAAACTCTGGCAATAGCTCCGCATCATTTGATTGACGTTATTCCACCTACTGAGGTTTATTCGGCAGCAAACTTCAGAAACGACGCCCTGCGCCTGATGGCGGATATCACCGCTCGCGGCAAGGTGCCGCTGCTGGTTGGCGGAACCATGCTGTATTTCAAGGCTTTGCAGGGTGGGTTAAGTAATTTGCCGGAAGCCAATGCTGAGGTTCGTCAAGGCATAGAACATGAGGCGGCAACTCTAGGTTGGCCTGCCATGCATGCAAAGCTGGCAGATGTAGACCCGGAAACGGCAGCGCGCCTGCAGCCTAATGATGTGCAGCGTATAGAGCGTGCGCTGGAGGTTTATAGATTGACCGGGCAATCTATGACTGCTTTGCATCAAGCCTCGGTTGGTGAAGCTTTACCTTATCGGCTGCTTAAAATCGCATTGGTACCCAGCGACCGTAAAGTGCTGCATGAGCGCATCGCGCTGCGCTTTGAGCAGATGCTTGCCGATGGCTTCATTGATGAAGTAAAAGCGTTACTGAAAAAATATCCTGAGCTGAATTCTGATAGCACTTCCATGCGCTGTGTAGGTTATCGTCAGGCTCTGGAATATCTGGCAGGCCATTATGATGAGAATGAATTGCGAGACCGGGGGATTTTTGCAACACGCCAGCTAGCCAAGCGTCAGCTCACCTGGCTGCGCAGTATGGATGATGTTGTTGCAATCGATTGTTTAAATCCAAACCTGCATGCATTGGTAGCGGCGGAGATAAACCGATTCATGCAGGTCTGAGTTTAAGAACTGTTGCTAAAAGTGTTTAGATTTTTAAATGTTTGTTGATGCGCTCCGCGGCCTCTATACATTCAGCATAAGATGCAACCAGTGCAATGCGAATAAAGTTTTGCCCCGGGTTAACGCCATGCGCATCGCGCGCAAGAAAACTGCCTGGCAGCACTGTAATATTCAAGTCGCGGTATAGTTTGATTGCCAGTTCCGTGTCGGAAATGCTGTTGCCCTTGATTTTTGCCCACAGATAAAACGCAGCATCCGGAATAACCGCTTCCAGTACATTTGTAAGCAGGGGGGTAACGTCTTTGAACTTTTGCGCATATTGTCTGCGGTTTTCAATCACATGCGCTTCATCGTTCCAAGCGGCGATAGATGCGGCCTGAACCGCAGGATTCATCGCGCAGCCATGATAGGTACGGTACAAGGTGAATTTTTCGATAATCGCTTCGTCACCGGCTACAAAGCCGGAGCGCATGCCAGGCACGTTGGAGCGTTTGGATAGCGAACTGAATACAATCAGGTTTTTATAGGTTCTGCCCAATAAATGTGCTGCCTGTAACGCCCCCAGTGGCGGGTGTGCTTCGTCGAAATAAATTTCTGAATAACATTCGTCAGCGGCAATCACAAAGCCATATTTATCTGACAACTCGAATACATTTTTCCATTGTGCAAGGCTCATTACCTTACCTGATGGATTGCCCGGGCTGCATATATAAGCGAGCTGGATGCGCGCCAGTACATCTTCCGGCACGCTGGTGAAATCCATCACGTGGTTCTGGTTTGCGTCAGCGTGCGGCAATGTATTCAAAAAGTAGGGCGTAGCACCTGCTAAAAAGGCAGCGCCTTCGTAAATTTGATAGAACGGATTAGGTGAAATCACCACAGGGTTATTTTTTGTCGTGTCAATAATCGCATGGGCAAAGGCAAATAAAGCTTCACGGCTGCCGTTAACCGGCAGAATGGCTTTTTCAGGACTTAATGCCGGTATGTTGTAACGCTTGGCAATCCAGCTGGAAATTGCTCCGCGTAGCTCAATCGAACCGATAGTCGTGGGATAATTGGCAAGGCCTGCCAGATTGTTAATCAGCGCATCTTTCACCAACTGCGGTGTTGCATGTTTAGGTTCGCCGATTGATAAGTTAATCGCTGTAAATGCCGGGTTGGGGACGACACCTTTGAAAAGATCGCGCAGGCGTTGAAACGGGTAGGGCTGTAGTAAATTTAAATTAGGATTCATAGGCGTCATTATAATGAGCAACAACGATAATAAAAACTCTTTTGCAGTGTTTGGGCTACTTTTTGGCGCTATGTGCTGGGGCATTGTCTGGTACCCATATCGCATCATGGCTGAGGCCGGTGTATCGGGCGTTGTGTCCAGTTTTTATACTTATGCTATCGCCACGGCATTGGTTGGACTTTATTTTGCGAGACATTGGCGCAGTATATTCAAATTGCCGCTGAGCATTTTCTGGCTTGGCATCATCGCCGGCTGGACCAATTTGAGCTATGTGCTGGCTGTGATTGACGGGGAAGTGATGCGGGTGATGCTGCTGTTCTATCTGTCGCCGCTGTGGACCTTGATACTGGCACATTTTTTACTGGACGAAAAACCCCATCTGGCAGGTGTGATTGCCATTGTAGCTTCGCTGCTGGGGGCATACATTATGCTGAATGATTCAACGAGTGGCGGCTTTCCAATGCCTAAAAATAGTGCAGAGTGGTTAGCGTTATCATCAGGTTTTGGTTTTTCACTTACTAATGTGATTACCAGAAAATCCATACATCTGAGCTTGCTTGCCAAGTCCCTTTCAATCTGGATAGGCGTGATAGCTTTTTCTTTACTGGCTGCGCCATTCATCCAGCTGCCTTTTACGTCACCTTCGGCATTTAGCCTAATTAACTGGCTGGTGATGGTGGCGATTGCTTTGCTGCTGGTTGCCGCAACATTTTTTGTGCAATATGGCGTGACTAAAATCGAGGCGACTCGGGCTTCTGTGTTGTTTTTGTTTGAACTGGTTGTGGCTGCAATCGCATCCAACTATCTGGTGAATGAGCGTATGGATTTTCATGAATGGGTTGGCGGAGGGCTGATAGTTGTGGCCGCTGTATTTGCTGCCTTTAACCACCGCGATTAGGTACCAGCTGCTGATGGTTTTTAGTATGTCACGCTAAGGATTGCGTGGCGGCAATAGGAAGCAACGCTGATACAGATAGCAACGCTGGTAATAGTACCGATAATAAAAAACCCCTCACAGTTACCTGTGAGGGGCACCTTAGATACCAATCCCTTTGGAAGAGAATCGATACAGTAAGTATTTTTGCTCACTCAAATCGAGTGAGCATTATTTAAATTACAGACTGAATACTGTCAAACCACCGCCGCCAGGAGCAGCGTTGTATTTAGTCAATTCTTTGTAACCACCAGCAGCACCAAGTGCGTCTGTGTCGTTAGTCATACCAAGGTTCATCGCTACACCAGCCCAGCCACCGATACCTGATAGCACGCCAACGTATTGTT
>Ga0208121_100033_pt1 | contig 126100 bp, 106 predicted proteins | sample LakWasMet62_LOW9_2_FD_183894 | JGI IMG/M metagenome (GOLD analysis project Ga0208121, IMG submission 183894) | Freshwater sediment methanotrophic microbial communities from Lake Washington under simulated oxygen tension - Sediment Metagenome... | ecosystem: Environmental > Aquatic > Freshwater... | reverse complement strand
CAACTATTTTCATTTTATTTATTACAACAACAAACCTTCTGGGTTTTCTAAAATAATTTTTAATGCAATACACCCGAACATCGAAATTCAAAATGTAACGGAATTAGATAAACTCTACCTTTTACAAGAATTTTACGGACACAAATTAGGATTTGAATTATTAAACTTCAATATCCAATTTTCTAAAAATAATCTTCAAGCAGGAATGTGGTTATATGTTTGGGAAGAAAATCACAAAGCCATTACTTTTTATACGAGAAACAACTTTGAGATAATTGGGAACCATGATTTTAAAATCTCTGAAACACGTACAAATCCAAATTATCACATGCTTTTAAGATATTGAAAAGTTGAAAATTAGCGACAGAAAACTACAACCACTAATATTGGTTGACAATTTATTATAGCACTGTCTTGAAAATTACAATTCTTGTTTTTTGGCTTTAGTTTTAATCAGGATTGCACCCCATTAGTGATGCAGTATACAATGAATATTACTTTACCATGGTTCTTGCAGAATATATTCCCGGAGCCCATTGGCTTTTCCGGGTGAAGGATGAACAGTGCTGCCTAGAGGTTAGTGGCTATGATAAAATTACAGGGATTTTGAAAAATGAGTTGCTGTTAAATCAAAATAAAATGAAAAAACTAACTATCAACAAAGACATCAATGTGTTTTACATCCAGGCAAAATCATTCCCTGAAGGAGTTATGGAAGCACACCAAAAAATGCACTCGTTGTTTACCTTCTCACCCAACAGGCGGTGTTTCGGTATTTCAAGACCAGAAAATGGAAATATGATTTACCGGGTTGCTGCAGAGGAAATAGAAAATGGAGATTTAAGCCAACACAATTTGACCCCATTTACCATACCTAAAGGCACCTACTTAAGTATAACAGTTAAGGATTTTAGAAAAGACATTTCATCAATTAAGAAATCATTTGACAAAATTCTTGTTGCTCCCAACATTGATCCCAATGGCTATTGCATTGAATGGTACCAGGGCATGAATGATGTAATTTGTATGGTTAAACTGATTAAATAATCACTAACATGAAAAGTGTAACAAAATAAATAAAACTCATTTTAAAAAACCAATAGCCGGAAAACATGTTGAAACCATTTGCCTTTTGTTTACTTATACTACTCACATCCTGTGGCGGTAAAGGAACAGGTAATGAAAATCAGAAAAACGAAACTGCTGTTGTGGAACAAGACAGTACAAAACCGGCCTTATTTGCAGAAGGAGTAATCAGTACGGGCGATTACGAAACGCATCCGGCCTTCTCTCCCACTGGCGATACCTTATATTTTCTAAAATGTTTACCCGATGCTAACTTCTATTCTATTTGTGTCTCGTACAAAAAAAATAATGTATGGTCAAATCCTGAAGTGGTTTCTTTTTCAGGAAAATATGTGGATGCCGACCCTTTTGTTACTAAAGACGGGAAAACACTTTATTTTGTTTCGAACCGCCCGGTAAAGGATGGCGAAGCCCCAAAAAAAGATTGGGACATTTGGAAAACCGAACGTACATCATCCGGCTGGGGAAACCCCATACATCTTGATAGCTCAATTAATAGCAGCAGCAGTGAATATTTTCCCACAATTGCTGATAATGGCAACCTGTATTTTGGATCTTCAAGGGCAGGTGGAAAAGGTGGGGCTGATATTTATATTTCCAGAATTATCAATAATAAATACACTTCCCCTGAAAATCTGGGCGATTCAATTAACACCACCGGTAATGAGTATGAACCCTTTATTGCCCCTGATGAAAACTATTTAATTTTCATGGCAACTTATCCGGGCGGAATTGCGAATGCAGACTTTTATATCAGTTATTACATAAATGGGCGATGGAGTAAAGCAAAAAAACTTCCGGCGCCAATAAATTCTTCCGCAACAGAATGGGGAGGAAAAGTAAGCCGTGATGGCAATTATTTCTTCTTTGGAAGCAGCCGTAACAAAATATATGATTCATTGCCTCAGCGGGAAAATATGCAACCATTTGAAAAAAGATTGCATTCACCAGGCAATGGTTTAGGTGATATTTACTCGATTAAATTTTCTGAGTTGAACAAGTAAACAATACACTTTTCTTATCTCACTAAATTTTCAAAAAATGACAAAAGTAATCTTATTAATGATGGTATCTGCAGACGGATACGTGGAAGGCAAAAAGCATACCTATCATTGGCATAATTGGGATGAAGAAATGGCCAATACAAACCAGTCTTTCAATTAATTCTTTATAGTCTTCGGGATTAAAACAGGGGTGTACAAGATAATGTTAAGAACTATTGACTGTTCTCAATGCTTTATTGCACCTGATCAAAACCGATAGTTTTTTAATTTTCTATTGCCATAACGGGCTACAAAATCAGGCATGAACCAGCCGCTGGAGTTTTTTTATAAAAATATACCAATTGGTATTATTTATGCTATATTTGATCTGCATTATGAAAGAATCACTATCAAAAGCAGAACGCACACGACGGTTCATTATTGAAAAAACCGCCCCGGTTTTTAATACCAAGGGGTATGCCGGCACATCCTTAGGCGATCTTACGCAGGTTACCGGTTTAACCAAAGGCAGTATCTACGGCAATTTTGAAAACAAGGATGAAGTGGCACTGGCGGCCTTTGATTACAATTTTGAGAAGGTAACCGCATACATGAAACACAGGATCCTTTCAAAAGAAAACGCCATTGAACGGCTTCTCGCCTATCCGCTTGTGTACCGCGATTTTTTAAAGATCCCGTTCCTGCAGCCCGGCTGCCCCATCCTGAACACCTCAACCGAAGCAGATGATACACACCCGCAACTGCGGGAGAAAGCCGTAGAAGCATTGGCATTCTGGAAACGATCGGTGGAAAACCAGGTTAAAAGAGGCATCGAAAGAAAAGAGATCAAAGCTAATGTGAACCCGTCGGGGTTTGCGGTGATCTTATGCTCACTTATTGAAGGATCGGTGATGCAGGCAAAAGTTACAGGCAAATCAGGCGACCTGCGCACGGCGATGAACTTCCTGGAAAATATGATCAGGGATATGGCGTATTGATTTTTTTTATTTACTAATATACCGATCGGTATATTTTAAAACAGCTAACCAAACAGAAAACTATTGTATGAAAGAATTGAAGAAAACCTTAGAGAGTAAAATGAAAGTCCGCTTTCACGACTGCGACCCTTTTAACCACCTGAATAATTCGCGGTACATCGATTATATCATGACGGCCCGCAGCGATCAGTTACTTGATAACTACGATTTCGATATCTACCGTATTGCACGCGAACAATCGGTTGGATGGGTAACGGCACAAACACAGATCAGTTACCTCTCGCCCGCATTGCTTGCAGAAGAACTGCTGATACAAACACAACTCATCGCCCACAGCGACAGGAGCCTGGCATTTGAAGCAGTGATGTGGAACAACGATCAAACGGTTATCAAAGCCGTGCTATGGGGACGTCTCGTTCATTTTCATCTTACCACACAAAAAAGTCACCAGCATTCTGAAGCGTTAACACAGTTTTTTGAACAGGTGGTTAACCCGCTCCCGGCTAATATAGCTTTTGAAGAAAGAGTGAGGGACTTAAGAAAAACTGTTTAAAAAAAATGTATGAAAAATTATTCCATTAAGGATTCTTTACAGGTATTGGAACGCACACCAAATACGCTCTATTCTTTGCTCAACGGTCTTTCAGATGAATGGATACTGCAGAATGAAGGACCGGGCACATGGAGCGCTTTTGATGTGCTGAGCCACCTGATCTTTTGCGAAAAGACGAATTTTTTCACGAGGATACAGGTCATCCTTTCAGGCGCAGGTGAGAAGGTTCTTCCACCTTTTGATATGAGCACACAGTTTGAATTAACAAAAGGAAAAAATATGACCGACCTGTTAACCGAATTCAGCAACTTAAGAAAACAGAACCTGGAATCACTTCGCGAAAATCTGCTTTCCGAAGCAGATCTCAATAAAACGGGTTTACATGCGAAGATGGGTGCTGTAACATTAGGCCATGTGTTATCAACATGGGTAGCACATGACCTTACGCATACCGCCCAGGTTGTGCGGGTAATGGCTAAACAGTACAAAGAAGAAGTAGGGCCTTTTATTGAATTTTTACGGATACTTAATTGAACTAACATGAAAAAAATTGGTCTCGTAGGCGGTATCAGCTGGAGTTCCACCATAGACTATTACCGCATCATTAACGAAGAAACAAACAGAATTGCCGGCGGTTTAAATTTTGCGGACTGTTTGATCTATTCCGTAAACTTTAACCGGTTTCATACCTGTAATGCGGCTCACGACTGGGATGGCAGTTTTGCATTGCTGTCGGATGCTGCACTGCAGCTTGAAAAAGCCGGGGCAGAAATGATCCTGCTCTGTGCAAACACGGCACATATTGTTGCGGAACGCATTGCAGAAACAATACATACCCCGTTGGTTGATATCAGGATAGCCACTGCAGAAGCCATTACGCAAAAGAAATTAAACAAGGTAGGACTGCTTGGTACCACTTATACCATGGAACTTGATTTTTACCAAAACAAACTCCGCCAAAACGGGATTGAACCAATTGTTCCCGCCAGTAAAACCGACCGTGATTTTATTGAGTACACGTTACTGCATGAGCTGGGCAAAGGCATCTTATCTCCCCAAACCAAAAAAGTATATCTCAGCATCGCAGAAACATTGATTGAAAGAGGCGCGGAAGGTATTGTACTCGGTTGCACCGAAATCCCTTTACTGATTGGGCAAAACGACATTCCTGTTCCTGTTTTCAATACCACAGAAATTCATGCTAAAGCCGCAGTTGCGCGGGCAATGCCATCATTTACCAACTAACCCTCTGCACTATGCCATTCAAAGACTATTTGCGCGTTAAACCGATCAGTGCGTACAACAGCGACATCAAATCAAGTGAGCTCAACCGAACACTCGGTAAATGGGAACTCACTGCCATAGGTGTTGGCGCGGTAATCGGCGGCGGAATCTTTGTACTAACCGGCGTGGCAGCAAACCTGTATGCAGGCCCGGCGCTGGCCCTTTCTTTTATTCTCGCAGGTATTGGTTGTTTGTTTGCTGCTTTGTGTTACGCTGAATTTGCATCCATACTGCCCGTATCAGGCTCTGCCTACGCCTATTCATATGGAACCGTGGGCGAATTGTTTGCCTGGTTTATAGGCTGGAATCTGATATTGGAATACATGATGGGTGCCACCACGGTGGCTGTGAGCTGGTCTAAATATTTTGTAAAACTATTGCACCTTGCAGGTATCAGTCATATCCCTGTATGGCTGGTCAACGACCCTTTTACGGCGAATGAAGAAGCAGCAAAACTGGGCATTGCTCCTTTCCCCTTTGCTATTAACCTGCCGGCCGGCTTAATAGTGTGGCTTGTTACATGGATTCTCTACCGGGGCATCCGGGAATCGGCAAGGGTCAACAACACAATTGTTGCGTTAAAAGTGGCAGCGGTGCTGTTTGTGATTGGTGTAGGGGTATTTTATATTGACCCGGCCAACTGGCACCCGTTTATTCCTGAACGTGTTACGGATGTTTCCGGCGCACATCATTATGGTTGGGGTGGTGTGCTAACCGCCGCCGGTATCCTGTTTTTTGCGTTCATTGGTTTTGACGCCGTGTCTACACAATCGCAGGAAGCCATTAACCCAACAAAACATATCCCTTTCGCCATCATCGCTTCGCTGATCATTTGTACCACCTTGTATATACTGGTATCGCTGGTATTAACGGGTATGGTGAATTACAAAATGATTGACCTTGGTGCGCCGGTGGCATCGGCATTTGATTCTGCCGGACTAAGCTGGGCATCACTGTTAATTACGATTGCCGCGGTGATCGGGTTAATATCGGTGATGCTGGTGATGATGTTATCGCAGACCAGGATCTTTTTCAATATGTCGAAAGATGGGTTGCTGCCACCGAAGCTGTTCGCGGCCATCCATCCTGTGCATAAAACACCATGGAAAAGCACGATGCTTGTGGGTGCTGTGGCTTCTGTTGTAGCAGCGGTGACACCGATTGAAAAAGCCACCAAAATGACAAGCATCGGTACCCTCTTCGCTTTTGCCATGATCTGTGGTGCGGTGCTGATCCTTCGCAGGAAAGAACCCGAAATTTACCGGCCGTACAAAGTAAAAAACATCAGGCTTGTTGCTCCATTGGGCATCGCATTTAATTTGTTGCTGATGTTTAGTCTTGATAGCGCAACATGGGTACGCTTTGTGGTATGGAGTTTCATCGGCTTACTTGTGTACTTCATGTATAGCGCAAAACACAGCAACCTGAACGATCACAAAATAAACCATCTGCCATGATCACACCTGCTACCCTAAACGATCTGCCGGTTATTTACAAGCTGTTCGAAGAGGCCATCGCCTATCAGCAAAAGAACAATTATATAGGATGGAAGAATTATGACAAAGCGTTCCTGCAACAGGATGTTGAAGCCGGGCTTTTGTATAAGATTGTAAACAATGAAACCATCAGTGGCATTTTCAGCATTTGTTACGCAGATCCCTTTATTTGGCGTGACAAGGAGAAAGGCGATGCATTGTACCTGCACCGGATTGTTGCCAACCGCCATGTAAACGGGGGACCGGTATTTGGGCTGGTGCTGGATTGGGCAAAACATTTTGCGCAGGAAAACCGATTGCGTTTTATCAGGATGGATACCTGGGCGGAAAACGATAAAATCATCGGGTACTACAAAAGTTATGGCTTCTCATTTGTGGAAACCTATAAAACCCCTGATACCTTAGACCTGCCCCTGCAACACAGGAATCTTCATATTGCTTTGTTGGAATTGGTTATGTGATTGATGAATGCGTGTATAGGATGAAATTTAGATTGGAGAAAAATCATAGGCACCTGACCATTAAATAAGAAAAGGAAATGCTTTCGCATTTCCTTAATCTGTGGAGATAAGGGGAATAGAATCGAACCACTGATACCTATTTTATTGCTTTTAAGCAACATTCATGCGGCAAAAGTTGACACAGGCCAATTTCCTGTAATGGTCTATTGACTTGGAGCAACGAAATCGAGCAGAAGGGGTTCGATTTGCAAAATCCGACTTCGTCGACCACTCTAGTCCGATTTTGACGAACCACCTTTATCCGACTCAAGCAGCAGAATGGCGAACACAAATAGATTCTTATATTTAGTATATGCTTTTAAAACCTTCAAACAACAACAACATGAAAAAGTTATTGGCCGGAGCAGTCGCACTGCTTTTTTTCGGAATTTCAATAGCGGTTATTCAATCCGGTTGTTCAAAGACGGTTGCCCAGGAACCACCTGTTGTCAGACAGCTTAATAAACTCATTTTTGCAGCTGGTAATCGTAAATTCTATAGTTGTAATTATGATGGCTCTAATATTTCGGAATTCAAGTTTACATTGCCAAGCAATTACCAGATACAGCTGAATATACCAAGCTTTACTTTTATCATGTCGCCAGATGGTCAGAAATTATTTTTCACAGCTGGAGATACTAACGCCGGCGGTACAACTGTGATCTGTTCAACAAATGCTTCCGGTACGGGTTTTACACCGATTGTTCGATCTAGTGCCCAAATATCCAACCCGATTGTTTTGGGTGCGTATTAGAAAAATCGATAACGCCTGCAAATCTCTCGTCGTTGTTGGTTGCCTGACCAACAACATATGCATGAAACAAAAATGCCGGTCAGACGACCGGCATTGGTAAATCTGTGGAGATAAGGGGAGTAACTTCGAACACCTTATTCCATTTTTATCCTTTATAAATGATCTTAAAATCGCCTGAAGCCTAATTAAGAATAGTCCCTGTTTTAACTTTACCTAGCTTCTTAAAGCCAAAAGGTTGCACCCATTCCCTACCATTGAAATATACCGGCGTATGCTGATCAAGGCTGTAAACTTCCTGTCCTTCAGAAGGATTCTGTATGGCGAATATATCTTCATCGTGCAAAGATTGACGTGTAAATGGTCTTCCAAAAAATATCGCGGTAGAAGTAAATGACGCCGTATTTTTAAAGTCAAAGGCGAAGGAAATAGATCCCATTTTTGAACTATTGGTTGAAACTGAATTCAATACCATATCATTATTAACTGCCTGAATAATGAAAGTGCCATATTGTTTATCCCAAGATCCATAGCTATTCTTAAGTGCTCCAATATAATTCGAATTGTCACTATTAGAAAAATTAATACCGATTGACGAGATTTTGATATTGGATGCATTGTCACCTGTAACTAAATATTGATTTGTATGAATACTTCCTGCAGCGAATAATTGTCCTGTGGTGTACACTTTATCTGCTGATAAAATTAACCTCATACTTTCCGGCTGTTTCCAGCCAATACTACCACCTTCTGCAGTAGTTGCCATGCTGAATACATTTTCTGTTCCGTTATTAATTATAAAGGAAGCCTTTTTATTATCCGGGTACAAATTACCAACCGCATTCAAGGTAATACTTGGTCCTTCTGTCCCTGAGGAGGCAAGCATAGTAACCCATGGAATATTACCTGAACCAAATAAATCTTCTCTGTAGACAGACTGATGAGTTATACTTGCACCGTTGTTATAAGATGACGGAAGATTAGATAGTACAACCCCACTAAGGTTTATCGTACTTAGGCCCACAGTGTTTCCATTGAGAGTAGTTACTTCATGATCATGAAATTCAAAAGTTGAGTTACTTTTCCCATTCGGCAGGACCACATAATCCGTATAAGTTGGTTTTATTGTTTTTAAATACTGGGTAAGTATTTCACTTGAGCCATTCAACATTCCAGTCGAAATAACAGGGTTTTCGCTTTTAAAGTTAAATACTGTTACTTGGCTATTACCTGTATTCGTAATCAAACCAACCAATAAAATAGTGTAAAATATTTTCATAGTTTCTTTTTTTTAATTTATTGGGTTAATCATCACTTTATAAACCGCCTTTTGTCCTACGGTTACTTTACGGATAGATATTTTTTCTTTGGGATTGTCAGGCAAAACTGAAGCAAGTGACCTCTGCACATTCTCGTATTGTCTTTCCTTAAGATAACTCATAATTTGTTCACATAAAACTGTATCAATCGTTCTTGAAGCTATGTACTGCACCCAAACTGTAGCTTCTTTATTAGGTAAACTTTCATTTAATAATTTCCTATCATGTCCATCCAGTTTTCGCGGATGCTCTTTGTTGACATTATAGATTTTTGTATTGTCAATATGGTTACTGTTATCAATATTATTATTGATAGTTGTGCTCCCTGAATTAATAGTCTGGGATACTTCTTTTTTTGATGGGTCGCATTTCTTTATCAGAATAATAATTGAAAAGCATAAACAAATTAAAAACATTACCACGTACACTAAGATCGTATTCAGGGATATCTTCTTCTTCGTGAACCGATAAAACTCTAAAACAGCAATCAAAAATGAAATCACCAGCAGAATTGTAACCAAAATTTTAAGCCATGGATTGTTACAAGCATTAATAGCAAAAAAACTAATTATCGGCAAAGCCGAAGCAATTACAGAAATTATCGTTATCCATTGCTGACCGAGCGATTTTGTATCATCAATTGATCTAGAATCCATCTTTTTAATTAATTATCAAATTTATGCATTTTGCTAAAATAAATAGCAACAGTTATTCACTTGATGTGTAAACGTAGTTCCAGCGAAAGCTGATGTTTAAATAGTCTGACTCATTTGGACTGTTACCGCAAGGATGATATCGAACACGAAAAACATTGATTTAATTGATTTTAAATGGGCAGTATCGGCAGTTACCACGAATAAGTAAAATTATCGAACCACTTTTCACACTTGAAATCGTACACTCAACTAATTCATTTTAAACGAATTACCACCAATAAAAAGGAGACGAACAAACTGGTCGTCTCCTCAAGAAGGTCAAGGGAGCACTATCGCTCACCTTCCGCCGTTGTTGGTCGCCTGACCAACAATACTTGCATGAAACAACAATGCCGGTCAGGCGACCGGCATTGGCAAATTTGTGGAGTCGGCGGGAGTCGAACCCGCGTCCAAACATCGCTACCATTAGCTTTCTACATGCTTATTTCATTATTATTTGTCGGCATTCTGCAGGAAATGAACAAACCAACAGAACGCTTAGCTGGATGGTCTTAGGCAACAGTCACAGCCTTCTGTTGCAGCATCTTCTTTTGATTTGAGTCGGCGGCGGCACATGGAAAGAAGCGAACCTGTGCGGCGGCCCAAATGGTTACTTAATCACTGATTAAGCAGCCATGGCATACTGTGTATTGCCATTTGAAGTTTTCGCATTCAGATTAAAGTGCTGACCGCGCAACGCACTGCATGCTTACACCAACCGCAACCTATGCTGTCAAAACCAATACGACCCCGGGAGCAGTTTGGAGTTTGGGGTTTGGAGTCTGGGGTTGGTTTAGGACCTCAATACTTCAAACGCAAACCTTTTCTATAAACGATCTTTAAATTTCTGTCCTTTTATGGGTACATTGTTCAGATAATGAATCAGCGCCCCTATCCTTCTCACCAACGTTTCACCCCCCTCTGATAATTCAACGTGCTTTCCCTCATCTATCAATCCGTTATCTAAGCACCGGAATAATTGTGATTTTGATTCTTCAGCAGAACCTTTCGCAATTGTAAGATGATTAACAAACTCATTCCTGCTGCCCCGTCCAAAACCCTCAGCTATATTATCCATGATAGAACCCGATGCATTCTTCATCTGTTGCTTCAATCCAAACTCATAATTAAAGGGCTCTGTTGCCAGTGCCAGGTTGATTTCCTTTGCATACTTTCTCGCCAATTGCCATATTTCAAGATCTTCCAGCCTGGTAATCGTAGCCATACAAAACCTATTTTCACAAAACTACCCCTCACCCCAAATCAAACAATAGGTATTTATACCTAACCCACAACCTAAAAACCCCTAACAACCCCAAACTCCAAACCCACCCTATTTAAAAAGTCTCCAAAAGTCTAACCCCAAAGCGTATGCCATTAATCCTAACAACAGTATCATGCCTGCCATTTGAGCATATTCCATGAACTTATCGCTGGGTTTTCGGCCACTGACCATCTCGTATAATGTAAATAAGGCATGCCCGCCATCCAGTGCAGGAATAGGTAATATGTTCATAAAAGCAAGGATAATGGAGAAGATACCGGTTAATGTCCAGAACTTTTCCCAGTCCCATACACCCGGGAATGTATTACCAATACTGATCACACTGCCCAATGAATCGCTGGCTGCTACTTTGCCGGTGAACAATTGTTTTAAACCTGTTACATAACGGTTCAGCGTTTCCCAGCAACGGTTAAAGCCGATTGGAATAGATTCAAAGAAAGTGTATTCTTTTGTAACAGTGCCAAACAGCACCAGCGGACTCACAGCAAAAAAACCAATGGAACCTTTACTGTTCACTTTCACACTTACCGTAACAGTATCGGCACCTCTTAGTACGGTAAGGTTTACAACCGAATCCATGTAACCTTTTTTCAGTTTATCAAACTCATGATAAAATTCAAAAGGTTGATTATTTAAAGCAATCAGCTTATCCCCTTTCAGTAATTTATCTTTTCTGAAATCGGCTGTTTTAGAAACGCTGTCTACCAGCACCGGGTATCTTGGATAAACCAATCCGCTGAATTTTTTATTCTTGATGATCTTCTTCATGAAGCCATCAGGAACAGGCAGGTTGATGGTTTGACCCTCTCTTACCACCTGCAATTGCTTCGCTTCTTTTAATACGATCTCCGACTCCAGTGTGCCGAAGTTTTCAATGGTTCTTCCGTCAATGGCTACAATATTATCACCGTCTTTAATACCCATGCTTCTGGCAAGTGAATCTGTATAAACACCATATTTCAGATTTTTAACCGGCAGGTTCTCTTCGCCCCAAACCCAGGTAATACCAATGAATATTACAATGGCAAGCAGTACATTCACTACCACTCCTCCAATCATAATGATGAGTCTTTGCCAGGCCGGCTTTGAGCGGAACTCCCATGGCTGTGGCGGCGTTTTCATCTGCTCCTTATCCATACTCTCATCAATCATACCGGCGATCTTTACAAAGCCGCCAAAGGGCACCCAGCCGATACCGTATTCTGTTTCGCCTTTTTGTTTTTTCCAGAGACTGAACCATGGATTGAAGAACAGGTAAAATTTCTCCACCCGGCATTTAAACCATCGGGCGGGAATAAAATGCCCCAGTTCGTGCAGCACCACCAATATGGAAAAGGACAGAATGAATTGTCCTGTTTTAACACCTACACTTACCCAGTCGATTGCTAATAAACTCATACTCATCTCACCCAAAGGGGATTTATTTAAATGTGTTACTGATTAAATTAATTAAACTACATATGTATCAAAGAAGCCGCGAAGTTACGGGCCTCGCCATCGGTTTCAAAATACTCTTCCAGCGTGGGTTTTTCGAGGAAAGCTATCTTTTGCATGGTTTGTTCCACCACTTCTGTCATATCAAGGAACCCAATACGGTTTCTTAAAAAAGCATAAACGGCTATTTCGTTGGCGGCATTCAGTATACAGGGCATATTACCACCCTGTTTCATCGCTTCCATGGCCAGTGCCAGGTTTCGGAAGGTTTTAACATCGGGTTCTTCAAAACTCAGCGTGCCGGGTTTCTTAAAATCGTACCGTGAAAAATCGTTCGCTATCCTGTTGGGAAACGACATGGCATACTGGATAGGCAGCTTCATATCGGGCAATCCCATCTGTGCTTTAATACTTCCGTCTTCAAACTGAACCATGCTATGGATGATACTTTGCGGGTGCACCATTACCTGTATCTGGTCGTAGGTAAGATTGAACAACCATTTGGCTTCAATCATCTCCAACCCTTTATTCATCAGCGTTGCAGAGTCGATGGTGATCTTGGCGCCCATGCTCCAGTTAGGATGTTGTAATGCATGGTCTTTCTTAACGTTCACCAGAAAATTAGGTTTCTTACCAAGAAACGGGCCACCGCTTGCGGTTAAAATGATCTTCTCTATCCTGTTCCTCCCCTCACCTACCAGGCATTGAAAAATGGCTGAGTGTTCACTATCCACCGGTATGATGGGGATTCTTTTCTCCATTGCTTTGCGCATAATGATATCACCTGCAACCACCAATGTTTCTTTATTAGCGAGTGCAATGGGCTTACCAATTTCGATGGCGCGTAAAGTGGGTTTTAAGCCTGCATAGCCAACAATGGATGCCAGCATCATATCATAGCAATCCATGGCCGCTACTTCTTCCAGTGCTTTTTCTCCTGCAAACACTTTACAATCGGTATGCTGCAGGGCTTCTTTAACGGCAGGATATTTTTTCTCATCCCCAATCACTACCATATTGGGATTAAATTGGAGTGCCTGTTTAACCAGCAACGCATCATTGGTCTGCGCAGTCAATACCTCCGCAGAGAATAAAGATGGATTGGCCGCAATCACATCCAATGCCTGCGTCCCGATAGAACCTGTTGAACCAAATATCGCGATACGTTTCTGAGTCATCTGTTATTCTTAATATTATTTAGCTTACCCATACAAATTACGTTATTCTTATGATAAGGATTTTGGAATTGGGAAATTGGGAAATTTTGAAATTGCAATTTCCCAATTTCCCTCCCGCCCAAGCGGGATCCCAATTACCCCACAAACGCTTTCAGCCCATCCGCCACCCCTCTGTCGTTGCTCAACCTCGGCACCTTATTCTGCCCGCCTAATTTTCCAACCGATTTCATATAATCAATAAAACCGTTTTTCCTGATCTTCCTGATCTGTAATGGCATCAGGATATTGCCTTTGATCAGGTCATCGTAATACACATTCTTCTCCCGCAAATAAGTATCTACTTTCCAGCTCAGCTTTTCCATATCAGCAGGCTCGCTTTCAAATTCAATAAACCATTCGTGGTAGCTTTTGCCTTTGCCCTGTTCTACCATTGGCGCTACGGTAAACTCTGTAACCTTAACTCCTTCTTCGGTGGCAGCTTTTAATAAAGCCTGTTCCACTTCTTCTCCAATCACATGTTCGCCAAAAGCAGAGATAAAATGTTTGATACGGCCGCTAACCACCAGGCGGTAAGGGTCGGTGCTTACAAACTTAACAGTGTCTCCCAGGTTATAGCCCCATAAGCCTGCATTGCTATTAATGATCATGGCATAATTCTCGCCTGTTTTTACCTCTTTCAGGGTTAAACGGGTAGGATTCTCTGAAAAGATTTCTCCGGCAGGCACAAATTCATAAAAAATACCACTGTTGGTATTCAACAAAAGCCCTTCCGCCTCCTGCGAATCCTGGAAAGCAAAAAAACCTTCGCTGGCAGGGAACAGTTCTATCGCATCTACTTTTCTGCCAATACTTTCAAACAACCTTGTTTTATACGGCTGAAAATTTACCCCCCCCTGTACCATCACGCTGAAATTAGGGAACAGGTCTCCTATTTTTTTTCCGCTTTTCTCCATCAAACGGTCAAAATACATCTGCATCCACGGCGGTATGCCGCTGATGAGGGTCATGTCTTTATTAATGGTCTCTTCTACAATCTTATCTAATTTTGTCTCCCAATCTTCAATACAATTGGTCTCATAACTGGGTAGCTGGTTTGACCTGAGGTAACTGGGTATATGGTGGTTCACGATCCCGCTTAACCGGCCTGTAGGAATATCCCCTATCCGCTCCAATTCGGGCGAACCGCTTAAAAAGATCATTTTCCCACTGGCAAAAGCTGCATTCCCTGTCTCGGCCATATAACAAAGCAGGGCATTGCGGGCTGTATTAATATGATTATCAATTGAATCTTTGGTAATGGGGATATATTTTACCCCGCTGGTGGTTCCACTGGTTTTGGCAAAATAGATAGGCTTGCCCTTCCAAAGCACATTATGTTTTCCTTCTTTAACCTGGTTGATGTAGGGTTTGATCTGCTCGTAGTCTCCGATTGGCACGGTCTGAGCAAATGAGGCATGGTCGGCAACCTCTTCCAGCCTGTGATCTTTCCCAAAAACTGTTGATTTCCCGGTCTTTAGAAGCATTTTCAGGATAGCTTCCTGGTCTTCAAGGGCGGTTTGCATCCCTTTGCGGGTCTTATTATATATGTAATTGGCAAATGGTTTGGCCAATAAGGATTTCAGATTCATAGCTTTCAGATCGTAAGGCTGGCAAAAATAGAGGAAGTTTGGGGTTTGGAGTTTGGGGTTTGGGGTTAAAGCTGATATTTAACTAAAAAAAGTCTTTAAAACCCAACCCCAAACCCCAAACTCCAAACCTTAAATGGCTTTTCCACTTCTGGGGACAAGATTTATTTCAAAAATGTTTGCATTTTTCGGGCATGAAACCTTACCTTTGCCGTCCTAATTTTGGTAGCTATGTTAGCAGTTGTAAAAATCGCAGGTCAGCAGTTTAAAGTACAGGAAGGTCAAAGCCTGTATGTGCCTCACCTGCAAGGTCAAACCGGAGACAAAGTTGAGTTCAGCGAAGTGTTGTTAGTTGACAACAGCGGAACGATTTCTACTGGCAGTGCTGTAAAGGCAGTTGTTAAAGCAGAAATAATCAGCGACCTGGTACAGGGTGATAAAGTGATCGCCTTTAAGATGAAAAGAAGAAAGGGCTTCCGCAAGAAGCATGGTCACAGAACCCATTACACAAGAATTAAAATTGAAAGTATCGCTTAGTAAGCGCTAACGATTAAAATTTAGAACAGGAAGATCCGTTCTGCTGTATTTATTTTTTAGTCTTTAAAACAAAAAACTATGGCACACAAAAAAGGTGAAGGTTCCGTAAAGAACGGCCGTGATTCACAAAGCAAACGTTTAGGTGTAAAAATATATGGCGGCCAACCCGCTTTCGCAGGTAATATCATCGTGCGTCAAAGAGGAACTGTTTACCATCCCGGCAAGAATGTTGGTGTTGGAACTGACTTCACTTTGTTCGCTTTAACTGATGGTGTTGTTGAATTTAAAAAAGGCAGAAACGATAAAACCACTATCTCGGTTTCACCCGTAGAAGTGACTGCCTAAAAATATTTTTTTGTAGTTCCAAATAAGTTTTTACTTTTAAGGTATTAACTAACCATTAAATCTACAAAAACATGGCAACTGCAAAGAAAGCCGCAAAGAAAGCTGCTCCTAAAAAAGCTGCAAAAAAAGCTGCTCCTAAAAAAGCTGCAAAAAAAGCTGCTCCTAAAAAAGCTGCTAAGAAAGCCGCTAAAAAATAGTAGCCTTCTTATTTCTAACGCAGAAATAGATTTAAGTCCCGGTAAACACCGGGACTTTTTTATTTCCTACCTTCGAAACCCAATACCAGCAACGATATGGACAACTATGCAATAGCAGAAAACTTTTCCTTATTATCCAAGTTAATGGACATACATGGCGACAATAGTTTCAAGGCAAAGTCGTACGCTTCTGCTGCTTTCACTATTGATAAATTACCTACGCCGTTAGCAGAATTACGTGTAGACAAAATATTTTCTATCCGGGGTATAGGTGATGCTATTGGTAAAAAAATTGTTGAACAAATAGAGACCGGACAGCTCGGTATTTTGAACGAATACCTTCAAAAGACCCCTCCCGGCATTTTAGACATGCTGGGCATCAAAGGTATCGGTCCGAAGAAAATTGCCACCATTTGGAAGGAACTGGAGATAGAATCTTTGGGTGAACTGTTATATGCCTGTAACGAAAACCGCCTTACCCTTTACAAAGGTTTTGGCGAAAAAACACAACAGAACATCAAAGAAGCGATTGAATTTTATCTGGGTGCATTGGGTAGTTATCTATATCAACAGATAGCATCATTTGCCGGGACTTTTGATACCAAACTGAAAAATACTTTTGAAGGAGCAAAGTTTGAATTAACAGGTGAGTTCAGACGGCAGATGGAGATCATTAATACGCTTGAATGGGTGTCTACTGCAACCATCAGTCAATTAAAAAACTTCTTTACATCGAATGAGTTTGATGTTGTTACAGAAACAGATGCGTATATTTCTTTCAAAGGAAAAGAGAATGTAACACTCGGCTTTCATTATGCGCCAAAGGAACATTTTACAGGCAAAGTTTTTCAAACTGCCTGCAGTGACTCGTTTCTTACCGCATGGAATGAGGCAAGCGGATGGGATCCGCTCGGGACCTATGATTCTGAAGAAGCCATTTTTACTGCGGCTGATAGTAACCCAATCCCCCCTTTTCAAAGAGAAAATGCTGCCATTATTCAACAGGCCAGATCAGGTAAGCTGCCTGATGTGATCCAACCCGCAGATATTGCAGGCATCATACATAGCCATAGCAACTGGAGCGATGGGGTGCATACCCTTGAGCAGATGGCCAAAGGGGCTATTGAAAAAGAGCTGCAGTACCTTGTTATCAGCGACCACTCCAAATCTGCCTTTTATGCAAATGGACTCACGGAAGAAAGAATCAGGGCGCAGCACCAGCAGATCGATGAACTGAATGCAAAGCTTGCTCCATTTAAAATTTTCAGGAGTATAGAGAGCGATATACTGAATGATGGCAGCCTGGATTACAGTAATGCTGTATTGTCTGGCTTCGACATCGTTATTGCTTCCGTTCACTCCAATCTGAAAATGAACGAAGAGAAAGCCATGATGCGCTTATTGAGAGCAATTGAGAACCCCTACACATCCATTCTTGGCCACATGACGGGCCGCTTACTGCTAAGCAGGAACGGATACCCGGTTGATCATAAAAAGATCATAGATGCCTGTGCGGCCAATAATGTGGTGATTGAACTGAATGCACATCCTCGGCGACTGGATATTGACTGGCGCTGGATTGATGAGGCATTAGAGAAAAATGTACTGATCTCTATCAACCCTGATGCGCATGCGATTGATGGGTTTGATGATTGCCGGTATGGTGTACTGGTGGCGCAAAAAGCAGGATTAACCAAAGAACACAACCTGAGCAGTTTTTCTTTAGCTGCATTTGAAGCGTTTGTGCTTAATCAACAGGCTAAGAGAAGATAAGGAATTTCTTTGCGCCTAGGCGCCCTGGCGTGAAATAATTGCTCGCAAAGGCGCTAAGGCGCAATTTATTTCTTCTCTCCTGCCATTGGGAGTTTGATGTAGAACGTGGTTCCTACTCCTTCTTCCGATTCGAACCAGATATGACCGTTTGCTTTTTCTACAATGCCTTTACACATAGCAAGTCCTAGGCCTGTTCCGGATGATTTGGTTGTGAAGTTGGGGGTAAAGATGTTCTCCTTCATTTTATCGGGGATACCACCTGAATCGTCTTTGAATGACAGGAGGATCTGATCATTTTCTGTTTTCTGGCTGATCACCAGGTTGATGAGCGCAGACGAACCCTCGCCTGCTTCAATCGCGTTTTGCAGGAGATTAGTGAACAAACGGTTCATCTGTGCCCTGTCGGACAGGATCTCATAATTGCCTTCTTCCTTATACCATTCGATATGTATACGTGGATTGGTACTGTAGAGCCTGATAAGCGATGCCAATACTTCGGTCAGATCAAACCGTTCAATTTTTACATTACCGATATTGGCAAATTGAGAAAAATCACCGGCTATTTTTGATAACTGATCTATCTGTTCAATTAACGTGATAGCCATATTGGAAGACAGCTCTTTTACATTGGGTGCCCCTTTCTGAATGGCATTCTGCAAGTACTGTATGCTTAATTTCATTGGCGTGAGCGGGTTCTTGATCTCGTGCGCCACCTGGCGGGCCATTTCGCGCCATGCGCCTTCCCTTTCGCTCTGCGCCAATGCATGGGCACTGAGTTCGAGTTTTTTTACCATCTTATTATATTCATTCACCAGCATCCCTATCTCATCATTCCTGTTCCAAAGGATCGCTTCATTGATCTGGCCCAGGTTCATGTCCTGCATTTTTTTACCGATCAGGCTGAACGATGCGGTGATCCGACTGGTTAAAAAGAAAGCAATAGCTCCGGCAACCAGGAAGATGAAAGCATTCAGGTTGATCAGTGTTGCGAGGAAACCTGAGATCTCCTGGTTCAGTTCGCTTTGCGAATTAAGGTATGGGATGTTGAGGTAGGCATAATTATTCCCCTTCTCATCTGTTAGCGGAACATAAATACTCAGGTATTCAAGTGAGCCCACTTTTTCTGACTGCAGGTAATGTATGCTATGCAGGGACTGTAATTGACGGTAAGCCTGCGGCTCCATGAGTGAGCTGAGCAGGTGTTTGTTATAAATATAAGGCTGGGTAGAGATAACGAGGTTGCCGGTAAGATTATAATAATTGATATCAACGTTATGCAGGTCGGATATTTCGGCAATGGTTTTTTCGAGGCCGGAACGGATGCCGATATTATCGGGCAGATCATCAAAAGCCGAAAGTGAATTCATTTTATTGTTCACTTCATTGGCCATTACCTGGATGGATTTCGATAATCGCTCTTCATTATTACGGTGAAAGCGGAGAATAAAAAAGGAAATAGTGGCAATACCGATCACAATAAAAGAGAATACACTCAGGAATATAATGGTGGCCTGTATTTGTGAGCGGATATTAAGACGGAACATTTGCCGGAATCCCGCCCATTTAAACTTTGTTTTCAGTATATCGCTTCCCACATGAAAGATCAGGATAATACAAAGGAAAAAGCAGAAGAGATACGCGAATAAGGTAACCGATTCCATTAACCAGGCACTCCGTTTTACAACAAGCACCTGTTTATTATTACCGCTGTTGAACCACAGCTCACTAAAGTTTTTAACCTGTTTATGCGAAAACTCGAATACCGGTATCTGGTCTTTTGATAATACGGATGGAAAACCATAGGTATTAAAATGGTTGATAAGCCGCCCATTGTTATACACTGCATAGGCATAATTCGTATTCAGGTCGGAAGCGATATCCTGCACCTGGTTGAACAATTCGGGATACAATGCCTCGCTTTTATAACGTTTGGATTTTACGGTTACAAACAGGTAACCGATGATGCTGCCCGAATCCCGGATCTCTTTCTGGTATAGGTAACTGAATCCTTCAGTCTGGTTCTCATAACTGTATAGTCCGGGAATAACCGTTGGTTTTGCCTGGTTTAGCAGGATCATCTTCAAACTGGCATAACTAACAGAATCCTCATTATACAAAGGATGAAACAGGCTATCATACGTATTGATACGGGTATCGTATTTATTGAGATAGCCGGAGAAATTCTGGTTGATCAGGCTGTCTTTGATAAATTTATTGGAATATTCGCTTCCTGCCAGCCGGTGAAAATTTTCAGTAAGAAACTGGTCATCAAAATTAGTAGCGGCAATATTCAGCAGGTTTTCTCCCGAAGGATCTGTTTGTAAGGCGAGTTTTTCTGCAATCCTTTTCCGCTGCCCGAATTCAACAATCCGGTTTTCGTAAATAACCATGGAGGCAATGGACATGGCGAAGATCATCACCCAAAAAATAAAGAAAGAAGAGCGCGACAATGTGATCCCAAAATCAGCCTTCCTGAAATTTAATAAACACAGGTATGCCAATAACCAGGCCAGTACACACAAATACATGGGCACATCTGCAGATGAAGGCATCAGGATCAGGAAAACAAATACATAGATCGCAACCACAAGGCATTGCTGGTATAACGGCATATCAGATTTTACAACGTTCTTCAGTAGTATCTGAGAAAGATTAAAAAAGGATAGCACCAGCAGGCAAAGAATCACAAAGCTTGTTACACTATAAATGTTCAGGCTGAAAATATTGGTAACATCGAATGATATTTTGGAATCGCGCACCAGGCTGATAATGCCACCGGCCATCAGAATGCAGATCAGCGTTAATACAAACAGGTTGATGTAATGAACCCATTTTGGGGGAATACTGAATCTGAACCAGGGCAGGTGATCGTTATGGGTTTGATAGAAAGTAACCAGCCAGAGGAGGAGTATCGCATTTACCAGCAGATCGCCCAATGATGGATGCAGAAAATTGGACGCATATACCGAGGGATCGAACAGGGGTAATTTGCTGAAATCAAACGGAAATGAGAACCGGTAAGCAATCAACCGCAGCAACAGCACGGCAAGGAGCAGAAAAATAAAGCCTGTTTTGAAACGATATAATCCAACCAGATCCTGTGCTATAGTATGTAAAAAAATCAATAACAGGATAATAGACAATACCCGCAGAATAACCGTGATCACATCATACGAAATAAAGGATTTGCCGGGCTTCAGCTCAATCCTGAACATCTCTGCGCCACTCACAGAATAAACCGGAAGCGCATGGGCATTGTTGCTGATCTCGTACTGCTCATCTAAGCCGGTATGTCCTGCAAAATCTGAACGGAGGTATTTATTCTGGATGAAATAGGACCATCGCACCGGCAACATGGCAAATGCAGCAAAGGTTTGTCCGCGCAGTTGAATGGTCCTTTTGATCATCTCAAAATCGCCATTCTGGTATTCTACAAAGTAGCGGTTGTCTTTTCGGTGCAGATCATCGCTATTGATATAAATGCGGTTGGTGTTCCAATAAACAATATCGGGTGTAATATCGTTACCCTTCATCCTATATAAAAACAATCCCATATCCTCCGTAACCGGGTCTGTTATATTTTTAGCAGGGTTGAGTAAAGAGGAAAGTGTTGCAGTATCTGCAACTATTGCATCAAAGCGGTGCTCCATTGCCTGGAGCCTGTTTTCTAATTTATTCCTGACTTTTTGGGGAGAAGAATGGTAACTCCAGTAATTGATAAAAATAAAAGAGAGGGTATACAACCATGCGGCCGTAATAACCAGGTAACCATGTTTAAACGCTGCTTGTTTGAATGAATGGATCAAGTATGAGCGGTTTGCTTTTTCACTTCGTTCCAGATCTCATCCATTTCGGTAAGCGACAGGTCTTCCAGCTTCTTTCCCTGTGCTGCAGCAATGGTTTCCATCTGTTGAAAGCGATAAATGAATTTTTTATTGGTCTTCTCCAGAACCCCTTCCGCATCTACATGCAAAAACCGTGCATAATTTATCAGGCTGAACAAAACATCCCCGAACTCCTCGTCAATCTTCTCTTTTGATTCCAACTGAATGGCTTCTTTCAATTCGCCTATCTCCTCTTCTACTTTTTTCCATACATCTTCTTTATTCTCCCATTCAAAACCCACCTGTTTGGCTTTTTCCTGTATACGGGTTGCTTTTACTACAGCGGGCAAAGAAGGTGGCACCCCGCCAAGCACAGAGGTTTTTCCTTCTTTTATTTTCAGTTTTTCCCAGTTACGTTTTACATCTTCTTCATTGGCAACTGTAACGTCTCCGTAAATATGCGGGTGGCGAAAGATCAGTTTTTCACAGATTCCGTCTATCACTTCTTTTAATTCAAATTGTTTTTCTTCTTTTCCTATCCTTGCATAGAAGAGAATATGCAGCATCAGATCGCCCAGTTCTTCTTTAATTCCTTTCCAGCTATTATCAGTAATAGCATCGGCCAGTTCATAGGTTTCTTCTATGGTTAAGGGGCGCAGGGTATGAATGGTTTGTTTTTTATCCCATGGGCATTGCTCGCGCAGTTCATCCATGATCTTTACTAATCTTAAAAAACTATCCGCAGTGTTTTGCATATAAACGGTTTAAATGGCCATGGCCGAGAAAATAAAAAACAGGGTAAACAGGAAAGCCATAATAAAAATTGACAGGAACAGTGCCAGAGAATATTTAAGGATGGTTTTACCCCGCCGTTGTTCATAAAAATTACGAAGCGCTTTGTACCAGTAGAAACATCCTGCCAACATAAACAGACCTCCCATCCATCCCGGGTATTTGCCAAAGATATTCCATAAAGATTCCATTGCAATGTTGGCCAGGATAATAATAAATGTTGCACAGTACAGGTGTATGGTAAACACAACATGGTTTACATAAAAGAAATTTTTGCGTCGCAGGTACAATAACTGCAGTAATAAAGCAAACAGGGGCAGCGACACAAACAGCATCTGCGGGAAGAAGTGTTTAAACCTGTTCAGAACGGCTATCCATATTGCTTTTTCATCTCCATTATATTTTTCCTTAAGATGAATATTCTGTCTGGCAAAACGCCGTTCTATAAAATTATCCCTCTTTGCTGCCGGCAATTGTTTCTGAACAGAATCGTAGGCTTCCAGTGATTTATAAGTGGGATTGTCGGGAGAAAAAGAAAGCATATTAAAAGAATCCTCCAATGTTTTCAATTTATCTTTGGCGGTGGTGTCTCTTTTAATCAGGGCAATATCACTATCAGTGGCTGCAATAACAGTAATTAAAGATCGTTTGGCGATTAGGGGCATTTCATCAGCCGTATCTTTTACAAGTGACGCTTTCTTCTTCTCTAATTTATGCAGTAATTGAGCGGCAGTAGGTTTGGTTATGTTCACTTTCGTAACCTCATCTTCCTTATGCAGGCTGAAAAAAACAAGAAAAAAGAAAGCAGAAGTAAAAACATACATTCTTATCGGGTGCAGGTAAGATGCCCTGCGGCCCCTGAGGTATTCGTGTGATAGAAATCCCGGCCTGAACAGCAGGTATTTGAGTGTACTGAAAAACTTGCCGTCAAAATGGGTGATATCGTACATAAAATGTGTAACCAGGTGCCAGAAACTTTCTTTCGGCTCAATATTTTCCTGGCCGCACACATGGCAGAATCTTCCATGAATAGCAGCTCCGCAATTTAAGCAGGCCTTCTCTTTGCGTTCGGGTAAATGCGACACTTGTTAACGTTTGATTAAAAATACAGAACTAAATGATTGCGGCAAGTACAATTACACAGGATGTTTTTGGATTGTTGAAAACTGTACCTGTACATTTGACAAAAATATAAGCGTCCATGAGACTATTCCTGTCCTTTATCTGTGCCATTCTGCTCACCAATGGTTATAGCCAGTATTACTTCAATGATATGGTTTCTACACAGCTTAGTAATGATCAATATAAATTACTCAGGACAAATAAAATCAGGAAAATAAAAGCCACCAGTTTTGAAGCCGACAATTCTGTAACCGAAGGCTTTGCTCTTGAAGAAGAGATCAGCATGGACGGTAAAAAGATCATATTAAGCACGGCGCTCTCTGGCGGCAAATCATCTGTTACCACCCGAACTTATGAGTTAAGTAAACTGAAACGGACCGTGTCTGGCAGCAATGGCATTGAAAATAAAACGGAGTATAGTTACACAGATAAAGGCCAGATCCAAAAAATCCTTTTCACAACTACGGATACAGCCATGAAAAGCGTTTCTACCGAGGCGCATGAATGGAATTATAATGATGCAGGGCAACCGGTGTTTATGCTTAAAATAAAAAACAGGACAGACACCACCCTGGTTGAATTGATCAAAGACGAGCAGGGACTGGTTATTGAAGAGCACTGGAAGAAAAAGAACCGTAACCTGGAGACTTATTACTATTACTACGATCAAAAAAATCAGCTCACAGATATTGTACGATACAATGCCCGGTTAAAGAAACTTCTGCCAGATTACCAGTATGAATATGATGCAAATGGAAAGATCAGCCAGATGACGCAGGTATCGATGAGCAGTTCAAGCTATATTATCTGGAAATACAGCTACAACGAAAAGGGGTTGAAGCAGAAAGAGACCGGCTTTGATAAAGAGAAAAAACTGGCAGGCCGGATCGAATACACTTACGAGTAAAGACCTATTCAGACTCCGACTGAGACTCAGGATTGTATTGATTAGGCACCGTTAAAGTGAACGTGGTTCCTTTGCCGAATTCAGATTTTACAAATATTTCTCCGCCAATACGTGTCAGGGCTTCTTTTACGATATACAAACCAATTCCCAGGCCGTTCTTGAAATCTGTGCTGCGGAAGAATATCTGGAAGATCTTGTTTACATGGTCTTCAATAATTCCAACGCCATTGTCTTCGATATTGATCCTTGCCTGTTTTTCATTTACCAGGGCTGTCAGCTTCACTTTAGGATTGGCTTCATCTTCGCGCTGATATTTCACAGCATTTGAGATAAGGTTATTCAGGATCAGCGACAAGCGGAAAGCATCGCAACTGAAAGGCACCTGCTGCTCTACGGTGACCTCGAATTTGATCTGCGGGTTTTGCATGTTGCACAATTCAATACTGCTGGTAAACATCTGGCCAAGGTCTACATTCTCATTTACCTCATCCAACCGGATACCCTTGTAATATTCGATGATCTTATGGATAAAGCCATCCATTTTGTTCACGCAGTTCTCGATCATGTCAAAGTATTCCGTTGGATCGCTTACAGGATGTTGCAGCTTGGCCACATTTAAAATGCCGAGTATATTAGACAATGGCGACCGGAGATCGTGCGAAGTGCTGTATACAAAACGGTTCAGCTCGTCATTGGTTCGTTCCAGTTCACCAATCTTGTCTTTCAGTTCTTTTCTTGTCTGGTATAATTCATAGGCATTTTTGATGGCATTCATCAGTTCGATCTCATCCCATGGTTTCTTTATGTAACGGAAGATCTCGCCTTTGTTAATGGCATCAATGATAGCTTCCAGATCGGAATACCCGGTAAGCAGGATTCTTATAGGATTAGGGTGAACTTTCCTGATGATATTAAAAAATTCTACCCCTGTGGTTTTGGGCATACGCTGATCGGCTATGATCACGTGTATCTCATCATTATCATTAAGAATACTTAACGCTTCAGGAACAGTGTTGGCGGTGAACACATCGTAATGTCTTCTGAAACCTGCCTGGAATGCCAGGAGGTTATTGGATTCATCATCCAGGTACAACACTTTGATCTTTGAATCGGTATAATTGTTCATTAGGGGGAATTGGATTAATCGATTACTGATTCCGGTAGCTTATGAAATAAAGTTATTAAAAATTCTGCACCATTTCCTTTTGAAGATATAACTTCTATTTTACCCCCGTGTTTTTGTATGATCTTATACACGATAGATAATCCCAATCCAGTGCCCTCTCCCACATCCTTGGTTGTAAAGAAGGGATCAAATATTTTCTGTTTCACTTCATCGGTCATGCCCATACCGGAGTCTTTGATACTGATCAGGATCTGGTCGCCCACATCTTTGGTAGAGATCACGATGGACTCATGATCAGACTGTTCTTCTTTCCCCTTCACGGCCTGTAACCCGTTGCTGAGTATGTTCATGAACACCTGGTTGAGCTTACCGGGGAAGCACTCTATATCACCAATGGCTTCAAAATGCTTGTCTATTTTGATATTGTCCGGGACCACATTTTTCAACAATACCAGCGTTGAATCAAGCCCTTCGTGAATATTAACGGTTTTTACCTCGCTCTCATCCAAACGGCTGAAAGTTCTTAGTCCCATAACAATTTCAGCGGTACGTTCCGCACCTTCTTTAATTCCTTTTACCAGGTTATCTATCTCCTTTTTTACATAGTCAATATCAATTTGTTTTTTCAGCTTTTCAATATTGTTCAGCTTACTGGGTATATCATCACCGGACGCAGTATGTAATTTTTCGTACTCCTCAATCACTTCAAGCAGGTCGTTAATATCTAATTGTAAGGGTTTGATATTTGATTTAACAAAGTTGATCGGGTTGTTGATCTCATGGGCAATCCCCGCTGTTAACTGACCCAGTGAAGCCATCTTCTCAGCTTCCACCAATTGTATCTGCGTATCTTTCAGATTCTGTAAGGCGTTGCTGAGATTACTGTTGGATGACTGGAGTTCTTCCGTTCTTTCGGCCACTTTTTTCTCCAGCATCACGTTCTGATCTCTCACTAATTTTTCGTTTATCTCTAACCTGCGCAAACTTTCGGCCTGCGATTGTTCTTTTTCTTTCCGTAACACATTGATCTTATCAGCCAGGGCAATAGAAAGCAATGCGATCTCCATGGCAGAACCAACATAAATTATATAGGTGGTGAAATTATTATACGGTAATACAGCCAGGTTCCTTAAAATAAGGATGATAAAAGTGAACAGGAAAAACAACCATGCCGTGAGATAAAAATAGGCCGGCCTGAAATGCTTTTTAGCAATATAGAAACTGGTTGACAATACAGATACCACACCCAGTAACCCATTATAATTAAGGATCTGGTAACTGAGTGAAAGATTGGAAAACAAACCGCTTATAATACCCGCTACATAAATAACCGCCAGCAGTTGCAGCCACCTGTGCACTCTGGGAGCGTAGAATGATGTTCTCAGGAAATGCATGCTGAATAACAATCCTCCCAAAGCCGACATGGAGGAAGTAAGCACAACGGAATAATTATTTATTCCTGGATAGTTGGGCCATAGATACCTGTATGCGTAGCCCGCAATGGTGGTTTGAGCCAGTCCGAGAAAGAGTATATAAAGAACATAAATGAGATAGCTGTTGTCTTTAGTGGCAGAAAACAGGAAAAGATTATACAAAAACATCACTGCCAGAACGCCGAGGTAGGCGCTGGTAATAATGTCCTGCAGGTTAACAGACTCAAACAAGGCATCATGCGTAAGTACTTTTGCTGGAACAATGATCGGGTGCCGGCTGTAAACATGTAACAGGTATTGTTGTGATGAGCCCGGTGCCGATTTAAGATCAAAAACAATATTGGGTGATCCGGCAATATCCTGAGAAGCTAATACATCGTTACCTGCCTCGCCTAATAAACTTACCCGTTGTGAATCTACTTTATACAAAGTAACCCGGGAAAGATTGGGATAGGCAATATCCAGGAAAAGGGAAGATGAGGCCGACCGGTTAGCTGCTGAAAACCTGAACCAGACGCTTTTGATAGTATTTGGGAAGATAGGGATCTTACCATTTGTATTTATAAACCTGCCTTTTTGCAATACCTGCTCTACAGTTGATACGCCGGCACTGTCAACCATTTCTTCTAAGCTGGCAGAAATGGTATAAGATGGGTTTTCATTTGTAACAGCGGCTACCTGGGCAAACGCAGTATGCGTGAATGATAGTAAAGAAACGAGAAAAAACAGCATTCCTTTCATCACCTTCTCTTTAACAGAAGGTTGTTTGGAATTGGTATTATAAAACAGGGGGGGGCCGTTTTTAGAAAACATACGGAATAATCATTTTGGTATCCTTTTTATACGCCAGGTAATCATTGCCAAAACGGGCCACCAGTTCTTTTTCCTCAATTCCTATTCTTACGTAGTAAGCAATGATCATGGCTGTACAAGATATAATAAATCCTGCTAAACTTTCAAGGATAACTCCCCCGGCAATAATCGCTAAGAAAGCGCCGGTATAACTTGGATGGCGTACAATACGGTAAGGGCCGGTTTTTACCAGCTTATGATCTTCCTTTATCTGCACAGTTGCTGTAAAATATTTACCCAGTGAATTAACGGCCCATGCACGAAAAGAAATACCGGTAACAATCATGAGTATCCCAAGAAAAGTAAACAAGGTAACACTGCTGTTGTGCCCTGAAAAATAAGCCCAGTCTGCCACCGGCACCACCACACTTACCAAAGACATCAGCAGGATGAGCACCACCGAAAATCGGTCGCTGCTTTTTTTATCACTGGTCTCCTTCATCGAAACAGGAGGCTGTGTGAGCCACATACAGATACTCCCAACTATGATAAACAGGATTTTCCCATTCAGCATCAGGGCGGGGTTACCCAGCAGCGGTAAAACGATCATCAATATATTACTGATGGATGCGAGGACAATTTTTTTCATTCTGCTTATTACTTTTTATCCTCTACCAGGAAAGGTTCATAATCTATCTGGAACTCTTTGGGGTCAACATTGGTTAACTGCAAATCGTAATGGATATTGGTAAGATGGTTTTTAAACGGCGATTTTTCAACAGCCACATGTTCCAGGTTATTACGAAGGAACATCACTTTTTCTCTTTCTCTGGGATGCGTGGCGGAAAGATTAAACATATCTTCTGAATACAAAGCAGTGGCCAACAGATCAATTTTAGGATAATAAAAAGTACCGTTGATGCCTACTGTATCAAGTATCTTCCCTCCCATCCAATCTTTAAAACGCACCGTGGTAGGAGAACATAGCGTAAAGAAAGTGTTGATACCAAGCTGCGTTGCCAATGCAACAGCCACACGTGAGGGGAAAAGACTGCCAATACCTAAACCGGCCACTTCTTTTGAATTCCATAAGCCTGATAATTCCGCAGCACCTGTTCTGGCATGCTGTCTTACGATCTCGTATATTTTGGGATCCATTTTACCGGTGGCGTCTTCTATCGGTAATGGGTGAATACCATCGGCAATCTGGATCCTTGCCCCGCCATATAATTTATTTCTGTCCAGCGATTCAACTACAATTACAAATATGGAACGACGATTGACCCAGTCGTCTGTATTGGTGGTAATATTTTCTATTCCGTAAATAGATAATACTTTTCTGTGTCCTTCAATAAATTTGCGGCAGGTTTCCGGGTCATCAGGTGCCCTGAATGCCCGTATCCGGATATCAAAATCTAACTTTGTTGCTTCATTCATTGCCGCCCTGCTTTTTTATATGTAAAAAAATGAAAAAAATACGCCTTTTCAGCATAATTATTGGAATAAATCATCAATTCACTAAATTTAACTATCAATCATGTTTTTAACCCCCGAAAAAACCATGGAAGGAAAAGACATAAATGTCTTGTACATTGACGACGAGCCCAATAATATAACTTCTTTTAAAGCCGCCTTCAGAAGAGTTTTCAACATATTCACAGCCGAGTCTGCAGAGGAAGGCAGAAAAATAGTAGAAACAGAAACCATACATGTGATTCTGAGCGACCAGCGTATGCCCAAAATGACGGGTATTGAATTTTTTCAATCTATCCTTGAAACACATCCCGATCCTATCAGGATATTGATTACCGGCTATGCAGATATTAATGCGGTGATTGATGCCATCAATGTAGGACAGGTGTACAAATACCTCTCCAAACCATGGAATGAGGATGAAGTAAAGAATACCATCTTTAAATCATTCGAAGTATTGGAATTAAGGCGCCAGAACAGGGAGCTGACGGAAAAGCTGATGGACGCCAATAAGAAGCTGGAGTTTCTTGCCAGGCAGGGTTTGTTATCGTGATTATTCAAGCCATTGTTATACTATTTTTCAAGATCATTGCAGCCTGACCGGGTTAATAAGCGGCTGCCCTATGCCTGCACTATATTGCCGGGCGGCTTCATGATATGTCTTTTCTAATCGACAATTACATATTCTATTTGCCTTTTACAAACAGCATTTTTTCTGAATATACCTATTAAACTTTATATGAAATTGGATTGGCAGGTTTGCATGTTTTTATCAGCAGCAGCAAGTAGGATTTGCTAAGTTATTTTTTTTATAAGTGAGGAACAATCCGACCACTATTACGTCCCCTCAAAAAACAAAAAACCCCTGAAAGCTAATGCTATCAAGGGTTTCAAGATTTCATACGTGCCCCAGGCGGGAATTGAACCCGCACTCGCGTTGCGGCGAACAGGATTTTAAGTCCTGCGTGTCTACCAATTCCACCACCAGGGCTTATCCCTTTTGAGGAATTTGCCTTCCGTAGAAGGCGTCCCAAAAAAAAGTCCCATCCCGACTTTGCCGGAACGGGACTTTTTTAGAGCGAAAGACCGGGCTCGAACCGGCCACCCCGACCTTGGCAAGGTCGTGCTCTACCAAATGAGCTACTTTCGCGTACCTGTTTAAGAACTATTGGGCTGCAAAAATAAACATCCAGAGTTCCTGACAAAATTTTTTATTGGTTTTTTATTTGTACTCAGGTTTATACTGAGAACTTTTTTGTACTTCTACATCAGGTTTACCCTTATAACGCTGGTTGTACAAACGATAACAACCGCCTAATACAAATGCTAAAATGCAGAACACCTGCAGATAAAACAAAAACCTTGATGAGTTTACCCAGCTTTTGGTAAAATCTTTTTGTGTGCTCCCGTTAGTTTCTTGTGACATAGTTTTTAATTGCTGTGCAAAAATAAGGTACGGCAACAAATTATCCGGCCTTCTTTCCAAGAATTTCCCGGAAACCTGTTTTATGGTTAACAAAATATTGCCAAACCACCGATCCATGATACACGCCATCCAGTTGTTTTAATGGCTTAGCCGACGGGTGCGCACGGCGGTAATCGGTGATGAGCCGCTTTAAAAAGGCCAGATGTGCCCAAAAAATAGCTTTAAAGAAATCCACATCCCCGGTAAGCAGGCCTTTCCAGGCAGAGATGGCATCTAATCCTATCCTTACCGGTATTTTCCATGCTTTTTCCTGGCGGGGCAGGTTTTTGCAGAGCATTACCAGGTTGTTCCTGAAATTTAGGTACACTTTTCTACCACCACGGGGTAAGGTTCCGGCGCCTACATGGTAAACAACCGATTTAGGGCAGGCCATGATATGATAGCCGGCCAGTTGCATACGCCAGCAAAGATCAATTTCTTCCTGGTGCGCAAAAAACGAAGCATCCAATCCACCCAGCTCATGATAGATATTGGCTTTTACAAACATGGCCGCACCGGAGGCCCAGAATATAGGTATCACCGCATCGTACTGGCCCTCGTCTTTCTCGCATATATCAAATACCCTTCCACGCGAAAATGGGTACCCCAATGGGTCTATCCATCCGCCGCAGGCGCCGGCATATTCAAACATATCCGGCTGGCGCCAGGAAAGCATTTTAGGCTGGCAGGCCGCAACAGCAGGATTGCTTTCCATCAATTCAATAATGGGTTCTATCCACCCCGGTGTAACGGCTACATCCGAATTTAACAGCACATAATAATCGGATACTACTTCTTTCAGCGCCCAGTTATATCCTCCGGCAAAACCCTCATTTACCGGATGAGTCAGTATTTCAATATTGGGATAAGTGTGTTTTAAAAATTCAAGTGAATCATCAGTAGAAGCATTATCAGCTATAATGATACGGAGGTTGGCATAGGTAGATGCTATTACAGTAGGCAGGAACGATTGCAAATACGTTCTGCCATTGTAATTAAGGATAACAACTGCAACTTCTGGTAATGCCAATGGAATTATTTTGTGCGAAAATAAGGTGCTTATATTAATACTTTCAACTATTCAATCCCCAATTGATCAAATACCTTACTTCTTTGGGTATTGTACGAACCCGTACCGGCGAAGTACTCTTGCCCAAACGTACGATAATTGTTTTTTTAGATGGAATAATGATGATGTATTGTCCCAGAATTCCCCTCGCATAGAATATTTCGGGATGTACAGGATCGATCCACCACTGGTAGCCGTAATAATTGCAGGCATTGCCCTTTTCATCTATGATACCACAGGGTTTGATGGATTGAGCATAATAGGCACTGTCTACGATGGCCGTACCCTTCCATTTACCGCTGTCCAGCATCAGTTTGCCAATGCGTGCAAAATCACGGGTATTGGAGTTAAAACAGCAGTAAGCTTTTTCATTTCCTTTCTCATGATCGGTGCTCCACAAGGCAGGATGCTCCGCCCCCATTGGCTGCCATAATTTTTCAGAAGCGTAATCACTCAAAGATTTGCCGGTTACTTTTTCCAGAATCAGTCCCAGCAACTGAGAATCTCCGCTTTTATACGAATGCAGTGTTCCGGGCTTGTTTATCACTTTTACACTGGCGGCCGTTTTATATACATCCGAACCATAATACGCTTCTGAAGTAACAGAAAACATATTAATATAAGATTCATTCCAATCAGTGCCACTGCTCATGGTAAGCAGATCAACTATCTTAATTTTTAATTTATCACCGTTTGCAAATTCCGGCAAATATTTTCCAACAGGGTCCTGCACCGAACCGATCTTTCCTTCTTTCAGGGCTGCACCTATCAACAGACTGGTGATACTTTTGGCCATAGAGAAAGAACCAGACAGGGAACTATCGCTATATCCGTCCCAGTATTTTTCAAATACAACAGAATCGTTTTTAATCATCAGTACCCCAACAGATCCTAAGCTTTCCAGCAGGTTGTTTAATGAATCCGGATATGCTTTTTTATTATAATCCGGTGAAACATTCCATGGCTGTGGTTTAGCAATAGCCACTGTATTATTGGCAAATTTTTTATAATCATCAATATTGGCAAAATTGTAGGCTACCGCCTTAAACAGAAATGTTTTACCGCTCACCCATGCATAGGCAGAAAAAATAATAACAAGCGCCACAACAATAAGAAACACCCTTTTCAGCAGTTTCATAATTATGATTTGGTTAATGATAGCTGAAATTAAAGATTTAATTAGAAATAATCGTACCGAAGAATTAACTTGCCAACCAATTAACATTATGCGTTTTCTCCGCCTCAATTTAGACTTTCTCGATCACCCCGGGGAGCCCCGCAAGCGGGGTTAATTATTAATTAATAATTTCTGGTCTTCTATTACCCGCTATTCTCCGGCTTCTCTGTTTTTTAATTTTTAATTTTTAATTATATGTCACAGACATTGTCTGACAAAACCTTGGCTTATTTTGAACTGGAAGAAAAATATGGCGCGCATAACTATCATCCATTACCTGTTGTTTTAGAAAGAGGCGAAGGCGTTTTTCTCTGGGATATTGAGGGAAAAAGATATTATGATTTTCTGAGTGGTTATTCTGCCGTTAACCAGGGACATTGCCATCCACGGATCATTGAATCATTGATTGCGCAATCAAAAAAACTCACACTTACTTCCCGTGCGTTTCACAATAATTTGCTGGGGGAATACGAAAAATTTATCACCACTTATTTTGGCTATGATAAAGTGTTGCCAATGAATACCGGTGTGGAGGGAGGTGAAACCGCCATCAAACTGGCCAGGCGCTGGGCTTATGCAAAAAAGGGGGTGGCTGAGAATAAAGCAACAATCATTTTTGCAGAAGGTAATTTCTGGGGACGAACACTGGCTGCTATTTCGGCCTCTACAGACCCCAGCAGTTACCAGGGTTTTGGGCCTTTTATGCCAGGGTTTGAGATTGTTCCTTATAACAATTTAGCAGCGCTTGAAAAAGCTTTACAGAATACCAATGTTGCCGCATTTATGGTTGAGCCCATACAGGGTGAGGCCGGTGTAGTATTACCGGATGATGGATACCTTGCTGGTGTTCGCGCATTATGTACCCAATACAATGTATTATTTATTGCAGATGAAATACAAACCGGACTGGCACGTACCGGTAAAATGCTTGCCTGTGATCATGAGAATGTGCGGCCTGACATTTTAATTCTCGGTAAGGCTTTAAGTGGTGGCGTATTGCCAGTATCGGCAGTGCTGGCTGATGATGCTATTATGCTGAATATTAAACCGGGCGAACATGGTTCTACCTACGGTGGTAATCCGTTGGCCTGTGCGGTTGCCATTACTTCATTAAAAGTGCTGAAAGAAGAAAAGATGGCGGAGAATGCAGAAGCGATGGGGCAACTGCTCAGGTCTGAACTGGCAAAGCTCTCCTCTCCTTTTATCACCACTATCCGTGGTAAAGGGTTATTGAATGCGATCGTTATCAAACATACTAATCCTGATGCTTCATGGGATCTTTGCCTGGCATTAAAAGATAACGGGCTTTTGGCAAAACCTACTCATGGAGATAAGATCCGTTTTGCGCCGCCATTATTGATTAATAGAGAGCAGGTACTTGAATGCGTGGATATTATCGGAAGATCGCTTGAAACACTTTCCTAAAATATCTCTGTGAACCTCCAACTCTCCGTGCGCTCTGTGTTGAAAAAAATATTTTAACACAGAGAGCACCGAGAAACAAAGTCACACAGCGTTTTATTTGTTATTCACCTGTAATCTGGGGAGCAGTGTCATTAGTTGTATAATTACTGCGAGACCTATCAATAAATATAATGCGGTCTTTTTTTCGGGGCACTCGCCCATCATGCAGGCGGAAAGTAATAAATAATTCCGGAACGCCCAGGCAAGGTTGATCGCCCCAACAAAAACATTGGTACGTTTTGACCATATAGCAGGCACGAAGAACATGATGATCATGATAATTCCAAAAGCGAAATTAAACAACCCCGGTTTCCCATAATTGGTTCCTGCTGCACCAAAGCCTGTTACGGTTATCTGCTGACTGGCAATAAAACTCCAGGGCAAAAAACAAATGGCCATCATGGCCAATGTAGCAGCTATTCCGATAGTTTGAGAGTATTTCATTTTTTGTAGGGATCGTCTGCCACAAACCTATGATATTTTGGATAAAAGCTGATCAGTTTGCTTTGTTATCCGTTCTGCTGCTTGTGCATTTAATTATTCATAAGCCGATCACTGCTTTATTCACATTCGCGGTATACTGATCTCAAATAAAGTACCCACACCGGGTTTTGAAGCAATATTCATGCTGCCGTTAAGTCCATCCAGCAAATGTTTCACCAATGACAGCCCGAAACCATAACCTGATTCACCATGTGTTCCATTGGATGAGGTAGCCGTACCATCCTTGATGTATTGGATACTTTGTTCATCCAGCCCAACACCTGAATCGTTAACAAGAATATGGAGTTGTTTACCATCCCTGGTAATAGTGAGATAAAGATCAACCACAACTTTTCCATTTTTGGGCGTGAATTTCAGGGCATTGGAGATCAGGTTACCTGCGATCTGCAACAGTTTGTTTTTTGGGAAAGGGATAGCGCCGTTATGGTCTTTACAGTTAACAGTAAAATCGATGTTCTTATGATAAGCCTGTGGGGTAAATAATTTTTCTAACTTGTCTTTAAATATTTCCAGTGTGAATTCATGCGTTGCAACAGCTTCAGATGATCTGGGCGTTAGTTGTTTTTCTATCGATAATATTTCATCGGTAAGCTCAAGAAGTGATCTGCCGCTGGTTTGAATTAGGTCAATAAATTCGAGTACCTCCTTCATTTTATTACTATCGCCCTGTATGCTGATAACCTGTGCAAGATTGATAATACCACCCAATGGTCCCCTGATATCGTGCGCCACCCTTCTTTGAGATTCTTTGGCTTCAGTAACCCTGTTTTTTAGTTTTTGCACTTCCAGGTTGATCATCAGCCTGTTCACTATTTCATGGGCGATTATCTTCAGTAATTCTGTTTTTTCTGATGTAATGACCTTACCTGTTTTATCCAATACACATAAGGTTCCGATATTAAATCCATCGTCTGTTTGCAGCGGAACACCATAATAATAATCCAACCCCGTCTCTTCTGTAATATAATGGCAGTGAGTACACCGTTCATCGGCTACCAGGCTTTTTACTTCCAAACTTTCATTGTTCAGGATGGTGTACTGGCATACCGATTCTTCTCTGCCAATCTGTTCTATTGATAGTCCGTAATTACAGACAGTCCATTGTGTAAAAGAATCAATGAGGTTAATCAGTGATACAGATGTACCGGCCACTTTTGCGGCCAGTTTGGCCAGGTCTTTCAGCGGCTCCTGCATTTCCGAATAGTCTATATTAAAATCTGATAACTTATTATTCCTTTCAATCTCATTAATAGGCACAACAGGCAGGCAGTTCTGACAAAAAACAAAATCATCACAGGCCTGTGTGTTATCTTTTTTGGTGATTACTATTTGCTGTATCATATCATTTCCTTTAAAGGGTGGCTGAATACTGATCTCATCTGCCACTATAAAGAGATGAAATTTAACAGCAGAATCTTATAGTCTCAATTTGAAAAAACGGTAGCAGTATATAGCAAACAGGCTCGGAATACAACTCAAAATGATTAGTACAAATTCTACAAATCACAAAAGGAAGATGGGCCGCAGATATGTGCAAGCCTGCAAGGGGAAAAATCTGTCTTTATCAGCATACCTGTGCAACCCATTTAAAGCGGACTGCCGGGCATTGAAACACTATTGAGTATACTACAAAACAATGCCCGTTAACATAAGCAAACGGGCATTGTTCTGGTTCAATAAAGGGAGCAGTGTTATTTCAGTTTTATTAATTGTACCACCCTATGCTGAGGGCCCTGAATTACTTCAGCAAAATAAGATCCTGCCCGATAGTTATGGCCTATCTGCAAGGTAGTATTTGCCGCCAGTTTTGATCTTGCATCTACCAGGCGGCCAAGTGCATCTGTTACGCGAAGCATCATTGGTGTATTATATTTGCTTTCCAGCCTGAGTGTAAAATAAGCAGCGCTTGGATTAGGTGCAACAATAATTTTTAACTCTTCGGGCAGAGATTCTGTTTCCCTGAATGTTTTCCCGCTTATCAGGGCATCAGGTTCTGTGGCATTGGATCTTTTCCTGGTACTACCTACTTTAACAACTACTTTTTGTACTGCACTGGCTGTGCTGCCACTTAAATCTGTTACGATCCATGTTACATAAGTGGTACCTACATAAAAAGTTGCAGGGGCATTATTGCTCACACGCTGTACTCCGCAGTTATCAGATGTTACAGGTGTTCCGAGATTAAGGTTAGATACACTGCCACTACTTTTACTTACATAAACAGTTATAGTGGAAGGCGCTTTAATTAAAGGTTTTTGAGAATCGGTTACTGTTACAGACTGTATGGCTGTATTTGTATAGCCAGCCTTATCAGTTACTGTCCAGGTAACCAAAGTGGTGCCCACCGGAAAAAAAGCGGGAGCATTATTAGTAACACTTACCACACCGCAGTTATCAGCAGTAACAGGGGTTCCGATATTTACAATAGCACCACATTTATCTAAATCATTAGATACGGAAACATTGGTAACCTGTATCGTAGGGAGTTCATTATCGATCACTGTTATTTTTTGCGTAGTGGTATCAAAATTGCCCAATGTATCCGTTGCTGTCCATATAACAACTGTTGTTCCTACATTGAAATAAGCAGGTGCGTCATTGGTAACAGTTACAGGCGACCCGTTTACATCGTAAGCATATGGAGTAATCAGTTTTACAACTGCTCCACACTGTCCCGGATCATTCACCACACTTATTTTGCCCGGTTTTGAGATAACGATATTGTTTAGAATGTCTTTCCCGTTTACCGGGTACGTTCCAACAATCGATCTGTTTATTAAAGAAGCTGTTTTAGCTGTTTTCCTACTGAGATCTGTCGCAAAAGAGGGCGTAGAAAAGATTGATAAAATCAATACGACAGTAACTGCAGATGCAAGTAGCGCTTTCTTCATGCAAGGGGGTTTTAAGGTTAGTAGAGAATCTGATCTTTCCTACTTATTTCAGGAATCAGATCATGATAATACAACATGTAAGTATAAACGTCTAAAAAAGAATCCTATTGTGTACTAACAAAAGGGTAGGCTGATAGGGGAAGTATTTTGGGGTGGTGGGTACCAAAAAATGAAAAGCCACTTCTAAAGCGGCTTTTCATTTGTATTGATTTAGTATTGAGTATCGTTATCCTCTTACTTTGATCAGTTGTACCACTTTGCGGTGGGTTCCCTGGATCAGTTCAGCATAATAAGTACCACTGCTGTAGTTATGTCCAATCTGGAACGTACTATTAGAAGCGATCTTAGATTTTGCATCTACTACCCTGCCGTTGGCATCCATTACACGCAGATTAGCCGGTGTCTGGTATTTACTCTCCAGTTTCAACGTGAAGTAAGTAGTACTTGGATTTGGCATTACAGTTATTTTCAGCTCTTCCTGGGTAGTTACAGTTTCTGCTGTTTCTGAAGCAACCTGCTGTTTTACAGTGATTACGGTTGTCATAGTTGGTATCGCCGGAGCAGCCGCACTGCAATCGTAATTACTCCAGATCACTGCATTACCCTTGCTCTCTACTTCTTCTGCTATAAATAATCCTGTCATGTACACATTATCACCACAATTGGAAGCATCATGAGCTTTGTGGTCGCAATCGTTATGATCATGACCCTTGTGCATACAGTTTTTAGCGTTATGCGCTTTATGGTCGCAGGCTGTTTGATCATCATCATTGCCATCATGTTCTTCATATTCACCATGTCCGTCATGATCTTCTTCTTCAGACTTACTTGCTGTTACACGTAACTTACCATCCGGCATATATACATTTGCGATCACCCTTGTGTCTTCACCTTTTACAGTAAACTTCTCTTCATCATGGCTCAGGTCGCCCATATAGAAGGTAACCCGGTTGCTCTCAGGGTTTACTATTACCTGGCTGCCAATACTTACTTTGGATTTAACCCTTACACTTGTATTTGGAGCAAAGCTGATATAGGTATAGTTAGTATTCTTAGCGCCTCTGTAAGCTGTTAAATTATCAATATTCAGAACAGAGCTCAGGAAGCGAATATTTGCGCCTTCTTCCAGTTTAATATTTCCAAAGGTGGTTCCTGATACGGTTACACTTACGCCTCTCTTAACTGTCAGGTTTTTATAATTACCAGACAGGTTTGCATTGTTCCGTGTTGCAGTATAATTAGGCAGGTTATACGTGCTGGCTGTATTAAACTGCATGGTTGGCAGGGTAACAGTTGCGGCACCAATAATCTGGTTAGGGATATTGATTCCTGATCCGTCTTTATCAATCTTTGGCGCTTTAACAAAAGCTCCGGTACCGTTTACGGCACTATAGCTCTTGAACTCAGCCTCACCTCTTGCACTCATAACACCTACACTGCCGGAAACCACTTTGTTGTACTTGTCAAATTCCACTTCTTTATAAGCAAGTATGGTATAACTGTTTACCAGGTCTTGTTTCCTGAAATTGTAAACAGCCGCATTACTTGTACATCCATTAGCTGTTACATACAATTGGTAAATGCCATCACCTGCAGACTGATCAAGGGTGATTTGTTGTGATGTACCAATTACTGCAGAACCAGACACCCATTTGTATGTTGCACCAGATACTGAGCTTGATCCTGTAAGAACTATGTTATTACAGAATGTATTTGCACTACCCGGTGTAATAATTGCCACAGGCAATACATTACAAACAGGCACATCATTTATGGTAATATCCGTAGTTACTGTAGTTGAGCAACCGGTGTTATTGGTAACGGTGTAACTGATGGTAGCTGTGCCTGCTGCCACACCTGTTACAAGACCTGTGCTGTTTACCGTTGCATTTGCATTGCTGCTTGACCATACACCGCCCGGTGTATTATCAGACAATTGTACAGTAGCACCCATGTTAATACTTGAATTACCGGTTATTGGGCTTACTGCAGGCAACAGGTTTACATTAACCGCTACTGCAGCAGAACTTGCCGAACATAAACCATTAGATACAGTAACACTATAGTTGCCGGTTGTGCTTACTGTTATAGACTGTGTTGTTGCTCCGTTACTCCATGTATTACCGGTTGCAGCACTTGAGGTTAATACAACTGAACCCGGGGCACAGAAAGTAGTTGATCCACTTGCCGTAATTGTTGGAACAGCAGGCGCTGCATTTACAGTAACTGTTACGGCAGCAGAGCTTGCTGATGTACAGAATCCATTAGTTGCAGAAATACTATAGTTGCCTGATATACTTACTGTAATAGATTGTGTTGTTTCGCCAGTGCTCCATGTATTGCCAGTTGCAGCACTTGAGGTTAATACAACTGAACCCGGTGCACAGAAAACAGTTGGCCCGTTTGCTGTGATTGTTGGAACAGCCGGTACTGTATGTACAGTAACAGGCACAGGTGCAGACGTTGCAGCACAGTTGCCATTAGATACTGTAACACCATAATTACCAGATGCACTTACCGTAATAGATTGTGTGGTTGCACCGGTACTCCATGTATTACCGGTTACAGCACTTGAGGTTAATACAACCGAACCTGGTGCACAGAAAGTAGTTGCCCCACTAACTGTTATTGTTGGAGTAGCTACTGCCGGATTCACGGTTACAGGTGTAACAGCAGATGTTGCTGAACATAAACCATTAGAAACCGTAACACTGTAATTACCGGATACACTTACTGTTATAGATTGTGTTGTTTCGCCGGTACTCCATGTATTACCAGTTGCAGCACTTGAGGTTAATACAACTGAACCCGGTGCACAGAAAGTGGTTGATCCGCTTGCTGTAATTATTGGAGTAGCCGGTGTTGGGTTTACAGTAACAGGCACTACAGCAGAAGTAGCTGAACATAACCCGTTAGAAACAGTAACACTGTAATTACCTGGTGTAGTTACTGTGATTGATTCTGTTATTTCATTAGTACTCCAGGTATTTCCGGCTAAAGAACTGGAAGTTAATACCACTGAACCGGGGGCACAGAAAGTTGTTGCACCATTTACTGTTATTGTTGGTGTAGCTGGTGTAGCATTTACAGTAACCGGTGTAACTGTTGAGTTTGCTGAACAGAAACCATTAGATACCGCAACACTATAATTATTAGAAGCACTTACTGTTATAGACTGTGTGGTTGCCCCATTACTCCATGTATTACCGGTTGCTGAACTTGAGGTTAAAACAACAGTACCCGGCGTACAGAAAGTAGTTGGGCCGTTTGCAGTAATTATTGGCGTAGCCGGTGTTGGGTTTACTGTAACCGGTACTGAAACAGATGTTGCTGAACATAATCCGTTGGATACGGTAACACTATAATTTCCGGATACACTTACGGTAATAGATTGTGTTGTTTCATTTGTACTCCATGTATTGCCGGTTGCTGAACTTGAGGTTAATACAACCGATCCCGGTGCACAGAAAGTAGTTGGCCCGCTTACTGTTATTGTTGGCGTAGTTGCTGCAGTATTTACAGTAACAGGCACCACGGCAGAAGTTGCTGAACATAAGCCATTGGATACAGTAACACTATAATTACCGGTTGTGTTCACTGTAATAGCCTGCGTTGTTTCTGTTGTACTCCATGTATTACCAGATGCAGCACTAGAGGTTAATATAACTGAACCGGGGGCACAGAAAGTAGTTGCCCCACTTGCTGTTATTGTTGGCGTAGCCGGTGTTGGATTTACAGTAACAGTTACTACAGCAGAAGTTGCTGAGCATATTCCATTAGATACTGTAACACTATAATTTCCTGATGCATTTACTGTAATAGACTGTGTTATTTCACCTGTACTCCATGTATTACCAGTTGCAGAGCCTGAGGTTAATACAACGGTACCCGGCGCACAGAAAGTAGTTGCACCACTTGCTGTTATTGTTGGTGTAGCTAAAATACTCACAACAACAGTAGCTGAAGCAGTGGCGCCACATTGATTTGTATAAATGATTGTAACACTACCCGGAGTGATTCCTGTAACAACGCCTGTGGTTGCATTAACAGTGGCAACTGCCGGATTACTGCTGCTCCATGCACCACCGGTTGAAGCAGTAGCTAAAGTAGTAGCAGAACCCACACACACATTGGTAATACCTGTAACAGGGGCTACTACAGTTGGCAGTACGGTTACGGTAAAGCTACCTGTTGTTGTGTTTGATGCAGCATCGGTAGCAGTAACGGTTATTATTGTATTTCCTGTTGAGAATAAGCTTCCGGAAGCAATACTATAAGTGATGTTTACAGGATAACCTGAATTATCGCTGGCTGTTGCAGTGAAATTAGCAATAGCTCCACAAGTAGCCAGATCAGCCAACAAAGTCTGATTGGCTGGCAGGTTTAATACCGGTGGAATATTATCAGCAGCCTTTACTACATTGACCTGCTGGGTCTGTTGAGTTGTATTTCCATTCCTGTCATCATAAGTCCATATAATACTATAAGTTCCAACAGCATTAAAACTTACCGGATCTGTTGTGGCAGCAGTGATGGTACCGCTGCAATTATCAATAGCTTTTGGATATTGTGACGGAGAAACAACAGCAGGAATATTCGCTCCTGGAATTTCTACTGTTAAGACCGGCAATTGTGCAACAACCGGCTGTGGCGCCTGGTTATCTATCACAGTAATTGTAAGAGGCACAGTTATCAGTATGTTACGACCATCATCAACAGTAACTGTATAGTCGCCACTTTGTGTAGCCACATATGCATTAGTTGTAGCGCCAGGGATTGCCACATCATTTTTATACCACTGATAAGCAACGCCTGAATTAGAAGAAGAAAGTGTTACTGAACTTGAAGGGCAAAAAGTAGTAGGGCCATTGGCACTTATTGGTCTTAAAGCAGAAACCGTAACTCTTGTACTTGCTTTAACCTCACATTTAACAAATTTTGCAGTTACCGTATACACACCACTTTCATTTGGCTGTGCATTAGTGATGGTTGGGTTTTGAACAAAAGAGGTGAATGCATTAGGTCCATCCCATGTATGACTGATTGGATTGGTACCACCGTTTGCAAATAATTTTATTGTACTGCCGATTCCAAAAACAGAACCATTGGCCGTTGCTGTTACCGGAGGATCCGTTAACACGGTACAGGTTCCGCTAACCTGAAAGTCAGTCCAGGTAGAATTGGCACCCTGCAAAGCAAAATTCTGTAATGTTCCGTTATTGGCATTTGCACTTAAATCGGTAAGTGTGGTATAGGCTGAGTTATCCTGGTTAACAAAACCCTGGTTAAATTTATAATATGCAGCAAGACCATTAGTTGCAACAGAAGAAGTAACATCTATCTCACAGGTCATGTTATTGATGATCTCACACTGGTTCAGGGCCCTGTTCCAAATACGGGCCTCTTCTATTTTACCCTTAAAGAATTCTGTAAAACCAGGCTGCTGTCCAATAACCAGGTCATTGTTATTCAATGCAATACTTCCACTAATCTGCTGAGATGCAGCCAAGGTACCATTCAGGTAAATTCTCATATAAAATCCATCATAGGTTGCTGCCAGATGATGCCATGTATTAAGCGGGTTTGCCGGTAAAGGAGCGGATAATTTTTGCCATGCCCCATTTATATGAAGATAAAATACAAAAGATCTCCAGCCATCATCTGTTCTGGGAAAAATATACCCATCATTTTTCCCTATATTAGGGTTTACAGATTTACACATTACATCCTGTACTTGCCTTGTACCATCGGTTGGAAAAATCCATGATTCCAGAGTAATCTCATTCGTAATATTCAGTGAAGGTTTTTGAGAGCTTACCGGTACAGTAACTTTATCATCTACCCCGTCCAGATCCAAAGTACCTGCCTTGTACGCTACAATAATATTGGTACCTAGCTGCAAAGTACACCCACCGGCACCTGTAATTGTAACAGCATAGTTACCACTATGCGTGGTCTGTGCATTAGGTATTGAAATAGACTGCTGGTTAGAAGTAAATCCGTTAGGACCGGTCCACAACCATCCGGTACCACCTGTAGCAGACATCGTTAAGGTAGTACCTACTTCTATTATCGGACCGTTACTGATAACAGTTGCAGTTGAAGGGCTAAACTGCCCACAGGTACTATTATTAACAGCACCACCAACTATCCAGTTTGAGGTAACACCATTTAATGTAAACCCATGCAGTGTACCATTGTTATGGTTTGCACTGGAATCAGCTAAAATGTTTAATGCATTAATATCTACGCCGGATAGAGCAGTAAGCGAATTATTATCTACTGCTGCTAATCCCTGGTTAAAGCGGTAGTAGGCGGCAAGACCTGTTTGCGAAGCCAGACCCAGCGGATTGGCTGCATTTACCTTTCCACTTAATTGACAATTAAGGTTATTTTGAATCTCACACTGTGTTAATGCTTTACTCCAGACACGTAACTCATCAAGCGATCCATTGAAATATTCAAATAATCCATCCTGCTGTCCAATGGTAATCGTGTTGGAATTAGTTGTGATGGTACCTGCTATAGACAAAGTATTTGACAATGCACCATCCAGGTATATTTTCATAAAGAAGCCATCATAAGTAGCCGCAATATGATGCCATTGATTTAATCCGGGGAATGGCGCTGAGATCGCTCTCCACTGCCCGTTAACATGCAACCAGAATGAAAAATTCGTCCATCCATCGTCTGTTCTTAAGATAAAACCATTGTTAACAATATTTGTTGAATTGGTTATTACATCCTGAATAACGGGCGCATTTCCGGTTGGATATACCCATGCTTCAATAGCCAGATTTTTAGTACTGTTAAATGATGGGTTATTGGGAACTGTTATGAAATTATTTACACCATTAAAATTTAAGGCACTACCCAGATCAGCAACAGTAAGGGAAGCACTTGCCGTAGCCTGGCAACCGTTATTGTTAACCACTACATTATAAGTGCCGCTGTGATTTTTATTAACAGTAGAAAGAACCGGGTTTTGTAAAGTTGAAGTAAATCCATTCGGGCCTGTCCATGCATAAGTTCCATTTGCGCCGCCGCCTGTTGCAGATAACTGCACATTTCCATTGGCAGCAAGGATAGCAGGTGTGCTGGTGGCAGTAGCCGATACAGAAGTTAATGCGCCGCAGGTACCGGATACATTACCGCTGGCCCAGTTAGAGATGGCACCTGTTAATGCAAAATTGGTAAGGCTGCCATTAGCGCCATTACCACTATCATCAACTACCTGAGTAAGGCCCGTATTATCAGCATTCTCAAATCCATTATTAAACTTATAATAAGCAGCCAGTCCGTTTTGTCCGGCAGGCAATTCACAACTCATGGTTTGTGCAATCTCGCATTGTGTCAATGCCCTGCTCCATACCCTCACCTCATCAACACTACCTCTAAAATATTCATTAAAGAAACCTGTTTGGCCACTTATTACCAATGGGTTATTATTAACGGCAATGGTACCAACAAATAATTTTGAACCGGCAAGCACTCCATCAATATAAATCCGCATCTCAAAGCCATCATAAGTAGCAGCAAGGTGGTGCCACTGGTTTAACTTAGACAAACCATAAGGAACCGACAGCAATTGCCAGCCAAATCCATTAATGCTAACCAAAAATTCTAAATTGTTCCATCCATCAGTGGTTCTGGGAAATACATAACCATCGTTCACATCAGCAGAAGACTTACAAACAACATCCTGAACGCCAGAACCATCAGTGGTTCTTGGAAAAATCCATGCTTCAAGTGTGATAGCAGAACTGATATTTAAAGCAGGCTTAACAGAAATATTTACATAATCATCTATCCCATCAAAACTTAATCCTCTTGCAGGCACCTGGGCATAAGTATAACCAAAGGAGAAAATAGCAACAAAGAATAACGCAAGGAATTTCCTCAGTGAAGATAGCAGGCTTGTTGATGTTGGGTAGAAATACAAATTCATAATTTTTAAAAAAATGGACTCAATTATGTAATTGATATCCGATTGATTTAATCGTAATCAGGAATTGGATAATAAAACTTAGAACATCAAAATCTCTGCACTACACGATAACTTCCGGTGAATACACCGTATCACTTGTAGATGTTATACTACAAATGTAGCAAGGTTTCGATTTAAATAAAATTAAAATTTGCATTTCCTTAAGAATTGTTTTCCACAATTTTAACAAATACCCTGCTGGGGTAAACCCAGAAACTAATTCTGTAGTAGAAGATTATATAAATAAAATATATGTTATTTATAAATGATTGATACAAACGCAAAACCCGCATAACTGCGGGTTTTTGTAGTATACGTTTTAGAGGTCCCGAGCGGATTCGAACCGCTGTGGAAGCTTTTGCAGAGCTCTGCCTAACCACTCGGCCACAGGACCTTATATTGAGAAATAATGTGTAAATATAACACTACACAGCCTAAAAACTAAACCAGGTAGCGGTTAATCGGGGAGCGAAAATAAAGCAATCAAAGGAAATTTAAAATTCTAAATATGAAAAGCCGAAATTTGGCGACCAAGAAAACAAGTCATGAACAAGATAGCAGAAAGTGAATTGATTATCAACAGCCGGGGAGCAGTGTACCATCTCGACCTCAAGCCGGCGGAATTGGCCAGTACCATCATTACTGTTGGAGACCCTGGCCGTGTTGAAGAAGTTAGTAAACATTTCGACAGCATAGAAGTAACCAGCAGCCACCGCGAATTTATAACCCATACAGGCTATTTAGGTAAAAAAAGGATCTCGGTTGTTTCTACAGGAATAGGTACCGACAATATTGATATAGTGATGAACGAACTGGATGCCCTGGTTAATATTGACTTTGCCAGTCGCACCGTCAAACCATCCCTCACTCCTCTCACTATTATCAGGGTAGGTACTTCGGGTGCCTTACAGGCAGATATACCGGTAGATAGCTTTGTAGCCAGCACTCACGGACTGGGGATTGATAATCTTCTCAACTTTTACCGGAGAGAAAATAATGAGGAAGAGATCCAATTGCTGCAGGCCTTCACAACACAAACGCAAATGGGAAACCAATTGGCCGCCCCCTATATTGGCTCGGCCGGGCCTTTTATACAAAAACATTTTGTAGAAGGCTTTCACCATGGCATTACCGTTACATGCCCGGGCTTTTATGGTCCGCAGGGAAGGGTATTGCGTTTAGGACTCACCAATGCCGACCTGATTGACCAGCTAACAGAATTCAGGTTTGGTAACCACCGCATTACTAACTTTGAGATGGAAACCAGCGCTATTTATGCTTTGGGAAAACTGTTAGGCCATCACTGTCTGAGCCTGAACGCCATAGTAGCTAACCGTGTTCAAAAAACATTCAGCAAAGATGGCGCAGCGGCTGTTGAAAACCTGATCACCAAAACACTTGACATATTAGCCGGTATCGCATAACCATAAAAAATCAGTAAAAGTTAAATGACACTTATATTTTATAAATACCAGGGCACCGGCAATGACTTTGTTATTCTTGATAACAGGAATGGGGATATTGAACTGACAAAGAACCAGGTAAACCATTTGTGCGACCGGAGATTTGGTATTGGAGCCGATGGGTTGATGTTACTAAATACACTGGAGGGCTATGATTTTGGAATGAAATATTACAACGCCGATGGCAATGAAGGTTCTATGTGCGGTAATGGCGGAAGATGTTTAACAAGGTTTGCTTATGATATGGGCATACACAAAGAACATTACCATTTTATGGCAATAGATGGGAAACACGAAGCAAGTTTTGGAGAACATGGATGGGTCCATTTAAAGATGGGAGATGTAAACAAAGTTGAAAACCATCATGGAGATTTTATACTTGATACCGGATCACCGCATTATATAAAGCCTGTGGCCACCGTGGCAAAGTTGAATGTATTTACAGAAGGCAGAAATATCCGTTACAGCAAAGACTTTGAAGCAAGGGGCATTAACGTGAATTTTGTAGAGCAAAACGAAAAAGGAATTATTGTTAGAACCTATGAGCGTGGGGTAGAAGATGAAACCTTTAGTTGCGGCACTGGCGTTACAGCATCGGCATTGGTTTTTGCGCATAATGAAAACGGGTTTAACCGTATAGAAGTACAAACCAAAGGCGGGCACCTGGCAGTGGAATATGAAAAAACAGGTGAGCAGACTTTTGAAAATATCTGGCTTTGCGGGCCGGCCGATTTTGTTTTTAAAGGAGACATAACGCTGACGCCGTAAAGCTGAAGACCAAACACCACACGGGTTCGATAGTAACAGGTAATATTCAACATTCCAAACAGTCCTTACATGATTCAGTACTTTAAAAATATTAACGGACAAACTTTTGAAATTGATAAACCTGATATGGGCGTTTGGGTTAACCTCGTGCCACCATTTAAGGAAGAAGAATTTATTGAACTGAGCGAAGACCTTGAGATACCGATTGAGTTTCTCCGCGATTCTTTGGATATTGATGAAAGGCCACGTTACGAAACAGAAGACAATGTAAAATTCGTGGTCATTAAAACCCCTACGGAGAACAACTCATTCAACGACAGCGATGCATTTTATATCACCATCCCTATCTGCATTATCCTAACCCATACACAGATTGTTACCGTAAACTCTTTTGATAACGGCGCCATCAAAAAATTCCTGAACTCTTTTCAGAAACGTCATCCCGACAAAAAGAATATGATGATCCTGAAAGTGTTTGAGAAAGTGGTGCAGAATTTTATGGAGTTCCTGAAAGAGATCAATCACAGGCGAAACCAGTATGAAACCAGTTTGTATAACAGTAACAGCAATGAAGATTTGCTGAACCTGATGCGGATACAGAAAAGCCTTGTGTATTTTGTTACCGCACTCCGCAGTAATGAAATGCTGATGATGAAATTAGAACGAACAAACTTCTTAAGTTTGAATGAAGAAGAAAGAGAATTTTTACAGGATCTGATCGTAGATACCAGCCAGGCCCTGGAGATGGCCAATATCTACACCAATATTTTGAGCAGCACCATGGATGCGTTTGCAAGCATTATCAGCAATAACCTGAATACGGTGATGAAACGCTTAACCTCTATTACCATCATTTTGTCGCTTCCTATTCTTGTTACAAGTATTTATGGAATGAACGTAGATATACCTTACCAGCATTCCAACCATGCGTTTTATATCCCCGTTGTATTGTCTTTACTGATTTCTGTGGTGATCAGTTGGTATTTTATGAAGAAAAAATGGTTTTAGTATATGGCATTATTTAATATCAGGGTATACGGAATTTTGCTGGACGAAAACAACCGGTTGCTGGTAAGTGATGAATTTATCCGCGGCAATTATTTTACCAAATTACCCGGAGGCGGATTAGAATTTGGAGAAGGCACCCGTGACTGTTTGAAAAGGGAATTTATGGAAGAAACGGGATTGGAAGTGGAAGTTGGCGAGCATATCTACACTACAGATTTTTTTCAGATCTCTGCTTTCAACAACAAAGACCAGATCATCTCTGTCTATTACCATGTAAAAGCAAATCATCCCATCGAAATAAAAACCAATACCCAACCTTTCGATTTTGCCCCGCACCAGGTGGCAGACCCCGATGGCGAAAGTGAAGTGTTCAGATGGATTGAATGGGATGAATTAAACGAAGAACATATGTCGCTCCCAATCGATAAAGTAGTCATCAAAATAATCAGAGAAAAACTCCATCTCACAGGCAACAAAAAACACAACTCCCTTTAATTGCTGACTTCTATCCTATGTGATATTAATGCAGCAGTACATTTTGGTTGCAATAAGAGAAAAACGAAGAAAAAGAGTTAAAAAGAACTTACGGAAACACTTCTTTTCTTCTGTCCTTCTCTTATCGAAACATTGCCCGAAGGGGCTAATAATGACTCTACGTAAACTCTTTCACTCAGCGGCGAAACACTATTGCTTAATCGCCAGCCTGCTTTAATCAACCGATTCAATTCACCGCAGAGAACAGGAGATGCAGAGTAAGCGCAGAGAAGCTTTTTTTTTAATTGATGTTTTTAATAGTACAACATATTAATTACTAATTACTAATTACTAATTACTAATTACTAATTACTAATTACTAATTTTTAATTATCCCCTACCCTGCCGCAGGCAAATTGGTAAACAATTCTTCTCCTCTTCCCATTGCCGCGAGTTTCATTTTTTTGGCGGTATCATGACCCACATATTTTTCGATCTGCTGTTCTATCAGGTAGATCAGTGGCGTTAGAACAATGGCCATGGTAAATTTGTACAGATAATTAACCAGGCAGATGGCCAATACTAATTGCCAGCTCCAGCCATTGCCTATTTTAAATGCGATAAACAATACCACAAAACTATCTACCAATTGCGACACCAGTGTAGAACCTGTTGCACGCAGCCATATCCATTTTTCCCCAGTTACTTTTTTAATGCGGTGAAAAACGGTTACATCAACGATCTGGCTTACCAAAAACGCAGTAAGGCTTCCGAGAATGATCCACATGCCCTGTCCAAAAATACTGCCAAAAGCATCCTGCATATTGGGAATTCCATTGGCTTGTTTGGAACCGATCCAGAAATCTGCCGGCGGAATTTTCATGGCGGCATAGAACATAAGAAAGGCATAAGAGATGAGAATAATAGCAGTGTAGCTGATTCTTTTAACAGCTTTGGGCCCGTAATATTCATTTACGATATCGGTGATAATAAACTCCAGTGGCCACAACAACACACCACAGGTAAGATTGAAGGATAAACCTGATTGTCCGAAAATGGTGATATTGGAAGCTGGTATGCCCAGCAATTTTTCCAGCGAAAATATCTTTCCCCCAATACATTCTGCAATTAACGCATTGGCCACAAAAAAAGCAGTGATACCAAGGAACAGTTTGGTTGGTTTGTTTTTCAGGATATTATGTATCATCAGGCAAGTATGAAATGAACAAAAAATTGAAGCAACAGGAATAACAAATTAGTAACAGCCAGCCAAACCGGAAGGTTAACCGCGTGCTTACCTATGCGCTTTACAAGGTACCAGACATTTGCCCCCAGGTTAATAAAAGGAGCCAGGAACCAACCCAGGATAATAACCATGCTTTTTATCTCAGGAATAGTGATAAAATCCTGTGTTCGCTGGATAACCAGGCAAACAAGGAAGAGTACATTGCAGATCAGCGCCAGCCTTGCTAAAAATAAAAGCCCCTTCATAAAAATTTTCGTTCAAAATAACATTAATTTGCTGCACTTAACCCTTTATAGATGAAAAATTTTCAATGGAAAAAATTGTTGCCTCACATAATTGCAGTGGTTGTTTTTATAGTGGTTGCTCTTGTGTATTGTAAACCAACCCTTGAGGGAAAAGTTTTACAGCAACATGATGTTACGCAATGGAAGGGAATGGCCCAGAACTCATTCGATTTTGAGAAAAAACATGGGTATTTTCCTTTATGGACAAATGGCATGTTTAGCGGTATGCCCGCCTTCCAGATTACCAGTGTGGGCAGCAACCCGGTTTCCATTATCTATGCAGGTAATATACTAACATTGAACCTTCCTAAGCCTGTTAGTTTTTTCTTTCTTGCATGTGTTTGTTTTTATTTCCTCAGCCAGGTGCTAAGAGTAAACCCATATATTGGTTTATTTGGTGCGCTTTCTTATGCTTATGCAACTTATAACCCCATCATTGTTGCAGTAGGGCATGATACCAAAATGCAGGCCATTGCTTATTTGCCTGCATTCATCGGTTCATTGCTTTTACTATATGATAAAAGGTATCTCTGGGGAACTGCATTAACAGCCCTGTTTACAGGCTTACTGATATCAGCCAATCACCTGCAGATAACTTATTACGCTTTCCTCATTGCTCTAATTATGAGCATCAGTTTTGGCATTAAATGGATCAAAGAAAAAGATTTCAAACGCATTGTAACAGCAGGAGGCCTTGCCATTGGCGCGGCTATCCTCGGCATATTGGTAAATGCAGTGATGCTGTTTACTACTTATGAGTATTCAAAAAGAACCATTCGTGGCGGTAGCCAGTTAGGCGATGACAAAGGAAGTGTTACCAAAACCGGTTTAAGTAAAGACTATGCCATGAGCTATAGTATGTACAAGACTGAGCCACTGGTTATGATGTTTCCGCGCATGTATGGCGGCAGCAGCGGTAACCTGGAAGTTGCGGAAGACAAATCCAAAGCCATAGAAGCATTGCAACAAATGCCGCAGCAACTGGGCCAACAATTGCAGGGTGCCCTGCAGTTTTACTGGGGCGGTATTGATGGTGCCGGTGGTACATCTGGCCCTCCCTACTTAGGTGCAATCGTTTGCTTTTTAGCGTTACTTGGCTTTGTGTTATTAGACGGAAAACATAAATGGTGGATATTAATCGCCTGCGCACTTACTATTCTGATGAGTTCGGGCAAGTATTTTGAAGGATTTAACGGATTGTTCCTTAAGTACCTGCCTATGTACGACAAATTCAGAGCACCAAGTATGATATTGGTGGTACCAACCCTGTTGTTAAGCATGATGTCTGTTCTTACACTCAATAATATCCTGAATGAAGCAAACAAAGACCTGCTTTTTCAGAAATATAAAAAAGGCTTACTGGTTGTAGCGGGTGTATTTGTGGCGGCACTGCTTGTTTATTTTACAAGTGATTTTACCGGGGAAGTTGATAGAATGGTATCGCAGAATATCAGCGCCATCAGCGATCCGCAACAGAAAGCAGCCATTGAACAACCTGTACGCACATTTTTAAATGGCTTAAAAGAAGACAGGCAAAGCCTTTTCCTTGGCGACCTGCTTCGTTCATTTCTGTTTATTCTCGTAGCCGGAACTGCCATACTGTTGTTCATTAAAAAGAAACTGAATGCAATAGCGGTTACATTGGCGGTAGGTATTTTTGCCTTTATTGATGTGATGGCTATTGATGTTAAATACCTGAATGCGGAACATTTCCAGGAAGCTGCTGATTATGATAATACGTTCAAACCCACAGCAGTTGATGAGCAGATATTGAAAGATACCGGCTATTACCGCGTGTTTGATGTATCGCAGGGCATTAATGCGGCATTTAATGGAGGCGCCCTCACTTCTTATTTCCATAAATCTATTGGTGGCTATCACCCGGCCAAACTGAGTATTTACCAGGATATAATAGAAAAACAACTCTATAATTTTCCTAACTGCCTGCCGGTAATTGATATGCTCAATACCAAATACATTATCACTTCTGCACAACAGAACGGGCAACAGTTAATGGTACAGCCAAACCCCGAAGCACTGGGCGCCTGCTGGTTTGTAAAGAGCCTTGATTATAAAAAAACACCGGCTGAGGTGATGAAGGCGTTAACCAATTTCAATCCAAAGGATACCGCCATCATTGAAGAATCACTAAAACAAAATCTTGCCGCCAACCCGGTAAAAGACAGTGCCGCATATATTAAACTGGTGTATAACGATAACGATATCATCGAATACAAATCATCATCCAAAAGCCCTGAGTTTGCCGTGTTCAGTGAAGTGTATTACGATGCCGGCTGGGTAGCTACCATTGATGGTAAAGAAAGCCCTATTATCCGTACCAACTATGTACTTCGTGGGTTACAGGTGCCTGCAGGCGATCATAAAATTGTATTTGAATTTAAACCGGTTTCGTTTTATAACAGCAGCAAAGCAGCTATCGGCGCATCGGCAATTATCTGGTTGTTATTGTTAGGTTCTGCTGTTATCACTATCCGTAAATCAAAATCAACCACCTGATATGAAACTACCATCTGTACTGGGCATCGTATCATATAAAGTGTTCCCTGCACAGATGGGTGGCCAAAAATGTGTAGCAGCCTTCTATACACACCTGGCCCAAAAAACAAAAGTAGTATTGGCAGTATCCAAAACCAACGAAATACCTGAAGACAAAACACTTCAGGTATTTCCGTTTCTATACAATCACAACTGGGCCTTTGCCAACCTGCGCTATATTTACAGATTATACAAAATCATCAAACAGCAGCATATTGATGTAATTGCCATTGAACACTCTTATTTTGGATGGATTGGCATCATGCTCAGATGGCTCACTAAAAAACCATTCATCATCCGGTCGCACAATATTGAAGCGCTGCGTTTCCGCGATATGCAGCGGATCTGGTGGCGTTTGTACGAATGGTATGAAAAAACAGTGCACAGGCAGGCCAATTTTTCTTTTTTTATCACCGCAGAAGAAATGGCATGGGCCATTGAACACTGGCAACTGGACGAAAAAAAATGCAGCGTCATTACCTATGGTACCGATATCCAACAGCCTGCTCCTATTACCGAAAAAATGGAGTGCCGCAGACAATTGATCGCAGAAAACGAACTGCCTTCTACTACGCGGCTATTCCTGTTCAATGGATCATTTGATTACCTGCCCAATACAGATGCGTTGCGCGTAATCATCAGGGAGATATTGCCTGTTCTGCATAGCGGGGACCTCGATTTCAGGATCTTTATTTGTGGAAAATCGCTCAACCAACAATGGCAGGAAGTATTAAAATTGTACCCTGAAATTATTTACAAGGGAATGGTGGATAATATTGAACAATACTATAAAGGCGTTGATTGTTTTATTAATCCCGTTACACTCGGAAGCGGTATCAAGATCAAGCTCATTGATGCGCTGGCCAATAACCTCACTGTTATATCTGCCAAAAACGGGGCAAGAGGCGTTTCAAGCGAACTTGTTGGCCCTAAAATGATTGTTTTGGAAGATTACGACTGGCAGGGCTTTGCCCGGGCGATGGCTACCCCCGATACATTTACCCCAATAAACACCCCTGACGCATTTTACACAGCATTCAATTGGGACGCGATTGTACAGAAAGCTCTGTTATCTTTGCAGACCTTATGAGCGATCCTCTCAAAATATCCGTGGTGATCTGTACTTATAATCGTTGCGTGTATATCAAAGACGCAATGGAGAGCCTGTACAATCAAACCCTTTCCAAAAATGCCTTTGAAGTAATTGTTGTAAACAATAATTCTACCGATAATACGGAACAGATCTGCCGGTCATTCATCGCATCGCACACCGATGCTCATTTGTATTATTATAATGAAAAGCAGCAGGGCGCCTCTTTTGCACGGAATACGGGTGCATCTTACGCCCGGTCGCCCCTGCTTTGTTTTATGGATGATGATGCGATTGCGGATAAAGACTACCTGGAAAAAATTGTTGCTTTTTTTGAGCAACATCCCGATGCCGGTGGCCTGGGTGGACGGATCATCCCCCGGTATATTCCTGAAGAACCCAGGTGGATGAGTCATTTTGTATCTTCCCTGGTGGGCCATTTTCACTATAGCGAAACAGTGAGTATTTTTAAAGCCAATAAGTACCCGCTCGAATCAAATATGATCATCCGCAAAGCCGATTTTGATGCCATCAATGGCTTCAATACGGCATTACCCGGTGTAGTAGGCACTTTGCGCATTGGCGGCGAGGGGAAAGATTTCTTTTTCCGGTTAAAAGAACTCGGGCGGATCATTTACTACGACCCCGCCATCCGCGTACAGCATGTGGTGGAAACGGTGAAACTTACCCGGGAATACATGTACCGTGTAGCCAGCGGTATTGGGCGTGGTGAAAGGGTACGAATGAAAGAAAAAGGCGGCTGGGCTTTTTATAAAAAGATCATAGAGTATATTTTTAAACTCGGGGCATCTTTTGTACTCGGAATAAAATATACATTGCAGGGCAGGCCGTCAAAAGCATGGCCGGTTATCCGTTTCAGAATAGACGCATTAAAAGGATTATTGAATCATTGATAAAAAATAAAATGGGTTTACAACTAACATTAGAAAGAAAAATAAAAGGCACCCTGAGCAGCTGGTTTGGCATTAAATTCAAAGGGCCATCCGAAACATCCAAAGTGCGCCATTGGGTACTGCCCTACTGCACCGGCAAAGGTTGCGATGTGGGTTTTGGCGGCGATAAAATTCTCAAAACAAACTGCGACGGAATTGATTTTGCGCAGCCTTACACCTATACCGGCAAGGACAAAGTAGATATTCCCTGCGATGTGATCAACAACGAGATCCCTGTGCCTGACAATACGTATGATTATGTGTATACAAGTCATCTTATTGAAGACTTTGCAGACACTACAGATGCGTTAAGAAAATTCGTCCGTATATTGAAAAGTGGCGGCAACCTGGTGCTGGTTTTCCCCGATCAGCCCAAATATGAAGTATACTGTAAAGAGATGGGTGTTCCTCTGAACCCCTACCATGTACATGCCGCTATGGGATACGATTATATGCTTGCACGGATGAATGAATTAACCGGTATTTCTTATGAAATATTATACAGCAATAATTGTGAGATAGATTATAATGTAGTGATGGTTCTGAAAATAACGAAACATTCTTAATGAGCTGGCTGCACACCATATTTAACAACTGGAAGACTGAGTTCAATGTTCGTCAGAAAACAACTCAGTTTGTACATGGCCTGCAACACGTACCTGATGTGTTGCACCCGCAATCTTTTGATGAAGATGAGATCAACTTTTCTCATAGCGGCCATGCGGGTGATATTATTTATTCCATACCTGCCATGTATGAGTTGGCAGCAGGCAGAAAGATCAATCTCTATTTATCGCTGTACCAGCCCAACCGTGATTTTACCAAAAACATGCGGCACCCCAATGGCAATGTAATGCTCACTGAAAAAAGTGTAGAATTATTTGCGCCTTTATTCCTGTCGCAACCACAGTTTAAACGTTGCGAGGCATTGACCAAGCAGCAGGTAGATTACGATCTAACAGCATTCAGAGAGTTTCCTTTCGATTACCGGATGGGAAGTATTGCACGATGGTATTTCTTAACATACGGCATTACACGCGATCTTAGTAAAGCCTGGCTGCAGGTTACACCCAATACCTTATTCAGTGATGCTGTTGTGATTGCCAGAAGCAGCAGGTATCGTACACCAATGATCGATTACAGCTTCCTGCAAAAATATCCGAAACTGGTATTTGTGGGTATGCCCGATGAATATGCCGACATGAAAAAACAATTGCCTCACCTGGTACATCAACCCGTTCCAAACTTTCTGGAACTGGCTGCTGTAATTGCGGGAAGTAACTTGTTTATCGGCAATCAATCTTTTCCCTTCTCATTGGCAGAAGCGCTGAAAGTAAGAAGGGTTTTGGAAGTATTTCCGCAATGCCCTAATGTAGTAGTAGAAGGCGATGGAGCATATGATTTTTGTTATCAACCACAATTCGAAAAAATAGTAACCGGCCTGCTGGGTTAATAAAAGAACAGACTATGAGACAAATGATCCGGAATGTATTGAACAAACTGGGATACGATATTGTAAAAGTGAACGTACACAGCAACAGCAAGGCCCACAAAATAAGCAGGGTAAAAGTGGGTAAGTTTTTTGTGGATATGCCCGGCAATAATATGCAGATCAGCAATTATAAATACGAACCGGAAGCCAATAGCCAACTGGGAAGACTATCTGCCTGCATTGCCAAAAAATATCCATCCCTCGCAGTGATCGATATTGGCGCCAATGTGGGCGATACCATTGCCATCATCAAATCGGCCATTGAACTACCGGTAATTGGTATTGAGGGCGATGATATTGCTTATCGCTTTCTCGAAAAAAATACCGCGCAGTTTCAAGGCATCACGCTCATCAAAGAATTTTTGGGTGAGAAAAAAGAAAACATGCACGTATCGCTGGAGAAAAGCGGATGGAACACAACTATTGTTCCTTCTGAACAAAGCAGTCAGGTAGTTACTCTAAAAACATTAGACGAAGTGCTGAAAGAACATCATCTTTTCTCATCAACACTAAAATTATTAAAGATAGATACCGAAGGTTTTGATACCATCATCATCCGCGGGGCGAATGAATTGCTGGAAATACAAAAGCCTGTTGTTTATTTTGAATACAACCGGAGCAATATGGACGCCATTAAGGAAGATGGGCTTTCAACATTGTTTACTTTGGAGAAGTTTGGCTACCACTCTGTAATTTTCTTCGATAACAAAGGCAGATATGTTTTAACGGCAGATATTAAGGATCATAATCTGATCAGGCAATTACATAATTATTCCGACGAGAAGAAAAGCGGCATCGCTTATTATGATATCTGTCTCTTCCACGAATCGGACAGTGACATAGCCAAACAATTCATCGATCAGGAACTAAACAGAAATTAAATACATTTGAGGATGAGCGAACTGAAGACTTTCCTGGTAAAAATAAAAGGCTATTTCAAAAAAAGAACGCCTGAACAGCAGGTATTGAACAGGTTACATACCCAGGAAATACTGGGCACCCGCTTTAAACTGGGCATGTCGGGCTACGGGCCTTTTTTCACAGCCTATCATCCCGACTCCTATTATGCTTTCCGTGCGCATCCAGAGTTTGATGAACTGTTCCCAAAATTCACTTCGCATAATGCGGTTAATAATGGGGGGGATATTACCAGGCTCTGGGCGTTCATACTGAACTGCAAACAGGTTTTGTCAGAAGGCATCCAGGGCCATTTTGCCGAGCTGGGTGTGTGGAGAGGCAATACCGCTTCCATTCTGGCAAAATTTGCTGCCACTGAGAACCGTAAAGTTTTTTTATTTGATACGTTTGAAGGTTTTACAGAAACCGATCTTACAGGCATTGACGCTAAAAAAGAAATGGATTTCAACAATACTTCTGTTGACCTTGTTAAACAGGTGATTGGGAAAGATGATGCTACCTGCGTTTATGCCAAAGGTTTTTTTCCAGACACCATCACCGATGAACATAAGGCCAGTCAATACGCTATTGTAAGCCTTGATTGCGACCTATACGCCCCTACAAAAGCCGGACTCTCCTTCTTTTATGAGAGAATGCCCAAAGGCGGTATTTTCTTTTTACATGATTACTCCAGCCTGCATTGGAATGGTTCCAAACTGGCAATAGATGAGTTTTGTAAGGAATATGGAGAATACGTGATCCTGATGCCGGATAAAAGCGGCAGTGCTTTTTTTAGAAAATCAAAATAAGAGTAAGAATAAAAATAAGCTTCAGGCCGCTTTAGCGTCCCGACACTATAATTGAACTTTTCTGGGATGTCCCGGAGTGCTATACAAAAAATACTTTGGTGATTCAAAATGGTTTTCTGCGGTGAATGGGCCGGTAAATTTATCGGCTACTAAATCTTCACGCACAAAAAATGCATTCACGCCCGAAAAAGAACTGGCTACCAGTTTATATCCTTTCTTCAATCCCAGTTGATACAGGGCTTCCAGGCTGGCGCTGGTATTGCTGGTTCCATCCCACATAGCATTGGCATCATAATCTACCACAAAATGGCAGCCCGGGCGGAAGATGGAATTATATTCAATGATCACCACACGTGGTTTATAAGAAGTAATTGCTTCCCAAACATAATAATCGTTCCGGTCGATATCAACAGATAAAAGATCAAATTCAACCGGTACATTTCCCTGCCTGAATAACTGTTCAATATTTTCAGCAGTAATAAAACCCTGGATGGCACTAAGGTTTCCTTTGGCCATTGTTTTGGAAAAATGCTGGCGGATGTTTTGGATATTTTCTTCGCTCCCGTCTATCCACAAACCTTTCCAATCATTGTACAGCAGATAGGTGGTATTGGTTTCAACACCTGTTTCAACGCCAAACTCAACAAAATAGCGGTTGGTAGTACCAATTCTTTTAAAAATTTCCTGGATAATGCCATCTTCCCCAAACTGGGAAAAAGCCTGGAACTCAAACCTGTTCAGTTTATCCGGAGCCTGGTAGCGCGGGTTGTTAAACAGGTTTCGCTGCAGGTAATCATCTACCTGCAGGTTGTTTGACTTTGCCAGTTTCAGATCAATATTTTCCAGGAACAGGGTGCGCCTGAGTTTGATGTATAACCTTTCCTTAAATCTTCCGAATATGCCCATTTTTATTCAATGAATGAATGAGTGAATGATAGATTGATTGGATGATAAAAGTAAACTAAAAATGTAAAGTTCGTTGTATTGCCGCGACCTTTACATTTGTATCCTATGAACAGGCTGAAAGGCATCATATATGAGATCATTGGCTGGCTGGCTGCCCTTGGGGTCAGATACCGCGGCAAGTCAAAGAAAATACTCATTGTAAGGATTGATGAGATCGGTGACTATATGCTCTGGCGGCCTTTTCTGAAAGAGATCATACAGGCCGAACAATACAGGGGATACGAATTCCATTTTTGCGGAAACCAAAGCTGGAAAAGCCTGTTTACCGGTTTTGACAGCGAAGGGATTGTTCAGAGTTTTTGGGTAGATAAAGTACGCTTCAAAACAAAGATGGGCTACCGTTACCGGTTTCTGAACCAGTTTTACCGCCAGCAATATGATGTAGTGATCAACCCTACTTTTTCCAGAGATAAAAGATATGACGACAGTATTGTAAAAGCTGCCAAATCCCCTGAGAACATTGGCATGAAAGCTAACCGGGAGAGTATACAATCGTATGAAATGGGTTATGATCGTAATTTATATACCCGTTTATTTGAGCAACCCGCTAAACCCATCTTCGAGTTTGAACGTAATAAACAGTTCACTGAATTTGTAACAGGAAAGGTTTCTTCCATAACAAATACCAAAGTGGACCTGCATCGCCTGCCCCCTTTCTCTGTTGATTTACCTGATAAATATTTTGTGGTATTTCCGGGTTCAAGAAGCAAGGCACGCATCTGGCCAACTGAACATTTTGTACAGGTTAGTAATTATCTTTTTGAACACTACGGCTGGACCGTTATTGTTTGCGGAACAAAATCAGACGAAGCATATACCCAGGCATTCTGCAATAAGTACAAACACCCATTGGCAGACCTTACAGGGAAAACTGCGTTGATAGATATGCTTACAGTTTTTGCAAAAGCCCAATGTCTGTTATCTGTAGATACCGGATCTGTACACCTTGCAACAGCAGTGGGTTGTACCGTTTTTGGCATTTTTAATGGATCACAATACAAACGTTTTGCACCCTATCCTAAACCGATAGCCCCCAACTTTTATGCTGTTTACCCCGATGATGTTGAGCATGAATTAAAAGATGAAGAACTGGTAAAACAGAAATATGAATTTGTTGTCAGGACACCTTACAGTTCTGTGAAAGCAGAGAAGGTTATTCTGGTTATTCATCAGCATTTTAAGGGAGAGTAGGAAATTGGGAAATTTTGGAATTGGGAAATTGGGAAATTGCTTTGGAGGGAGGATGATGGGAAATTTCCCAATTTCCCAATTCCAAAATTCCAAAATCCTCACCCTCACCAATTCTCCATCCCTATCCTTTTCTTCAATCCAAACAACCATTTTCCTAAAGCTGTTTGCAGCAAGTAGTGCAATATCTTCAGCCTGATCTGCCATATTACCAATAGCAAGGAAAATCCAAAATAAGACTCGTATACTTTCCTGTTTTCTTTTAATGAATCAAGGTATTTGGTACTGCTGATGCCGGTGTCGTCAAATATTACGATCACTTTGTCAAGGTAGGCATAGGGTTCATCGGCAATGCGGCACATCATATCATAATCCATGGCTATCTTGTATTCGCTGCTGAAAGTGCCGATTCGGCTATACACTTCTTTTCTAACAAACCATGTAGGATGAGAAACGCTTCTCATGCCACGGTATAGTTTTTTTCTTTCAAATGGTTTACCTACCACCACTGATCTGCCGCCGCGGGTCATTTGAATATTTCCGCTGATCCATTGAATGGCCGGGTACTGGCTGAAGATCTGAACAACTTCTTTCAATACATCATTCGACGCATAACAATCGCCCGAATTCATTAAATGTGTGATAGATTGACCGGCTTTCGCAATGCCTTTATTAAAGGCATCCGAAATACCCTTATCTCTTTCATTGATCCATTTACGGTAAGCAGGCTGGGACGTATTCAATAACCATTCTTCAATATCTTTTGTAGTAGACCCATTGATCACCCAATGTTCTTCCGGCACATGCGTTTGTGCATCAATAGACGCACAGGTTTTCTGCAGGTCGGCCAGGTTATTGAAACAGATAGTGATTATTGAAATGCTGGTCATGCGGTAAAAATATTGAATACCTGAACATAGATCTATTCTAAACCGTGCCTTTGTGTGCAAATAAATATCACACCAAGGCACAAAGGCACGGTTTATTGATATTTCTTAAAGGCTACTTAGTTTTTCAAGAAATAATGCAAGGCCCTTTCTTTTCTGCTCATCCAAACTATAGCTGATATTTTGGGTGAAATATTTTTCCAGGTCATACACCTCATACGGGTTTTCAGCCACTACTTCATCAATATGCGTGATACCGTAGCCATTGGCACGGTTAAAAGCATCAGTAAAATCATCCCCGAGGGGCTTATTGGCCACCCAGGCTGCAAATACAAAGGGCAAACCTGTATGGGCTTTCCAGGCAGCGCCAAGGTCGTAGGTGTAGGCAGAAATATTTCTTTGCTCCAGCGCCCTGTCGCCAATTACAATACCGGCTGTGGTGCCTGCAATATTGGCCCTAAAATCTTCTTTGGCATCTTCCAGCCCAGGGCTTTGTTTCCAGTACTCTTTTAATAATATTTTAGCCAGGTTTACGGAGGTACGGCTTTGATAATCGAGTAAAACTGTCTTCACCTGCCCAATAGGCACTTCGCTAAAAAGCGCTACAGAAGCCACTTCCCCATCAGCGCCAATACAATAATCAGTAACAATATGCGCATTTTTTAAAAGCGGTATAATGGCTACGGGCACCAGACCTACATCAATCTCATCATTCAATAACATGGCGGCCACCCGGGAGGGATATTCTTCCACCAGTTCAATCTTTTCCATCAGTCCCGAAAGCTTCAAACCAAACAATAAAGGCCGGGTATTTAAATAACTTACTGCCCCAACGCGTATTCTCTTGTCCAATTCGGTTAATTTTGCACAAAGAAAACCAATAGTAATTAATAATTAGTAATTAATAATTAGTAATTACCGGGGCAGTAATGTTTACCTGCCGCATTCATGGCATCACATTATGAATGTTTTTGGAAAATCTTTTGAAGATGATACAGTTATCTTCGCAGCTAAATAACCCAATTACTAACTACTAATTATTAATTACTAATTATCATATGGAACTCAGCAACCTCACTGCCATCTCCCCTATTGATGGACGTTATCGTAAGCAGGTAAACCACCTCGACGAGTTTTTTTCTGAATATGCGCTCATCAAATACCGGGTATTGGTAGAGATCGAATACTTTTTCTTCCTGGCCGACAGGAAATTTTTTAAGCTCACGCCAAAAGCAAGACTGCAACTGAAAAAAGTGATGGATGATTTCAGTATTGATGATGCACAGCAGATCAAACAGATCGAATCGATCACCAACCACGATGTGAAGGCTGTAGAATATTTCCTGAAAGAACAATTAGACAAAGCCGGCATATCGCAACTGAAAGAATGGATTCATTTCGGACTTACTTCGCAGGACATCAACAATACCGCGATCCCTTTAAGCTGGAAGCATTGCATGGAGCACGAATACCTGCCCTCTGTCATTAACCTGCAAAACCATTTATACCAACTGGCTGCGCAATGGAAAAATATTCCTTTATTGGCGCGTACACATGGGCAACCTGCGTCTCCAACCAGACTTGGGAAAGAATTCATGGTATTTGTGGAAAGACTGAATAACCAGGTAGAACTCTTTTCAAGCATTCCTTATGCGGCTAAATTTGGCGGCGCTACGGGCAATTTTAATGCGCACCATATCGCATTCCCTAAAAAGAACTGGGTTGTATTAGGCAACCAGTTTGTGGAAGAAGTGCTGGGCTTACAACGCATGCAGTTTACCACGCAGATTGAGCACTACGATAACCTGGCTGCACATTTTGATGCCATCAAACGCATCAATAATATCCTGATAGATCTGTGCCGTGATATCTGGACTTATATCAGCATGGATTATTTTAAACAAAAAACAAAACAAGGCGAAGTAGGTTCATCGGCCATGCCGCATAAAGTAAACCCGATTGATTTTGAAAATGCAGAAGGCAACCTGGGCATGGCCAATGCATTACTGGAACATTTATCAGCCAAACTACCTATCAGCCGCCTGCAGCGCGACCTTACAGACTCTACCGTACTCCGTAATATGGGCGTACCGGTGGCCCATGTGGCCCTCGCACTTAAATCGCTGGAGAAAGGTTTGGGCAAACTGGTATTGAATGAGGCCAAAATAAAAGCCGACCTTGAAAATAACTGGGCGGTAGTGGCAGAAGCCATTCAGACCATTCTGCGCCGCGAAAATTATCCTAACCCATACGAAGCGCTGAAAGACCTTACCCGCGGTAATCATACCATCGACAAAAAAGCGATGCACGATTTTATTGGCACATTGAAAGTAAGTACTGCTGTCAAAAAAGAGTTAAAAGCAATCACTCCTTTAAACTATGTTGGAGTAAATCCGGAGTTTTAATTCTCAAAGTTTAAAACTTTTGGAAAGTTTAAAACTTTCCAAAAGTTCAGCACAACAGTTATGAAAAACATTCTCATCACCGGCGCCAATGGCATGATCGGAAACTTAATTCTGGCCTATTGTTTACAAAGAACCGATGTAAATAAAGTAACCATAATTACCCGGAAAAAAACCGGCATTCACCATCCAAAACTGTATCAAGTACTGCATGAGAATTTTTTAGATTATTCAACGATTACGGAAGAACTGAAGAACCAGGATATCTGTTTCTTCTGCATCGGCGTTTATACAGGGCAGGTACCCAAAAACGAATTCAGGCGCATTACGGTTGATGTTACCGCCGCATTTGCAACGGCATTAAAAGAAAACAGCAGTGGTGTAAGTTTTTGTTTTTTAAGCGGACAGGGCGCTGATCTCACCGAAAAAAGTTCGGTTATGTTTGCCCGCGATAAAGGCGCTGCAGAAAACATACTGATCAATTTAAACTTTAACCATCTCGCTATTTTCAGACCGGGTTATATTTACCCTGTAACACGCAGAAAAGAGCCCAACCTGATGTATCAACTATCCAGGTTATTATACAAACCCGTTCTTAGCAAACTGTATCCCAATATAGGACTTACCTCAGAACAATTAGCCAAAGCTATGGTGCATATTGGTTTTAATGGAGGAGATAAGATGATCTATGAAAATAGAGAAATCAGACAATTACAATTACAATTGGCGAATTAGCGGATTACGAATTGACGGATTAACTTCATTTCAAAAACAAATCCACCAATTCGCTAATTCGTCAATTCGTAATCCGCCAATCCTAATATTTTAATAGCGCATACCCTTTTAACTGGTAAGTAGTAAGGGTGGTAATAGCAGATAAGGCAGGACTAACTTCGGGCGTAACATTTTCTTTCGGGATATTTCTTTTATTGAGCGACTGCCCGCAGACAAATATTTTCACACCTGCCTCTTTCAATTCTTTGAACAGCGGAATATTTGGGTTATCTGTATTGAATTTCTTTTTGTACTCCTCATTCGTAACTACGTACTGCGCGGCCGGGCCATGTATCACCATTACCACATGCAACTTATTAGCAGGTACACCGCCTAATGCATGCAGGTTAACAACAGCAGCTACTTTTTCAAAAAACTCATGAACCTCTACCGGTTTTTTATTATCAGAACTCACTTCTACCACAATTTTGTAATCAAGTTTTGTATCAGGATTCTCAACAGAAAAAGGCACTTCAGTTACGGTACCAAAGTTCTTGATCACAGGGTTCACTTTTGCCTGACCGTTTGCCGCAAGTATTGTAAGGAACAAAAAAGATGTGACTATTAGTTTTTTCATGGCTGATGATTGTATTACAAGATAAGGAATTTGTAATCTTCTGTTAGGAAAAAATAAGCCACAGAATACACAGAAAGGCCAAAAAAAATCTGTGCCCATCTGTGCAATCTGTGGCTAAAAAAACTACCTACCCTACTTCCCAAACTTCTTCTTCAATAAACTCAAAGCGTCTTCCACACTCATTTCAACCTCTCTGTTAACTTTTGGTTTTTCACTTCTCACCTGCCTCACCACCCCTTCCTCCGTTTGTTTGATCGACAATGCAATCCGTTTCCGCACCACATCTACTTCCAGCACTTTTACATTTACTTTTTGTCCAAGTTTCAATACCTCTCCCGGATCGGTAATGTATTTATGGGCTATTTCGCTTACATGCACCAGTCCATCCTGTTTTACACCAATATCAATAAAAGCGCCAAAGCGGGTAAGATTGGTTACAGAACCGGGCACGATCATACCTACCTTTACATCTTCTATTTTATAAATATTGGCAAACTCAAATTGTTCCAGTTCGCTGCGCGGATCAAGTCCCGGTTTCTTTAATTCGTTCAGGAGATCCCTGATGGTGAGCTCTCCAAATTTTTCAGAAACATATTTTTTAGCATCGATCTTTTTCAGTGTTTCATCATTGCCAATAATTGTTTTCAGGTCAACACCCAGGTCGGTCGCCATCTTTTCAACCAATGGATAGGTTTCAGGATGCACGGCACTGGCATCTAAAGGGTTTACGCCTTCTTTAATGCGTAAAAAGCCAGCACACTGTTCATATGCTTTTCCGCCTAAACGTGGCACTTTCAGTAATTGTTCCCTGCTGGTGAACTTTCCTATCTCGCTGCGGTATTTTACAATATTATCCGCCAGTGATCCGCCAATACCGCTTACATAACTCAGCAAATGTTTACTGGCCGTATTCAGGTTCACGCCAACACTATTTACACAGCTTACCACTGTCTGATCTAACCTTTCTTTCAGCCGGAATGCATTTACATCATGCTGATACTGCCCAACCCCAATACTTTTCGGATCAATCTTTACCAGCTCCGCCAGCGGGTCCATCAGTCTTCTTCCAATACTTACCGAACCTCTTACCGTAACATCCTGGTCGGGAAATTCTTCCCGGGCGGTTTCAGATGCTGAATATACAGAGGCCCCGTCTTCATTCACCAGGAAAACAGGTAACCCGAGATTCATTTTTTTAATAAACTGCTCTGTTTCCCTTCCTGCTGTTCCATCACCAATAGCAAAAGCTTCAATCTTATATTCGCGCACCAAAGCCTGTATTTTGTATTCACTGTCCGGTATGCGGTTGGCTTCGTGTACATAGATGAGGTCAGTTTTTTTCAGTTCTCCTTTTTCATCAAGACAAACCACTTTACAACCGCTCCTGTATCCGGGGTCGATGGCTAAAATTCTTTTACTGCCCAATGGCGAACTCAATAATAGCTGACGCAGGTTTTCTGCAAATACAGCGATAGCTTCTTCATCTGCTTTTTGTTTTAGTGCAGTTCTGAATTCGCTTTCAAGGCTTGGCTGCATCAAACGGCGATAGGCGTCTTTGATCGCTTTCTTTACATGCTCTGTTGAAGGTGTTAAAGCTTTTACATATTCTTTCTCTAATAATTCCAGCGCCTCTTCTTCCGCAGGTGCAATGGCCATCCTCAGAAAGCCTTCTAAAAAACCACGCAACACAGCCAAAATACGGTGTGATGGAATTTTGTGAACAGGCTCAGAAAAATCAAAATAGTCTTTGTATTTAATGCCATCTGTTTCTTTATCTGTAAGCACCTTGCTTTGCAGCGTAGCTTTATCTTCAAACAGTTTACGCAGTTTGGCGCGAAGGTTTACATCTTCATTCACTGTTTCAGAAATAATATCACGTGCACCCTGCAATGCCTCATCAACCGTTTTTATTTTTTCATTGATGTATTTTTCTGCTTCCGCAGTAATATCTACAGCAGTTTGTTCAAGCATCAATAAAGCCAATGGCTCCAGTCCGTTCTCGCGGGCAGTTTGCGCTTTTGTTTTACGTTTTGATTTGTATGGCAGATAAATATCTTCCAGTTCAACCAGTGTAGTGGCTTTATTAATTTTATCCTGTATAGCCTCTGTCATCTTTCCCTGTTCGGTAATAGATTTTTCAATAAAGGCTTTACGCTCAGTAAAATCTTTAAAGAATTTTGCTTCATCCTGTATCTGTAATATCTGCACTTCATCCAACCCGCCAGTCATATCCTTACGGTAACGGGCTATGAACGGAACAGTGGCGGCTTCAGCAAACAATTGTAATACAGCTTCTACCTGTTTCTTACTGATATTTATTTTAGAGGCGATGAGTGGTGCGAAATCGGACATGAGGAAATTTTGGAATTTTGGAATTGGGAAATTGGGAAATTTTAAAGTCGTGAAATTGTTTTTTTGGGAGGCGAATGTAGGGGGTGGATTTGAAAAGAAAAAATCAGAAAGAAAGATGTGACTAATTCGTGGCCAAAAAGAAAAAACCGCCCAATTACTAATTACTAATTTTTACCCCCTACGCTATCCTCACCACTTTCCCCGGATACCTTTCTGCAAAATTGCGGATCATAGATTTAATGACCTCATTTTCGGGATATTCCACAAGTTGTTCTTTAATGTTTTCCAACGCATCAATCTCTATATGCTGCGGAATCTGGCCCATACCATAAAACTTTCCTCCTTCCACCAGCACACATCCGTCTTTATCCCTGATCAGGAATGTTTCTTTTTGCGCATCTAACCAGTCCAATGCTTTTTGTACCGATTGGTTATACAGCTCTATATCAGGCAAACTATGACCCGTAGTATTATCCAAAAAACAAAGCACCGGGTGCAGTTCAAATTCTTTCACTAATTTCCACAACTGCCGGTGTGCATCTGTAAGCAAAGCAAAAGAAGCTACAGGCGAGGAATATTTACTTTTTTTATCAATGGCCAATCGTATATAGCCCCTGCTATCTTCAAAACGGTAAATGCCCCATAATTGCTCATATCGTTTCTGGCTTTTATTATAAATGGGCCAAAGCCTTTTGATCTCTACACTTTCAAATAAACATGCAATAAATTCGGTTGGGCAAATGGTGTGGGAAATGGAATGAATATTTCTTAAAAAATCCTGTCGCTTTTTAGAGATATCCAGTCCGGTAAAATGGCTCACCACTCTTTTCTTCAGGTTCTTTGCCTTACCCACGTAGATCACCTTCCCCTTAACATCGTGAAAATAATATACGCCCGGTTGGTCGGGCAATAGTTTTACCTGTTGTTCGGCAAGATTGGGCGGCAATAGCTGGTTTTTGTTTTCTTTCTTCAGCATTTCAGCTATCACCATCTGGCCGTTGTTCTGCAAAACAAGGTCCAGCACTTTAGATGTGGCTAAAGCATCTCCATAGGCACGGTGCCTGTCTTCAATGCGGATACCCAGTTCGCGGCATAAATGTCCCAGCCCATATTTTCTGAAACCCGGGAACACTTTGCGGCTCAGGCGGATGGTACAGAGTTTGGGGGTTTGCAGATGAAAACCAGCCTCCTGCAGGTGATGTTTTACAAACGAGAAATCGAAATTCACATTATGCGCCACAAATACCCTGTTCTGCAGCAACTGGAAAATGCGGGGAGCCACTTCCTCAAAAGAGGGCGCCACGGCCACCATCGCATCCGAAATACCCGTCATATTAGCAATAAAGGGCGGAATGGGTTGGTGCGGGTTAACCAGGGTCTGGTATTTTCCCTCCACCTCGGTACCGTTATGCAATACAATGGCAATCTCGGTAATACCGTGCTGTTGCGGAAATCCGCCCGTAGTCTCTATATCAACAATAGCGTACTGCATTAGTGCAAAATAACGCTTGCAAATTCGTCAAATAAAGATTATTTTACATTACTATTTTTTCTGACCGGCATTAACCTGAGGCCTCCCCCAGGCTCAGCAAAAAAAACGATTATAGCGGCATTTTGAAAAAAGTGGCAATTGTTGGAAAAAACACCCCCCCTTGTAATAATACGCAGCACCTGTATACTAATAATAAAATGGAGCAGGCTGTAACTTTTTATTTAAACAAACGTTAATCATATTTAACAAAGATTAACTGGTTGCCGGATAGATCCTGTATAATTTTGGTACCTAACAAAACTGATATGAAACCGATTTTTTCACTTTTGCTGGTTATGCTGCTGCTGACATGCGGTTGCCGCCCATCGGCCAATACGGCCAGGGAGATTGGCAATACTGTGAAAAAATGCTGTACCACCTTATCCATGACCAAAGCGCCCAAAAGCCTTAGCAGTTCTGCAACCCCTACTGAGGATATTGCGCCTGTTTCTGTTTTTTCGGCTTCAGTGCTTGAAAGAAGCAGCCAGATACTTACCTGGTAGCATCCATGAAAACATAATCTGTGGAAATCTGTGGCGAATAATTGTATTTCTCCCGGATAAAAACCGTCCGTTTACCCGCTTTTCATCCACGCCCTACACGGCTTTTCCTTACTTTTGCAAACCTTTTAACGCTGAATGCGGAAAGCTGAACGCTTAACGCAGGAATTACATGGAAGAACGCAACCATGCATTATCCCGGCGTTAAGCGTTTCGCGTTAAGCCTTAAGTGTAAAAAATGGAACTGAGTAAAAATTATATCCCAAATGAAGTTGAAGCCAACTGGTACGAACATTGGCTGAACAAAGGTTATTTCAGCAGTAAACCCGATGACAGGGAGGCTTACACCGTTGTGATCCCGCCACCCAATGTAACCGGGGTGCTTCATATGGGACATTGCCTGAATAATTCCATCCAGGATATCCTGATCCGCCGGGCAAGAATGCATGGCAAAAATGCCTGCTGGGTACCCGGTACCGACCACGCTTCTATTGCCACCGAAGCAAAAGTGGTGGCCATGCTGCGCGAAAGAGGCATTACCAAATCATCCCTGAGCCGTGATGAATTTCTGGGATATGCCTGGGAATGGAAAGAAAAATATGGCGGCATCATTTTACAGCAGTTAAAAAAATTAGGCTGCAGCCTTGATTGGGACCGTACTTCTTTTACCATGGACCCTGTGTACTACCAATCTGTTATTAAAGTCTTCATAGATCTCTATAACAAAGGAATGATCTACCGCGGCAAGCGAATGATCAACTGGGATGTAAGGGCGAAGACGGCATTAAGCGATGAGGAAGTGATCCGGAAAGAAACCAACCAAAAATTATATTACCTCCGTTATAAGATAGAAGGCGAAGATAAATATGTAATCATTGCCACCGTTCGCCCCGAAACCATTATGGGTGATACCGCCGTTTGTGTGCACCCAAAAGATGAAAGATATTTTTCATTACACGGTAAAAAAGTGATTGTTCCGCTGATAGGGCGCAGTATTCCCATTATTACCGATGAATATGTAGCGATGGATTTTGGTACCGGTGCATTAAAAGTAACACCGGCGCATGACATGAATGATTACCAGCTCGGGGAAAAGCATGGCCTTGAGGTAATTGATATTTTTAATGATGATGGCACACTTAATGCAGAGGCGCAGATATGTGTAGGCGAAGAAAGATTTGCTGCACGTAAAAAAATTGTACAGTTACTCGAAGAAAGCAATTTTGTTGAAAAGACCGAAGATTATACAAGTGAAGTAGGGTATTCAGAAAGAACGGATGTAGTAGTAGAGCCCCGCCTCAGCCTGCAATGGTGGGTAAGTATGCAGAACATAAGTGAGCCCGCTTTGCGTGCAGTGATGGATGATGAAATACATTTTCACCCCGCTAAATTCAAGAACCTCTACCGCAACTGGATGGAGAATATCCGCGACTGGTGCATCAGCCGCCAGTTAACATGGGGGCATCGCATACCTGCTTACTACGCTCCCGATGGAAGATTTGCAGTGGCTGCAACCAAGGAAGAAGCCCTTCAACTACTCACTACTCACTACTCACCACTCACGATTGACGATATCCGTCAGGATGATGATGTATTGGATACCTGGTTCTCAAGCTGGTTATGGCCGTTTGAAGTATTTAAAGGCTTATCTGATCCCGGCAATGCAGAAATTAAATATTATTATCCTACCAACACATTAGTAACCGCACCCGAGATCATTTTTTTCTGGGTGGCCAGGATGATCATGGCGGGCTTTGAATACATGGATGAAAAACCATTCAAAGATGTTTACTTCACCGGCATTGTGCGGGATAAACTGGGAAGAAAAATGAGTAAAAGCCTCGGCAACTCACCTGATCTGCTGGGCTTGATAGACCAGTATGGTGCCGATGCTGTGCGCTTCGGTATCATGATCGCCTCACCGGCCGGTAATGATATTTTGTTTGATGAATCAGCACTGGAGCAGGGAAGAAATTTCAATAACAAACTATGGAATGCGCTGAAGTTGATCAAAATGTGGGAAGGTCGTCAATCGTCAGTAGTGAGTAGTGAGTTGTCAGTATCTACTCACCACTCACCACTCTCCACTCACGATTTTGCGATTTCCTGGTTCCAACACCGCCTCAACCAGGTAAAAACCGAGGTGGATGACATGATGGTACAGTTTCGCCTCAGCGAAGCGTTAAAAACCATTTATTCTTTGGTATGGGATGATTTCTGCAGTTGGTATCTTGAGTGGGTAAAGCCCGGATTTGAGCAGCCTATCAACAAAGCGGTGTATGAAAAAACTGTTGGTTATTTTGAAGAATTGATGCAGTTGCTCCATCCATTCATCCCCTTTATTACAGAAGAGATCTATCATTTGCTGAAAGAGCAGAAAGATGATCTCTGTATTAAACAGGTGGAGCCTTTACAGTCATTTAACAATGAGATACTCGGTGCTGGCGAATTGTTGAAGCAGGTAATCTCTGCTTTACGAGATGCCAGAAATAAAAACCAGATCAAACCAAAAGATCCGATCAAACTCCATATACAGGCAAATGAAATGTCAGGTTATAAAGCCATCGAAAATATTTTGACCAAACAGGTTAATGCAGAATCGATAACTTATACAAGCGCTATTGTTCCCAACACCATTGTGGTGGCAGTAGAAAAAGATAAGTTCTTTATTGAAACAGAAAAGCAATTAGACAGTGACGCCCTGAAAGCAGAATTATTGAAAGACCTTGAGCACCAGCAAAAATTCCTGGAAACTGTGATTAAGAAGCTCAGCAACGAACGGTTTGTACAGAATGCCAAACCGGAAGTGGTAGCACTGGAAAAAAAGAAACAGGCCGATGCGGAGGCAAGGATCAGAACCATTGAAGAAAGCCTGCAGAACCTGTAAAACATACCTGATTCCTGATAGTATAATTGCAACATCACCAATGAAAACAAAGCTGCATTTCAAAAGCATGATTCTTTCCATCGTATGTATGGGTTTTGCCCTGTCTGGTTTTGCGCAGGCACCATGGGAAGTAGATTTTGTGAGAGGGATCAATGTCAGGTATCCCGACAATCAAGGCTGGAAAACATTAAGCTCCACGGCAAAGCCCGTTGCACTTGCTATTCCTTTTGGCATGCTGGCAGTGTCGCTGCTATCAGACAATAAAAAATTAGAGATAGGTGCTTATGAAGCGGTAGCAGGACTTGCCATTGCTTCTGTTGCTACCGAGGCATTGAAAGTAGTGGTGAAACGTCCGCGCCCTTACAAAACCTACGATAATATTTACCCCGACCAGATTGACGATAGTTATGCGTTTCCATCAGGTCATACCTCTGTTGCATTTGCATCGGCCACTTCTCTTTTTCTGGCAACTAAAAAATGGTATATCGGTGTGCCTGCATTGGCATGGGCAACAGGTGTTGGCTATTCAAGAATTTATCTTGGGCAACACTACCCTTCTGATGTTTTTGTGGGTGCGGTGGTTGGTGCGGCCAGTGCCTATGCCAGCCATTGGCTGAATAAAAAATTATTTTCGGGGAAGAAGAAAATAATAGCGAAAAAATAAAAAAACTTACGCCACAGATTCACAGATTGGCACAGAAAAAAAATCTGTGTTAATCTGTGTGATCTGTGGCAAAAAAAATGCTGCCCAGTATTCCCCCCAGCCGAACGGATTGCGACGCAACAGCCGATGCCATACTTACTACTGCCCGTATCACACTCACCACTCACTACTTAATGGACCAACACATGCGTCTGCTTAATAATCCCCATCACAAACACACTCTGCACATGTCCGATATTTTCGGCCTGGCTTAATTTATTTACATGAAAATCGTAGTAGGCATCCATGCTTTCAGCCACCACCTTCAGCATAAAATCAAACTCACCCGAAATATTGTAGCACTCGATCACCTCATTCATCTGCTGTATGCTTTTGATGAATTTTCCACCCGCAGTCTTGTCGTGCTGTTTTAATGAAACATAACAGATCACCATCAACCCCTTCTTTACTTTTGAATGATCTACCAATGTGGCGTATTGCCTGATCACGCCCGTTTCTTCCATCCGTTTAATTCTTTCGTGTACAGGTGTAGTGCTCAGGTGTACTTTGTCTGATATTTCCTTCACCGTTGCCCGGGCATTTTGTTGCAGTATGCGAAGAATGGCCATATCCTTTTCATCGAGCGAAAAAGAGGCGTTAGTGGATTCGGCTGTTTTAGGCTGTTTGGGCATGGTAAAAATGAGTTTTATGCTATATAAAGCTATATAAATGTCATATTTATTCCAAAATAAATAAATAATATACAGTTTTATTCTATGAAATTACTTTTGTGCCATACAAAACCTATCATATGTCTATACTGAACAAAAACATCGATTTCAGCCTTGCTTACAAAGTAGCTGATATGAGTTTGGCCGAATGGGGCCGCAAAGAGATCCGTTTGGCAGAAGCAGAAATGCCGGGCCTTATGTCTATCCGTGCAGAATACGGTCCAAGCCAGCCTTTAAAAGGCGCCCGTATTGCAGGTTGCTTACACATGACCATCCAGACCGCCGTGTTGATTGAAACATTGGTTGCATTGGGTGCTGAAGTAAAATGGAGTTCTTGTAATATCTTCTCTACGCAAGACCAGGCTGCTGCTGCTATTGCTGCTGCCGGTGTGGGTGTATTTGCATGGAAAGGCCAATCACAGGAAGAAGCTGATTGGTGTATTGAGCAGACTTTGTTCTTTGGCGGCGCAGACCGTCCGTTGAACATGATCCTTGATGATGGTGGTGATTTGACCAATATGGTATTTGATGTTTACCCGGAACTGATCGCTAACATCAAAGGTTTATCTGAAGAAACCACAACAGGTGTTCACCGTTTGTATGAGCGTATGGCGAAAGGTACTTTACCAATCCCTGCTATCAACGTAAACGATTCTGTTACCAAATCTAAATTCGACAACAAATATGGTTGCCAGGAATCGTTGGTAGATGCGATCCGTCGTGCTACTGACGTGATGATGGCTGGTAAGATCGCCGTAGTTGGCGGTTATGGTGATGTGGGTAAAGGTTCTGCCTTATCACTGAAAGGTGCGGGCTGCCGTGTAATTGTTACCGAGATCGACCCTATCTGCGCTTTACAGGCTGCTATGGAAGGTTTTGAAGTAAAACCAATGGCTGAAGCTGTGAAAGAAGCTGACATCATTGTTACCGCTTCCGGCTGCCGCGACCTGATCACCGAAAAACATTTCCGTTCCATGAAAGACAAAGCGATCGTTTGTAACATCGGTCACTTTGATATTGAAATTGATGTTGCCTGGTTGAACAAAAACTACGGCGCTACCAAAAACACCATCAAACCACAGGTTGACCTGTATACCATTGAAGGCAAAGACATCATCCTGCTGGCTGAAGGCCGCTTAGTTAACTTAGGTTGTGCTACCGGTCACCCTTCATTTGTAATGAGTAACTCATTCTCTAACCAAACACTGGCTCAGATTGAATTATGGAACAACCATAAAAACTATGAGAACAAAGTGTATGTGTTACCTAAACACCTTGATGAGAAAGTGGCCCGCTTACACCTTGCTAAAGTTGGCGCAGTATTGGATGAGTTAACCGATACACAGGCTGCTTATCTGGGTATTTCCAAGTCTGGCCCTTATAAAGCAGATCATTACCGTTATTAATAGTTGTTGTCAGTCTACAGTCCATAGACGACAGACCATAGTAGAGCCCGCTTCATGTGAAGCGGGCTTTTTTAATGTTGAATATTGAATAGAGAATATTGAATGTAGGATTAGGTAGAATAAACGCAGAACAGCATTCCTATTGATTCTTAAAATGGCCTCTGAAAAAAAGCGTTAAGAAATTTACGGAATGAAGCGTTAAGAAATGAACGATGCCTGGCTTTGACTAAGCGTTGAAAGACACATTTGTCCAATTGATGCTTTAAAGTCCGGCTTTAGACTTCGTTCATTTTAGCGTAATGCAGTAAATTTTAGCTTTTTTTCAGCAGCCTTGATCTTTTTTGTTACTTTTTTGTATCAAGACAAAAAAGTAAATAGCGTAATCGCTATCTGTAAACAGATTTGCGCATATTCTACCTAAGCCTATATTGAATGTTGAATAAGGAGTTTGTCTGTTGTTTAGTTGGACAGAGAAATAACATTTCAGTGTTAATCGTGAGTAGTGAGTGGTGAGTAGTGAGTAAGTTAATCGGTTACCGGCATTTACCCCACTACTCACCACTCACCACTCACCACTCACTACTCACCACTGACTACTCACCACTCACAAATTACCGGCTAACTAAGCTTAACGCAGCAGTATATTCGATGTCTCCTAATGTGTATTTTTACAGAAATAATGATTTGTCACTATCCCATCCATATATAAGAACCGTTTTTTGTGTTACACTTATTTGTATCATATGTCTGGGTGGTACGCCGGCCTTTGCTGATGATGCAAGGAATATGGATACAACGCCGGTATCAACAAAAAAAGCAGCACTTGATTATCTGGCAAAGCACCGGCAATTACCTGAAAGCAACTACTGGCTCAATGTAGCCCCTGATCGTTTTGTACAAAACCTGAAAAACAATATTGAGAACCCGATAGGTATTTACGAAGGCAGAAGTACCAATTTTTGTGCCTATGCGGCACTCTCCTATCTACCGCTGCACTACGACCCGTTGGGTTATACCATCTTTATGATCGAATTATACCGGAACGGCAAGGCGATGTATGGCAAAGAATATTTTGAGCCCTCAAGGGAAGTAAAGTTAGCCGCAGGCACACTCACCTTTAAAGGCGAACTGGATGTGAGGCCCGCAGACCAGCTCTGGTTTATGGCGCTGGCAGATCATTTTAAAGGGTATCTGAATTTTTTCGACAAGAATTATAACAGTGGCGATGAAAACAAGCTGTGGGCCGCGGTTAATTTCTCCAAATTTAACCGGATGATACGCAGGCTATTTAATTACCGTGTTGTTGCTGTGGGCTCAGACCTGTTCAGGCCGGGCATCAGGGATATTTTTGAGTATTTATCAGACAGGTTGCAAAAAGGCACAGTGGCTTTATTTGTGAATAATCTTGACCTGTACAAAAAAAATCATACAAGTTTAAAAATAGATGTCCCAACCCATTTTGTGATCTTACTGGATGTGGAAGAAGTGGATGATGATAAAATTGCGGTTACCTATTGGGATTATGGCTTTAAAAGCAGGCAGATCCTATCACCAAAATTCCTGAAAAAACTCATTTTTGGCATTGCGCTTTGCACTAAAAAAACAGCAGATGACAGGTAAACGGATAACCATATTGCCTTTTTTATGTTTTGCAATACTCCTTTGCTCCTGCGCATCCCGGAAAGTTTTTACCACCAACTATTATTACGAAAACGAAAAAGTACTTACCAGTATTGAGCAATCGTACAAAAAACTTTACCAGCATAAACATTTCTCTGTTGCTTTTACAGACAGGTCGTTTAATTATATCTCCCTCGAGATCCTCACAGATTCGATCAAATACATTTATGAATTTGATATCAGGGAAAACAAACTGCATGACACATTGATAAAATACAATTTTCCCGCACCGGAGGTGATCAACCTTGTGATGCAGATGCGTTCTATCCAGTGCAGTTGGATCCATAACCTTGATTACTATACCAATAACCAAAAGCAGTCGATGGTGTTTATGTCTATCAGGCATATCTCCTTTCACCTGCCTTTTACCAGCGAAAAATATTATATCCTCACCTTTTATTCGCAGCCACAGTATTACGATAGTGAGGGGCGGTTATTAGCCAACAGGCGCTTAAGAAAACTGAGAAAGATCAATGATGATATTTTCCACAGGATCAATGATAAGGTTTGTTATACGGTTTCGGAGAGGTTTAGATAGGTAATGAGAGAATGAGAGATGCGTTCAGTTCAGACCGCTTGAATTATCTTACCCCTCAAACCGTGCCTTTGTGCCTTGGTGTGAGAAAAAGCACACCAAGGCACGGTTAGGTTGGTTCCGGTTGTGGACAAATATGCTTAAACCCATAACGCCTCTCCACATTTGAGGATAAATAAGCGGTTGTAACAATTATCGCCCTGCCTATCTTTGAAGGGAAATAATGTATTTATTATGAATTTACTGAAAACCATTGCCGGCACAGGGATATGTGTTTTGGCACTTGCAGCAACAGGCTGTAAAAACAATTCATCAGACAGCAAACAGGGTGCAGATTCTGCTAAAACAGTTGCTGCCAAGCCGGTTCCGGGTACAGCTATTAAACTTGACAGTTCTAAAAGATATATTTACCTCACATGGGACGATTCGCCCCAGCCGCCCGGAACAGTTAACTGTAAAACAGTATTCCAGGCCGAAGGCATTAAAGCCACTTTCTTTTCTGTAGGCTTTAACCAGGTTGGGCCATTTAAAAAACGTCTGATCGATTCTATCCGTAATGGTTATCCGCAGTTTTTATTGGCCAACCATAGCTTTAGTCATGGTTTTAATGATAAATACAGCAAGTTCTACAACCCTGCCATGACCGACAGCGCCCTGAACGATTTTCTGAAAAATGAAAAACTGCTGGGAGTTCCCGTTAAGATCATCCGCCTCCCGGGTAATAATACATGGGCTTCTAATGGTAATATCCAGGGACAAAAATCAAATTCTGAGTTGGTAAAGCGTTTGGATTCCTTAGGGTATAAGATTGTTGGATGGGACCTGGAATGGAGCCAGCAGGGTAAAAAGAAAGAACCAAAAGAAAGTGCGGAGGAAATGGTAAAAAGGGTTAACCAGAAATTTGAAGATGGAAGCACCAATCAACAAAACGCCATCGTAATCCTTTCTCACGACAGGTTATTTGAGAAAAAGCAGTTTGCTGATTCATTAAGCCGCTTTATCTCTATCCTGAAAGCCGACAAAAGAAATGTATTTGAAACAATAGACCATTATCCTGCGATACAGCAGAAATAGATGATATCTGACATCTGCATAGATGGGAACAATAAACCCCGTTTCATATTGTGAAGCGGGGTTTTTATTTATGGCAAGCATCCCCATCTTTAAAAAATCCGTGTAATCCGCGATTTTGCTCACCGATGGGCTGACCGTTCATCCGAAAGCGGACAGTTGTGTCAGTTCGTCCATCCTACAGAAAAGGCCTTTATGATTTCATTAAGAAATCTGCCAGAACCCTTTATGGTATTGAATTTAAGGCACTATTTAGCCAGCATTAACATTCACTTTAACACCGCTCATAATATGGCTTTATACGAGGGTGTAACTAATCACAATGTGTTTCGTCTGGCTATTGTTCGTTTCTATTTTTGACTTACCAAATTGAAACAAAAACAATATTCATCATAACATTAAAACAAACACAATGAAAAAATTATTCATCACGGCTTTAATAGCCCTCACAGTTGGAAGCACTGCTTTTGCATCTCCGGAAGCCAGGAATTTAAAAGTATCTGAGCATTTTGCCGCTTCATTCAGTAAAGCAAAAAATGTATCCTGGAAATCGGACAGCAGGTACGAAAAAGTAAGTTTTGAACTGGGCAATGAAAAAGTGAACGCCTTTTACGACCTGGGTGGCGAACTGATTGGCACCAGCAAAAACGTTGCTTTTGATAAATTACCCAAAGCTGCCATTGAAACCATTACTACCAAATACACTTTCCCGGTTTACCAGGTGAAAGACTGTATTGAATTTGTGAATGCTTCTAATGAGAAGAACTATTATGTATCATTCAACAAATCCGGCGAAACTGTTGTAGTGGAAATTACCAAAAGCGGTATGGTAAGCCTGTTCCCTTCCGGCAAGAAGTAGTCCAGTCCTTCTTCTATATATATCCAAAGTCCGGCGTTCTTGCGCGGGACTTTTTTATGTATCTGTGTGTCTGAAAACAATGATTAAATAAGTTTATGCCTGTAGGCATATTTAATAATACCGATCACATTATTGGTATCTGTTTTGCGCATAATATTTTTCCGGTGCGTTTCAACCGTTCTCTCGCTGATAAAGAGTTCTTCTGCAATCTGCCTGTTTGAAAACTCTTTTTCAATCAGCCTGATAATGTCTATTTCTCTTGCTGTGATATGGATCTCCTGTTCTTTGCGTTTGAACTCATCATAACCAGCTAATTCGTCTAATATAGATGTGCTGAAGTAAATGCCGCCGGATGCAATTTTTGTTATGGCGGTTGCCAGTTCTTCTTTGCCAATATTTTTTAACACATAGCCCGAAATATCAGACTGGTTGATCATTTCGTTCACGATCTCGCCCTGGCCGCTCATGCTCAACGCAAATATCTTTATCAAGGGAAATAAGCGTTTTACTTCTCTCGCCAGTTCCTGCCCATTCATTTCGGGCATAACAATATCTGTGATCAGTATATCAGCAGTAACATTCTTTAATAGCTGAAGCATCTCTTTTGCGGAGGTAGTGCTGGCAACAACTGAAAAACCGGGATTATTTTCCAGAAGAGAAAGAATACCATCAATCACAATTTGATGATCGTCTACAATAGCTATTTTAATAACAGGGGGCATATTACTGCCACTAAGATACAGCTTTTACGTAAGGGATGTTGACTACCACTACGGTGCCCTTTCCCGGCACGGAATCCCATTCTACCGTTCCTTTTAAATAGGCAACACGGGATTGGATATTCTTTAGCCCGATACCGTCTTTCCCCGCAATATCCGTAACAAGAAACCCTTTCCCGTTGTCTTCAATAGTAGCGCTGATGGTATCCCCTTCCCCGATCAGAGAAATATCCAACTGACTGGCTGCTGCATGTTTGATCACATTATTAACTGATTCCTGGATTATCCGGTACAGAACTGTTTCTGTATTTGAATCTATTTTTTCTTCCAGCCCGTCAACATACAGGTTCACACGGATAGAACCATCCTTCATATTATCGAGAAAAGTGCGCACAGCAGTACCCAGCCCTGATTTCAGCAATGCATTGGGCATGAGGTTATGGGAAACGGCTCTTACCTCGCTGCAACTTTCATCCACCAATAAAATTGCTTTATCAAACCTGTTTTTCTGATCTTCATTTACAAAAAGGATTTCGCTTTCTATTGCGCTTAAATTCATTTTAGCCACGCTCATCATCTGTCCCACACCATCATGTAACTCTACCGCCACTCTTATCCGTTCTTTTTCTTCGGCCTCCATTACGGCCCTGGCCGCCTGCTCCTCTGCTTTCCGAAGTGTAGCCTGCACTTCAGCTTCTCTTTTCAGTTTTTTTCGATAGGTGAGCACAAAAAACAACAGTCCCAGAAGTACAAAAAAGATAAACAGGCCAACTATCAAACTATTCCGTTTATTTATTGCCAATTCCTGCTCAACAATTCTTTTTTCTTTTTTGGACAATTCATATTTTGTTTCCATTTCTGCAAGCTGCTTCGTTGCAGTGCTATTCAGTATAGAGTCTTTTACCACCTGCTGTAATTCTGTAAAATGCAGCGCTTTCACATAATCTCCTTTCTGTTTATACAATCCGGCAAGTTGTGCGTAGCTGAAGGAAAGAATATCTTTTAGCCCGATGGGTACGGCAATACTGATGGCTTTATTGTAATAAGCAATAGCTGTATCTGTCATACCCTTTACGCCATAGGCTTCCGCCAGGTTGGCCCAGCTAATGGCAATTGTACGCTGGTCATGTATTTTTTCGCCTATGTATTTAGACTGCCTGTATAATAAAATAGCGCTATCCATTTTATGCAGATAAAATAAATAGGCACCCGCGTTGGAATAATCGAGTGAGGCAAGAGACACCTTATCAAGTTTTAAATTAATTGCCAGGGCTTCCAACTGTTCTGCCAAAGCCTGTTTAAAATTGCCTTTATTGGAATAATAAACAGAGAGATTAGTTTTGATAAGCCCCAATTCATCTTCTATCTGATATTGCCTTGCAATTGCTTCTGCTTCCTTTAAAAACCGGAGTTCGGCATCTGTTTTTTTCAAATGTCCATATACCTGGGCTATATTGTTTTTACTCAACATAATACCCCGTGGATCCTGCAGTGATTCCCAGATAGCAAGGCTTTCCATATAATGGGCAAGAGCAGCGGGGTAATTACCTTTCTGTACTTCGATGGCCCCAAGGTTAGTGATTGCACGGGCTTCAGATCTTTTTGAACCGAGTTTTTTACTGGTACTGATGGCCGCTTTAGAGTAAGCATATGCCTGATCCGGCATTTCTTCTCTGTGCATAAAACAGTAATTGATCAGCCGGTTAAGTGAAGCAGTATCACCCTTCGAATGTGCTGCATAATATGAAAGGCTGTCAATATTGTTTTGAGACCAGGCTGCATATTGAATAAAAAGAATACAGAGAAATGTGCCGGCTAATTTCATGATATCGATCTGGTGTATTTAACTGTTTAAATATAAGTCAGAAACGCTAAATATCTTCTCTGCCCGGTTTTTTAATACAAAGGACCTGCTTTCCCTTCCCGCTAATTTCAATATACAGCATATCACCTGGCTGGTATTGATCAAACCCTTCGCGGGGAAAATATAATTTATGAATTGCGGGGTCGGATACAACAAGGCAATACGCTTTTTTATGAAATACAGGTCTTCGCTTTTTTCGTACAACCAGCGTATATACACTGCGTTTATAATCAGCTTTACAGGCCATAGAAATTCTGCAAACCGTTCTGGCATAGTCAATTGCCATGAACCCAATAAAAAAGAAACTCATATAAACCAATGCTATCCCATAACTCAAATCATTGATCAGCGCATCGTTGCTGCCTATATGACCCAGATAAGGTGATATTAGCCAGATAATGAAGAAAATGATAAACTGCAACCTGAACTCGCTCTTTGATAATTTTAATTTAATCAGCAGCAGACTTTTATCAGATTCTGTTACTGGTAATATGGTATGCGTATCGATCGTATTCATGGATCAACTATGATTTTTTCTTTAACGGGGTACGTAAACGGTGTCCATATCTTCTGTAGAAAAAATATAAACCCAGTACTAATCCGATGATCGCCCAAAAACGGATAATAAACAGAGCCAATTCCTCTACCCTGCTCCATCCTTCCAGCAAAGCATCGATCATTTTTGTGCCAAAGCCCGGTGTATACGCTTTTATATTAGCCGCATTGGCTATCATGGTTCTTTTCAGAGATTGCCGTTGAGAGATCAGCAGGCTTACTGTGCTGTAAGAAAGCTGGTCGTTCAGGTATAAGTTGGATACTGCCGCATTATCTGCCTGCTCCCGGTTATTTTTTTTATTTCCGGAAACGGATCGCTTAACTGCCAGATCATTGGAAAGCATCTGAAAAGACACGTCATCCGCTTTAACAATGCGGTAATCCAGAAAATCTGCCAATGCCTCTACCTGTCGGAGTACGGTATCAAAACGCACAGTTGGTACACGAAACGTAATGGTGTTGCCAATGGTATAGTAAACTGTTTCCAATGAAGAATCCCTGCTTACAGAAACAACAGAGGTATTATCTACTGTATTAGAAAAGTTGGTGTAGATAAGAAACCCTTTTTCTCCCTTAACCATTTCTTCAATAGCCTGGGATGTTTTGTGCAGGTCTTCCACCCTGAATTTAACTTCTGCTGAGCGTATAAATTTTCGGTTAGCGGGTTTAGTTAGCTCCGATGCAGTTGAATCATCTATTGCAAGAGGCATTGCTGAGCTATGTTTGCTCTTCTCAGCATCCTGCTGATGACATCCCGCTAACAGTAACAGAATTATTGGTATTGCGATCAATATTCTCATCTCTATGTTTACTTAAACGTTAACTCCTTCCCGGTTTTGTCAATAACCATTTCTCTGCCCTGATACATTACCGTTGCATATCCGTTATTGAACTGGCCGGCGTTTTCGTATTTAAAATCAAGGATTACTTTTCCTGTTGTATCAATATATCCCCACAGGCCTCCTTTTTTAACGAGGGCTACACCATCTATAAATGAGTATCCGTCTTCATATTGCAGGGGTATTACTTCACGCCCTGAAACATCCACATACCCCAGTTTCCTCTGAAATTCATCCGAAAATAAATGCAGTTTTTCTTCATTGTAAACCATTGCCAGCCCGTTAACTGCGCTGCTGCAATCACTATACCTGCCGTAGGGAACTACCATTTTTCCGGCTGTATCGGCAAGGGCCCATACATAATTTTCCTGTTCATCCATTTTTGATATAGCCGCTAATCCGGATAGGTATATCAACTGGCTTGCATCGTAGGTATGTAACAGTTTCCCGGTAGAATCATAGATTCCCCATACACCGTTATTCATGCAAAACATTTTATTATCGGTGGTATATGTTTCAATCAGGTCGAACTGCAAACCTGCTAGCTTGTTATTTCCTAACGAATCAATGAGTGTGGCTTTGTCATCCTGAATTACCCGAAACTTGTTCCTGTCAACAACCAGCACGCTTTTATATACAGGTTTAATCATTACCTGAAACTGTTGGTTCAGCAAACCATACTTCCCGTTTTTATCTTTAAACACCGCATGGCCAAAAGAATCAAATATGTCTATATAAGTCATCCCATGCGCAGCAGCATCAAAAACAATATTTCCTTTTTTATCAAGATATGCCTGGCGCTGGTCATCTCCGGGATAGGTTACCACCGCATATCCATTGCTGAAAGAACTTAGCAGATCAGCATGTTGCACAGAAAAAACAATCTTACCTGAAGTATCTATGGCACCGCAAGAGGAATCAGTTTCAAAAATGGCCAGCCCTTCAGCAAAATCAAGCAGGCTGTTAAAATTGTTTTGGTATAAATAAGTAAGTCTTTTCTTTTCTAATTGCTGTTTTTGCTCTGCCGACATAGCCTGATCATTCTCATGCATTCCCTGTTTGGGTTTGCATGAATACACGCTGATCAAAAGCAGAAAAAAGAAAAAATATTTCATTGGTAACCTGTTTTATTGAGATGATACTGTGGTTCAGTGTAAAAATGATTTGCACGCAAAGGCGCGAAGGCGCAGTTTATTGGCAAATTTGCTTTCTGATCTTTTACCCGGGCCGCTACATTATTTTAATTCTCCCGCAATAATATCAGCAGCATCTGCAACCTGTATGACGATTCTTTTAAGATTGGCCGCTTTTGCACCGTATGCATATACTTCGGCCCTGATATAGAAAAAATCCTGGGCTTTATCTACTTTATCAAGCGAGATCTTAACCACATCAAAAAAATTATTCTTTTGAAGCAGGTATTGATATTTTGTTTCATCAAGCTTACCCGGCAGCGCTTTGGTTAAATTGAGATAAATGATATACAGATCATCCACTTTACCCAGACGAACTTTAATAGAGGGGATATTGGTGCCTTCAACAGGGATTTCAGCAAGACTATCGGATATTTTTTCATATTCAAATCCTATATCATTCAATACTTTTTCAAACGCTGAAGGAACAGGTTTTGCAGTTGTTTTTTGTTTGCTTTGTGCAAAAGAAACGCTGGCACACAACAACAAACACATCAGGTATACTAATTGCTTTTTCATGATCTATTTTTTTTGAATAAAGAATATGTTTGATGATTCAGGCACTAAAGGTTAATACCCAGCCCAAACCCAAGACGGAAGGAGTTAACAGAAGATTTTGTGTTAAGTCCATTGGTCCAAGAATATTTCCTGAATCCTACGTCGAGATGAAAACTTGTTTTTCTGCCAATAGCTAATGCCGGAGTTAAGCCATAGCCAAATACGGTAGCGGTCCTTGTTACATCGGGTGTAGGCTTTTCAATTAATGCAGCATGTGCGAAGCCCAGATCAATATAGGAACTATGCAAAATGACCAATCCAAGTTTGGCCAGAAAACCCACATCCTGACCAAGCTTTGAAGCACTTTTATCTACCTGGTTGGGGTCAGCTAAAGAACTTAATTGTTTAGAAGCAAAGGGGTACACCCTTAAACCGGCGGAAGTAAATTTGGCATCTAACCCATCCGTAATAAACGCATCATCAGTGAAATTTGCTTTTTCATGATCGAGGAAAGCGGCAAATACAGCACCATGCTGTTGATTCTTACCATAATCCAAAAAAACAAATGGCAGATCCACTCCATAATACAACTGCATGGCATTGCCGAATGAATAGCTTGATTTTAAAGCGTCTTTGGGGCTTGCAAAAGCAAGAGAGGCCCAGACATCTACTTTTTTTATTCCAATTCTGCTTTGGGCATTGGCAGGTATAACCCATGCCAGGCTAAGCAATACACTTAAAAGGCCGGTACAAATTTTTACTGAGAAATTTTTCATTTGGGTCTTATTAATTAGTCAGACAAAGAGACTATTTAATAGACCTTTCACAATACCGTGTAGAGGGTATTTTAGGTAATTATATGACTGTGTTAAGAAGGAAAACTGATCTTCCCCATACTTACCGAAGGAATATCTGCCGTACCATTACCAATGGGTGTATTACCTCCTGCCACACATTCATTGGCCAATACGGCAAAAAGCAGGGCCTCTTTTGCATCGGGATTAATTTGCAATGCCTCCGTAGTATGAAAACTGTAACTCGGCAATAATTCCTGTAAATGCTGCATCAGAATAGGATTATGCATACCGCCTCCACTGGTGTAGATGGCATAGGATTGATTTTTTTGCAGGCTCCGCTTTATCGCTTCTGCAATAGTTACTGCGCTGAAACGGTTAAGGGTGGCCATCATATCAAAATGAGAAATAGAATTAATGCCGGCCGCTGATATAGCATTATCTATGTAGCGAAGATTGAATAATTCAGGCCCGGTTGTTTTGGGGAACCCTTTCTCAAAAAATGAATGTTGCAATAACTGGCGCAGTAATTTTTCATTTACCGTGCCAAGCCTTGCCACTGCTGCATTTTTGTCGAATGACAATTGAAAATGTTGCCGGATATATGCATCCATTAAGGTATTGCCCGGACCGGTATCGGTACTAAAAATCGATGTTGCATCAAGGTTTTCTGGTAAATAAGTAAAATTGGCAATGCCGCCAATATTCAGCATGATGCGGTTTTCACCTTCTTTACCAAACATAAAATAATCGCCATACACCGCCAATGGTGCGCCTTCTCCTCCTGCCGCAATATGTTTTTGCCTGAAATCGCTAAGTGTTATAATGCCCGTTGAAACAGCCAACCGGTCGCCATCTCCAATCTGCAAAGTGGCGTTATCAAAGCGGTCTACGGGGCGGGATGATTTGGGGGCATGATAGATGGTTTGTCCATGACTTGCCAGCAGGTCAACCTCACCCGGAGTGATATTCCATTTCTTCAAACATGCCAAAACCATTGCTGCATGCTGTTGTGCCACCCAACCATTAAGCACACATACTTTTTCAAGATCTACGTTTCGTTTCGAAAAAACGGACCTGATCTCTTCTTTAAAATCATTTTCATACGGCACTGTATCAAATTGAAGTAATTCAATTTTTGTTGCCCGTCCGCTGCCTGTAAACCGGCATAAGGCTATATCCAGTCCATCGAGAGAAGTACCGCTCATTAATCCCAGAATAACCCGGGAATCACCAGAGCCGATGCTGCATAACTTATGTAAATTTTTGTTCATTTTTGCGGCTTTTTGTTGACTTTATTGGCAAGCCGTGCAACAATTTGCGGTTTTTTATTTGTTTTATAAAGAATTTAGTAGAAATTAGTTTTTTAATAACGTGCTTTCATGCTTAAAAAAGAACGTCAGGCATACATTTTACACCAGGTAAGCCTGCATAACAGTGTATTATCGGCTGATCTCAGCGTTTCTATGAACGTTTCTGAAGATACTATCCGTCGCGATTTAAACGAGCTGGCAGAAAGCGGCAAACTGATAAAAGTGCATGGGGGGGCCCTATCCAAGTCGTTCAACAGCTTCTACCTGCGGTCGGATGTATATAATGTTGACAGTAAAAAAATAGTAGCACAAAAAGGCGCTTCTCTTATCAAAGATGGCATGTTTGTACTTACCGGTGGCGGAACCACTATTGTAGAAATGGCCCGCCTGTTGCCCGAAAACCTGAAAGCCACTTTTTTTACCGGCAGCATACCCGCTGCTTTTGAGTATTCGCAACACCCGAATATAGAAGTCATTTTTATTGGTGATAAGATCTCAAAAAAATCACAGATCGCTGTGGGTGGGGAAGCCATCAACAAGATCAGGCATATTAAGGCCGATCTATGTTTTCTCGGTATTAACGCGATAGACCCTGAGCATGGGATCACAGATAACGACTGGGACGTGGCGCAGCTAAAAAATGCCATGGTAGAATCTGCCTCTAAAACAGTGGTTATGACGATCTCAGAAAAATTAAACTCCCACCAAAGAATCAGGGTTTGCGGGGTTAATGATATTGATATCCTTATCACCGAACTCGAACCTAATGATAAAATACTGGATCCATTCAGAATGGATGGGCTGACCATACTTTAATGATACCTTTTTAAAAGATGGGTATTCAAATACCCCCAATAATCCACCATCCTAAAACAAGACTGATAGAAAATCAATCCAGGAAGCCCCGTTTAATAGCGGGGTTTCTTGCTTTTGAATATTCAACGATTACCTACTTCCTGTTCTATTTATTTTATTTGAAATAATTTCGGGTGATATTGTCATTAAATCAATCGCTTAAACAGCTATGTTCCCATCCCAACAAATCAGCCCCGCTTCAGAAAAAGATATTGCAGCAATTGATGTATTGGTCAACAGTGCTTATCGTGGTGAAAGCTCTAAACAGGGCTGGACAACCGAGGCTGACCTTTTGGGAGGCTTACGCACCAATTCAGGCATTTTACAAAAACAGATAGAAGAGCCAGGCTCGGTGATATTGCTATCCAGGGATGAAAACAATGCATTATCCGGCTGCGTATATCTTAAAAAGAAAGGGAACAAAATGTATCTCGGTATGTTAACTGTTGCGCCCAACCTGCAGGCAAAGGGGATTGGCAAACAATTATTAGCCGCAGCAGAACATCATGCAAAGCAAAACAATTGTGAAACCATTACCATGACCGTTATTGCGGTGCGGCATGAACTTATAGGCTGGTACGAAAGGCACGGTTACCGGCCAACCGGAGAAACAGAGCCCTTCCCTGCCAATCCCGAATTTGGTCTGCCCAAGCAGCCATTATTTTTTATTGTAATGGAAAAAACGCTATAGAAAACGGATTAACTGTACTTCTACCGGATTTAACAATACGCAAACCGATACTCTGCTGATTTACAGATGATTTAGTTACCTTCAGATTGTTTTCTAATCTCAGTACTGATTTCTAATGATGCAACGGCCCATACAACATATCATTAAAACGATAGTATGGCTTTTGCTGGCAGGTATCAGCATTGAGGATCTTCCTGCACAGGTTACCGAGCCAACGGATACTGTTTTTTTTCTTGCAAAGAAAAAAGGCCTTTTGGGCAGGTTAGGCCGGGCCCTCTCTGTAAATAATCCCGAACCCGTGCTGCCAGGCGATGGTGTTATTAAGAATGAAGAAATGTTTAACCCTTACAGAGGAAAGATCATTCGCCATGTAGCTGTACAGAAGATCAGTTTCAACAGATCGATAAATGATACAACAAGGGTGATCAAAAATTTTTTTACCAATGTAGGCGATGCATTGCATACCACTACCGGGAAGAAAACAATCCTTAACAATCTTTTTTTTACGCCCGGCGACACACTGTACCCTTATTTGCTGGCAGATAATGAAAGATTTTTGCGTGCACTCTCTTTTTTACAGGATGCGAAAATAGTAGTGAAGTATGCTGCCCCCGGTTCAGATTCTGTAGATGTGATCATTCTGAGTAAAGACGTATTTCCGATAGGCGGCAGCATAGATGAGGTTACCGGAAAAATAGCCAGTTATGAATTTAACGACGATAATCTCCTGGGAACAGGTAATCGTATCCAGGTCAGAAACCTGTTTGACGCAAACAGGCATCCCAATTATGGAATTGGTTTTGAGGTTTTAAAAAGAAATGTTTTGGGCAGTTTTATTAACCTTGCTGCAGGCTATCAAAACCAGACACCCGCTTTTAACAGCGGACGAAGGGAAGAAAAAAATCTTTACCTGCAGGGCGAACTCCCACTGGTAAGTCCCTACCATGTTTGGACGGGCGCATTTGAGATAGCCACTCATTTTACGCAAAACGCATACGTATCTGATTCCTTATACCGCTCTGATTTCAAATATAAATACCGTGTGTTTGATGTATGGGCCGGCTATAATATTGGGGCAAGAAGGCAGTTGGAGCAGAATTTTAAATCGAGGTATAAGCGCGTTATCTCTCTTCGTGCCATACATAAAAATTTTCAGGATGTACCTGATCTTTACAAAACCAATTATAACTATAATTATTCTGATCTTGTATCAGTACTCAGTTCATTCACCATATTTGAACAGGATTTTTACCGAACCAATTTCTTATACGGCTTCGGCCGAAACGAGGATATACCGGAAGGTTTCAGCCTTTCATTTATTTCGGGCTGGAGTAACCGTAACCTTGTATCAAGGCCATATGTTGGGTTTGATTACCAGCGTAATTATTTCTCCAACAAAAACAATTACCTGAATTATAATATCCGCCTCGGAACTTTCTTTAACAAAGGGAGCCTGGAAGATATCAGTATGTTAACCAGCCTGGAATATTTTACCAAGCTCCGTAAACTGGGCAGAAGCCGCTGGTATCTCCGTCATTTTTTAAGTGGCAGCATCACACAATTATTAAAAACGCAGATGAACGACCCATTGCGTTTATCCAGCGACTATGGTATTCCCCAGTTAAACAACCCCGATATTAAAGCATCAACACGCATTAGTTTTAACGGGGAGTCTGTGTTTTATAATACATGGAGATTTGTTGGGTTTAGTTTTGCGCCATTTGTATTTGCCAATGTCTCTTACCTAAAACCCATTGGCAGTTTGGTTAAGAACGGGCAGATATATGCTGCCATTGGTGGCGGTGCACGAACCCGCAATGAAAACCTGGTATTCGGAACCATGGAACTGAAGGCCTATTACTATCCACGCACCTATGGCACATTAACCATGAGTAAATGGAACATCACATTTAATACAGACCTTCGCTTCAGGTATATAAGCCAACTGATTAAAAGGCCTGATTTTGCTGTCACAAACTGATATAACAGAAGTTGTCTTTTATTTATTTGTGTGAAAAAAGCAACTTTGCACAGGTATTTTGCAATTAACCCACAAGATTGATTTTGAAAAAAGATGGTACAAGCCTATAATTTTTTAGCCGGCTGGCAATTGTTTCCTGAGAAATGCGATTTCCAATATGGTCTCACCCCAAAAAGCGGCAACTATAAAATAGAAAGTATCCGTAATGGTCATGCATTAAGCATTAGTATTAACTGGGTTAGTCTTGATAATGAAGCTTTCTACTCGCAATACGAGATGGTGCCGGATGAGGAGTTGCATCCTTTTGAAAATCAGGATATGGCCGATACGATCAAATCCGGCATCCTCAATGCTTCTACCCTGCAAACCATTTTCATCAAAGAAGAAAAAACAATACTGGAAGTAACCAATGAGATCTTACCCAATGGTTATATGAAAGTAACACAGAAAGGAACTACCAAAGAGGGCGAACCTTTTGTAAATACAGAGATCTATCATAAACAGATGAATATCCTTCCCTATGCTTCATCAGTTGGCAGCGTGGTTATCAGGCCCACCAAAGAAGGAGTGATCAAACACAAAGCGCTTTCTGCCATGGAAGAACAAACCAATATGCAGCTCGACCAGATCAGGCAGCAGATTGAGTTATTGGCAAAACAGGCGCAGGAAATACGCAAACGAAAAGAACTAAGCATGATGATCTATGAAGCAAGATTAAGCTTCAAACCACAGATCGGGCATACCTATCATTTATACGAAAAAAAAAATGGCACGCATATGTTATCATTGGTAGCACCGCATGAGTGGGGCGGCGCCGGACCATTTAAACAATTTATTTCTTCCGCAAGATTATTGGCAGACCATACATGGGTGGAGATCAATTCTTAATTAAAAATCAGAAATCAGTAAATAAGAATTGATTGCTCTACTACAGATCTTTACTGGCAGCAGCTATTATTGAAAGATCATTTTTGTTTTGAACATATACCACCAATGCATATTCCGAAGGTTTAAAGCTAACAGGAAGATTGATGGCCCCTTCGCCTTCATTACTGATGGCCTGTGTTGCAAATGAGCGGACAATATTATGATTGGCGATGGTTAAGCCATTATTCTCTCCCGCTTTAATATGCGTAGTGGCCTGTTTTTGAACCAATGCAATATTTAACAGGTCGTTCCGGTTTGTATTAGCTGTCTTATAATGAAACCCGATCAGATTTTTATCTACTGAAACTGTTTCTACTAAAATAGTGGCAGGCTTCTCTACCAGCAATGCATCCTGAATAAGTTTGTTTACCGCATTCCTGTTATTTCCTGCTGTTTCTTTTCTTCCGTTCACAATAAGTTGCGGAGTATATATACTTTCATTGTGCAGGTATTGGCTATACCACTGCTGTCTTTCGCTGTATGATTTATTGCTGAAAGGATCTGCCCATCCCAAACGGTTCCAGTAATCAACATGAAAAGACAAAGGGATAATATGTTCGTTATGTGCGTCTGCATATTCGGCCAGCAATGCATCTGCGGGCGGGCAACTGCTGCATCCCTGACTGGTAAATAATTCCAGTACAGCTATACCTTTAGTGGCTGACACATTATTTGGTTTAGTATTGATAGATTTTTTCTGTGAACTGGCCAGCATCAATGCAGAAACAATCAGTAATACTCCAAAAGCAACTACCTTAAGTTTTTGAATAATCATTTTCATCTTGCAGCATTTTAGATTATAAATGATCAACAATATCCTTCACTGAAGGACGTAACCGGTAATCAGGATTGAAGAAAACATATTTGATCCTTCCGTCCTTACCAATGATATAGGTAGCGGGTACCGGTAAATTTGCACCATTGCTGCCGTTGGCAACTTTGAAATCAATACCATATTTTTTATACTTATCCTGTGTAGCCTGATCAACCTCAAAAGCTACCTGGTAAGATTTCATGATAGACAGGTTCGCGTCACTGATAATAGAAAATGATGCTTGGGTTTTACCGATGGTTTTGCCAACATTCTCAGTCGTTTCAGGGGTTACGGCCACCAAAGTTGCGCCTTGGGAAGCAATCAGTTGCAATGAATCGTTAAGGCTGTTCAATTGTTTGTTACAGAAAGGGCACCATTGTCCGCGATAAAAAATCAGCACCACCTCTCCTTTTTTCAATTGCTGATCAAGTACAAAAGGCTGTCCTTTACTATCCTTAGCAGTAAACACAGGAGCTTTATCTCCTACAGATAATCCTTTTGGGTATGGTTGGGCAAATACTGAAACGGCTGAGAATACAATGGACAAGATGGGCAAAAAGGTCTTCTTCATAAACTTAAATTATGACAATAAACATTAGTCTAATAATTAGACGGGAGTAATACCCAAACCTTACAAAAGATTATAATCTGAATATTAAAATTACATATAATGGTTCTATAGATGCAATATCTTTTGTAACAATTAATTAATCATCACTTAATACAGAATTTATTTCAGTTCCGTCACTTCGTACCCCGTTTGAAGATCTCAAACTTATCCTGAATAGTTTTGATTCAAATTACAACCATAAAAAAAGGAAGTGAAAAAGCGTTCACACAGGTGTATGCCCAATACCATGTAAAGCTGTATAATTACTTTCGTAAAAAAACAAAATCAGATGATATAGCATCTGAACTGGTTCAACTAACCTTTATCAAACTCTGGAGATTCCGGCATACATTAACTGAAAAATATACTTTAGACACCCAGCTTTTCAACATAGCAAGAACGGGTTTGATTGATTTTATCCGTCAGCAATCAATCAAAAATGCAAAAATGACCGATTTAGAAATTAGTACAGTTTCAAATCAGGCAATTCTTCCCGACCATAGTTTCGAATTATCAGACTATTTCAGCCATGCGATCAAAACACTGCCGCCTGTAAGAAAAAAAGTGTTCATCCTCAATCGTATACAGGGTTTTAGCTACCAGGAAATTGCCAATCACTTATCAATTTCTATTCATACAGTGGAAGACCACATGACAAAAGCTGTCAGACATATTAAATCAATAACCTTCCTGTTATTGATTTATTCCGCTTGATCTTCAGAGAACTTTCATTTGCCTATATTAAGTAAATGTTACCGACAGTGGTAAAAGGCTTTAACAAACGTATTCAGGATAGTATACGTTTTTATGCAGGTAACACAAGAACTGATTAATAGATTTTTTGCAAACGAATGCACCTCTTTAGAAGTTGAGGCGATTGCTCTGTATTTTTCTGAGCATGCTGAGGAACTGGATAAATACCTTACCAAAGAAGAATGGGATAGTATAAATGTAAAGGAAGAACTTAATACGGAAACCTCGAAAAAGTTATACAAAGCAGTAAAATCAAGCATTTTCGGGAGACCGCAGGCAGGAGTAATAACTATAATTCAAAAGAAAAAGTACTGGATTGACGCTGCATCGCTGATACTGGTGGCGGGGCTTAGCTTTATTACACAAACCCATTTATTTAGAAATGAAGATATTGCCGCTACCAGTACCCGGAATAACCAGAGCAGTAATGCAAGGCAGGCAAAAAACGAATTTCCGGAATGGCGAATAGAAATCAATACAAATAGTTCTCCCAAAGAAATAGAATTGCCTGATGGCTCAACAGCAAAACTGTATAAGAATAGTTCTATCAGTTTTCCCGAAACCTTCCCAAATAATAAAAGAGAGGTCAAATTAAAAGGTGATGCCTTTTTCGAAGTTGCAAAAAACAAAGAAAAACCATTCACGGTTTATTCAGGCTGCTTATCTACAACGGCTCTGGGCACTTCATTCAGGGTTACGCTTGATACGGAAGAAACAAAAAATATTCAGGTAAAATTATATACCGGAAAAGTAGTGATCAGGGCTATTGAAAAACTTAAAAACTGGGGGAAAGATATTTTACTCAATCCTGGTGAGCAAATGTTATATAACCGGGAAGCGGGAACTATGGCGGTTGTAACAAATTTCCATGACATTAACAGTCAGTTACCCAGATTAAAATCTAATACTATTCAGGCACAAAGCCAGGAAATAAAATTTGGCAATACTTCCTTACCTGAGGTAATGAAAGACCTGTCTCTTTTCTTCAATGTGAAGATTGATTTTACAGCAGAGCATATTGTCAAAATGAATTTTAGCGGAACAATCAATCGCATGGATGATATAGCAGCCGTATTGAAAGTAATTGCATTAATGAATGGATTAGAATCTAAAAAAACAACAGAAGGATTTACGATAGTTAAGCCTAACTAAAAATCACGTATTAAAAGGATTGCAATTCACTGAAGAAGTGTACAGATATTTTATTGCCAAATCAAAAGTTAACTAAATATGAAAATTAAATTTCACGGGGAACTCAGAAAAACTGTAAAGGCATTTCTCTTTGCATCTGCTTTATCCTGTTCTGTAGCTGCGCTTTTCGCACAACAAACATCGGTTGTTACAGGAACTGTGATCAATGAAAAAAACGAAATCCTGCAAGGTGTTGCAGTTCAGGTAACCAATACAGCCACTAAAGAAAGTTATACGGGAACCACAGACGATAAAGGAATCTTTATTTTCAGAAAGCTGATTTCCGGTAATACTTACAATTTTTCAGTTACATATATAGGCTATGAAACAGGCATTGTGAAAAAATACCTGGTAAAACAGAATGAAAATAATTCGCTTCTTATCAAGCTCAGGAGTGTTAGTTCCTCTTTAAATGAAGTGGTAGTAACAGCTTTGGGTATTAAAAGAGAAGAGAAATCATTGGGTTATGCAGCACAATCTGTTAATGAAAACGCAGTGAAAGATGCCAAGACCAATAACTGGGTTAATTCCTTATCAGGCAAAGTGGCCGGATTAAATATACAGGGAACCGGTTCCGGGCCCATGGGTTCTTCAAGGATTACTTTACGTGGCGAGAACTCACTGAATCTCGATAATAACCAGGCTTTGATCGTTATTGATGGTGTACCGGTTAGCAGTAAAATAACCGGCACCGGTTTCAAGGCGCATCTGGCAGCTGATAGTCCAGTAGATTATGGTTCAGATTTATCAGATATTAACCCGGATGATATTGCAAGTGTTACTGTATTAAAAGGGCCGGGAGCAACTGCATTATATGGCAGTCGTGCAGCAAATGGCGCTTTAATCATTACCACAAAAAATGGTGTCAGAAAAGAAAAGGGCTTAGGCATTACCTATAACACAAACATAAGTATTGACCAGGTTAACCGTTGGCCAGATTATCAATACGAATATGGTGAAGGCAGAACAAATGCATACTACTCTTATGGCAACAGCGCAGATGGACCTAACACAAGCACTAATGCAGCTGCAGGCAGGGCATGGGGACCCAAATTTAATGGGCAATCCTATTTTCAATTTGATCCTTTTACCTCCGATAATAAAGCAACCCAACGAACGCCCTGGGTTGCTTATCCCGACTATATAAAAGGTTTTTTTCAGACAGGGTTAACATTTTCAAACAACGTTTCAATAGAAGGCGGATCAGACAAAGGTTCAGCACGTTTATCGGTGTCTCACCTAAAGAATTCATGGATCATACCAAACACAGGTTATGAAAGATTAACCGCAACCTTATCGGTAAACCAAAAGATAACAGATAAATTAAAGATCAACGGGAAAGTAACTTATACAAATAAGAAAAGCGACAACCTTCCTTCTGCCGGTTACAATAACCAAACACTCATGTACTTTTTAATTATTGGAACAGCACCCAATATAGATCACAATTGGTTTAAACCATATTGGATGCCCGGATTAGAGGGTATTCAGCAAAGGAGCCCTATTTATAGCGGGCCCGACAACCCATATATAGACATATATGAAGACCTCAATAAGTTAAATAAACACGGAGTAGTTGGAACATTTTCTGCAAATTATGAGATCAGCAAAAAACTGGAATTAATGGTTCGTTCGGGAGTAGATATGTCGTTCGAGTTTCGTTCTCAGCAACGCCCGTACAGTATTACCAAATTCCCTCAGGGAAGTTATAGGGAACAAAATGTATTTAATTATGAAATAAATACAGATGCCTTACTGACCTATAAAGACAATATCCAAAACAAAATCAAGTATAGTGTATCAGTAGGTGCCAATGCGTTGAAGCAGACTTATGATTTTGCAGGAATGTATGCCGACAAGCTGGCCCAACCGGGTATTTACCAGATATCAAATAGTTTAGACCAGGCCGTAGCTGATCCGGTAAAAACAAAAAAAGCAATTAACAGTATTTATGCAACCTCACAATGGTCGTATTTAGATAAATACTTTTTGGATATCACCGGTCGGAACGACTGGAGCAGCTCACTCCCCTATGGCAACAACTCGTTTTTTTATCCATCTATCAGTACCAGCTTTTTATTGAGCGATATTTTTACCTTACCAACTCAGGTATCTTTTGCAAAGATGAGATTATCATTGGCACAGGTAGGTAATGATACCAGACCTTATCAGACATCAAAATATTATGACAGGATATATGGCAATAACTTCACCAATTCATCAACCTTGTATAATCCTGCTTTAAAACCAGAAATTATCACAAGCTATGAAGCAGGTTTAGACCTGAGGCTATTCAAAAGCCGTTTGTCTATAGATATCTCAACGTATCAAAACAATAACCGCAATCAGATTATTGCCATTCCGTTAGATCCTACATCAGGTTATTCATCAGCACTGATTAATGCAGGTTTAATTGAAAGCAAGGGAATAGAAGTGCAACTAAAAGGAGTGCCCATAGCTAAAAGGAACTTTAAATGGACTACTACTCTCAACTGGAGCCGCAACAGGAGTTATGTAAAAGAGTTAAGTAACGGCGTAACAAGTCAGGTAATTTATAGCCATGAAAACAATGTAAGCATTGAAGCAAGGGTTGGTGGCAGAATGGGAGATATGTATGGCAGAGGATTTCAACGCACACCAGACGGACAGATTATTTACAACTCAACAGGCCTTCCTGCAACATTGGATGCAAACACAAAAGTATGGGGCAATGCTTTTGCTGATTGGAAAGCGGGGTTAATGAACGAGTTTGTATTTAACAATTTCAGGGTAAGTATCCTGTTCGATTACCAGCATGGCGGCAGCATGTATTCACAAACAAACCACAAATCAAATACACTGGGTAAAACCAAAATAACACTGCCGGGCCGCGATAATGGTATTGTAGGTGATGGTGTGGTATTAGATGCTGCAACCGGCAAATATGTACCCAATAAAGTAAATGTTTCGGCCAGTTCATATTATGAAACCGTGTATGCAATCAGTAATGCAGAAATGAATATCTATGATGCTACCTATCTGAAACTAAGAGAAGCAAGGGTAGAGTTTAGGCTTCCACAAAATTTGCTGGCAAAAATCGGCATTAAAGAAACCAGTGTTGCTGTATATGGCAGGGACCTGTTTAATATTACAAAATTTCCAGGGTTTGATCCGGAAGGCGGCAATTTAAATAGTGGTACCATCACACCCGGGGTTGAATTAATGCAGTTCCCCTCAGCAAGAAATATGGGTATCAACCTCACTTTCAAATTCTAAAACACCCTTTAATATCAGCATCGATGAAAACACATAAATTACTATATCTGCAAATCGCAATACTCAGTTGCCTGTTTGTATCATGTACAAAAAACTTTGAGGATCTGAACACAGATCCAAACCGCCCGAAAAGTGTTACACCAGGTGTTATGCTGGGGCAAATGCAATACCGGATTGTAAACAGCAGCATAGGGAGTGCCCGAAGCTTTACCCATGAATTAATGCAGGTTGACGCGCCAAGGAGCAGCAACAGTGGTGGCGTTCACAGGTATTATATTACAGCAGGAACCGGGGTATGGAATAGTTTTTATACCTACCTCACAGATATTGAAGGCATCATTTCTTTGTCTGATAAACTGGGAGAAAAAAATTACAAAGCCATCGCTTTGGTTTATAAAAGCTGGGCATACTCAATATTGACAGATTTGTATGGAGATATCCCCTATTCTGAAGCGATAAAGGCTGAATCAGGAAATTTTCAACCAAAGTTCGACTCACAAAAAGAAATCTATACAAAGATATTGGGCGATCTGATTATTGCCAATGACCTGTTTGATGATACGAAAGCGTTATCCTACGGCGGCGATTATGTGTACCCATCCAATACCCTCTCGGGTGGCAAGAACATTGGCATACAACGATGGAAAAAATTCTGCAACACTTTGCGTTTAAGGCTTTTATTACGATTATCAAAACGTCAGGGAGAAATAGATGTAAACAGCCAGATCAATGCAATACTGGCCGACGCAGTGAAATATCCTGTTTTTACAAGCAACGCTGATGATGGTATTTTCAGATACCCCAATGTGAACCCTTACTACAATCCCAATTATACTGCAAGGCAATTAGATTGGAGAAATGAAAATTACTACACAAAATTTTTTATCAATAAAATGAATACCGACAATGATCCCCGCCGTACTGTTTGGGCAATACCGGTTACTGTAGGCGGAGTTCCTGTTTACCGGGGTATTGAAAGCGGATATCCAACCACCACTTCCTATGTTGTTGGCCAAAATTCAAGTTATACAGATGAACTTAAAACATCTTCGTATTTGGGAGTAATGATTACATATGCTGAAGAAGAATTTATTAAAGCTGAATTGGCATTAAATGGATTTAATACCGGCAAAACATCGAAGGCGCATTACGAAAATGGCATTAATGCTTCTATGACACAATGGGGCGCCGTAATGCCGGCAAATTATCTTACACAACCCGGTGTTATTTTCAATACTGCCGGCAGTATTGATGACCAGTTGCAGCAAATTATTCTACAGAAATATTATGCCTACTTTTTTGTGGATTACCAGGCGTGGTTTGAAAAAAGAAGAACCGGTTATCCAATACTACCAAGGGGAACAGGCATTCCTGCTGAAAATCCGTTCCCGAGCAGGATACCTTACCCAACCTATTTGCAATCTTTAAACCCGTCAAATTATAATGCGGCTGTAACTGCTTTAGGCGGCAAAGACAACAGTAATGCAAAAGTGTGGTGGGACAAGTAATCCCCGAAAATAACTCATCAGTTAAATAATAGCAATGAAAAAGGTCTCCTGTTTTTTGTTTTTTGTTAGCCTTACAACCGGCATCTTAGCCCAGGATAATGGTGTTAAACCCTTACTGCAAAAAAAGAAGGTTTTATTACCAAATGGCTGGACACTAACCCCTGCAGGCCGCAGCCTGGAAGCAGGAGACCTTCCGCTAAACATGGCAGTATCTTCCTCGAGAAAAATAATTGCTCTAGCCAATAACGGACAAAGTGTACAAAGCATTCAGCTAATTGACGCCGTTAATGAAACAATACTTGACAAGATAGAAATCCAAAAATCATTTTACGGACTTAAGTTCAGCAATGATGACAAATTCCTGTATGCTTCAGGTGGCAATGATAATCAGATACTCAAATATGCCGTAGTAAACAATAAACTATTTTTAAAGGACAGTATTATTTTAGGGAAAAAATGGCCGGAGAAAATATCACCTGTAGGTATTGAAATTGACGGTGCCGCACATATTCTTTACACAGTTACAAAAGAAAATAATACACTTTATGTAATTGACTTAAACACAAAGAATATCATTCATAAACAAGCTCTTGGAAACGAGGCCTATGCCTGTATCCTATCTCCCAATAAAAAAGAATTGTTCATCTCATTGTGGGGTGGAAAAAAAATAGTTGTCTTTAACACCCGCAGCCTTGTTATTTCAGATACCATACATGTTGGTTATAACCCTAACGAAATAACTCTCACAAAGAACGGCCTGTATCTTTTTGTTGCCAACGCCGGGGATAACAGCGTTTCCATCATCAGCACAAAAACAAATAAAACGATAGAAGTATTGGATGCAGCACTTTACCCTGATTCTCCGGTTGGTTCCGTTACTAACGGGCTGGCCTTATCCGAAGATGAAAAAACATTATACATTGCCAATGCAGATAATAATGCACTGGCTGTTTTTGATGTAAGCTTTCCCGGCAAAAGCCGGTCAAAAGGTTTTATTCCTGTGGGCTGGTATCCAACAAACGTTAAGGTGATTGGAAGAAAAATTTTTGTATCCAATGGCAAAGGGTTCAGCTCTTTTGCTAATCCATCAGGCCCTCAACCTGTAAGTAAAGAAGTAACATCCGGTATCCATGTTGGCGAAACAAAAGAAAATACAAGGCTTCAGTATATTGGCAGTTTAATGAAAGGAACTGTAAGCATCATTAATGAGCCCGGCAAAGCAACATTAGCTCTTTACTCAGAGTATGTTTACAGGAATACTCCTTACAAAAAGAAAAATGAGTTGCTAACTGAGGGAGAACCCGGCAATCCCATTCCTATGAAAGCAGGAGGCACCTCCCCTATCAAATATGTTTTTTATATACTAAAAGAAAACAGGACTTACGACCAGGTTTTTGGTGATATAAAGGAAGGAAATGGTGATAGTTCACTTTGTTTGTTTGGAGAAAAATACACACCCAACCAACACAAGCTTACCAAAGAATATGTATTGCTGGATAATTTTTTTGTAGACGCAGAGGTAAGTGCTGACGGACATAACTGGAGTATGGGGGCTCATGCCAATGATTATCTTGAGAAAACATGGCCAACCAGTTATGGCAGAAGAGGCGGAACTACTGAAGGCATGGGCAGAAGAGAAATAGCCAATGACAAAGATGGTTTTATCTGGGATTTTTGCAAAAAAGCCAATGTTAGCTACCGGACTTATGGCGTGTTTCAGGATAATGAAAAAGGAAATATTCCTGCGCTGAGAGGACATGAATGCAGTTATTTCTCTACCTTTTATTTAAACCATATCCGGGACACCACCCGTTTTCAGCAGTGGAAAAGAGATTTTGATTCACTTGTGGCTATTCGCGCGGTGCCCAGTTTTAATTCGGTGCGTTTTGGTGCAGATCATACACAGGGACTGGCAGTTGGCAAATCTTCCCCATTTGCCTGTGTTGCCGATAATGACCTCGCTGTAGGATTATTTGTTGAACACTTAAGTAAAAGTCCTATCTGGAATGAGAGTGCGATTTTTATTTTAGAAGATGACGCTCAAAATGGCCCGGATCATGTTGATGCTCATCGTTCCAATGCACTTGTGATCAGTCCGTATACAAAAAGAAAATTTGTGGATCATACCATGTATTCTACATCAGGTATGTTAAGAACGATGGAATTAATACTCGGACTTCCGCCAATGAGCCAATACGATGCCGGGGCTACACCGATGTGGCGAAGTTTTACCGCAAAACCTGATTTCGCAAAATATGCACCCTTGCCATGCAATATTGACTTGAATGAGATAAATAAAAACAGATCCTTAAGCGCTATTAAGTCTGAACAGCTTGATTTTACAGATGCAGACAGAGTAAACGATCATTTATTTAATGAGATACTTTGGAAAGGTATAAAAGGCGAAACTGCACAATTGCCGGCCCCAAGAAGAAGCGCATTTGTAAGAGTGGCAGAAAAATAAAATCGGAAAAATATAAAATACGCATTCTCCGACTGTACTCGTAACAGCTTATTATTTTACCCCATACAAACTACCACCCTTCGCAAACAACCTGTCGATGCTTTTTTCAACAGCCGGATCTTTCTCTAAAGGGGGCGCATGGTGGGGTTTAATTCGGGCATCAATCACCAACGGGCCACGGCAGCCCCAGTGTTTATTTTCTGTAAAGGCATTAATGCCATATATATCATGCGATGGGTTACAGCGGGTATAAGTTACCCAAAGATAATTCCGGATATTTTCTGCTGCAAAACCGGCATCATCACAAACCACAATGAAAACAACACCTTCCAATGCATTTGTTTTTGTTTGCAACTGCTGATCCAGTATCTCCATTTCTTTATGCGCCTGTTCATAAGAAACAAATTTACCTGTTTGCAAAACAACCACCCCCGGCATTGCCAACCGTACATTTTCAAATGAAGACAATTCTTTCAACACCTGCGGCACTTCCCGGGCAAGGTTTCTTTTCGCGTCACCATACGCTGCAAACACCACTTTACTACCACTATTCAATCCTGTACCGGAATAATCTAATGTATCAATAGTGGTATTGGTATGAAAATGTACATCCCGGCTAAGGTCTATCCGCTCCAGTACATATTCCATAAATGGTTGTACCTGATGTGTACTGAGCTGATTGGTATCATCTGCGGTAATGAACAGGAATTTGGCAAGACTTAATTGTCCGGTTCCCAAAACATGGTTGGCAATGGTTAATATTTCTGCGGGTTGTTTGGCCGGTGTATACGGTGTATAACGTTCGCTGCCAATGGCAAGCAGTAACGGGTGTACACCTGCTGCATCTACGGCATGCACTTCTTTTAAACCGGGTATTTCCTGCGGTATGGCGGCGCCTGTTAACTCGTGGATCAGTTCACCAAAACTGGTGTCCTCCTGCGGTGGCCGGCCTACAACAGTAAATGGCCAGATGGCATTTTTCTTTGCGTACACTTTGTGTACACGCATCAGCGGAAAAGGATGCCTCAAACTATAATAGCCCAGATGATCTCCAAAAGGCCCTTCCATTTTATTTTCACCTGGATATACTTCACCAGTAATCACAAAGTCTGCATCAGTGCTAATACAAAATCCATCGCGGTAGCAGTAACGGAATCTTCTCCCACCCAGCAAACCTGCAAAACTCATTTCACTGATGCCCTCCGGCAAAGGCATTACCGCGGCAACTGCATTTGCAGGTGGCCCGCCTACAAAGCAACTTACTTTTAATGGCAGGCCTTTTGCGTTTGCTTTGCTCTGGTGCACACCAATACCACGGTGCAACTGGTAATGCAACCCTATTTCTTTATTCAACGCATAATCATTCCCTGTTAACTGGATGCGGTACATGCCAAGGTTCGCTTTCATAATACCCGGCTGATCCATGTCTTCTGAGTAAACCTGTGGCAGTGTTACAAACGCGCCGCCGTCCATGGGCCAGTGATGTATGTGTGGAAGATCAGCTATTTGTATCTCTTCGTATAAAACAGGTTTTGTAAACGGATTTTTTAAAGGAAATGCTTTGGCTGCAGCCAACCCTGCCTGCAGGTTATCCAGCGGATGTTTTAAAGCTTTTACAGGATCATCTTTTAAGGCGATGAGCTTTTGAACCAGTTGAAAAGTATCCCTGAAAATAAATTTGCTTCTGTCAAACGTGCCAAAAATATTGGAAGCGGCACGAAAACGTGAGCCTTTTACATTCCCGAATAATAATGCAGGGCCGCCAGCCTCATATACACGCAAATGAATAGCCGCCATTTCGAGGTATGGATCTACTTCTTCTTTGATCCGGATTAAATGACCATTCTTTTCAAGGTCCAATAAACATTCTTCTAACGAAACATAGCTCATGCGATACGATCAAAAGGTTTACACAATAGTTGTGATCAGCTTCTTTTCCGGTGGCCAAAAATATAATAGATGATCAAACCGAATACCGGCGCCACTACAATGAGTATGGTCCAGAGTAATTGGGTGTTCCGGTCCATATCATCACGGTCAAAGATACCCCTGATCGTATAAATGATAATTGCGAGCCAGAGAACACTCAGCAAAAATGCCTGCATAACAGATTTTTATACCTCTAAGCTACATCATCATTGTCAAATACAAAGTATCTGCAAACCACAAATCCACAAACTACAGATGAACTTCGTATTTTTGCCTTATGACAAAACTCAGTGTGAACATCAACAAATTTGCCACCCTGCGTAATAGCCGGGGCGGAAATAACCCTGATGTGGTGAAATCGGCCATAGATGCCCAGCGTTTTGGAGCAGATGGTGTTACCGTACATCCGCGCCCGGATGAACGGCATATCCGTTATGATGATGTGAGAGCCATCAGGAAGATCATCACTACCGAATTCAATATTGAAGGTAATCCTACCGAACAAAAGTTTGTTGACCTCGTACTCGAAACCAAACCACACCAGGTAACCCTTGTTCCGGATGCATTGGGCCAGTTAACAAGTGATCATGGATGGGATACCATCAAAAACAAACAATACCTGATTGATATTATTGATGTTTTTAAAAAAGCAGGCATCCGTGTATCCATCTTTGTTGACCCTGTTATTGAAATGATAGAAGGTGCTGCACAAACAGGAACAGACAGGATAGAATTATATACCGAAGGATATGCCGGTATGTACGCCGCCGGTAAACATGAGCAGGCCGTGGCACCTTATGTTATTGCTGCATTAAAAGCAAATGAGCTTGGATTAGGATTAAATGCCGGGCATGATCTCGATCTTCACAACCTGAAATTCTTTAAACAACATATTCCTACCCTTGATGAAGTAAGCATTGGCCATGCACTGGTTTGCGATGCCATTTACCTGGGCTATGAGAATGCAGTGCAGCTATATAAGCGTCAATTACTGTAAACTACAGAGATTTAAAGATCTGTTACTTCCTCCGTATATTAGTTTCTCAAACAGCGTTATGAGAACCCATTTGCTGCTCCTGTGTTGCATTGTAACAACCTCCATCTTGTCGCAATCCATCAAACCATTGCCCCCATTGCCTTCCAAAGAGCAGTTACAATGGCATGAGAAAGAGTTTTATCTGTTTATCCATTTTGGGCCCAATACCTTTACTGATAAAGAATGGGGAGAAGGCAATGAAGATCCTTCCCTCTTTAACCCCACTGCCCTTGATTGTGAACAATGGGCACGTATTGCCAAACAGTCCGGGGCAAAAGGCATTATACTAACAGCCAAACACCATGATGGTTTTTGTTTATGGCCTAGTAATTTCAGTAAACATACCGTAAGAGAAAGTAAATGGCAGAACGGGAAAGGTGATGTGGTAAAAGCCTTATCAGATGCCTGCAAAAAGATAGGGATTGATATGGGTGTGTATATTTCTCCATGGGACAGGAACCATCTCCTTTACGGAACACCTGCTTATAATGATGTTTATATTTCAACCATGAAAGAATTGCTGACCAATTATGGAAAGTATTTTGAATTGTGGTGGGATGGCGCCAACGGCGAAGGGCCCAACGGCAAGAAACAACAATACGATTTCAGGCGTTTTGAAGATTCTGTTTTAAAATGGCAGCCGCAGTTAGTTGTCTTCAGTGATATTGGCCCAGGCATACGCTGGTGCGGAAATGAGAATGGCACTATCAACAGCACTAACTGGAATTTATTAGACACCGCAGGTTTTAAAAGAGGCCTTGGCGCTCCCTCTACCGATACTTTGAACACAGGTAATGTAAACGGCAAAAACTGGATACCTGCTGAAGCAGATGTATCTATCCGCCCGGGATGGTTCTATCATGCAAAAGAAGACAGTAAAGTAAAATCACCACAAACATTATTTGATCTCTATCTCCGGTCGGTGGGCAATGGCGGCAATCTTTTATTAAATGTGCCGCCCGACAGATCCGGAAGAATTAATGCAGCAGACTCCGCCTCCCTCATGGGTTTCAGAAAACTTCGTGACGCAGCTTTTGCAACCGATGTATTGAAAGAGGCTAAGCTCAGTACCAATACCACCTCCAGCCAACACCTAAGTAGTCTGACTGATCACAATATCCAAACCTATTGGGCGTCATCACAAAAAGAGAACACCCAAATCATTATCACCTTCCCAAAGAAAACAAAGATCAATACACTGGTATTGGAAGAAATGATCCGCTATGGCCAAAGAGTCAGTTCCTTCACCATTGAATCATTTAACAGAACCGGTTACCAACCGGTTTTTACAGGCACTACCATCGGCCGCAAAAAAATAGCCCGTTTCAACAAACAGGAAGCACAAAAACTGCGCATCACTATTCATACTTCAAAAGCGGCACCGGTATTAAGGGGTATTTCGGGATATATGGTGAGTGAGTTAAAATAGTTAAAGTAGTTAAAAGGGTTAAAATGGTTAAAGTAGTTAAAATAGTTCAAGAGAAGCAACTCCAAACCCCAAACTCCAGACTCCAGACTCCTTCCGCCACCCATCCCCAAATTCCTGCACTAATCACAAACGTTACTCCATTAATCATATATCTCTAATCAGTGTAATCTGCGATCATTAGTTTGTATTTCTAAAAACCAAACACATGAAACATTTTTTACTGGCAGCATGCCTGCTTACCGGAACTGTATTGCAGGCACAACGTCCGCTTACAAGCACGCCCAGCGGTGGCAATAAAAAAGCCATGGTTGGCGAAAGAGTGGGCTTAACAGATATTACCATTAATTACGACAGGCCCGCTGTAAAAGGCAGGGAAGGGAAAATATGGGGGCAATTGGTGCCGGTTGGCTATGCCGACCTTGGTTTTGGAACCACCAAAGAAGCTCCCTGGCGTGCCGGTGCCAACGAATGCACTACCATTGAATTTAGCACTGATGTAAAAATTGAAGGGCAACCATTGGCCAAAGGCAGGTATGGATTTTTTATTGCTTACGGACAGGAAGAAAGTACCCTGATCTTTTCAAAAGACAATACTTCATGGGGCAGTTTTTATTATGATCCTAAGAAAGATGTACTCCGTGTAAAAATAAAGCCAGTAACTACCGACCACTCTGTTGAACGGTTGAAATATGAGTTTACCAACCAAACAGAAAACACGGCAACCATTAACCTGCTTTGGGAAAAACTTGGTTTCCCGTTTAAGGTAGAAGTAGATCTGGTTGCTGCACAGATCGAATCATTCAGAAATGAATTGAGAACAGATAAAGGATTTTTCTGGCTTGGCTGGCAAACTGCAGCGCAATGGTGTGTTGACCATAACACCAACCTGGAAGAAGCATTGCAATGGGCCGATACTGCTACCAACCCCAATATTTTGGGTGAGAGAAATTTTGTCTCTCTCTCCACTAAAGCAGCCGTGTTAGACAAACTGGGAAGAACAGAAGAAGCAAAAACGATCATGAAAGAAGCTGCTCCATTGGGCACCATGCAACAAATACACCAGTATGGACGTGCTTTACTAAGCAGTAAAAAAACAAATGAAGCGCTGGATGTTTTCAAACTTAATTTTGAAAAGAACCCGAATCAATTTACTACCCTTATGGGATTGGCACGCGGCTATTCCGGTGTGGGCGATTATAAAAAAGCATTGGAGTATGCAGAAAAAGCCTTGCCAATTGCGCCAAATGCATTGAATAAAAACAATGTAGAAAAATTAATCAGCCAGTTGAAGGAAGGAAAAGATATCAATTAATCAACCCGTTATAAAACCGTGCCTTGGTGTCTTTGTGTGAGATTTTTTTGCACACAAAGCACACCGCGCTCGCCTAAGCTTAGCGGGCGAGAAGGCACGGTTTTTTTGTTAAATAGACTGGAATATTGTCAGCAAAAATTACCAATTATACGTATAGAATTAATATTTTTGTCGTATAAATTAAAGGTATGGATGCTAAAATCACACTAAGCTTTGATGAGGATGTCATTGAGCGGGCCAAAAAATTTGCCGAAGCAAATAATATCAGCCTGTCAAGGCTTACTGAATTCTTATACCGCAACATCACTACAAAAAATTACCGTTCCTTAGAAGACCTCCCTCTTGCCGATTGGGTTTCGGCTGTAGCCGAGGGCCAGGCAACCTATGTAACCAAACATAAAACCCGCAACCAACTGAAACAGGCATACTATCAATCTAAAAAAACGAAATGAAGGTTTTTATAGATGCCAATATTCTTGTTTCGGTATTGAATAAAGAATATCCATTATTCACCCAATCTGCGCGGTTATTGAGTTTGGCTGATAATAACTCTTTTCAACTGTACTCATCCCCTATCTGCTTCGCCATTGCTTTTTATTTTGCCTCTAAAAAGGGAGGCGATGTGCTGGCAAAAAAGAAAATAGCCATTCTTGCAGGTAAAATAAAAATTGCCGGAAATAAACAAACCGATGTGCTGGCAGCCGCCACCCACAAAAAAATACTCGATTTTGAAGATGGGCTGGAGTATTACGCTGCGCTAAATGCAGGCTGCCAATGTATTGTTACAGAAGATACCGGCGATTTTCATTTTTCTGAGATAGAAGTATTAAACAGCGAATCTTTTCTGAACAGGTACGTGCTTGGTTAAATAGCTTAATCTATTCAAACCGTGCCTTGGTGCCTTTGTGCGAGATAATTTTCACGCACAAAGGCACACCGCGCTCGCCTAAGCTTAGCGGGCGAGAAGGCACGGTTATTTACGCTTCCGGAAAATCAAGTATCTTGCATCAGAATACTTTTAACTATGGCAACATCCACCCCACTCGTAGGCATTATAATGGGTAGCGACAGCGACCTGGCAATTATGCAGGCTGCAGCCGATATTCTGAAACAGTTCGATATTCCATTTGAACTAACAGTGGTCTCTGCCCACCGCACACCAATACGGATGGTTGATTATGCCACAACCGCCAAAGACCGCGGTTTAAAAGTGATCATTGCAGGTGCCGGTGGTGCTGCGCATTTGCCGGGCATGGTGGCTTCTATTACCACTTTACCTGTTATTGGTGTACCCATCAAATCATCCAACTCAATTGATGGATGGGATTCTGTTTTATCCATTTTACAAATGCCTAATGGCGTGCCGGTTGCAACGGTGGCGTTGAATGCCGCTAAAAATGCAGGTATCCTTGCTGCACAAATTCTTGGAACCTCTGATGCCAAAGTATCAGCCTCTATTGCGCACTACAAACAGGAGCTGGGGCATGAGGTAAGTGAGAAAGTAGCCAAACTAAAATTAGATTGGCCCAATGGGTTTGATGAATAAGTAATAATACTCTGTGTACCTCTTTATCTCCGTGATCTCTGTGTTGAAAAAAGTACAGAAATTTGGAGTGCTTTTTCAACACAGAGGACTCAGAGCAATGGAGTTCCACAGAGTTAGTAGGTAACCACGCCAAATCCTTTGTTCAATCCGGTAGAAACATCATAGATCATCTGCAGCCAGGCTTTGCCGTAAGTGGCATAGTGGATGGAAAAATTATCAACCCTTTCCTGCAGGCTGTTATTGGGGAAGAGTTCGTTTTTGAGTTTGGCTATTTGTCTTCTTTGGTTTTCGTATTTAGAACGTTCTGCACGCAGGAGTTTCTTTTCAAGTTCAGTTAACCGTTTCAATGCTTTTTTCTCTAAAGCGATCAGGTGTTCAGATAAAGTTTTATCAACCGCATCGGTAACTGTTCTCAGATGCGCATAATAATCTTGCGCCTGCTGTAGTTCAGCCGTAAGATTAACCTGGTTGGTACTTTCGCGTTTAACGAGGGTATTGATAAGTGTTAGTTCGTCTTTAAAAAGATCTGCATCAGTAAAACCTAATTGCTGCAGCTTGGTAACCTGTTCGGGTTTCATCAACATAAAAGAATTGCGCAGCAATAAAACAGGATAAGGGATCTGTACGGCTTCAAATACATTTTTCAATTCCAGCCAATATGCCAGTTCCCCTCCCCCGCCAATAAAAGCAAGATTTGGTAAAACCGTTTCCTGGAAAGCACCGCGCAAAATTACATTGGCACTAAAACGTTCGGGATATTCTGCCAGTTCTGTTAGGATCTCATTTTTTGAAAAATGCAGCCCCAATGACTTAACCCCGTAAGCTGAACCTTCTAACTCAATCCTTTCCCTTTTATCATCAAGCAGGTAAAACAGGTTGATTTCTCTGCCCCCGGCCTGTACTTTATAATGCTTCTCTAAATTCTCAATAGTAGCAGCTACTATTTTATGGGAGAATCCTTCTGTTAACTCTTTTTCAACCACTGAGTGAAAAGCTGTTTTCAATGATGCATTATCGGGGATCAATACGACCAACCCAAATTCTCCAAATAATCCGTTTACCAATTCAAGCGTAGCCTGTTGAATGGTTTTGCCTTCGCTATAACATCGCCTGAACAGATCAATCAGTTCATTGCCAAAAGGTAACCCGCCTATCTGCCCATATATGGCATCAATCATTTTAAGCAGGGCCTTATCAACCTTCATTCTTCCAACAGCACCGGTTTGTTTGGTTTCCCAGACTAATTTTTCGCCGCCAATATTCACAAATCCCAGTTCATCAAGATCTGCATCTTCACTGCCCATGTAATACACGGGAACAAATTTATATTGTGGCATTTGCACCGACAGTTCATCAGCCAGTTTTACCGTATGCAGTATTTTATAAATAAAATACAATGGCCCGGTAAAAATATTGGGCTGGTGAGCAGTGGTGATGGTGAATGTATTTTTATCGGCAAGAAGCTGAATATGCTGTTTTACTTTTTCAGAAGTGTTGATGTTGGCATATTGCTGTTGCAATACATCAACCAGTAAAGCCCTTGGCGTTTGGAAATTTTGCCTTGCGGCGATGGCATGCTTAATGCCATCTATATCCGGCAGGTGCTGATAAAAAGGTTTCAGCGTTGGCGACCGGGACAGATAATCTGAAACAACCCTGGTAAAATACCCTGTGCTTTCGTATGATAAGTAGTTAGCTGTCTGATCCATAATGAAGGGCAAAAATACAATTTACAGGATACCGTAGCATCCGCTCATCATTTAAACATTTGGAGCATTATTTTGTTAACTGAACCTGTTGGGGTTGAATGGAGCAATATTCATGCTATATTTTTCTTCATTCAGTATTTCGCTCACAATTTTTCCTGTGCCTGCGCCAAGACTGAGGCCTACCATGGCATGACCGGTAGCCATCACCACATTTTTCCATTGTTTGGTGCGGCCAAGGTATGGCAACCCGTCTGCAGAACATGGCCGGTATCCGTACCATATTTTATCAGGAGAAGGCATAGGCACTTTAAATTCCGGAAAAAATCTTTCCACTGCATTCAAAATACCTTCTACCCTTGTAAACCTTGGTGGTGTTTTGGTAGAGGTGATCTCCATTGTTCCACCAAAACGAATCTTGTTACCATCCATCGGCGTAAGTGCCACACGCCCTTCAATCAATACTGCCGGGTGATTGAGTTTATAAGGCGAATCTTCCAGTGTAACCGAATAACCTCTTCCGGGCACCAATGGAATTTTCACATTCATCTTAGCAGCCAGTTCCCTGCTCCATGATCCTGACGCTACTACAATTGCATCGGCTTCATACGTAGCTTTGCCGGTAGTTACATGCGTGATATTACCATTGCTGTTCTCAAATCCTGTTACTTCTTCATTACCCTGTAACCGAACGCCACTTTGCTTAAGATGCGCAAGCAATTGCTGCATCAGTTTATTGGGATACAGATGTGCATCGCATTTAAAATGCACCGCCCCTATGGCGTTTATTCTTGTTTGGGGTTCTAAAGCCTGCAGCGCCTGCTGATCAAGCAATACAGTATCTGTTAAGCCCAGCTCATACGCTTTCTCCATTACATGTTTTGCATGATCACTTCCGGTTTGGGTTTGAAATATTTCGAGTAAGCCCTTAGTCTCATACCCAAAACTAAACTGAGGCGATTGCAACATTTCTTCATACATCTTCTTACTGATGATAGCAATATCGCGCAGCGGAATGGCTGATTTTTCAACGTGTTCAGGGGTTGCTGTTTTCATAAACTTCAGACCCCAGTCTATCAGACTAAGACTTAACCTTGGCTGTACATAAAAAGGGCTGCGTGAGTTCCACATCCATTTCAATCCCTGCTTAACGATACCCGGTGTGGCCAGAGGAGTGAAATGACTTGGGCAAACATATCCGGCATTACCATAAGAACAATTGCCCATCATATCTGTTTTATCAATCACCGTTACTTCGTGTCCGCTCTTTTGCAGAAAATAGGCACTGCTTAAACCAATAACCCCGCCGCCAATGATAACTACTTTCATGAAATACAATTAAGTCGCAAATTTCGCGAATGCGGGCGGATAAATAGTTATTATTTGTATATAATTCGGATTGACGGATTGCGGATTGGCGAATTAGCGAATTAGCGGATTAGCGGATTATGGATTAACGGATTAAGGTGGCTTGGGTGGACGATTGTGTAATTATTTTAGCAGGCTTACGCCAATCCATTAATTCGCCAATCCGTAATCCGCTAATCCGCCAATCTACTAACGGCCCCCGCTGCTTTTTAAACTAATTTTAATGAACATCCGTTAGTTTTTCTGTTTAATCTTCTTATTTTCAGGAATCTATTGCTACTATGGAAACTTATGGGAAAATATTAATGATTGCTATGCCGGCATTCCTGCTCCTCGTTTTTTGTGAAAAATGGTGGGGTTGGCGTAAGGGGTTTGATACGGTGAGAAGTATGGATATGATCTCCAGCCTGAGTTCCGGTGTTACCAATGCAACCAAAGATGTATTGGGATTAAGTATTACCATTCTTGGCTACGGCTGGATGGTGAATCATTTGGCTATCGTGCATATTCAGTCTTCTATTGGATTATACATCATTGCTTTTTTTGCGATCGATCTTACAGGCTATCTGGTACATCGCATTGATCACGAGTATAATTTTTTCTGGAACAGCCATATCATCCATCACAGCAGCGAAGAATATAACCTTGCCTGCGCTTTACGGCAGAATATTTCATCTGTTGTACGGCTGTTCACCATCTTCTTATTACCTGCTGCTTTATTAGGCGTACCGGCTGCTATCATTGCAGTAGTAGCGCCTCTGCATTTGTTTGCGCAGTTCTGGTATCATACCAGGCATATTAAGAAGATGGGATTTCTGGAGAAGATCATTGTAACACCATCACATCACCGCGTGCACCATGCTATTAACAAAGAATATATTGACAAGAATTACGGGCAGATATTTATTTTCTGGGATAAATGGTTCGGCACTTTCCAGGAAGAATTGCCAGATGTAGAGCCGGTGTATGGTATTACCCGCCCCGTGCAAACATGGAACCCTGTCAAAATAAATTTTATGCACCTGTGGTTATTGATCAAAGATGCATGGCGCACAAAGAATCTGAAAGATAAGTTTCGTATCTGGCTCATGCCAGCCGGTTGGCGCCCGGCAGATGTGGTTGATAAGTATCCTGTGTATAAAATAGAAGATGTGTATCGCTTCGATAAGTATGATACAAGAACAGATGGATTGTTTTCTACCTGGACGATGATCCAGTTTGGCATGCTGATATTAATGGTGAGTTACCTCTTTGGCAATATTGTCAAAATAGGAAGCCCGGGCATATTTGTATACGGTGGTTTTATTTTTCTGTTTGTATATGCCATGACAGAACTGATGGACCGCAACCCTAATGCATGGATATGGGAACTTACCAAAGCGGCTTTTGCTATCGGCATCATTCATTTCTTTGGTGGTTGGTTTGGCGTTAATGAATATGTGGGCTGGTTCAATTACGCTCTTATTGCTTATTTATTGCTGTCTGTTTCAGCAGCATTCTATTTTTCATTTTTTGAGCAGAAGATAAAACTGGTGCTGAGCAGGAATTGATTTTTGAATACGTAATAAAGAAGGGCTCATAGAGATTAACTATGAGCCCTTCTTTATTGCCACAGATTCACAGATTAACTCAGAAAAAAATCTGTGAACCTGCCTCTTTCGGCAGACAGGTCTGTGGCGAAAAAATATTTATACTACTTCCCCCTCCAGATCATAATCATACGCTTTGGTTATCTTCACATTTACGAACTCGCCTATTGGCAGTTTTTTGGTTGAGTGGATCACTACTTCATTGTCTACTTCTACACTATCAAATTCAGTTCTGCCCAAATAACGGCCCGCTTCTTTTTTATCGATGATCACTTTAAATATTTTGCCAATCTTTTCGCGGTTCTTTTCGTAGCTGATCTCCTGCTGTACCTCCATAATTTCCTGCGCCCTTTCTGCTTTTACATCGGCAGGCACATCATCCACCAAATCGTAAGCAGAAGTGTTTTCTTCATGACTGTATTGGAAGATGCCCACCCTATCGAATGTATGTTCCTGTAAGAATGCTTTCAGCTCTTCCACGTCTTCTTCTGTTTCGCCGGGAAAGCCAGTTATCAATGTGGTTCGCAAACAAATGCCGGGTACTTTTTCGCGGATGGCATGTATCAGTTCTGTCATCTCTTCCCTTGTAATATTCCTGCGCATGGCTTTCAGCATATTATTGCTTGCATGCTGTAAAGGCATATCAAGGTATTTACAGATATTGTCGCGTTCCCGCATCACATCCAGTATTTCCAACGGAAATTTACTGGGGTAAGCATAATGCAAACGGATCCATTCAATTCCTTTCACATCTGCCAGTGCATGCAATAACCTGGGCAAGTCTCTTTTCTTATAAATATCTAACCCGTAATAAGTCAATTCCTGCGCAATAAGCATGATCTCTTTCACACCTTTCTTTACCAGCCCTTCTGCTTCCGCCACCAGCTCTTCAACAGATTTGCTGATGTGTTGGCCGCGCATTAACGGAATAGCACAGAATGAGCAGGTACGGTTACATCCTTCGCTGATCTTGAGATAAGCGTAATGCCTGGGTGTACTTAATAAACGCTCGCCTAATAATTCGCTTTTATAATCTGCATCAAACTCTTTCAATATCAAAGGCAGTTCCATGGTACCAAACCAGGCATCTACTTCGGGCATTTCTTTTTCAAGGTCCTCACGGTATCGCTCGCTCAAACAACCTGTTACATATACTTTATCTAATTTACCCCGGCGCTTAAGTTCCAGTTGATCGAGGATGGTATTGATGCTCTCTTCTTTGGCCTTATCTATAAAGCCACAGGTATTGATCACAGAGATATTATGATCTAGTTTGGTATTCTCATGCACTACAGTAATATCATTAGCGGCCAGTTGCCCGCTGAGCACCTCACTATCTACCAGGTTCTTGCTGCAACCGAGGGTGATGATATTTACTTTGTCTTTCTTGAGCGTTCTTGCTTTCATAAGGAGGGCAAAAGTACAAATAAGCCTGCCAAAAACCGTGTATCAGTATTTCCTGGCGTTTATTTCTCACACAAAGGCATGAAGGCACGGTTAGGAACCTGGTATTAAATTCTAATGTTCATTGAGCTACAGCACCTGCCTGTTCTCGGGTAATGGTGTAGAGGTCCAGAATTTTATCGTGTTCTATAATATGGCCATTGGCCAGCAAGCCTGCTTTCAGTAATACTTTCTGCGAAGGCGCATTAGCGGCTTCTGTGATGGCATAAAGTGTTTCTTTGGCAGTGGTATCAAAAAAGTAGCGGATACCGTTTTTTACCAGTTCTGTGGCATAGCCCTTGCCCCATGCCTCTTCTATCAGTGCATACCCAATATGAAAATTCTCGGCATCGGAGAGGTAGAGAAAAGAAAAGGTTCCAACAAAAGACTGATGGCCCCTTGTAAAAACAGCAAAACGGCCCACTATGGAGCCGTTCTGGTATAAATTGAGGTTCTCAGTTAAAAATGAATCACTTTCTTCACGCGATTTTACAGGACGGATATACTGCATCACCTGCTCATTGCCATTTACATTGAAGAAGGCATCCGCATCATGCTGCGTAAACCTTTTTACCAACAGCCGTTCAGTTTCAAACAGCAACATTGGCTTGTTGTTGAGGGTTAATCTCAGCGCTGATATGCGAAACAATTTTTTCTGCGTGGTCTCTTGAATTTTCAATAAACAAACTATGTGTGTTCATGCCACCGCAGATAACGCCGGCAAGGTAAATGCCTTTAATGTTTGTTTCGTGTGTATCCTCATCGTAGTTGGGTTTGCAGATTTCATCATCCGATAATTCAATGCCCATATTTTCAAGGAAAGCCAGGTCTGGTTTATAACCTGTCATGGCAATCACTTTATCATTTTCTACTGTAACCAGTCCGTCCGGCGTTTGTATATCTACTTCGTGTTCGCGTATTTCGGCAACGGTTGAATTGAAATAGGTTTTGATAGATCCTTCTTTGATCCTGTTCTCAATATCCGGTTTGATCCAGTATTTTACTCTCTCACCTATTTCGTTACCTCTGATCACCATGGTTACCTGTGCACCTTTGTGCCATGTTTCAAGTGCCGCATCTACTGCTGAGTTATTGGCGCCTACCACCACTACTTTCTGGAAAGAATAAAAATGCGGATCATCGTAATAGTGTGTAACCTTTGGCAATTCTTCACCTTTTACATCCAGCATATATGGCTTGCCATAGAAGCCGGTTGATACGATGATATTTTTGGTTTTATAATTTCTTTTCGCTGTTTTCAGCGCAAACAGACCATCAGCCCTTTCAATTTTTTCCACTTCTTCAAACAGGTGAATGTTGAGCCCCGCAGAAACGGCCACTTTACGGTAATATTCCAGCGCTTCATTGCGGGTAGGTTTTGGATGACGGCTCATAAAAGGGATATTACCTATCTCTAATCTTTCTGCAGTAGAAAAGAAGGTCATATTTACCGGGTAGTTAAAGAGCGAGTTAACCAAACATCCTTTTTCGATGATCAGGTATCTTAGTCCGTTAGCCTTTGCATGTAATCCACAGGCCAGTCCTATCGGGCCTGCTCCAATGATGATGATATCGTAAGACTGTGAGTGCATTTGAATCTTATTTTATTGTTTTATGATTTATGTATTTCGCTTGAAAAATGAAATGTAATATCCGGGTTATTGGTGATTTCTGTATTCAGGAACCATTCGCTTTGTGCAAGGTACACCGGATTACCGTCTTTATCCTCTGCTGAATTTTGTTGTTTAAATCTAAGGAAATCTTCCAGTTTTTTGGCATCCTTACTGGTTAACCAGCAGGCTTTGTAAAAAGGAAGCGACCTGAATTCGCAGGCAGCGCCATATTCCTGTAATAAACGGTATTGTATTACCTCAAATTGCAGTTCGCCCACGCAACCAATGATCTTTTTATTACCGCCAAACTGTGTAAATAACTGGGCAACGCCTTCATCGGTAAGCTGACTGATACCTTTCTCCAGTTGTTTGGTTTTCATCGGATCTTTATTCACCAGTTCTTTAAAAATTTCAGGTGAGAAAGTGGGAATCCCAACAAAATAGAAATCTTCGCCCTCTGTTAATGTATCGCCTATTTTAAAATTTCCTGTATCAAATAAGCCAACAACATCTCCTGCATAAGCATCTTCAATAATGTCTTTACTGCGGGCCATGAAACTGTAAGGATTACTGAAACGTATGTCTTTATTCAGGCGAACATGATGAAAATATTTGTTCCGCTCAAACTTACCGCTGCATACCCGCATAAATGCGATCCTGTCGCGGTGTTTGGGATCAAGGTTGGCATGTATTTTAAAGATAAACCCGCTGAACTTATCCTCACCCACTTCAACTGTTCTGACGGATGTTTCTCTGCTTCGGGGTACAGGCGCAATACGGATAAATGTGTCCAGCATTTCCTTCACACCAAAATTATTTACGGCACTACCAAAGAATACCGGGGCTATTTTACCCTGCAGATAATCTTCTGCATCAAGGCTGCCGTATACGCCATCAATCAGTTCCACATCTTCGCGCAATTGATCTGCATCGCGTTTGCCCACTTTTTCATCCAACGAATGATCGGAAAGATCGCTGATGGCAATCACATCCTCCTCATCTGCCTTGGTACTTGCTGTAAACAGGCGCAGGCTTTTATTATCAATATTATATACCCCTTTAAATTCTTTACCGCTGTTAATGGGCCATGTCATGGGATGTAGCGAAATGCCCAATTCTTTTTCTATCTCTTCCAGCAGATCAAAGCGGTTCTTTCCATCACGGTCCATTTTATTGATGAATACGATCACCGGTGTATCGCGCATGCGGCATACTTCCATCAGCCTGCGTGTTTGTGCCTCTACCCCATTTACACTGTCAATTACAAGGATAACACTGTCAACAGCGGTCAGGGTGCGGTAAGTATCTTCAGCAAAATCTTTGTGGCCCGGTGTATCCAGCAGGTTAATCAGGGTGTCTTTATACTCGAAGGTCATTACCGAAGTAGCTACCGAGATACCCCTTTGCCTTTCAATTTCCATGAAGTCGCTGGTAGCATGCTTTTTGATCTTATTGCTCTTAACGGCGCCCGCCACCTGTATGGCACCACCAAATAACAGCAATTTCTCGGTTAAGGTAGTTTTACCCGCATCCGGGTGCGATATGATGGCAAAAGTTTTACGCCTGTTGATCTCCTTCTCGTATTTCATAATAATGGTCCAAAACACCGGAGGACCGAAAGACAGGAAGCCAGCTTTTCTGACATTCCTGTGTCGCGGTTACCCGGCTCCTTTTTCAGCCCGCAAAGGTAAGGGATAGAAGTATTCAGGAGGCAGCTCAGTTCGCACATTGTGTGCATGAGGCGTGAATCGTGAGGCGTGAGTCGTCAGTAGTGAAAAAGTGGCAACTTTACGCTCAAAACTCACGACTCACGGTCAATAGATTATCTCTTCCACAGCCGCCTTGCCATCCGTAATGGTCACGATCCACAGCCTGTTGTAGATGCTTTCATCCAGTTTTTTATACTTATTTTCCCCGATCAGCAGGTTTACCAGTGCCGGAGTTGAGTTGGAATGTCCGGCCACTACCACTGTTTTCCCCCTAATCTGGAGGAGTTGGTCTGCCATGGCCTGAAGGTTTTTAGGATCGTAAAGCAGGATCTCTTTACCAAATTTTTTGGCCAGCGGCCCGACTGTTGATTTGGTGCGGGTATAATTGGTTGAGTAGATCAGGTCTGGCTTGTATGTTTTTAGTACAGTTAACAGCCTTTGAGCACGCTGTTCTCCCTGCTTTGTCAGGGGTGGATCGGCAGACATCATGGTAGAACCAGACAAACTGGTATCTTTCTCTGCATGGCGGAGCAGGATATAAGTGCTGGTTTGAGCCTGCGCTGAAGAGGCAGTTACCAGCAAAAAAATGATGGCGGTGCATATAGCAGTTAATTTGGGCATACCCTTGATTTCATAATGAAGATAGCTATCAACCCGATGTTTATTATACCGTTTTTCAATTGCAGATCATATATAGCATTTTATTCACAAGTTTCCCGGGGTATAGCCGTTACATTTGTTACCATTACTGGTCATTTATCATGTTTGGCATCATTTTTAGACAGTATTTAAAAACAGGAATATGAAACAACTCTTTACACTATTTTTTTTAGTTATATTTTCTATCCATTCGGATGCGCAGGTTTTTAAAGATCTTCTCAATAAAGCAAAAAAGGCAGTATCGGGCCAACAAACTACTTTAAGTAATGATGATATTGTTGCAGGATTGAAAGAAGCATTGGTAACGGGATCGCAAAAAGGTTCCACTACCCTTTCGCAGGTTGATGGATTCTTTGCCAATGCCGCACTTAAAATATTAATGCCACCGGAGGCAAAAAAAATTGAAACCACTTTACGCAAAATTGGTTTTGGCAAAGAAGTGGATAATGCCATTCTGAGCATGAACCGCGCTGCTGAAGATGCCTGTAAAAGTGCCGCTCCTGTTTTTGTAAATGCCATCAAACAAATGAGTTTCCAGGATGCGTTGGGTATTTTAAAAGGCGGCGACACGGCTGCCACCGGTTACCTGAGAGGAAAAACAACTGCAGAACTTACTACAGCATTTAAACCGCTTATCGAACAGTCTTTACAAAAAGTGGATGCCACCAAATACTGGAATAAATTAATCGGCACCTATAATAAATTCAGCTTTCAAAAAGTTAACCCTGATCTGTCGGCCTACGTAACAGACAAAGCGCTGAACGGTATTTTTTACCAGGTAGCTATTGAAGAAAAAAATATCCGTAAAGACCCGTTGGCAAGAACGTCTGAGATATTGAAGAAGGTGTTTGGCAATTAGTGGCAATGGTGAATGGGCAATTGTGAATGGTGAATGGGCAATGGTGAATAGGCGGTTTTGAGTTGAATTGGGTTTCCCAAAAAATCATTCACCATTCACCATTGCCAATTCACAAAATCTTTTTAGCGTTCAGGCCGTTTTAGCGTCCCGACCACAGCATCATTTGCCTTTTCACCATTCACCATTGCCCATTCACCAGATTGTTTTAGCGTTCAGGCCGCTTTAGCGTCCCGACCGCATTATCTAAACACTTCATCATCCATCTCATTCGCCTTATTAACAATGGCCTTAATCTGAATATCCAGTTCCTGGGCACTTTCAACGAGATGATCAAAAATTTCGAGGCCGTTTAATGCACCACTGTTCTGCAGTATTTCAATCATTCCTAAAATATTGGCCAATGGCCTCCGCACTTCGTGCGACTGAATAAAGGCAATATCACGCAACACCTTATTCTGCAATTTGATTTTATCGTGCACCAGCACATCGTCTGTAATATCCCTGTTGGTTCCAATAACACTAATGATCCGGCCACTGTCGGATTTTTTGATGATGACATGAGATTCAATATGCCGTACACTGCCATTGGGAAGGATGATCCTGTACATAGCGCCACTAATCATTTTTTTTCCGGACAACAAATTATCGATTGTTCTTTCAACATTTTCCACATCTTCCGGGTGAACAGCATTATAGTATACTTTAAACAGGTTCAGGCCGGAGTCTTTAGGGCAATGGTATATTTCGTACATCCTGTCGTCCCAGATTACGTTTTTACTGGCAAAATCAATTTCAAAAATGCCTATTCCAGCCGAGTCGGTTGCTAATGTTAAACGTTGCAATAATTCCTGTTGTTCTTTAAGTGTATGCTTTCTTTCGGTGATATCATTTTCAACAGCCATAAAACCAAGATGCCTTCCATCTGCAGCATACATGGGCTGGCAGTCAACCTCAAGCCATATCTTATCGCCGGCCTTGGTACAACTGATAAATTCGCCTTTATACGGCAGTTTATTATCCAAACAATTCCGTATCTCCTTAAAAGTTTCTGAATCTACCTCTTCGCCTTCCAATGAATAGCCAATTTTTTTTCCTTTTATTTCTTCAGCAGTATAACCGCTTATCCTGGTATACCCTTCATTGATCCAGATGATATTTTCTTCCGCATCGGTGATCATTACTGAATTGGTGGTATTGTGTGCCACCAATGCCAGCCGTCTTACTTCATCTTCACTTTTCTGAAGTTCTGCTTCTACTTTTTTCCGGTGGGTGATATCAAAAATGTATCCATCAATAAAGATCTCATCTCCACCTGATTCGTAATTCACTTTACCACTTTCAAAAACCCATTTAATTTCTCCTTTCCTGTTCACAATGCGGTATTCAATTTGAAATTTTCCCTTCTCCAGTAATACACGCCGGTCGCTTTGATTAAGCATTTCCTTGTCTGCTTCATATACCAGATCTGAGTAACCGCTGGCCCTGTTCTCCATAAAATAAGAAACAGGATAGCCTGTTAACCCTTCTACCCCATCACTAAAAAACTCTACTGAAATTGATTCGTCGCCGCGGCAACGATAAATGGCTCCGGGGATCTGGTTAACAAGTGCACGCACCTTCTCATTATCCAAACCCAGCAATATGTCTGAGCTAACAGAAGTTCTTTCCGATTCTGTTAATGCCTGCAGGCTGTCGTGCCCGATATGAACAATACCCTCTATTCCACCTTCTGTATTTTTAAATGCACTTATTTCCCATCGCATCCATTGCCCGGTAACGCCTGCACGGCGAACAGTTACAGAAACGGGCTGACCGGGATATTCCTTACTGGTTTGTAATGCCTGCGAAAAAAAGATGCGGTCTGAGGGATGAATGGCATCTTCAATTTGTGTATTCAGTGAATTTTTGGAGAGATGTGAGAAATGATCCCTGAACAAGGGATTAACATAAAGGCAATTGCCATTCGCATCAGTAACCACCAGGTAGAATACGGTTGAATTCAGAAGCCGGTCGGGAAGAAAACTTTGCACTGAGGACTGATTCATAAATATTATACCGGTTTGCAATTAATCGTATTTTCTGATCTAATAGCAAGGGGGGATTTGCCATTTGTTTATTTGTCTCTACTTCTATTCTTACTTTAAGTTAACGATTTTAAATCATTCCAAAATCAAAAAGGGTAAATACAACAAAAGGAAGACAGTTGCCCATCTTCCTTCTGCATATCAAATTGATAATTTATTAAATATCGATCGCTTCTCCGTATGCTGCTGCGGTAGCTTCTTTGATAGCCTCACTCATGGTTGGATGCGGGTGACTGGAATTTAGAATCTCGTGTGCAGTTGTTTCTAATTTGCGGGCCACTACTGCTTCAACAATAAATTCGGTCACGTTCATACCGATCATATGACAGCCAAGCAGTTCTCCGTATTTGGCATCGTAAATTACTTTTACAAAACCTTCGGTAGCACCCGCTGCACTGGCTTTACCACTGGCCATGAACGGAAATTTTCCGATTTTTAATTCGTACCCAGCCTCTTTAGCGGCTTTCTCGGTATAACCCACGCTGGCTACTTCAGGCGTGCAATAAGTACATCCCGGAATATTGTTGTAATCCATCACATCAGGCAGATGGTGATGTTTCTTTTCGTTATAACCGATATGCTCTGCAGCATTGATACCTTCTTTGGAAGCAACATGCGCCAGGGCCTGACCCGGAGAGCAGTCACCTATTGCATAGATACTAGCTACTGAAGTTTGCTGGTAAGGATCTACTACAATCTTTCCTCTTTCTGTTTTAATACCATTTTCTTCCAAACCAATATTTTCAATATTAGCCACTACGCCTACCGCACTTAATACGATATCTGCTTCCAGTACAACAGTAGTTCCGTCCTGTTTTTTAACTGTAGCTTTTACGCCGGCGCCTGAAGTATCAACCGAATCAACAGAAGCATTGGTCATAATATCGATGCCCTGTTTTTTATATTGTTTTTCAAGCTCTTTAGAAATGTCTTCATCTTCAACAGGAACAATGCGTGGCAGGAACTCAACAATAGTTACTTTGGTTCCCAAGCTGTTATAGAAATAAGCAAACTCAACACCTATCGCACCGCTGCCTACAATGATCATGCTTTTAGGTTGTTCGGGCAATACCATTGCTTCGCGATAGCCGATCACTTTTTTACCATCCTGTTTCAGATTAGGCAATTCCTTACTCCGTCCACCGGTAGCTATGATGATGTATTTCCCTTCCACTACTTTTTTACTTCCATCAGCGGCAGTTACTTCAACCTGGCCTTTTGCTTTGATCTTGCCATAGCCCATCACTACATCAATCTTGTTCTTCTTCATCAGGAACTGTACGCCTTTGCTCATTTTATCGGCTACACCCCGACTACGTTTAACCACACCGCCAAAATCGTGTGCCACACCAGTAGCATTAATGCCATAGGTAGCGCTGTGTTTCAGGTATTCGTATACCTGGGCACTTTTTAAAAGGGCTTTAGTGGGGATACAGCCCCAGTTAAGACAAATTCCGCCGAGGCTTTCTTTTTCAATGATCGCCACTTTGAAACCCAGTTGAGAAGCACGGATAGCCGCGGGATAGCCACCGGGACCACTTCCTAAAACAATTACGTCGTATGCCATATTTAATGAATAAATGAGTGATTGATAGAATAATTGGTTTAGATTTTACACTAACCAGGCAGCAAAAATACTTGCAAAACAGCAAATGGAAAAAAGAGAGTTAAAGGGGTGAAATGGGAGAGATTTAAGCTTTTGCAGCGAGCTATTCCCGAAATTTAGAGCAGCACATCTAATTTAGCTCCGCCATCTGCATTTATTTCAACAGATGATGCATTGTTGATGGTTAGTGTTTGACAGGTAACGGTTGTTGCAGCTAAGATTGATTTGATACCGGCATTGCTGGTAATTAAAAAATGAAAGGTAAAAGCCGGAATGGTTTGTGCTCCGCTGCCATTAAAATCTACCGTACTATTCAATACCGTATACACACCTGCTCCAACTGTAAAAGTGCCTGCAATGCCAATGGTACCAGTGGATGCCAGTGTTCTGTTGCCTCCTGTTCCGTTCAGATTATTATAATTAACTGCTGCTATTACCGTTGATGCCGCATTGGTATAGTTTACCGTAGAAGTACCCGGTGTAAAAGTGCCCATATTTACCAATGGGGTACCACTACCCGTTAAGTTGAGCGTAAAGGAACTTAAACTAAGGGTACTGGGCGAATTAACCGTTAGCACATTACCTACAGAAGTAGTACCCGACAGCGTTTTAACTCCCGCACCCGTAAACCCAAGATCATAATACGTAAAAGCAGGTATTGTTTGCGCTGCCGCCCCCGTATAATTAACCGTGCCCGTATTGGCTGTAAAGGTTATCGCTGTGCCACTTATGGCCCCGCCTATATTTAAGATACTTGTATTGCCCAGTATGGTGCCGCTTGTATTGGTCCATGTTCCCGTAAACGTATGCGTTAAGCCTGTTCCCAGGTTCAATGTTCCGGCCGCGCCATTCATCGTAAAAGCTCCGCCATTTACATTACCCGTTAATGTAGCGGTGGCGCTTGCTTTTGTCATTGATACCAATCCGGTGGTTGTAAACGACCCTATGCTTTGGGTACCTGCTCCGGTAATGGTGATGGCGCCGGTTGAGGCGGTCCATGTTCCGTTATTTACCAGGTTACCGCTAAATGAAAAAGTATTGGCTCCTGTTGTTAAGGTTGAACCGATATTAATAGTTAATGGCACATTCAGGTTAAATACCTTATTACCATTGGTGGTAATGGCGCCTGTATTGGCTATGATCACCCCCCCTGTGGCTGCAAAGGTTGCCAGCCATTCTGCTCCCGCTGTGCGGGCGGTGATTGTATTGTACTGCAGGGTGGCAGATGCCCCATAGGTAGGGGCTGCTGATGCTGTAGCCGTTCCTTCCAGCGAAAAAATATTGTTTACGGTA